>ERZ773077.521-NODE-521-length-28808-cov-3.122144_pt1 | contig 28808 bp, 23 predicted proteins | sample MGYA00580612_ERZ773077 | MGnify/ENA primary metagenome ERZ773077 (study PRJEB29015, sample SAMEA2737971) | human oral metagenome | biome: human oral; feature: human-associated habitat; material: dental | place: China | collected 2021 ...
ATGCCGAGCACGCTCTCCCTGATTCGATCCGTATTCCCGGACGCCCGAGAGCGCCAGACCGCGATCGCCGTGTGGGCCGCTGCGTATGCCGGCGGTACCGCCATCGGCCCCGTCCTGGGTGGCTGGCTGGTCGAACACTTCTGGTGGGGTGCGGTGTTCTTGGTCAATGTGCCGATCATGGCGATTCTGCTTGTGGGGGGAGCCCTAGCGCTGCCGGAATCCCGGAGTCCCGATCCGGGGCCGTTCGATCCGGTTTCGGCACTGCTGTCCATCGCCGGGATGCTGACGCTGGTGTATGGGCTCAAGATGCTGGGCGGGGGTGGAAGCCCGGCTTCCGGAATCGCCGCGACCGCCACCGGTGGCGTCCTGCTGTGGATCTTCCTGCGCCGTCAGACAACTCTGCCAGAGCCACTGCTGGACGTCGGGCTCTTCCGCAATCGCAAGTTCTGTCTTGCCGTGACGATCAACATGATCACGATGCTGGTGTTTCTCCCGCTGCTTTTCTTCATTCCGCAGTACTTCCAGCTGCTGCTGGGCATGTCGCCGTTCATTGCCGGGCTGTGGATGATCCCGGAATCCGTGGCCTCCATCATCGGTTCGATGCTGGCACCGCGGCTGCCGCGGCACCGATCCGTGTTCGGGCCGATCGCCGCCGGACTGTTGATCGCAGCCGGGGGGTTGGCCCTGGGCACCCGGCTGACCACGGCCGGCGAGTTGTGGCTGTTCGTTCCGCTCTCGCTTGGCGTCGGCGGAGGAATCGGGATGGTGGATGCACTGACCAACGACGTCATCGTGGCCAGTGCGCCACCCCAGCGCACCGGGAGCGCGGCGGCAGTTTCCGAGACCGCCTACGAGTTCGGTGCGGCGATGGGCACCGCTGTTTTCGGCACCCTGGGTCTGGCTATCTATCGTCACCGGCTCGCCGCCGATCTGCCGGTAGCGCTGACCGACACCCAATGGGATACGGCATCGCAGACCCTGGCCGGGGCCCAGCATGTCGCCGCCGAGCTGACGCCTCAGGCCGGTTCAGCGCTCGGTGCGGTCGCCTCAACCGCATTCGCGACCGGGATGGCATGGGTTTTCGGAGCCACGGCGGCGGTCTGCCTGGCAGCAGCCGGGCTGGCGCTTCGGATGCACCGCAGGTTCATCGCTAGCCGGGCAGTTGGCAGGCGAGATCCCTAACCGGTTTGGCATCAAGACCGGTTTCCCCGGCTCCTATGCCTTGTGGAGCCGCCGCGCAGCACCAGAACCGAACTCGGCAGTCCGCAACGGGATACCCCCGGTCACCGGCGGCCGGCACCCCTGCGAACGTCGACCGGTCGGGCCATTGGCCGTATCGTCCCCAAGGTGCTACCCGACGGTGGCCATGGGCACCGTTGAGCCGCGCCAAACCAGAATCGCAAAGACGGTCCCGAGGCCACCGATGATGGCAAGCAGCACGGCAACCGCGGGCAATCCGATGGCGGCGCCGAGAACACCCGCGATGGGATAGGAGATCAGGAAGCAGGCATGCGAGAGCGAGAACTGGGCGGTGAACACGGCGGTCCGGTTCTGTTCCGTGCTGCCCCTGCGCAGGAGCCGCGCCGACGGGGTCAGAATCGTTGAACTCGCGGCACCGAGCAATACCCAGACGATCAGCAACCCAGCCCACTGATCGGTCTCCCGCAACCCAACGATCATGCCACTAACGGCGAGCAATAGCACAGGAAGTGCACCGCCGCCGATCCGCATGACCGAGCGATCGGGCAGCGCCCGCAGGATGCGGGGTAGGAGAAGAGCGACGATCATCGAGCCGGCCCCGTAAGCACCCAACAGGATTGCGACGTCCGCCTCCGGGCGACCGAGCCGGCCCTGGACGAGAACCACTGTGTTGACCAGGACCATCGCGGTGGCCGCAGCCACCGCCAGGTTCAGCCCTAGCAGGCCACGGAGTTCGCTCGTGGTCCAAAACGTCTGGATACCACTGGTGAGCCGTGCCAGGAAGGGTGCCGGCGCCGGCGGTTCAATGCGCGGAAATGGCGTTGTGATCACCAGCGCAGCCGAGACCAAGAAGCCGATCACCGTACCGATGAAGAGCCTGTCGAAGCCGATCACCGTCAGCAGGGCGGCCGCAAGCACCGGGCTCACCAGCGATTCGAGATCGTAGGCTAGCCGCGACAGCGACAGGGCCTCGGTGTATTCGTCCTCATCGGGCAGGACGGCAGGGATCACCGACTGAAAGGTCGGGGTGAATGTGGCAGAGGCCGATTGCAGCATAAAGACCAGCAGGTAGATCTGCCATGGTGCAGTGACCAGGGGCAGGGAAACCGCCGCCACCGCCCGGACGGCGTCCGCCCCGACGAGGACCAGTTTGCGTGGCAATACCGACACCAAGGTGGTCATGAGCGGCGAGATGGCAACGTAGGCAATCATCTTGATCGTCAACGCCACCCCCAGCACGACTCCTGCGTTCCCGCCAGCCACATCGAAGGCGAGCAGGCCCAGCGCCACCGTGAACAGTCCCGTACCGAGCAGCGCCACGACTTGTGCAGAGAACAGTCTGGCGTAGGCGTCGTTCCGGAGTACCGCGAGCATCCGGCTCACGCCCTATGAGCCGGGCCGGCAGTCGGTGGGACGGCCTGCGAAGGTGCGCTGTGGTGCAGGGGCGGATGGCCGTTGGCGACCGTATGTTCAGCCTGTTTGATCGCTTCGGCAACTAGCTTCATGGCGTGTTCATCGGCGAGCCGATAGAGAACGTTCCTGCCATCCTGCCTGGTAGTGACCATCCGCGCCATTCGCAACCGGGCCAGGTGCTGGGAGACCCCCGATGGCTTCTTACCCACGGCATTCGTCAGTTCGTTCACCGAGAGTTCGTCGGCCTGTTGCAACGCCAGCACGATCCTGATTCGCGTGGGATCGGACAGCACTCGCAGCACCTCGGCAGCCAGATCGATGTACTCCGGGGAGGACAGTCCCCAAGACGAATCAATACCCGCATTCATGCGCATACATTGTACAGGTTCTCCCGGCACGGGATCGTGGTGACCGGATCCGCAGGACGTGCACGATCTTCGACCAGGTGCAACGCCACCGTGTCCTCCGGCGAGGCCGGGCACGGCCCGGCGGGTACCCGGATCGTGGTTGGATCGGGTAAGAACGCCCCCTGAGCGTATCCGGGCAGGCCCGTGGACCTTTGGAATTCGATGTACCGGGTGATCCGGTAGCGGCCACTGAATCCGTGGTTGGCCCCGTCCGGCTTCGATCGCGCCGGCAGGCAGCACTCGTCCGCGGCAAGCTCCGTGATCACTGCTCGATACAGGCCAGCAGGGCCGCCGCTACATGATCGCCGGGGATCCGCTCCTGCTCCAGTCTCAGCCCGCTGTCCCGAATCATCCTCAATACTTGACGTTCCGCGAGGCAAAGATACCCTGCCTCACCGCCCCAGGGCCGGGGTTCGGGTACCGCAAGCTGTCTGTACAGGGTGAAGGTGGCTTCGTCCATCAGCAGGGACCGGACGTGCGGCAGCACCGCCCGCACGGTGCCCAGAATCGCCAGGCCATAGGTGTCCAGGTCGCCCCAGTAGAGCAGCGTGGCCGCCTCCGCCAGCCAGGGCACCTCTGCCAGCGATGGCGCCGCGAATCCCATGCCGTGGACGGCCACGGTGCCCGGCAATGCAGGCAGCGTCAATACGCTGGTTCGGTTCTCACAGACCACCACCCGCCGCGGGCGAATATCGAGCTCCGCCAATTGCGACAAATCGACGGTGAACTCACCGGGCAGAGCGCCCACCGCCGGATCCAGCAGCCGGACACGAAACCCAATACCCGGATGCCGCAGCCCGGTACCGGAACCGGTGATGGCCGACGCCAATGGTTCAAGCACCCGCCGATGCCGCTCTGGCCATTTCGTATCGACGCCGGGTACCGGCAGCTCCCGCTCCCACAGGCCCGAATCGGGGTGCGCCGCCAGCCAGGCCAGCACTGGCAACAACCGGACGGCATCGGCCTCCGACAGCGCACCGAGTGCCCGTCCGCACGCGGGAACCACCGACGAGAAGTCCACCTCGGGCCACTGTTCGACGAGTTGGGTGACCAGCGTCACCGCCCGATTCCACCGTTCGGTTTCACCGGCCAACTCGGCGATGGCACTCGGTGTCGCCCATAACCGGGCGGGCAACCGCTGGGCACCCGTTGCCCACCGCCTGGTCACAAGTTCGACCCGAACACCGGGTACGGAAAGCTCTAGGTCACGCCACTGCGACACCCAGGTGGTCACCTCGCCGGAACTGGCCAGGAACGCCTGCTCAGTGGGCGGCCTAAGCGGCCAGGACAGTTCGTCGGCAGCATCGCCGGAGGATAGCAACCATTGTGTCCAGTGGTTTCGCCACTGGCGGCAGGCCCAGTCACGTGCCTCAGTCACGCCGCGCATGTGGGCCTCAAACCAGTGTCGATTGGAAATCGGCTGGTTCCGGGGTGGCCGGCTGGGCAGGGGGATCCTCCTCGAAGGCCAGTTCACGCAGGACGGAGCCGTTTCCAGGCTCGCTGGTTACCATCACCACACCGCCGACGAAATCTTCGATGGTCTGCAGCATCTTCATCGGGGTGGCCAGCAGCAACTGGAAACCAAATTGGGTGAATACCTCAAGCCCAGCCCTGGTGAAAGCCTGATCAGCCTTGTCGAACGCCTCGTCGATCGACACCAGCGCAAACCTCGGCTCCGCCTCACCGGCTGGAGCGAGCTGGAAGCGCAACGCGGCCGCCAAGCAGAAGGTGACCAGCTTCTGCCGTTCGCCGCCTGAACGGCCACCCGATCCAACGAACACGTCGAGTTGCCGGGATTGCGCGTCGATGACCTGCGCCTGGAACCGGACGTGTTGCCGGGTGTCGAGGCATTTGTCGCGCCAAGCCCGATCGGCCGGGTCAGACGAGCCGAGTCTGCGCAAGAGGGCACGCATCACCTCGAAGCGTTGTTCGGCCTGGGCGCGATCGGCGGGGTCGTCGGAGGCCCACACGTCATCCAGCGACCCCGCGGTGATCTGGTTGAGAGTGGACAAGAACTCGTCCACCTCGGGTAGCGCCCGATCCTGGACGTCGATCCGCAGGTGCCCACCCGGCGTGAACTCGGTAAGCCGCAGCGAGGTGTTCACCTCGTCAACGCGGCTACGGATTTGTCTGCGAGCGCGGCGTACCTGCTGCGACAGCATGGCGATGTTGTTATTGGTCTGCTGCCGCAGCAAGGTGAAGAACCGCTTCTCGAATTCGGGTAACCGGTCGGCCTCAAGAAGGTCCAGGCGCTCCAGGTATTCGGGCAGATAGTCCACATCCTGACCCCAATCGGTGGCGGCGGCTGCCCACACTGCCCGGTAGTTGCCCATCTGGCGCACTATCTCGTTCGAGATCTTCCGGGTCGCCTGATTGAGCCGGTCTCGCTGCGCGGCCAGGGTCGTTCGCAACCCACGCTCCACCGATTCAGCGGATGCCCCCAGCCCGGCAACCGCGCAACCGATCTGCCCGGCGACCTCGTCGGGCACTGGGGTGGCCATGGCCAGTGCCGACTCCAGTCGCCCGATCAGTTGCGCGCTTTCCTCAACGGCCGTTTCCGCCGCAGCCAACCGTTGCCGCAACCGCAGCCGGCTACGGTCGCAGTCAGTCAGCGCGCGTATGGCCGATTCTAGGGCGGCCGCCAGCTGGGGCAGGTCGGCGTGTTCGTTACGCAATTGAGCCATCTCGTCGGCATTCGCGTCGAGCCTCGACTGGCTATCGGCGACATCGATTTGCGGCCACGACAGGCTCGCCAGCCGCTCCGCGCTGACCTGCCTATCGTTGATCTGGTCAGTAGACCGCTGAGCGGCATCGCGCGCATTCATTGCCTCATTGACCTGCGTCTGCCAGTGGGCCAGCAACCGGCGAAGCTCGGCCTCCTTCGCCTCGGTGGTGAACCCCAGCACCCATCGCGTTCGATCGTTGACGGCGAACCGGTCGTCCTTCTCGTGCCGGGAACGAGAATGCTTCACCTGACCGTTACGGGTGACCGCCCGCTCATGCGCAGCGAAATCGCGGGGGTGTTCGACGCAGGCGTAGTCATAGCGTGCAGCGAGCCGACCCGTCAGCCAACCCGCGTAATCGCCGGCCTTCACCTCAAGCTTGCCGGCCAGCCGGTCGTCGCCCGCTGGGATGGGGGACGCAGCCTCGGCATCGGCCCGTACCCGCTCGTAAACCAGCCGGACGCCGAGCGACCGGGCATCGATGAACTCGGCAGCAGCCAGGTAGTGTGCCTCGGGTACCACCAGGGTACGGGCAAACGAGCCAAGCACCCGTTCGATCGCCCCCGTCCACTCGGCCTGATCGGTGCGCACCTGCAGCAGTTCACCGACGAACGGCAACCGCGCCACCGGCACCTGCAAGGCCTGGCATAGCAGTTGCCGCAAAGCGAGCAACCGCGCGTCCAGATTCGAACGGTGGTCACGCAGGGCAGCGAGTTCCTCGGTTACCTGCTGCAACTGCTGTTTGACGGCCGCATGCCGGTTCGCCGCGTCGTAGACCGTCTCCTTTGACGCCTTGCGTTGCTCGGCCAAACGATCGATCAGCGATTCCAGCGCTGCCGCGAACTCCACGGACTCCGCCGCCGAGGTAGGCAATTCCACCCCCACACGCTGCGCATCGGCACCCAACTCGGCTCGCCTGGTTTGCCGATCCTCCAATTCCTGCTGCAGCAGTTGGCGTTCATGAGTCAAAACATCAAGCTGGCCGCCGCCGGCCCCGTCGACAGCTCGTTGAGCAGCCCGCCGGACGCCCTCGGCACGCTCGTACTGCTGCTCGGCCCGGTCGTATTCCAGCTCGAAGCGCCGGCGGTCGGCCTGCCGCGCGACAAGCGCCTGGCGAGCCGCAGCCAGTTCTTGTTGCTTCAGCCAGGTATCGAGGTGGGCTTCCTGCGCCGCCAGCCGGGCCAGGTCGGTCTGGGTAGTCTGCCAACGAGCGTCCAGATCACGCAGTGGCGTCAAAGCCTGCACCTGGCGGCGGGCGTCGAGAACGGTGGCGTGGGCCTGGGATAGTTCATCGAACTGCGCCACGGTTTGCTGCGCCAGGTCGAAGGTATCCGGTTCATCCAGCATGAAGTTGCGAAATAAGCCGTCCAGGTTGGTTAGGTTTTTCGCGGACTGGGTCTTGTGTAGCAGTACCTGGGCCTGTTCGGAAGCAATACCAAGCCGGCGGCAGAATTTGGCCGCGAATCCCGTATAGGCTTTCTCGCCATACACATCCCAGTGCACGAGGGCGTTCCTGATGCGGCGGCTATCGATACCGTTGGCGAAGTACTCTTTCAGATCCATCAGTTCGACCGCCTCAGGGGCCAACGCGTAGACGGTAGCCAGCCCGGATGAGTCATTGACCCCTTGGCGCAGATGGAAGCCGCGGATCAAGGTGGTGAGTTCCCCTCGCCCATCATCGAAGGTCAACGCGATAGCGCTCCAAGTCGTCCCCATGCGCAGGAACGCTGTGCAGACCTCACCGGTGGTCTCGTCGGTTTCCCGCTTGTACGCGCCGCGCACATAGGTAATCACGCTGCGCTCGCGGTCGCCGGTGTCGGTGCCTTGGGCGGCCGCGTTGAACCGTAGTCGCACGGGACGCACCAGGATCGCGGCCAGCGCGTCGAGGATCGACGACTTTCCCGCCCCGGACGGGCCGGTAAGCAGTAATCCCTGGCGAGGCACATTGAACGCCCAATAGCCATTGAAGGTGCCCCAGTTCACCAACTGGACCCGGGCGAGCCGTTGCTGGCTCACGGCTGCTCACCACCGTTCGGATCATCGCCGGACAATGCTCGCAGCTCGCGGGTGACAGCAGTAACCTCGTCGGCACCGAAAATCAACGCCAGCACCGGCGATACCTCCCACCGATTGTCACCCGGCCCCAGCAGAATCGAATTCTTCCTCATCTTGTTGATCGACGCATTGACGCGGTCGTTGAACCCCTTTTTGTCGGTGTTCTCCACGCGCCGGTAGCTTTGCAACTGGTCCTCGATTTCGTCACGTCCCACAAACGTGCGCACACTCATTCCCTGCCCCGCCAGCAGCTGCCGGCGCAGGAACAGCACCAGCGCGGTATCGAGCAATGTCAGCGGATGCGATCTGACCACGCTTGGCGCATCGTCGACCGCAAGGTTGCGGACGAAGGCGATACCGGAGCCGTGATCGACCACCAGGTCGAGGTAGAGATCGGCCAACCTCGACCGCACGACCTCTTCGTCCCGCACCAACGCCGGCCACAGTTTCTGATGAGTGGCCTCACGCAGATACGGGCCGCGGATCAGTTGCAGCAGCACCCGGCGCGTGCCCGCGTCCAGTTCACCGTGATCGACAACCTGCGCGCCTAAGGCATCGGTCTGCGGGTCGAAGTCGTCTGCGATCGGCTCGGCCCGCATGGTCGCATGCATCGACATCTCACTCATCACCCCTCATCGAGAAAACGTACCGGGGCCCACTGACAGTTCTCTGCCGGCCTGTCCCCGACGTCCAGGCCCAACGCTCCCAGCCGGTCGCCGGGGTAGCCTGTGCCACGGCCAGCACCAATAGGCCAACCACCGAGGCCAATCCCTGGGTTGCCGGGAACCGGTCAAGTACGTCGGCGATAGTGGCAGTCCCCTGGGCTGCGATCGTCTCGTCGATGTTGGCTTGTAGTTCGGAAAAGTCGATCTCGGTCAGGCGAACCGCTGCCCGCAGTTCTGCGATGTCGAGTTCAGCGGTTCGATGCTCGGCCACCTCGGTGGCGGTGCGTACGTCCGCAGGATTATGCAATATCCAGGAACCGAGCGAGGCGATCGGCACCGAAGTCAGATCGATCGCGTAGCCGACCGAACGAATTGACGAGGATTTCCGTAGTGCCGCCAGCACCGCGGCCTCGGCGCCGCTGAGCGCCTCGGCCAGGCGCTTGTGCTCGCGGTATTCCTGGGTTTCGACGAAACGGCGCAGACTCTTCGAGAAACTGGTGAGAGTTTGGCGCACCTGCTCGCTGTCGCGTTGCAGACCGGTCAGGAAGTGGCGCAGGAATGTCATCTCGCTGTGACCGAGCCCCGTGGCGAAGGCCCGGGCGAGTACCGCATCGACGGCCGCATCGAATGCGTCGGCCAGTGCCGGATCGAGCAGGAGCCCGTGGAATGCGGCGAAGGTGCGGCCAGCCTCGGAGCTCTCGATCAGATCGACACCCGCGAATACCTTCTCGAGTACCGCACCCCGAGACGAGGCATTGTTGATGATCTGCTCCCGCAACGCATGATTGAGCCGATCGAGCTCGTCGGCCACCTTGGCGAAATCGCCGGGCACCTCGCTGGCCAACCGCAGAATCTCACGCAGCCGCTCAAGGGCAGTGACCGGCGACAGTGGCTCGTATTCGCCCGACTCGATCTTGGCGATTTCGGCGTCCAGTACCGCCCGCTGGGCCAGCAAGGCGTCCAACCGGGAGGCCGGTACCGGATCGGTGTCGCGCGCCAGCGCGCCCAGTAGCTCGGCCACATTACTAAGCCGCGAAGAGGTTACCGTCGATTGCGGCATCGCCAATCCGCGAACGAACCGCAGCGCGTCGGAGGCGGACGCAGACAGCTCAACGGTCTCTTCCCGTGCCTGGCTGGCGCGGCGGATCAGCATGCCGTCCCGGATCCACTCCGACAGGTATTCCTGGGGTGCGCGTGGTAATACGAAGCCAGCGGCGCGCAAGTCGTCCAGGTCTTCAGCCAGCAGGGTTAGGAACTCCCCCACCGGCCAGATACGCCGATCGGCGAACCGTGGCCCGAGCACAGCCACCAGCACCGGCATCAATTCAGCGCGCAGCAGCTTCAACCCCGCCAATTGCCCAAGTCGCTGGGCATTGACGGCAGAACCCACCACCGGCCCCTGGCGCCGGTTCATCGGCGCGTTGGGCTGGGACAACTCGTCCACACCCCAACCCTGCCACACTCCAGCATTTGTCCCGGACAAGGACATTGGTGACACTCACCGATGCGGGCGAGGCTTTGGGGAGGTTGCGTGAGCTGACGTCTGCCAGTCGGGAGCCCGAGCGTCCACAGAAGATAGCCGTACGGGTTCCGGGTGAGTTGTAGGCCTGCGCAGCGAGCCAACGGCAGTTGCCAGACTCCTGAACAGCATATTTCTGCTTGCCACGCGAGCTTTACAGGAAGTCTAAGCAGACTACCGGACCCCTACGCGGTGGACCCCCGGGGGTAAACGGTGCGCTCACTTGGAATGACTCAAACATTTCTGAACGAGGCCGGCGTGGCCACAACGAAACACCCACCGATCCCCACTGGGACCTTGTAGCGGGCTTGCAAACTCATCGCCGCGCTATCAACTGCTCTGAGTTGACACGAATCATGGCTGAGTTTCCGCACTAAAATCTGCCGTTCAGTAGCGTAACCGGCCTGAGAGCAAATGCGATCATGCAGAGCGCACATACCTAGCGGCGCATTCATCGACAGAGTCGTGACCAGTGCAAGATCGCCGACGGGACTGCCCTCATCGTACCGGACAACTGCGACTCCTGCGGCGGTCATTGATATTGCCACCCAGGTGTTGACCTCTTCGGCATGCGTTAAGAGCCATCGTGTGGCGCACTCCTCGACGTGCCCCTGTTGGCCTCAAGCGCCTGCTCCAGGCGCCGTGGCGTGCTCTCGATAGCGGGAAACACCTTCCCGAAGCCAGCCAATATGCAGGCCACCCCGAGCCCGCGTCGAACAAGCCACCTGTTGATCCTTCCAGCTCGGATCATGTCAACCTACCTCCGTTCGTGGACATCGCTGTCCATGACCGGTAGCATGAAAGTCGCTGTGGGGCCTCCCCTTGGGCAGCACCCAAGCCCGATGGACGGCACAGATCTCCACGGCTGTCATTGCCTGTGCGGGTTACGCGTTGACGATACGAGCATCACCATGAACAGAAGAGACCATGCCGCAAATACTCGTTTTGGGAGCCACCGGCTACCTGGGCCGTCACGTGACCCGAGAACTCCATCACCGGGGTCACACCATTCATGCGATTATTCGTAGCCGAACGACGGCAGAGACGATCGGGCCTTGGGGCGCCCCATCCCTTTCGGGGATAGTTTCAGAATGGATCGAAGGAGATATCAGTAAAGACAACCTAGTCGAAGGCATTACCGAACGCATCGACTACGTAGTTTCATGCCTTGGAGTCACGACGCAGAAAGCCGATCCGTGGGACATTGACTATAAGGCCAACCTGGCAGTACTGGCCGACGCGGAGAAAAACAATGTCCGCGGTTTCTGCTACGTCAATGTGATCAACGGCGAGAAGTGCCCGTCCCGCATGACCCGCGCGAAGACAGCCTTCACCAACACGCTAGAACGCAGCTCAGTGGTTAGCCAAGTGATAGATCCGCCTGCCTACTTCTCCGACATGATGCAGATTCTCACCATGGTTCAAAAGAGCGGACGCCTATGGACCTTCGCCCCAGCAGGTGAGGTTCGCATCAACCCAATCCACGGCGCCGATCTCGCAGTGGAGGTAGCAAACCGACTCGAAGCCGCCCAACAGGGCCGCTGGAAGGTGGGGGGCCCAGATGTGTTCACGTGGCAAGATCTCGCAGACCTCGCCGGTAAGACGATCGGTCGTAAGGCAACGATCTCCAAGGTGCCTGCATGGCTCCTTCGCCTGCTCTTGTGGACAGCGGAACGGCTCACGCCCAGGAAAGCTGACATGATCCGGTTCCTCGTCTGGAACATGACGAACGATGCCGTAGGGGCACGAACCGGTACGCACCACTTAGCAGAATTCTGGGCTGAACAGGTCACCGCACCCTGCCCCTGAAGCAAGCAAACCACCGCGGACTCTCGACAGGCGGTCTTCGCCGCCTGGGCCATGAATCCTCCGATGCAAGCCAGCACCATAGCTGCCGCGCCCCATGCCGCCATGACTGCGGTGTCGCTAAACATCTCGGGGCTCTGCCTCGGCACCGCTGTCGCCGACGCCCTCGGCGGGTTCATGGTTGACCGCTGAGGTGCATCGATGATCACTGTGATTGGCGCAGTGATCCTGGTTGGCGCTTTGATCGTCGCCTCCCCGAAGGTAAGCTTGAACCGCTTACTTGAGTCACCATGACACCATTCGTGAGTCTCCAATCCTTCGGCTGTCCTGGGATGGCGGCTGGATGACCGGCAACAAACTCAACCAGACCCGGCAACGCACCCAACGCGACCTCACCGACTCCCCCTCATGGAGAGCCGGCAACTCCGAGCCGGAACCCGAATCGTATGGTGATTGGGCGCATACCGATTTCGAGTTTTAGCTGCTGGCTAGCTGTGGTCTCACAGGTGCAGCTAACGATTGTGCGAAGGCCATGTGTCGTCAGCCAAGAATGCCGTAGTCTTTCGATCTTGCGCCCAATCCCGCGCCCGCGCACGGACGAGGCGACCAGGAGGTTCCCGGCCGTGGCGTACCTACCCCGCACGTCCGCGCCTGCAAATCCCACGACCCGCCCATGGTCCAAAGCCAGACAGCGCAGTCGTGTTTGGTCGTTGACCTGCTCCATGTAGTGGTATGAGTGGTACTCGGTGGCAAACAGATTACGCACCTGAGCATCTATCGGCAGCGCAACCTGGTCTCCAGGGGCGAAAACCAACAGTTCAACGCAGTTCACGAGGACAGCCCTGCGAGGTGTCGGGCGTCGGCGACGCTGACGAAGGTGTGGGCGTCGATGCCGATGTTGCGGGCCGCATCGACGTTGGCTTGGCGGTCGTCGAGGAAGAGCACGTCGTGTGCGTCACGGTTGACTCGTTCGAGCAGTTTTGCATAGGCCCGTGGGTCCGGCTTGCGCACACCGATGTCCGCGCTGACCACCCACTCTGCGACCGCACCTAGGTGGAAGCGGTCACGCAGCACCCGCGACCACGCCGAGACGTCGTTCGTCAGCGCGACGACCGGCAGCCCCGCGGCATCCGCGTCGCTGATCAGGTCGCGAATGCCCGGTGTCAGCTGATGGCCCTGGCAGTACTCGTCGTCCAAGCCCGGCTGAAGGCCGCAACCAATCCATAACTCGTCTGAGGTCAACTGGCCGAGGCTGGCGGCCAAGTAATGCCGCTCGATCTCCGCGGTCGGCAATCGGCAGCCTTTGGCTCGGAGAAACGGGATGAGCAGCTCGGTTACGTCATCGGCCGAGCGGTAGATGACCCCCATGGCATCAAGCGCAATGACTAGGTTCATGCGTACATATCCTGTTCGAAGAACATGCCGTATGTCATGCCTAGCCTGGATAGTTGACGTCGCACTGCTTCGGAGTAGAAACTCACGCTGAGTTCATCACCGAAGAAGTAGCCGAGCTCGGTCGGCCGGATAGCCTCTTCGGTGACGCGGAAAAGGCCGAGAGAAACAGCGGAAGAAATCTCAGCCGGAAACACCGACACTGGGTCCACACCGAACTTGGACGTGAACTCGCGCCGATCGATCCCGTGGCTGGTGTGAACGCCCAGTACCATCGTCTTGCGCATTAGCCCATCCCTATCGAGGGTTGCACCGCGCCAAGTGGGGTGCAACCCCTGGCGCAGGCTCTCACCCCATTGGCCCAGCGACTTCGTGTTCCAGTACAGAGTTGAATTCAGGAAACCGTAGGAACCGCAACCAGCGCTGAGCAGCTGCGTATTCCCAATCCCCCGCTTGCGCTCTGTCTGCTGCTGGATCTTGTCCCCACTAATCGCATACTTGTGGCTCTGCACTCTCCGGTAACCCTCACCGACCATAACAATGCCGTGTGCGAGTTGCATCTTCAAACCCGCCTCATAGGAGGGATACAGCCCGGACTCCAGCTTGGAGATCCGCTTCATCGGATGTCGACGCAACCGATAGACGCTCACGCTTTCCAACTTAAGCGCGGCGATCAAGCGCAGCGTGTCGATCCAAGAGGCCAGTGACTGGCCAGGGAGAGCATAGATGAGGTCGACGTTGACGTTGTCGAATCCAACACGGCGGATATTGTCGAGGCTCCGCAGGGTCATAGCTGAACCGTGGCGGCGAGCCATGATCTTTAGCACTCTATCATCCAGACTCTCCACGCCGACGTTGATGCGGGTGACACCACAGTCCCGCATAAGCCGCAACTTGTCCATGTCGTTGTGGATTGTCTCGGGGGCACACTCGAACGTGACCTCGAAGGCAGATTGCCCGGCCATCGATTGCATAAACGCCATAATTCGTTCGATCTGTCGCGGCTCAAGAATCGACGGGGTACCTCCGCCGAAGTGAACGTTGGCGATCCGAGCAGACGAGTTATAGCGCTCGAACTTCCAAGCGAGTTCCCGGATCAGGAGATCGATGTAATCGTCCTTGGAGACGACCGAACGACCAGTGTCGACGACCTTGGTGAAGTAACAGTAGGAGCAGATGCCGCTGCAGTAGGGAATGTGGACGTAGACGTTGACCAGATCGGCGGGAGGCTCCCACTCCGATGGAGTGAACATCGCATCCGGCTCTATGGGGACAAGAGTGCGCACCGGTGGATAGCTGTAGATGAAACAGTAGTCACCGCGTTTGTCGAAGCCTGCCGTCTCCAGTTCAGCCCAGTCGATCTCAGCATATGCTGCATCTACTGCAGCGCCTGTCGACTGCTCCATAGGTAGCAGATCGTTGTCTCGCTTGATATTTCGGCAAAGCTCTGCGGCGGAAGAACGCACGACGAGATCCTAACTTGATCAATCGGAACAGAAGGTGCTTGAGGCTGACGGGCTCAGAGTCAGCGCGTAGTTGTTCTGACGGCGCAATGTCGTGTCACGCCATTCGGAGCTGACCTTGTAGCCGCCAATGAGTGCCTTATAGATGTCTGTTGGCGCAGGCTCCCACAGCGGCGGGTACTTGGCTTTTAGGTGAGCGAGCGTCTCATCGCGGTTGTTGTGTTGGGAGAGAGCGTCGAGCAGGAAGAATGGGTCCGTCCCCACGAATCCGATTCCGTTATCTACGCAACTCTGAGTGACTCGCTCAATGTTATTCACAACGACATCCACGTCAGGCTTAGACCCATTGATGTCTCGATAGGTCCACCACCCGGACTCAAAGGCTTCGAGTTTGATGTCGAAAGCACCGGGCTCGCGCGTCATCGGCGTGCCCGGAGGCAGGTAGAACGGGTTGACACGAGCGGAGTGAATATGCGTAGCGTTGCGGTCTATGAACCGGAGCGTGGCCTCAACGTCCTCGCGTTGCTCGCCTGGGAAACCCACAAGGAAATTCACGTGATTCAAGAGATTTGCGCCTGCGGCGTCTCGCAGTGTCTGCTCTATCACAGGGACGCGGTAATCCTTGCGCATCCGGTCTAGCATGCGCTGTGAACCGGATTCCACGCCGAAGCGCGCTAGCCGACCTCCCGCCGCGTGTATACGCGAAAAATCCTCTGCGCTTACGTAATCCGCTCGGATGTATGTGAACCAAGTCACCGGATTGGTCACAGTCGACTCCATTGCATCAAGAAAGCGGTGAAGGTATGTGCGCGAGGGATTCAACTCGTTGGTCATGACATTGACCTGGCTAACTCCGTTCTGCTGAAGACCAAGCAGTGCCTTTGCCGCCGTGCGAGGCGGGGTCAACTGCGCTCGGCTCCCGGTAGCGACCCGGCAGAAGGCACAACGGAAGATACACTGCTTGTCCCAGACATAAAGGTGGGCGCGACGCTCTGGACGACTGGATTGGTAGATGCGCATACCATAAAGCTCATAGTCGTCCCATGGAACCCACGAGTAAGTCGGCAGGGGGGGTGCACTCTTGGAGACTACCTGTGGACCTTGTACTGTGCCCACTCGGTCCGTCGTCGTGCTGTTCGGAATGAATGCTGACGGGCTTTTGCGCGCGAACTCGACCACCGCTTCCCAGCCATCCCCTATGGTTATTGTTACGGATCCCCAAGGCCGGAGTGAGTCGATGACTTGACGCGCGGAGTCAATTGTGAAGAATTGGCCCCCCATGAGCAATCTGCAACCATGCTCGAGCGCAGTGCGCCCACTTGGTCATAACCCATAACCGAAATACCCACGTCCCCGCCATCGGGCCCACCCAAGCTCGACCAGAGCAAGTCGGCATAGCTCGCAGTCTCGTCACTGAGCGAGGGAGCAAGAACGTCCTCCACCAGAACCCGACGCTGGTAGATCAGCGGCGCATCGCCGCTCAGATGGGCCGCAGCTAGACGCATCTCCAGGTCGACTGGCCACACCTCAGCCAGACCTGCCGCCTCAAGGGCGGCCGCGAGTACGGCGATGCTGACCGGTGGATACGGGATGACGCGTCGCCCAGAAGGCGCAAATACAAGATGCACACTCTTTTCCTTCCGAAGCTGAATGCAGGCGCAAACCATGACGCTGCCAAATCCGTCCCTATAGTCAGCAGACTACACTAGGACGTTCTGGGACGTGCGACGTCCATGGAACGAGATTCACGGCTCTTCGCAGCTGAAGGCGTAGCCGTTCCGTCCACCAACGCATCGTGATGTACCAACTGGGCTTCTCCGCAAATCGTGGGCACATACCGTTTACGCAGCTCGGTTCTTGATTGATGATTCAATGTAGGTTTGGCGTTGTTCGGATTTGACTGGCGGCCCGTAATCTAGCCGCGTGCTTTCATGTGGGGGCTGTTGATCCGGGGCTTTGAACAGCGAAAGTGTTTCCGGCTTGGGATAATACGAGTGCCGGAGTTGTAGGAGTCCCGCGTGATAAACCACTTTCATCATGAGGCGTACCGCTGTAGTGTATCTCCGGTCTCCACCATGACACCGACGGCACTCGGGTGGCCGGGCAAGCAGGCGGCGTACTACTCACCCGGGCCGCGCCCGTGTCGGGGGTGGCTGCGGGTTTGTCGCATGTGTTGTCGCCGTGGCGCAAACCGTCCGCGAGTCATGATCCGGGCAAGATCGTGTCCGATCTGGCGGTCAGCCTCGTTTTGGATGGGGACTGCCTGGCTGATGTCGCGCTCCCGTGGATCGAGCCGACCGTCTACGGTCGGGTGGCTTCCGACCCGACCATCTAGAGGCTGATCAGCCTGTTGGCGGCGGATGCCCTTAAGGTGTTGAAGGCGATCGATACACCCGCGCCGCCGCGCAGGCTCGCGTGGCGGTTGGCAGGCGAGCCCGCCTCCGACCGTGATGCGAGTGCCGAGTATCCGCTGGTGATCGGTCTGGACGCCATCCTCGTCACCGCACACTCCGACAGGGAGCACGCGAAACCCACGTTCAAACGCGGGTTCGGGTTCCACCCGTTGTGCGTGTTCATCGACCACGGACCCGCTGGCACTGGTGAACCGTTGGCGATCATGTTGCGGCCCGGGAACGCTGGCTCGCACATCACCGTGTTCCGCCAAGCGTTCAGGCAACTGCCCGGGATCAGCTCCTCCTGACCCGGAAAGACGGTGCTGGTTAGGGTTGACGGTGCCGGGCACTTCCACCAGCTCCTGAACTGGCTCACCACCCAACGGGTGCAGTACTCGATCGGGTTCACCCTCCCCGGTGATGCCAGCGTGTTGATCGAACAGATCCCCGACCACGTGTAGATCCCCGCCTACGACGCCGAGGGTCAGCCCCGCGACGGCGCGTGGGTGGCTGAACTGACCGGGCTGCTCTACCTGTCGGGCTGGCCGCCCGGCATGCGGGTCATCTGCCGTAAGGAACGCCCGCGCCCCGGGGCACGGTACGGCCGCGCTGACCGCCCTCACCATCCTGGACAGCACCTGACACGCCAACACTAACCCTGCCTCGACAGGCTGAAACACCCCTCGGGACCGTGGAATCCCCGTTCACCGGAGCCGCCATCCGGACAACTGTCACACCCACCCGACAGAATCAGACTCGCACGACGGTCACAGCCCGCCACAACCACCCCAACCCCGCGGGATGAAAGATCGAGGCTAGTGATGAGTGGAGCCGACAGCGGTTGTAGACGACTTCAATCTACGCTGACACGCCTGACATGCCGGCGACGGTGGTGGCTGAGTAGGTGGGCTGGACGGGGCCGATTCGTTGGTTCCGCGACAATGTGAACCGGTTATATGCCGAGCAGCCCGAGATCTGCCAGTTCACGATCATGCGGGTGTACATATCAAGGATGAACGCGGTATACACCCAGCCGGCGAAGGTCCGGATATAGATATAGGTGATGTCGGCTACCCAGAGACGGTCCGGAGTTTCAGCGGCGAACTGGCGATTGACCCTGTCAATCGGCGTTGGCGAGTCTGCCGGGATCGTCGTGCGGGGCGTCTTGACCTTACTGATCCCGCGCAGATCGTTGGCCCGCATCAACCATTCCACGTTACAGTCGAGTTCCGCCTGCGCGAAATACGCGCTCGCCTGGCGCAGGATCGTGTTCGCGCGCCGCAGTTCGCGGTTCTCACGCTACAACGCCACGATCCACGCCCTGTCCTCCGTCGTGGCCCCCCCACGATCCCCGCCATCAATCTCGGCCTGACGAACTCAGTTCCGTAACGCCTCAGGATGGATCCCGAGTTGCTTCCCGATCCGCGCGATTGCCCCCGCCCGCGACCCGGATCCCGCCTGGCCTCCACCGCCATCCATGTCTCCCGGTCCTTCAACTCCTCGCTGTACTTCCTCGGTGCTGCCATGACTACCAATCCTCCCGTGTGATGAGAGCCTCCACCAGACCCGGGGCGGTACAATAGCCTGTTGGCCGTGAACGAGCAGGAACCAGACGGCACACAGCAGAATCGGGGTTCCTGGTGGACACGCTGGTCGTCCTATCTGGGCGCCCGGGCCCGCAGCGGACTGATCCGGCTACGTGGTGCCCTGGTGCCCAACACCCAGAACGCGTTCGCTGCCACCGGGTCCTGGTTGATCTGCCGTTGGCTGGGCGACCCGAATCCGATCTTTGCGCCAATAGCCACCTTCGTGTGCATGGGGCTCAGCCGAAACCGCGAACCCCGAAAGGTCATCGAGATGGGGTTCGGTGCCTCCACCGGGGTCCTGATCGGTGGGCTGGTGAGCCGCTACCTCGGGTTCGGTGCCTGGCAATTGCTGATCCTGCTGCTGTGCACCCCACTGCTGGGGCGTCTGATGGATCGTAGCGAGCTGGTCGCCTTCCAGGTGGCCGTGCAATCGATAGTCGTCGCAGCCATGCTGGGCGAGCCCGGCGGTCCCAGCCCGGTCGATCGATGGCTGAGCGCATTGATCGGCAGCGCGGTGGCATTGGTGGCCACGGCCATCCTGCCGGTCAGTGTGGTCACGCGACCCCGCCGCTACCTGGTGTTCATCCTCGAAGAAGTGGCCCGCACCCTGCGACGCCTGGGCAAGGGTCTGATGGATGGCGATCCGCAGGCCATCGCCCACCTGCGTGGCCGGCTGCTGGCGCTGCGCGAATTGCTGAATGACGGAGGGCGAGCGCTGACCTCGGCTCAGGAGACCGCGGCGATCAGCCCGGCCGCCTACGGGTCGCGGCCGGTGCTGGGCGAACTGGGCCGGATGCTGGAGTTGTGCGGACGCCTGCATATCACCTTGTCGATGATGCAGCGGCAGGGGCGCGGAATGGTCGAGGAGGTCGGAGCCCTGCCGGAGATCGCCGGTCCGGTGTGGCAGGCGGCCGATCTGCTGGAGCGGATAGCCGCTGGGGTCCGGGAATGGCAGCGTCCCACCGGGGCCCGCGATGCCACCGCAGAACTGGCGGCCAAGCTAGGCCCCGCCGATGTGATCGTGGTGGATACCGACTGGCGGCGGGCCACCCTGATGTCGCTACTGCGTGCCGTCGTGGTGGACATGCTACAGCTGACCGGTCTGTCGCTCGCCCAGGCTCATGCGGTGCTGGTGGACACCGGTGAATTCGACCCGGATGCTGGGGCAGGCACCACCGATGAACAACCGTCGGCGGTATGGGGCACCGAGGAAATGCCCGCGGTCGGCGCCGATGGCGCGAATGACGAAGCAGGCGAGGAATCGGCCGGCCACGAATCGATGGGCGTAACCATTGGCCCCGGTAAGGCCGGCCCGGCAGAACCACCGGAACCCCCAAAACCGCTGGCCAGCACGGCCGGAGCCGTCAGCCCCGAAGCGGTTGCCCCTAACGAGCCGGCCGAGTCTGCGAAGCCGGCCCCGGACGCCGGCGACCCGATCGGCCCGCAAACCACCGATGGCCAAGCAACCAGTTGATCTGGGCCGGTCCTTCGAAAACGGCGCGCCCGTCTCGTCGCGGTTGCCCACCGGCCCTCAGCCAGTCGGGTTTGGCCGCGGACTGGCTGAGGACTGGGGGACACAGACGGTGCCGCCGGGCACCGAGACCTCGGTCGGCGCAGCCTCGTTGAAGCCCGGGAAATTGTCGCCGATCAACACGTCCACCGTACTGTCGGTGCGGCCATCGCCGCGCACCTCCGATTGGGGGAAAAACCCCTGCACCAGCAGCACCTCGGGAGACTCAACAGTTGCCCCGACGATCACGGTGGTGGTCACCTGCTCACTGGTATTCGCGGGGGTAGCGGTGATGAACCCCTTGGCCTTCAACTGCTCGGAAAGCTGACCGGCCCGTCCGGACGCCGAGCCGCCGTTGAACACCGTCACCCGCACCTGGGAGGTGGTCAAAGTGGCCGCCGATTGCACCACGCAGGGCGGCACGCTGGGCCCCGCTGGGGGCTTGGTCAACTCGCGCCAACCCCACCAGAGCCCGAAGCCGAGAAGGGCCAACAACAACACCAACGTTATGGGAGTCGCCCATTTGCGCCAGGAGATCCGCATCATCCTGCTCCGATTCGGCTCGGTGACCAGCGCCGGTCAATCCTACTCGATTGATCAGCCTAGTGTACCTGGTCAAGATCAAGTATTCTGGCATGCACGGTTTGCCGCTGCTGCAGCGCCGCCCGTAGGCATCTGTGCAGGCCATCCTCCAGATAGAGATCGCCCCGCCAGCTGACCACATGGGCGAACAGATCCCCGTAGAAGGTGGAATCCTCCTCCAGCAGCGCCTCAAGGTTCAGCATCCGTTTGGTGGTGACCAGGTCGGACAGCCTGACCTGCTCTGGCGCGATGGCCGCCCAGTCGCGCTGCGAATAACCATGATCGGGGTAGGGCCTGCCATCGCCAACGCGTTTGAAGATCACCCCAGAATCCTAGCCGAGCCGGGCCAGCGGCCAGCGGTGCGGGTATGCCCCGGCCGTGCCCGGATCGAGCCGGCCACCGAACAGACATCCCGCTGCCGGTTCGGCGACGGCACCTGCCATGGCATGCTGGGGCCATGTCTGATCAGCCAGCCCGCACCCAATCCGACCCGGCGACCATCGAAGCCATCCGGCAGGGCTACACCTTCGATGGGCCGGCCGTCGAACTGGGCGTTCTCAGCGACCACGGTGCACCGGTGGTGGACGCCCGGATCCGGATTCCATTGGGCATGCTGAACCGGCACGGCCTGATCGCGGGGGCCACCGGTACGGGCAAAACCATCACCTTGCAGGTGCTGGCCGAACAGATCGCGCTGGCTGGCGTGCCGGTCTTCGCCGCCGATATCAAAGGCGACCTGTCCGGCATGGCCACCCCCGGCACCCCCAGCGAGAAACTGCTGGCCCGCACCGCAGGCAACGGCCAGGACTGGCGGCCCACCGCCCCGGCCGTCGAATTCCTCGCCCTGGGCGGTCAGGGCCGCGGGGTGCCGTTGCGCGCCACCGTGTCCAGTTTCGGCCCGATCCTGCTTTCGAAGGTGCTCGGGCTGAATCAGACGCAGGAATCCTCGCTAGGCCTGGTTTTCCATTTCGCCGATACCGAAGGCCTACCGCTGCTCGACCTGGCCGATCTGACCGCCGTCCTGCAGTACCTGACCAGCGAAGAAGGCAAGCCGGTGTTGAAGCAGATCGGTGGGCTCAGCTCGCAGACCGCCGGAGTGATCCTGCGGGCCATCGTCAACCTTTCGCAACAGGGTGCCGATGTCTTCTTCGGCGAACCCGAGTTCGACACCCGCGATCTGCTGCGCACCACACCGGATGGCCAGGGCGTGGTCTCGATGCTCGAACTGCCCAATGTGCAGGACCGGCCGGCGCTGTTCTCCACCTTCCTGATGTGGCTACTGGCCGACCTGTACCAGGACCTGCCCGAGGTGGGGGATGCCGACCGGCCGAAGCTGGTGTTCTTCTTCGACGAGGCCCACCTGCTGTTCGCGGGCGCGTCCAAGGCATTCGTCGAGCAGCTCACCCAGACGGTCCGGCTGATCCGGTCCAAGGGGGTGGGCATCTTCTTCATCACCCAGACCCCCAAGGATGTGCCCGGCGATGTGCTCGCCCAACTCGGCAGCCGGATCCAACATCAGCTTCGGGCCCACACTCCCGACGATGAGCAGGCGTTGCGCGCGACGGTGCGGACCTTCCCGAAGTCCAGCCAAGACCTAACCGCATTGCTGACCAGCCTGGGCATCGGCCAGGCGGTAGTCACCGTGATGGATCCCGACGGGGCGCCCACCCCGGTGGCCTGGACGCGCGTCTTCGCCCCGCAATCCCGGATGGGGCCCACCGAGGCGGCGCGCATGGATCAACTGGTCGCCGCCAGCCCACTGTACGCACGCTACGCCCAGGCGATCGACCGCGATTCGGCGCGGGAAATGCTGGCCCGCAAACTCGCCGAAGGCGCCGCCGCGGCGGACGGAACCAGCCAGCAGCATCTACCCCCCATCCGGTCCGGCGTCCCAGCCGATTCGCCCGCAGAACACCGTAGCCGTACCGGCCGGCGGGAGAAGTCGGTGCTAGCACAGGTGACCGGGTCGAGCGCATTCAAACAGTTCGCGCGTTCCGCCGGCCGGGAAATCGTGCGCTCGCTGTTCGGCGCCGGCCGCCGCCGCCGATGATCCGGCTGCGAGAACGCTGGCCGGGTCTGGCCGTGCGACTGGGTGCGCTACCCGGTGCGATCGGCATGACGGCCGCCCAGATAGCCCAGGGAGCCACCATCGGCCAGATAGCGGTCACCGCGGTCTGCGCGTCGCTGTTCCTGGCGACGATGTGGCTGATCGCCCGCGGCGCGCCGATTCCGGCCGGAAGCGCCGGCGCACCCTGCCGGGAGCCGCTGAAGATGGTGCCGATCGGCCTGTCGATCGTCGCGGTGGTGATGGGTTTCACCGCCGCCTGGGGGATCTGGGTAGCGGCCGAATCCGGATTGCCCGCCGATGCCTGGCATGCGCTGGCCTATTCCGGGGTGCTGATCTGCACCGTCGGTGCCATGGCGCTGGTGCGCCGTGCCCGGATCGCCTATCTGATCCGCTACGTCTGGCCCTGCCAAACCGATTCCGAAAAACGATTGAGCGGCCGATGACCCAGTACCCGCCCGTGCCGACCGCCGCCTGGATAGCTGCCGAGGTGCGTGCCGGGCGTCGCACCGCCCGCGAATTCGTCGAGCTTGCCCTGGCAAGAATCGCCGCCCACGACGACCGGATCCGGGCCTTCACCCGCCTGCGCGCCGACGAAGCCCGGGCCGAGGCCGGCGTGCTAGACGCTGGCGGCCCGGGCCGGGATGGCCTGCTGGCCGGGGTGCCGGTGGCCGTCAAGGATGCCTTCGACGTGGCGGGCATGGTCACCACCAATGGCGGGCTGGGCTACACGACCCCGGCCAGCCAGGACGGTGCGGTAGTGCAGCGACTGCGGGCTGCCGGGGCGGTCGTCGTCGGACGCACCGCGATGCCCGAGTTCGGCCAGTTCCCGATGACCGAATCCCTAGCCCACGGCCGCACCCACAATCCATGGGATCCCACCCGCTCGGCCGGTGGCTCCTCGGGTGGCTCGGCGGCTGCCGTGGCCGCCGGGATGGTTCCGGTCGCGGCCGGAAGCGACGGCGGCGGGTCGATCCGGGTGCCGGCGTCCTGCTGTGGGCTGGTGGGTCTCAAACCCGGCACGACCGGTTCGGTGCCCACCGGTACCGGCCGCCAGCACCCGTCCGGCCGCGACGCCGCCCGGCAGGATGACGACCCGCAGGGCTGGTTTGGGCTGGTCGTCGCCGGGGCACTGACCCGCACCGTGACCGATCAGGCCATCGTGGCGCTGGCGCTGGCCGAGCCGCCGCCCACCGGCCCCGCCCGGCAACTGGCGGAACTGCTCGCCGAACCGGATCGGCTGCGCATCGGCTGGACGCTGGATCCGGTGCATCCCGGGCTGCGACTACCGGCAGCGGTGAGCCGGGCCTGCGCCGGGGTGGCCGGCCGGCTGGGAAGGCTAGGCCATCGGGTCAGCCGATTGCGGGTGCGCTGGCCGAACCCGGCCGCCGGGTTCTTCGCGCGTTTTCTGGCCGGCATGGCCGCCGAGGCCCGGGCGGCCGAGCACCCCGAACTGCTGGAACCGCGCACCCGCAGCACTGCCCGGATGGGAGCCTGGGTGCCGCCGTGGCTGGCCGCCTGGGGAAGACGAAACGGTAGGCAGATCGCTGCCAGGCTGGAGCGGCTGTTCGACGACTGGGATGTGCTGGTGCTGCCCACCATGTGTGTCGAGCCGCCCCCGCTGGGCCAGCTGGATGGCTTCGGGTCTGCCCGGTCGATGCGCAGCACGGAACCGTTGATCGCCAACACCGCCCTGTTCAATCACAGCGGGCATCCGGTGCTCGCGGTGCCGGCCGGGCTCGGCCGCTCAGGACTGCCGATCGGCGTGCAGTTGGTGGGGCGGTTCGGCAGCGAGGCCTTGCTGCTGCGGTTGGCGGCCCAACTGGAACGCCGGGCCCCCTGGCCGGGGCTGGCCCCGGCCTTCCGCCGGGCATGAACCGCCTACTGATTCCCAATCGTTACCGACTAATGAGCGGACAAAGAATTCTTTCCGCCAATTGGCAGGGTATGTTCCATGCATTGCCGGGTGGTCGCCGAAACCCGACCGCCCGCTGAATCCGATCGGACTGGCGGAGGGTAGGCAGGTGACAGAGCTGGGTGCGCCCAAGGCAGGAAAGCATATGCCGCAAGGAGGATCGCAATGATCAAATACCTGCTGCGCCGGCTGGTCAACTACACCATCCTGACGATGCTGGCCACCGTCTTCGCCTATGCGACCAGTTCGGCATTCATGGATCCCTCCCGCCGCTATCTGGGCCGGAACCCACCCCTGGACCCCGCCTCGGTGGACGCGATCCTAGATGGCATGGGCGTCAACCCGAAACGTCCGGTGCTGGAACGCACGATCGCCTGGCTGAAGCGCCTGTTCACCGAGGGGTCGCTGGGCACCGACTTCTCCGGGGCCGAGGTCACCACCCAGATAGCGATCCGTGCCGGGGTGAGCCTGCGGCTGCTGATCATCGGGGCCCTGTTGGCCGCCATCGTCGGGGTGACGCTCGGGGTCTGGGGTGCGGTGCGGCAGTACAAATTGTCCGATCAGATCGTGACCTATGCGTCCTATGTGATGCTGTCCACCCCCACCTTCGTCTCCGGGGTACTGCTGATGATCCTGGCCACCGCCTTCAACAATGCGATCGGCACGCAGGCGATCAGATTCTCCGGCGAATACACTCCCGGCATCACCGGGTTCTGGCCGCAGCTGCGGGATCGGCTGGTGCATCTGCTGTTACCTACCATCGCTATGGTGCTGGCCGGGGCGGCCTCCTATTCGCGCTATCAACGCTCGATCATGCTGGACGTGCTGGGCTCGGACTACATTCGCACCGCCCGGGCGAAGGGAGCCACTCGCAACCGGGCACTGATCAAGCACGGCGTCCGGGTGGCATTGATTCCGATGTCCACCTTCTTCGCCTATTCATTCGGGACACTGCTGTCGGGGGCGACCTTCCTGGAGATCGTCTTCAACTGGGCAGGCATGGGCCAATACGGCATAAACGCCGTCTCCACCGCCGACATCAATGGCCTCACCGGGACGGTTGCCTTCGCAGCCATCCTGGTGCTGTTCAGTTCCATGCTGTCCGAAGTGCTGTACGCGGCACTCGATCCCCGGGTGAGGGTGTGATCGCCATGGCCGGGGACACCGGTGCCGCCGGCGGTACCGCCACCAAACCAGCCCGCGGGCCGGTCTCACGCGGCCAGTTGGTGCGGCGCCGGCTATTCGCCAAACCGCGGTTCTGGGTTGGGGTGGCCATCGTCGGACTGATCATCCTGCTGGCCGTCGCCGGGAACCTACCCAACATCTATGGCCCCACCGACCAGGACGTCTACGCCTTCAGCTCCCCACCCAGCGGCCAGCACTGGTTCGGTACCGACTCCATCGGGCAGGATCTCTACGCCCGAGTGGTCGTCGGATTGCGCAAATCCCTGCTGATCGGGCTGGTCGCCGGGCCGACCGCCTCGCTGATCGCCGCCGTGTTCGGTTCGGTGATCGGCTATCTGGGTGGCAAATGGGAAGCGGTCGGTACTTGGATTATCAACCTGTTCCTGGTGCTGCCGGTGTTCTACGTGCTGATGGTGCTCTCGCCGCTGCTGGCCAGGGTCGGCTGGATCATGCTGGTACTCTTCGTCGCGCTGTTCGGCTGGATGGTCACCGCCCAGATCGTCCGCAGCCAGACCAAATCCCTGCGTGACCGGGAATTCGTACGGGCCGCCCGCTACATGGGGGCAGGGACGATGAGCACGCTGCGCCGCCACATCATCCCCAATGTGGCCTCGCTGTTGATCATCGACGCCGCCCTGGGCATCGGTTCGGCGATCCTGGCCGAGACCGCGCTGTCGTATTTCGGGCTGGGCATTCAACCGCCCGATGTGTCGCTGGGCACGCTGTTGCAGAACGGCCAGCCGGCCGCCACCACCCGGCCATGGCTGTTCGTGTTCCCCGCCGGCGCACTCATCGTCTTGCTCACCGGAGTGAACCTGATTGGGGATGCGTTACGCGATGCCATCGATCCGACCAGCGGAGTCAATCGTGCCTGAACCACTGCTGAGGGTTGCCGGCCTGCACGTCACCTTTCCCGGCCGCGACGGCGACGTCCGGGCCGTCCGGGGAATCGACTACGAGGTCAACGAAGGCGAGTTCCTGGCCATCGTCGGGGAATCCGGCAGCGGCAAATCGGTCTCCTCGCTGGCGGTGATGGGGCTGCTGCCGTCCACCGCCCGGGTGCGGGGCAGCATCCGGTTCGCCGGGCAGGAATTGACTGGCGCCAGCGACCGGGAACTGTCGAGGCTGCGGGGCCGGGAGCTGGCGATGATCTTCCAGGACCCGCTTTCGGCGCTCACCCCGGTCTACCCGGTGGGGGACCAGATCGCCGAAACCCTGCTGTTACATGACCGGCTGCTCAGCAGGCAGGCAGCCGCGAAGCGGGCGGTGGAACTGCTCAAGATCGTCGGTATCCCGGCCGCGGAACGCCGTGCCCGGGCCTTTCCGCACGAGTTCTCCGGCGGCATGCGGCAGCGGGTGATGATCGCCATCGCGATAGCCAACAATCCGCGGCTGATCATCGCCGACGAACCGACCACCGCCCTGGATGTCACCATCCAGGCCCAGATCCTCGACGTGCTGCAGGAAGCCAAACGGCTGACCGATGCGGCGGTGGTGCTGATCACCCACGATCTGGGTGTGGTGGCCGGCAATGCCGACCGGGTAGCGGTGATGTATGCGGGCCGGATCGTCGAGCAGGCCGAGGTGCACCGGATTTTCGACCGGCCGCTGATGCCCTACACCATCGGGTTGCTGCGCAGCGTCCCGAACATGCTGACCATCGGCTCGCAGCGGCTGGTGCCGCTGGAGGGCAGGCCGCCCTCGCTGGTCGATCTGCCCGCCGGCTGCCCCTTCGCGGCGCGCTGCCCGGCCGCGATCGAGGTTTGCCGGCAGACCGAGCCCGGCCTAGCCGAGATCGGGGACGCCCGGCAGGCCGCCTGCCACCGGGCCGCCGAGATCGCCGGGAACCGGCTAAGCGCGGCCGATATCTTCCCGCGGCCGCCGGCGGTGTCCGCCCGCGTCGTCGGCGACACCGGGCGCAAGGTGCTGGCGGTCACCGGCCTGGTCCGGCACTTTCCGCTGATGAAGGGTGCGGTCTTCCGCCGCCGAACGGGCACGGTGCGGGCCGTGGACGGGGTCAGCTTCGACCTGCTGCCCGGCGAAACCCTCGGGCTGGTCGGCGAATCGGGCTGCGGCAAGACCACCACGGTGCTCGACATCATGGAGATGGCCAAACCGCAGGCCGGCCGGATCGTGATCGACGGTTCGGATGTCGCCACCCTGACCTCGGCCCAGCGTCACCGGTTGCGCCGCCAGGTGTCTATCGTCTTCCAGGATCCGATGGCCGCCGTCGACCCCAGGCTGCCGGTCAACGACGTCATCGCCGAACCACTCATGGTGCAGGGGGTGGGCAAGGCGGCCCGGAACGCCAGGGTGCTGGAGATGCTGGAACTGGTCGGGCTGGATCCACAGATGGCCGACCGCTACCCGCACGAGTTCTCCGGCGGCCAGCGGCAGCGGATCGGGATCGCCCGGGCGCTGATCACCGATCCCAAACTGGTGGTGCTGGACGAACCGGTTTCCGCGCTGGATGTCTCGGTGCAGGCCGGGGTCATCAACCTGCTGGAGGATCTGCGCGACCGGCTGGGGTTGTCCTATCTGTTCGTCGCCCACGATCTGGCGGTGGTACGCCAGATCGCCAGCAAGGTGGCGGTGATGTATCTGGGGCGCATCGTCGAGTACGGTGACGTAGCCACGGTCTTCCGGGCGCCGGGGCATCCCTACACCCGGGCGCTGATGTCTGCGGTGCCGGTGCCCGATCCGGCGACGGAACGCCGGCGCCTCCGGATTCTGCTGACCGGCGACTTGCCCAGCCCGGCCGAGCGGATCGCCGGTTGCGGTTTCCGGGCCCGCTGCCCGCTGTACGCGCAGTTGACACCCGAAGCCCAGGACCGGTGCGCGGCCCAGGTACCCGAGCGCCGGCCGCTGCTGCCCGCCGCCCGGCAGGCGGCGACCGGCGGCGTGGAGGTCGCCTGCCACCATGCCGAGC
>ERZ773077.524-NODE-524-length-28757-cov-9.030172_pt1 | contig 28757 bp, 19 predicted proteins | sample MGYA00580612_ERZ773077 | MGnify/ENA primary metagenome ERZ773077 (study PRJEB29015, sample SAMEA2737971) | human oral metagenome | biome: human oral; feature: human-associated habitat; material: dental | place: China | collected 2021 ...
ACGTACGTAGATATTAGAGCCACGTACGTAGTCCAAACTTATCTGCCACTCGTCCGCAACTTTTATCCCTACGCGGAGCAACAACCTATCGCCATAACCACCAAATGTGCAGTAGTAAACAAGCCTCTGTTGTCATTAGCTTCCAGATTCAGTACCTTCACACTTGCTAATACAGCTTGTAGCGAATGGGAGATAATCTCGAAGAGTTACCTCAGACTGTATCTGATGTGCTAATTCTTGAGGTTATCTCCTTGTTCTCTTCCACTATACTGTAAAAACATAGCTTTCCACGCTCTTGGCGTACGATTATGAGCGAAGGTGTCCCCTGAATACTGGTGCGGAAGTAGTGATATCTGAATGGACGCCCCTTAAAGTCCCCAGCATACCCGATATAGTCAGACCTTTTGATTAGCATCTCGATTTCTCTTATAGCATCATTCTTCGCCATGTAGTTCTTGTGAGGCTGATTGATGGCTTCCTTCAGCCCACCCACCGTGAATGAGATGGGCTGGGCGAACTCAGGGCGAACAATTTCTTTCCCGACAAGCATCTCCTTCGCCTAGTCTAATATGTTGTGATTAGCTTTCAGATTCCGTACCTTCACACTTGCTAATACAGCACTCGTAGATGTCGAAGCCATAGAGGCGACGTTGTGATTAGCTTTCAGATTCCGTACCTTCACACTTGCTAATACAGCGGTAAACATCGACTTCGTGAGCAACGCTCCGCTGTGATTAGCTTCCAGATTTCGTACCTTCACACTTGCTAATACAGCCACGAGTATTTGGGAGAATAGTCCTAAAAAGCTGTGATTAGCTTTCAGATTTCGTACCTTCACACTTGCTAATACAGCACGGATGCACGCGGGGAGGGCATGGCCAGTGCTGTGATTAGCTTTCAGATTTCGTACCTTCACACTTGCTAATACAGCCAAGGCTAATCCAACCCTACAGACCTACTTGCTGTGATTAGCTTTCAGATTCCGTACCTTCATACTTGCTAATACAGCGCAGGATAGCATCACGTTTGACCCTAATCCGCTGTGATTAGCTTTCAGATTCCGTACCTTCATACTTGCTAATACAGCAGACCCCACAGAGGAATCTATGGGACAAGCACTTAGTAGAAGGATTTAGAAAGAGAAAAGCCCGTGGATATCCACGGGCTTTTCCTTTACTTAGCGACTTTTCCGATCTAAGATCTCACAACATATCGAAGAGGCCAGGGAGCTGAACGGCATCAGTCGGCTTGCGCGAAGAGAAGTGCTCCATCATACCAAATTGCTTGTCGGTAAGCGTCATGATCACTACCTCACCCTCATCGGGAAGCATCGCCTTGACCCGCCGCACATGCGTCTGCGCCTGCTCCATACTCGCACAATGGCGCATATAGATGGAGTACTGAAACATCGTGAAGCCATCCTTCAGCAGCTCTTGGCGGAAGCTGGTAGCTGCCTTACGCTCCTTAGGCGTACCCGTAGGAAGATCAAAGAAGACAAAGACCCACATGATGCGGTATTCACTTAGTCGCTTGGCTCGCATGACAAGAGAGGGTAAGCCAAGCGGCAGACCTCACCCGTGAAGCAACGCAGGAGCGAGGTCGCAGTCTGCGTCGCTGCCAGCATCAGCGGGCGACGCTGTCCCTCGATCTCCACATCCAGCGTCGGGAGGGCGAGTAGTCGTGCCTTGATCTCCTTCGTCAGCTCCGTAGGGAAGCCCTCCTCCTCACAGATCTCCACAACGAGCAGATCCACATAGGGGCGGTAGGGCTCCATGATATCGTCCGCTAAGCAATAGGCATTATACTTATTGTGGTGATAGATGCCGAGTGTCGGGAGGAGGCCACAGCCGACGAGGGCCCGTGCGATGATGGCTCTAAGGATGGCATAGCCGTAGTTCAGGAGCGAGTTCGGAGCCGCCTCCTCTCGCTCCCGCACGAAGCCAGGGAGGGAGATGAAGAGATTGCGCCAGTAGAAGGCTGCTGCCCGTGCCTCAAGATTGTCGGCATCCCCACTCTTGACCTGTCGGAACCAAGCAAGCATATTCTTCGCTGGCTCTCCCAAGACGGTATGCAGGGCATGGGCTTGGTTGAGGATCTTCGCCTGCACCGTCTGTTGCCAGAGCTGCTTCCTCAGGGGAAGCGAGGCATCGAGCTGCGCACGGAAGCGCTCGGTCTGGAGCGTATGTCCGTCAAGCGGGAGGAGTAGTCCCGAGGGCATGTGCGTCACCGAGCAGGTCACGACAGCGCAATTATTCTCGAGCAAAGCCCCTAAGAGGGCGTGGGTGATCGTGATCTGTGGGTGGTCGAGGAGGACGACCCCGATATCTTCTATCGGGATCGTCCGTACCGTCATCTCACGATCATCCGACGGCTGCCGCACCTCCATCTGCTTGAGGCGCAGGGAGAGGTAGGCAGGATTGCCGATATAGATCGTTCGTTTCATCATGGTAGCAGGGGAGCATCAGAGCAGAGAGATCCGTCCAAGAAGGTCGACACGAACCTTACGAACGTTCCTCTTTTCGTAATCAGGCAAATTCCTCACGCGATGAAACTTAGGAATACGACCCGAGGTATTCTTTCTATCCTTAACACTCGTTTCCAAGTGATACCTAAAGACATAGTACTTCGAAGAGAGACTTTGAACTCGGTAGAGATGCTCGCTGAGCTTGCGATAGTCCTGTGCTTCGACGGAGCTCTGTAGCTCCTCATCCGACAGCCCAATGATAACCATCTCATCCTGCTGAAGGGATTCAACAAACATCCAGTCAGAGGGAGGGAGCGACTTCAGTACCGACTCTGGGATATCTCCCCGCTGTAGGACTTGCTCCATGACCTCACGCGGATGTGTGATGACCAAGGGAATCCCATAGCGTACACGTTCTACAGCATCCCAGAAGCTCACGATAGACTCCTCCAGCACGCCCTGAGGAGTCCGATAGACAGCAAGGTGATGATTATTTCCAGACTGTACGAATGCAATAGCTGTGCCACGCTCATCGAAGCGAATAGGGATCGCACTTGAGACGGAAGGCTTATCAACATAGCACCGCACAGAGCGCACTTCCTGCTTCTCTGCAGCATCGAGATAGAGGGAAGCTCCCTTCGCCTTTACCTTGGATGTAATCTCTTGATTGTACTCTGCGATAAGCTCACGAAGGCGCGGATCTACAACCTCCCCTTTAAGGTCATGCAAAGGATAGCGCTTGACAATACGCTCCCTACCTTGGGAGATAATCTTCCCGTAGAGTGATGCCTCCATCAGTTCTCCTCGTGGTACCAGCACGCCCCGCTGTACGCAGGTGACTTCCCGACCATCAGCCGTCTTCTTACGATAGATATTGCGGCCGCGGGTGACGACGCGCTTCCCAGGGCGGTAGGAGATGAGGATCTCGGCGACCTTATCACTGACAGCACACACCGAGAGGTGGGGACGCTGCGTCAGCCAGCGCTCCAGGAGGGAGAGCTTATCGGTCTTCGTCGCCTTCTGCACCTCGATCTCGCCGCTCATCGCCTCACGCTCGCTCTCGGAGTTTACGCGATTGAGGCGCTGGATATAGCCCTGACGAGTCGAAGCCACGACGAGGGCATCGATAGCGTGGTGGCGGTGATCCTTACGCTTCGACCAGTCCTTGATGCGAAGCTTCTCGGTCGTCTCACCCTCCCGAGATACGCGCTCCGTCTCACCCATAGAGTCGTAGCGATCGAGGTTGAGCGTATGGAGGATATCATCATAGCCCCAGAGACTACGAAGTCGGGCAGTCACTCCACCCTCGCTCGCAGACACACGGCGGATACCCTGCTGGAGGATGGCCATAGCTTGGCGCGAGATGTACTGCGTCAGACGCAGCTGGCGCTCGAGGAAGTCGGAGGGGATATCCTCCTTCAGCCAGCGTAGGCGCTGATACTTGCTGTAGGAAATCGCCTTCTTATAGGAAATCGCCTTCTTATCCAGCAGGCCATTGATACGCTCCATATACTCGGCTTCCCAGCCCTTCGCACGGATGTACTCAAGAGCGGTGCGATTGCCCTTCTCCTTATTGCATCGGCGGCAGGCGCAGGTCTTATTGCCGTAGGAATCATCGTAGAGGACGGACTTCGGGATGATGTGCTCGACCTCCATACCTCCTTCTCTGAGACACTGCTCCTCTTCAATTGACTGGCCACAATACAGACACTGGCGTCCAGCCTCCTCCCACAGCATGTACTTTTGGATGCGAGGCTTCGTCGGATAAAGCCCACACTCACGGATCTTCGCAGCGACTTCTTTATTACGCTCCTCCCGATCCTTGTTATTTCGAGCCATACGCTCACGCTCCTCGCGGGACATCTTCAGCTCGCGTGCCAGCTCGACACGGACTTCATCGATGCCGTACTCGGCCTTGAGCGCATTGACGAGGTTGATCATCTGGTTGAGGATCTTCTCGACGAGGGGCTGACGCAGCTCATTGCGCTGTAGCAGCGGTATCTTCTCCAGAAGCGTGCGCTCGGCGATTTCTTCGCTGGTGGGGCTATTCGAGTGGCGATAGCCGACGGCTGTGCACGCCTCGCTATAGCCCAGCCCCTGCTGTAGCTGGGGGAGGAGCTTGCAGATGAACTTCGCGGACTTATTCCCGTAGCCAGGCTTGACGAAGTCCAGACGATAGAGCTGATCCAAGAGCCCACCATCCAGGTCCTCCTCCTTCATGCCGAGCTGCGTGATGAGAGCACGACGCATCGCCTGACGCTCCTCGATGGAGTAGAGGATGTGCCACAGGCGGTAAAGGGGCTGGCGGACGTAGCTATCGGTGACGACAGCGACCTCTCGCTCGGTGACCTCGCCCGTCTCTTCGTCGGTGAGCTGGACGGTCATCATACGCGTCTCCAGCTCCATATCGAGGAGGTGGTGATACTGCGGATAGGGCTGCAGAATAATGCTGAGAGCTATCCGCGTAGCATCTCCTTTCAGGCCTTCCTCGAGGAGCTTATCTGCAAGTAACTCCTCCTCGATACAGAGAAGTTCCTTGAGCTTATCTAAGTCAAGCTCGGGATGAGCCAGCTTTACAGGCTTTGCCTTAGCAGGCTTCCTCTTGGGTGGTTTAGGTGCTTCGTAGGTTTGTAGATAGGCAACGAGCTTGTCACGTTCCTCGGGTGTGATGTCGCGTGGCGAGCCGTCGGGACGGGTCAGACGGATATTATTCACCGCCTCATAGATACGGCAGAGCTGGAAGAGGGGGGAGGACTTCGGGGCGACCTTCGGGCCGAACTTGACCTTACGCTCGACGAGCTGCCGACCGCCCTTGCCGTCGTCCTGCTGGACGCGCATCACCCTCTCCTGCTTCTCAAACTCGCACAGCGAGACCAGGTGCTTGCAGGACTTCAGCGGGCGCTGCATGAAGATGACCTCATCACGCAGCATCCGGATGAACTCGTCTGTAAGGATATCGGGATAGTGCACGCGCTGAGCTGCCATGATCTGATCGTACTCATCGATGTAGCGCTGACGGGAGAAGATCTGATCCTTGATGCGGTAGCTGATGCCGCCCGTGGGGCTCTCACTCTGACTCCGACGGAGCTGCTCGGCGAAGTACTGCCCCACCGTCTTGTGCTCGTCTTGGAGCTTCTCGTCATTCGCACGGATGCCAGCGAGGTAGGCACTATTCGAGTCCTTCTTCTCTCCCTCATCACCGACGATGGCAGCGGCATCACTCTTGACATGCCGGTAGCCACGCTTCTGATTGATGTGGCAGAGCACACGCCCCAGCTCGGGCAGCGTCAGGCGCCGACCAGCGGTAGCCGCCCGCTCACGGAGCTCCCATAGCTCCAGCAGAGGGAGCTGAATGAGTGCAGCATCGGGGAGCATCCCGACCTTCTCCAGCTCCCGACGCAGACGGTAGCGACGCAGCTGATAGCGGGCAAAGCCTCGGCGCATCGTACGGCGCGCCGTCCGCTTTTGGTTCGCTGTGAAGGCCTTTCCCTTGGAAAAGGCCTTGTCATCGCCAAGGTTAGTTAAGGGGACGACACGACTTCCCATACCTAAGATTTCGGCAGGATCTCCCTGCGCATCGAGGGCGATAAGGCACCACCCTATTGATCCTACTCCGAGGTCAAGACCAAGTACATGTTTGCTCATAAGCATTGGTTGTGTTGATATTAAAAAAATGGCTACATTTGCAGTAACGAAATCTGAAAGCTAATCACAATAAGGATTCATTCCGTTGTGAGAACATCCAGGGTGGGGCCTCTTAAGTGAGGTTCTCACCCTTCTTTTTTGTGATCAGACCGAGAGGTCAGGCCACTACGATCAGCCGTAGCACTGAAACAAATGTAGCAACTTCCCCGCTGCCGAGCAAGCAACACCGCATCCATGAGCGACTTACACCTCACAGAAGGGCTCATCATACACCCACTTTCCCTACACCCAGAGCGAGCTATCTTGAGGAGGTTTCTCCTCGACTTCGGGGTATATACCCTGAGAAATCTATTTACCTTTATTTACTACACCATATCATACACGGACATATTTCCGCGAGAAAACAACATATCCATACATTTCCTCGTTGTAGTTAAGGCAGGAGAGGAAGCCCGCCTTACACTCCTTCCCTAAGTACAATTCATTTAACGGAAGCATTATCGTGGAGCAGGATAGCCCCGTCTACCCTCCCTCCGCCTCATCATCAACTACAAGCAGAATGGCTACAAAACAATCATTTCGCCGACTCGGCATCCTATCTCTTCTCCTCTTCTCCTTTGCCTTAGTGCTCAGCTCTTGCGGTGGCAAGAGTGACCTGCCAGGCGGAGAATTCGGCGGCTTTGGCAGCGCAGACCTGAAGCAAGAGATCTCGATCAGTGCATCCGCTCCGATCAGTGTCCACTTCAACGCCAACACCCAAGGGGGATCTGACATCTACCGTGACGGCAAGCTCGTCGGTCAGATCACCTACAGTTCCGAGTGGAGAGAGCCCATCGCAAAGTCCTATCGTACGACCTTCACCCACAAAGGTTCGGGGCTATATGTCGGCATTATCGTACGCAGACCCGATAATGCCCCTGCATCCATCAAGGTAAAGACGAGTGTGAAGCTATATAGAGGGAACAAGTACCTCAAGACCTACGAGAAGGAGGTAACACTCACCTCGGATCCTTCACTCTCATTATCAAGTGAACTTTACAAAGTCGAGGCTAACGGCAACTAGCCAAACGATCCCGACTTAGGAGAGACACGCTCTCTGGCACATCACTCCAAGCAAGATCCCACTTGACTTCGCCCCATCCGAGGGTGTATCAAGTGGGATCTTCTCTTTTCGAGGAAGTGGCTTTGCCGAGCACCCTCCCACCGCATGAAGTACTAATAATAGAGACCATTGCACGGCACCTCAAGAGACCATTGCACAAGGCCATCTCTTCACAGCTTCCACCTCCTTGCCTCGAAAATCGGAGTCTTAGGCTGAGAAGTGAGATGCCTGTCTCTCCCCCTTGCCCTCTCTCGGGAGGATAATCCTCCCGAGAGGGGGCTTTTCTGGGCTATTTGGTGCTCTGGAGCACAAGAAGCCTAGGCATACGCTTCAGATTGTATGCCATAGCCTCCAAGATATTCTGTGTATGCGTTCGCTCAAGCCCTCGGTAGCGACATCGCCCTCCTGAAAACCACCTTCGAATACTCCCGAAGGTGCGCTCTATCAAACAGCGTATTTTGCTGATGCCGTTATTCAGTTCACGTTGTCGCTCTGTAAGCTTCATCCCCTTCTGCGCTTTGAGTATAATCCCATCAATCAAGCCGCGCTCAAGGAGACAAGCCGAGTTCTTCTTACTACAATAACCTTTATCGGCAAGGACACTAACGCCCTGCGTAAGCTCAGCCTTCTCTATCAGCTCGGGCAATACCACCGTATCGGCACAATTGGCTGGCGTGGTAATTATGCTCTCCACCAACCCTTGCCCATCGGTCAGCACGTGCTTTTTGTACCCGTAGCGATAGTGTCTGCCTTTGCGCACCCAACGAGCTTCCGTATCCACCCCTGGTTTGCGACTTTTTAGCTCATACTGATAAGCCTGCTCTTGGGCTTGCTCTTCTTCGGTGCGCAAGTCCTCTCGGTCGTCTGCCACTTCGATGAGGATACTTCCATCGGGAGCGTGCGGGCTATCCACAATGCTCGCATCCACGATAGCCCCTTGGTCAATACGGCTAATCCCGTGCTTCTTGAACTGCTTATTCAGCTCGCGAAGGAGCTTGTCCATAATCCCCAAGCGGGTCAGTTCAGCGCGAAAGCGACAGATGGTGCTGTGGTCTGGAGCTGGAAGGCCCATATCCAAGAGGAGGAATTCGCTGAAGAGGAGGGAGTCGTTGATCCGTTCTTCGACTTCGTAATCACTCAGGCCGTACCAGTCTGAAGCAGTAGGATCTTGAACATCATCAAGGCTTCATAGGCTGGTTTGCCTGTGGCGTTCTGGGTCTTTGGAAACGCCGTGCAATGGCCTCTATTGAGGGAGCGATCAGCCCCGACTGACACGAGCCGCCGATTAGGTATATAGTGATGCCGTGGTTACGTATATAGCAGTTCACTGGTTAGGTATATTGTGATACTTCGATTGGGTATATTGTGATCTGGGGTAGCAACACTCACTGTCCTGTGAAGCACGTAGATGTAGCTCTATTCGATAGGCTTGACTTACTTTTCGTATCTTTGCTAGTATAATAAGGTATAGATGTATCTACTGAGTCGTCGACTTCTTTCCCTCCTTCATGTGAACCAGCGCCACGGCCTACGTGCGATGCTGGTGCTTCTTTGTGTCCTCGTAGGAGGGCAAGTGACCTTCGGACAGACGGCGGACCCCACGTACGGACTCCCTACACAGCTCTCGGGAAGCTCCGTCGTGAGCTTCCTCGCCTCCGATCCGCATGGAGAGGCCTCCTATACCCTCTACGGTCATGCTGGTCTACGTGTACAAGATCCCAAGCAGGGGATTGACGTGACCTTCAACTATGGTCTTTTCGACTTCTCTGGAGACTTTACTTGGCGCTTCATTCAGGGAAAGACAGACTACATCGTGGCACCTATGGCCACAGCGGATTACTTCGAGGAATATCTCAAGCACGGGGCGGTACACGAGTCCGTCCTTAAGACAGATAGCCTCCAGCGAGCAGCCCTCTGGCGGAAGCTCCTAGAGAACATCCAGCCCGTCCATCAGGTCTATCGCTACAATGCCTTCCGCAACAACTGTAGCACCCGTCCCCTCGACCTCTACCTAGCGACCCTACTGGCAGCTCAGGGTGGTAGCGCTGGGAGCGATACACTCGTTCTCGTCGGGCAGAGCAAGACTATGGACTCCGTCCTCATGCCCAAGACTTGGCGTGAAGTGATCAACCGGCTCGAAGCCTCCTCTCCCTGGCTCGTGCTCGGTACTGACCTCGCTATGGGGACACAGCTCGACGCACCGCTCAGCCTGCGTGATCGCTTCTTCATCCCCACCGATGCCACAGTACTCCTCTCCCACCTACACTACGGGTTAAGAGGAGAGCATCAGGATAAGTGGATCAATCTCGTGGAGCGAACGGAGGTCTATGGACAGAGCCAACCGATCAAGGACAAATCGCTCTGGATCACTCACCCCCTCACCCTCTTTACTCTCCTGGCACTCCTTTCAGCATTTGTTGCCTATGCACGCTGGAGAGGTAAGCATCTTCCTCTCCTCCTAGAGAGTATCGTCTTCGTCGGTGCAGGATTATCGGGAGCTCTGCTCTTCTTCCTCGTCTTCATCTCGGAGCATCCGATGATCACGACGAACTGGAATCTCCTCGTCCTACATCCCGGCTACCTACTGCTCCCTATCTTGGCTCTCTTCGGCAGGCGCACGATTGTCCTTCGCCGAGCCTTGCATTACCTCTATATCGTAGCACTTGTCCTCTTCCCCATCATGGCCCTCACACAGGGGCAGGGGATCAATCCAAGTGTCTATCTCATCGCCCTTAGCCTCCTTCTCCTCCAGATAGGACAGATCAAGCGGACAGGCAAGGATCACACCCTACATCATGCGCCCTAAGAAGACCAAACACTCCCTCGAAGGACGCAGTATGCGCTACCTACTGACCTCCCTGCTAGCCCTCGTCGCTCTTCAGCAACCAGCTCTAGCTAGTGAGCTCCCCCGCATCATCGTCTACATCACCGTCGAAGACCTACGAGCAGACTACCTCGAGCAGCTCCGCCCACTATTCGTCAGTGACGGGATCAACCGCATGATCACGGATGGTCGCTATGAGCGCCATCTCGCCTTCCCGCTGGTAGAGCTCAATCGTGCCTCATCGGTAGCGACACTCCATACCGGAGCTTATCCTCAGATCCATGGTATCGAGCGTCCCACGCTCTGGGACAGCAAGCTCCAGCAGCGTCGTAGTATCTTCCACGACAGCCAAGTCCTAGGGACCTATTCACGAGACACCTTCTCCCCTAAGGCACTCCAAGTCAACACCCTCGGTGACCGACTCAAAGAGGCCTCAGGAGGAGCCAGCCTAGTCTATGCCGTAGCGCCCTCAGCAGAGGTAGCGATTACTTCGGCAGGATGGTTCGGCAATGGCGCATTCTGGCTAGATGATAAAATAGGATCTTGGGCTTCCTCCAGCTACTACGAAGCGATGCCTAAGGCCATCGAAGCGTACAACCGCTCCGCAGAGGGACCCAACAAGCGCTTAGTCGCAGGGCAGATGCTCTGGACACCACAGAAGAGCTACTCCACACCAGAGCGCTCCTGGAGCGACTGGAGCCAGCGCTTCAGTCACCGCTACCAAGGCTTCCAGGCTGGAGAATTTAAGCGTAGCGCCCTAGCCAACGAAGAGGTCACGACCCTCGCCCTACGTCTGCTCGAGGCGGGGGGATATACCGAGAGTAAGGCCCTTGGGATGCTTGCCCTCGGCTACAGCTTGGATGTACGCCCCCATGGCACGAGTAGCGAACTTACAAGCGAGGAGGTCGATGCCTATGTCCGACTAGATCAGAATATCCACAGCCTACTGAAGGTACTAGAGCAGAAGTTCGGTCGTAACGGCTACCTCGTAGCACTCACAGGTACAGGCTACAGCCACTACCAGCGCCCAAACTTCAAGGGGGCAGAGGCTCGCTACGGGCAGTTTAGCACCAAGAAGGCAAGTGCCCTGCTTAACCTCTTCCTCTCCGCCCTTTACGGTCAGGGGAGCTGGGTCGAGCATCTCCAAGATGGGCGACTGATCCTGAACAAGAAGCTCGCCGAAAGCAAGCGCATCAGCCTCTCCGAGCTACAGCAGCGCTCGGCCTCCTTCCTCGAAGAGATGGAAGGCATCGGTATGGCAGTCACAGGAGAGCGACTCATCACACAGAGCTCCCTCAGCGACGAAGCCCTTCGCCTACGACGCTCCGTACACAACCGCTACCTAGCAGACGTCTACTGGACGCTCATCCCTGGCTGGACGGTCGAGGAGCCTACCGACAATCCGAACCTACAGCTCATCTCCACGGCTATCGATAGCCCCTGCATCCTCTTCGGGGCAGGTGTCTCGGCCAAGGAGCAGGCCTATCCTCTTGTGGAAGCACCGGACTTGGTCAAGGCCATCTCCCGTATCTTCCACATCCGTCCGCCTAATGCGGTTCGTTAAGAGCAAGGTTAGCCCGAGAAGAGCTTGACCTTAGCCTCAGTAGAGATAAGCCCTGGTGGTAACCTACAAACGAAGTAGCCCGCTTGCCACCAACATCCTCCATCAAATCAAAGAATAATACAAGCATAATGGGATTCATAGACTTCCTGTCGAAGCTATTCGGCAACAAATCACAGCGTGACCTCAAGGAGATCACCCCTTGGGTAGAGCGAGTCAAAGAGCTCTACCCCGAGATCGATGCCCTCTCGAACGACGAGCTACGTGGGCGCACTGCAGCACTCCGCCAGCGTATCCAAGACTATGTCGCCAGCGAGCGTGCCGAGGTCGAGAGCCTTAAGGCTAGCATCGACGGCAAAGACCTCGACCAGCGTGAAGCGATCTGGGCACAGGTAGACAAACTAGAGAAGGAGATCCTCGACAAGATCGAAGTCGTCCTGGATGAGATTCACCCCGAAGCCTTCGCTATCGTTAAGAGTACCGGACGTCGCTTTGCCGAGCAGGCAGAGATCCGTGTACAGGCTACCGACTTCGACCGTCAGCTAAGCCTCACGCATGACTTCGTACGCATCGAGGGAGACACCGCCATCTACCAGAACCACTGGATCGCTGGTGGCAATGAGATCTTCTGGGATATGGTACACTATGATGTACAGCTCTTCGGGGGTACGGTACTCCACAAGGGGAAGATCGCCGAAATGGCTACAGGGGAAGGGAAGACGCTGGTAGCGACACTCCCAGTCTTCCTCAATGCCCTCCCTGGCAATGGGGTGCACGTGGTGACAGTGAATGACTACCTCGCCAAGCGTGACTCCGAGTGGATGGGACCACTCTACATGTTCCATGGCCTAAGCGTAGACTGCATTGACAAGCACCGCCCCAATACCCCTGAACGCCGTGCTGCCTACAATGCGGACATCACCTTCGGTACGAACAATGAGTTCGGCTTCGACTACCTCCGTGATAACATGGCTACGAGCCCCGAAGACCTTGTTCAGCGCAAGCATAACTATGCGATCGTGGATGAAGTAGACTCCGTCCTCATCGACGATGCTCGTACGCCACTGATCATCTCTGGCCCTGTACCCAAGGGGGATGACCAGCTCTTCGAGCAGTTCCTCCCTAACGTAGAGACCGTCGTCGAAGCACAACGCAAGCTCTGCCAACAGCTCCTCATCGACGCCAAGAAGAAGATCGGCAGCGGGGATAAGAAGGAGCAAGAGGAAGGGTTCTTCCTCCTCTTCCGCTCCTACAAGGGGATGCCTAAGAGTAAGCCTCTCATCAAGTACCTCAGCGAGCCAGGTATCAAGGCTGGTATGCTCAAGGTCGAAGAAGAGTACATGGCAGACAATATGCGCCAGATGCACATCGTCACGGACGAGCTCTTCTTTGTCATTGATGAGAAGCAGAACAGCATCGAGCTATCTGATAAGGGAATTGATCTCCTGACGCAGGGCACCTCGGACCCTTCGTTCTTCATCCTTCCCGACATCGCTGCTCAGCTAGCCGAGCTAGCCGGACAAGGTCTCTCGGCCGAAGAGCAAGCTGCACGCAAGGATAATCTCCTAGCTGACTACGCTATCAAGAGCGAACGTGTCCACACCGTCAATCAGCTCCTCAAGGCTTACACCCTCTTCGAGAAGGATGACCAGTACGTCGTCATGGAGGGTAAGGTCATGATCGTCGATGAGCAGACCGGTCGTATCATGGATGGACGTCGCTACTCTGACGGCCTCCACCAAGCAATCGAAGCCAAGGAGCGTGTGCACGTCGAGGCTGCGACCCAGACCTTTGCGACCATCACGCTGCAGAACTACTTCCGCATGTACCACAAGCTCTCGGGTATGACGGGTACAGCAGAGACGGAGGCTGGTGAGCTCTGGGATATCTACAAGCTCGATGTCGTCGTGATCCCCACGAACCGCCCCATTGCGCGTAAGGACCTCAATGACCGCATCTATAAGACAGCACGTGAGAAGTATGCTGCCGTGATCGAAGAGATCGTCCGTCTCGTCGGCGAAGGACGCCCTGTACTCGTCGGTACGACCTCTGTCGAGATCTCACAGCTGCTCTCCAAGATGCTTCACCTGCGTAAGATCCCTCACAACGTCCTCAATGCTAAGCTCCACCAAAAGGAAGCTGAGATCGTGGCTCAAGCAGGTAAGCCCGGTGTCGTGACTATCGCTACCAACATGGCCGGTCGTGGTACCGACATCAAGCTCACTCCCGAAGTCAAGGAGGCCGGTGGTCTAGCTATCCTCGGTACAGAGCGCCACGAATCACGTCGTGTCGACCGTCAGCTACGTGGTCGTGCAGGCCGTCAGGGTGACCCAGGATCATCCGTCTTCTTTGTCTCACTCGAAGACCACCTCATGCGTCTCTTCGCCTCTGACAAGCTAGCTTCGATGATGGATCGTCTTGGCTTCAAGGAAGGAGAAGTCCTTGAGCACAGCATGCTCAACAAGTCTGTAGAGCGTGCACAGAAGAAGGTCGAGGAGAATAACTTCGGTATCCGTAAGCGACTCCTCGAGTACGATGACGTGATGAACTCCCAGCGTGAAGTCATCTATAAGCGTCGCCGTCATGCTCTGATGGGTGAACGCATCGAGATGGATGTGATGAATACGCTCTATGATGCTGGTCGTATCCTCATCGACACACACCACCCAATGGAGGACTTCGAGTCCTTCCAGATGGATGTCCTGCGCATCTTTGCCATCGAGTCGCCTTTCTCTGCCGAAGAGTTTCGTCATGGCAAGGCTGACGACCTCACTGACCGACTCTACGATGCTGTCGAGGCTGCCTTCCAGCACCGCTCTGGTCAGATCGCAGAGATCGCCTACCCCACCCTTCATCAGGTCTACGAAGAGCAGGGGAAGAACTACGAGCGCATCATGATCCCTCTCACGGATGGTGTCATGGCGTATAATGTCAGCTGTAACCTCAAGGAGGCTGACGAGAGCCGTGGTCGCACGATCATGCGTGACTTCGAGAAGGCTATCGTCCTACACATCATCGACGAAGCGTGGAAGGAACATCTCCGTGAGATGGATGAGCTTCGCAACTCCGTGCAGAACGCTAGCTATGAGAACAAGGATCCTCTCCTCGTCTACAAGCTCGAGTCCTACGAACTCTTCCGTCAGATGATCGAGGAGATGAACCGCAAGACAGCCTCTGTCCTCATGCGCGTCCGCCTCAACATCGCTCCTCCCGCACAGGAAGAAGCTCCTGTAGCTCAGGAGGTCATCGAAGAGCCCGTCGAGGTGCGCCCCTCTGGGACGACCCAGCGTATCGGTGCTGATGATCTCTGTCTGTGCGGCAGTGGTAAGAAGTTCAAGGACTGCCACGGCAAGGGCTTCTAAAGCATCCAAGTCCTAAAAGCAAATTCGCCCCTGATCTCATTGAGGTCAGGGGCGAATTCGTTTATCACTAGGGAGCGGTCAGACGAGTAAGTAGGTCAGCGCATAGCCTCCGATGACCAACCATACATAGAGCCCAAGGGCAAGCAGGAAAGGCTTCGCTCCCGACTGCTTGAACTTCGCAAACGTAGCGTCTAGCCCGATAGCCATCATCGCCATCGTCAAGGCTAGATTATCCAGCCACTGGATAGTCTCCGTGATCCGTTGGTAGGTCTCACTCCATCCCTGCCCCACTGAGAGTCGGAAGAGCACCGAGTGCAAGAGGACTACCCCTACAAAATAGAAAGCAAACCAGGGCACTTGGATCTTCCCTTGGGTGGAAGCATTCTTGCTGACTTGTCCACGAGGACGCACCCAATAGCTTAGTCCTAGGAGCATCGGGGCTAGGAGGATCACGCGTATCATCTTCGTGATCGTCGCTGTACTCGCTAGCTCTCCACCCATCGCTGCTCCAGCACCGACGACGTGAGCCACCTCGTGGATCGTAGCTCCCGTATAGATCCCGATCCCTCGCTCTGAGAGAGCGGAGAGCATCCCCGTACGGTAGAGCACGGGATAGAGGAACATCGACAGCGTACCGAAGAGCACCACCGTGGCCACGGCGATGACGGTCTTATGCGACTTGGCCTTGAGCACCGGCTCGGTAGCTAGGACGGCAGCCGCTCCACAGATAGCACTCCCCGAGGAGATCAAGAGTCGCTCATCCCGATCCAAGCCCAGAAAACGTCCGAGGTAATTCCCAAGAATAAGTGTACCGAAGACGATGCAGCAGTCGATGATGATTGCTTCGATCCCCACCTGAAATAGCGTATCTAGTGTGATACGGAAGCCATAGAAGACGATACCTGCTCGCAGGAACTGCTTCCCTGCGATCCTAAAGCTCGCATCCCAGTCTCTCGGGAAGTAAGGTCGCAAGGTATTGGCAAGAAGCATACCGAAGACGACACCAAGGACGAGTGGGCTAAGGCGCAAATCAAGGAAAAGAGGTAACTGGGCAAGGCTGGTCATGCCCAAGGCTAAGACCATCAAGAAGAGTAGTCCTAGCCAGGTACCACGTGTCGAGTCTTTCATTTATAGCGTTGTATTCGTGCTTATTTTCTTTGGGAAGTAAAGGTACGGTTTCTCACCCAATCTCCCCTTCCCACACAGCCTTATTCCATCCACCTGGGGTGAACTCGGGAAATAGGGCCTCTGACCTAGCTTCAAAAGCTATCCTTCTACCCCCTAATACTCCTTCTAGCATCAGTAGTAACACCAAAGGGGCAACAGTAGTGCCACCCAAGAGGCAACAGTAGTGCCACCCAAGGGGCATCAGTAGTGCCTACTAGTTGGTATCAAAAAGTATCCATTGGGAGCCCTATTTAGTCCGCATTTCACCTCCCCCCGCTTAGGGAATAGGAAGCCCTGCTAAGGGGAAGCAGAGCCTCGCCTTAGGACTAGATCGAGAGATAATAAGGGATAGCAGAGGGCACTCACGCCTCCCGTCGAGGGCAGACTGAGCAGGCCTCCCTGAGACAACAACGCTCGTGAAGCTCCAGCAAGGCCTGTGACTCCCATGCTGACTGCGGAGGAGAGCCGATCTGGTCAAAGAGACGAGTGACACGATTCTCCTCCGCTGGGAGAGAGCCTAGGAGTAGGAGCGGATCGAGAGGTTTCTCTCCCGTCGTATAAACCTCCTCATAGGCTAACCGATACGGCAGGAAGGCATTGACATAGAGGGATAGGCAGGAGGCACTAGAGAGCATCCCCTCTCCTCGCCACTTCCCGCCCAGCCAATGTGAGGGAAGCGGATGACGAAGCCGATCCTCCAATTCATCCAAAGGAAGAGTCGAACGAAGAAGCTCGGGAATAGAATCCGTATTTGCCAGCAGGGTAGCTAGCTGTAGGAGTCGATACTCGGGGAGATTCGTCGGGTGAGTACGTGCTCGACGACAAGTACCCGCAGGCAGGGGCTTGAGGGCATACTTGTGGGAGAGGAAGGCATATTCGGCCTCCCGCTGAGCACGTTCCTCTCCCTCGGGGAGTAGCGAGAGGAGCCCAGCTGTCCCGAGGAGTAGGGCTTCTAGCTGGCCTAGATCATCTCGGTGCTTCTCCAGCAAATGCAGAGGAAGATACGAGGCGAGGAGTTCGAAGGCGTCACCATTGAGTCCAAAGCCTAAGTTGCGTAGGAGCAGAGCATAGCCCGCTTGCGCCCAATCTCCCTCACTACGGGCAAGCAAGGTATGGAGCAGGGCGACCTTCCTCCTCAGACGCAGGCGATAGAGACAGGCGAGAAAAGGCCCACGGCTCTCCTCCCTCCATGGAGAGGAGAGCCTAGCACAAGGAAGCTCATGGATGGACTTGACTAGCTTCTGCTCCTGCGCTCGTAGCTCTTCGGGGACTAGGAGCAGACAGGTAGGCATACCTTCTCCCGAAGGATAATGCACCGGACGATCATCTGCTTCGACGACATGGAGGATGACGGAGCTATAGGCGGGATCCTGGTCATGGCCGTGGCGATACCACTCGGCTGATGCCCGATGGATCTCTACGGCGCCACACCAGCGAATATCCCCTATCCGCACTTGTGCCTCGAGGAAGTCGGGACCCGCATGATAGTTGAGACGTCCTGGATCGACGACTTCAATAGGAAGATTTGCCCACATGCCTGTTGGGACTAGGCGAGCCCAGCGACGGCTTGCCCAGAGATAGTGAAGGAAGGCTTCCATGGTAGATAGATCTGTAGGTGTGGTTCGAGGGGTGCTACTCAGAGCCGAGCATAGGGCGGGATCTCGGGGAGTGCTTCATAGCTCATCCCCTCATAGTCGATACGGTAGGCGAAGTGCTCTAGTCCATTACTCAGCACGAGATAGGGGACACGCAGGACGAGGTTATAGCGTAGGATCTGCTGGAGCACCTTGTCGGTCAAGGGAATGTGTGGGGCTTTGTACTCTAGGATCATCTGGGGGCGTAGCTGACGGTCATAGAGGAGGGTATCACAGCGCTTGGTCGTCTGCCCGAGCTGGAGAGCCACTTCATTCTGCATCAGCGCAGCAGGATAGCCCAGGTGGTCGATCAGATAGTGGATGAAGTGCTGTCGTACCCATTCCTCGGGAGTAAGACGCACGGCCTTGCGACGGAGGTCATCATAGATCATCACCCCAGTAGCCGTCTTACTCAAGCGGGGATTGTACTTAGGGAGATTTAGCTCGATCATCATTATCTTTGTAGTATAAGGTCTGCTTTGTGAGTAGTCCTCACGAAGTTACATATTATTTCCTCCTAATGCTCACCCAACAAGACATCATCGCCGCCCTCAAGCAGCACAAGCCTGCGCCCGTCTATCTCCTAGCAGGCGATGAGCCCCTCTTCATCGACCAGATCGCCTCGTATGCGACGAAGGAGTTTATCCCCGAGGAAGAGCAGGACTTCAACCTCAGCATCCTCTATGGAGCCGATGTCTCTGCCCGTGACATTCTACAGGAGGCACTCCGCTTCCCGATGATGGGAAGCCACGTGCTCGTCTTGGTACGCGAAGCTCAGCTCGTGAAGGATATAGAGAAGATCGCCGATCACCTCGACCAGCTCCCCTCGACGACCTGCCTCATCCTCTGCATGAAGAAGAAGGCAGACAAACGCAAGGCGCTCTACAAGCAGATCGAAGAGCGAGGAGGCTTCTTCGAATCCTCGAAGATCGCTGATCACAAGATCCCCGACTTCATCATCAAGAGCTTCTCGGCACGACGGCTGACGATCGACCCTCGCACAGCGCAGGTGATGGCCGATGCTACGGGCAATGATCTAGAGAAGATCCTCGGCGAAGTAGAAAAGATCGCTATCGCCCTCTCAGGGAAGAGCACCAGCGTCACCCCCGAGGTCATCGAGGACTATGTAGGGATCAGCAAGGAGTACAATAACTTTGAGTTCCTCGCAGCCCTCATTCGGCGAGATGCACCGAGAGCCTACCGCATCGCCTTCTACTTCGCTGCTAACGAGCGTAGCCACCCGATCCAGATGACGCTGGCGATCCTATTCAACTTCTTCGCCAACCTCATGGCGGTACACTATATACCTCATCCTGATGAACGAAGTATCTCCAGCCAGCTGAAGGTCAGTCCTTACGTTGCGCGAGACTATGATCTAGCTCGCCGACACTACTCTCCTGCGCAGACCTTCGCTATCATCCGTCACCTTCGCTTGATCGATGCTTACTCCAAGGGAGTCGATGCTAACCTCTCCAGCAGTGAGCTTTTCTCCGAACTAGTCTCACGCATCCTCACGGCCTAATCCCTCCCCTAGCTCTCCCTCATGCAACGTCAGCAATACCTTCAGGAGTTCATAGCGCATACCAACCGTAACCTCTTCCTCACCGGCAAGGCTGGTACAGGGAAGACCACCCTGCTACATCGCATACGCAAGCATACCTATAAGAATTGTGTCATCGCTGCTCCCACTGGTATCGCTGCACTTAATGCAGGAGGAGTGACGCTCCACTCGCTCCTACAGCTTCCTCTAGGAGCCTTCATTCCTGACTCCTTGGCACAGCTACCAGAGACGCAGAGTCAGCTATTCGTCACCCCAAGAGACTTCCGCCGGCATATCCATCTGCAGGAGCGTAAGATCCGTCTGATCCAAGCGATGGAGCTACTCATCATCGACGAGGTGAGTATGCTTCGTGCCGACACGCTGGATCTGGTCGATCTGCTACTGCGAAGCGTCCGTCGAAGCCCTCTTCCCTTCGGAGGAGTGCAAGTCCTCTTCATTGGCGACATGCTCCAGCTTCCTCCGGTGGTGAAGCCTCACGAGTGGCAGGTACTTAGCCAATACTACCCCAGCCTATTCTTCTTCCACGCCCACGTCCTACAGAAGTATCCCCCACTCTATATCGAGCTGACGCATGTCTACCGCCAGCAGGATGAACAATTCCTAACCCTGCTCAATCATCTCCGGTACAATGAGCTGACCAGCCAAGACCGTCAGTGGCTCTCGGGGCGCATTCGTCGCACCTTTGACCCAATCTCTGAGGAAGGCTTCGTCACTCTCACGACGCACAATAACCGAGCTGACGAGATCAATACCAAGGCACTCGAAGCCCTACCGGGTGCTTACCAAGACTACCATGCTCAGATCTCGGGTGACTTCCCCGAGCACCTTTACCCCGTAGAGCCGATGCTTCGGCTAAAGGTCGGCACACGTGTGATGATGCTGAAGAATGACACCCAGACACCTCGACGCTACTATAACGGGATGCTAGGTACGGTCGAAGAGATGAGACCCCAGAAGCTCTTCGTCCGTCTAGAGAACGATGAGCTCCTCGATGTCCCCCTCTACACCTGGGAGAACGTACGCTACCAGCTCGACAAGGAGAGCGGAGATACCGAGCCGGAGATGCTAGGCTTCTTCAAGCACTTCCCTGTCCGCTTAGCTTGGGCTATCACGATCCACAAAAGCCAAGGGCTTACCTTCGACAAAGCAGCTATCGACCTCGAGGCAGTATTTGCCTCTGGTCAAGCCTACGTAGCCCTCTCCCGTCTTAGAAGCCCCGAAGGTCTCGTGCTTCTCTCACAGCTTTCTGAGGAAGCCCTAGCTGTCCCCTCACAGATCGTCGACTATGAGCGCTCCCGAGCATCAGACGAAGAGCTCGAGCGCACCCTCGCCTCCGACAAGCTAGCCTACTGGAGAGAACAGACACTCTTAGCCTTCCAGTGGGGGGAGGTCGATGATCGCTTCCGCCAGCACGCACATACCTACCGCCTGGAGAGTGAGCGAAGCAAGAAAAGTAGCTTCGGTGACTGGGCCTTAGAGCAGTCGGCACAGATCGGGGAGATGAGGATCATCGCAGACAAGTTCTGCGCTCAGCTCCACCAGCTCTTTGCTTCCGGCGAAGAAGGGCTACCCCAGATCACCGAGCGCATTGCCAAGGCTTCGGATTACTTCCTCCCTCGCTGGCGCAGTCTGATGTCGGGGCTACTGCTTACAGAGCACCAAGCTCGAGGGATGAAGAAGGTCAAGGAGTTCCAAGGCGAGCTCGAAGCGCTACATAGTCTGCTCGTTCGTACGGTGCGGCACCTACTTCGCATCCGCTGTTGTATGGAGGCTCTCAGCGCAGGGCACTACCCTGACAAGGAAGCACTGCAGATCGAAGAGCTCCTAGAGGCTTGGCTGAAGGAAGCCAAAGCAGAGGTCAAGATCCCCTATACCATCCCCTCCGAGCCTAAGAAGGACAAGGTCAAGGAGGTCAAACTCAGCACGCAGGAGACGACCCTCCAGATGCTCTCCTCGGGCAAGACCATCCCTGAGATAGCCACCGAGCGATCCTTGACCGAGAGCACGATCTACCGCCACCTCACCCAACTCCTAGAGGAGGGTAAGATCACGGCTAAGCAAGCTGGCATCGACCCCGTGCGTCTGAAGCTCCTTCGTAAGGTCTTCGACAGCCACGACCTCGGCGAAGGGCTGAAGCCCATCTATGATCTCCTCGAGGGAGCTTACTCTTACGATGAGCTACACCTCTATCTGGCGGCCTACCGCTCCATCCAAACCAAGCTAAAGAAGAGCAAGTAGCCCGCCCTACTCACGTCCTGGTCTACGCCACCCCATAGCCCCCGAGTCGGCTAGGGGTGGCTTTCTTTTTAAAGGGATTTAGCTCCCAGCCGAGGAAGGTCTACCTTATACCCGGAGAAGGTCTACCTTAGGTCTCGAGAAGGTCTACCTTTCTCGTCGTAAAGGCTTACCTCAACTTCGGTCAAGCCTAACCTTTGCCTATACATTGACCGCTTACCCCGAGCGGAGAGTTTCGGTCGGGGAGATCTTTGTACATTTGCTCGGAGGGCTGGAGGTCTAAATCGAGCGGACGAACCGTACTCGTACTCCATCGCCCCGACCCATGACGCTAGTAACTTCATCCTAACTCGCTATGGACATACAGCGCATACAGCAGTACCAAAGCTCCTTCGATGCGATCAGGGAGACGATCGAGGGAGAAGACGGACAGACCATCGAAGTATGGTTTGCACGCACCCTTCAGCGAGTCTTCGGCTATGTCCGCTGGAGCAACTTCCTCGCTACGATCGGGCGAGCTATAGCCTCCTGCCAGGCACAAGGGATCTCTGCCGAGGATCACTTCCGACCCATGAGGCAGGAAGGCCAAGACCGCAAGGGCGAAAAGCAGGAGCCCCAAGACTACATGCTCACACGTTTTGCTTGCTATCTCATCGCTCAGAACGGAGATCCGAAGAAGGAAGAGATCGCCTTTGCCCAGGGTTACTTCGCCCTCCAGACACGTAAGGCGGAGCTAATCGCCGAGCATCTCGAGGAGCTCACCCGCCTAGAGACACGTGATCGTCTGCGTTCGGCAGAGAAACAGCTGTCTCGCAACATCTCCCAGCGTGGGATCGACGCCCAGAGCTTTGCCCGTATCCGCTCCCAGGGCGATACGGCGCTCTTCGGAGGGCATACGACCGAGGAGATGAAGCAGCGCCTTGGCGTGAAGCCAGCTCGTCCCTTGGCCGACTTTCTCCCGACGATCACCATCGCCGCGAAGAACCTAGCGACAGAAATGACGAACTATCACGTCGCCGAAGAGAACCTCTATGGCGAGACCACCATTACCGATGAGCACGTACAGAATAACCTGAGCGTACGCCAAATGCTAGGCGAGCGAGGCATACGCCCCGAGGAGCTCCCAGCTTCGGAAGACATCAAGAAGACCGAGCGACGTATCTCTAGTCAGAGAAAGGAGCTGGAGAAGACCACCGGACACCTACCTCCAGAGAAGAAGAGCTAGCCCCAACCTCGACCCAAGGTAGTGCGAGAGAGCCGAGCCCCTCGTTCGTCCCGCTCAGACAAGGGTTTCGCAGGCATTATTCGTATCTTTGTCTTATCCTATTTACCTAGTTGTCTTCCCCATCGTCCTCTCATCTGAAACGACATATGAAAACTTCTTTCCTAGGGCGTAGTCTTAGCTTCGCAGGTCTAGCCCTTGCCCTAATCACCCTCGTGGGCTGTAAGTCTTCCTCGAAAAGCTCGATACTTCAGCAGTCAGCCATCGGTAAGCCTGGCGAACTAATGCTAGTCATGGACAAGCAATACTTCGAGACTCCTATGGCGATAGCTCTCTATGATCTGCTGGAACAGGATGCTCCCGCACTCCCCCAAGCCGAACCTTCGCTACGTATATCACGTGTGCCTACACCCTCCTTCACGGGGAATCTGCAGACGGTACGTAATGTCTTCCGCCTCGAAGTCGATCAGGATCGCTTCACGAAGACCAGCCTCAAGTACAGCTATGACGACTATGCCAAGGGGCAACTCGTCGTCCGTCTGACCTCGCCGAGCCAAGACTCCGTCCTCCGATACATCAAGGACCATGGGGAAGCGATCATGAATACGATCCTTCGCCATGAGCTTTTCCTCTTCGGAGAGTCGGTCTCTAAGGTGTATAGCCAGCAGGCGATGGAGCAGGTAGACAGTGTCTTTGGCTACCGATTCAATGTCCCTCAAGACATTCGCTCACGTAAGCTGGGTAAGAACTTCCTATGGATGTCCAACGCATCCATGCGCTCTCGCCACGATATCCTCGTCTATACCTTCCCCTACGAGTCGAAGGCCGACCTAGGACTAGATGTCCTCGTACGCAAGCGGGACTCTGTCCTGAAGATGAACATCGAGGGAGAGTTCGAGGGAAGCTACCCCTGCACCGAGCAGAACTACGGCTTACTCTACCGACGCGTACAGCTCCCTGGACAGCCCCTACGCTCTGAGATCCGTGGACTGTGGAAGATGGAGGGCGGAGCGATGATGGGTGGTCCATTCGTCTCGCAGGCTTTCCTAGACCCAGGCAAGCAGCTCGTCTATGTCTTCGAGGGCTTTGTTTACCGCCCCAACGAGGATAAGCTCCACCTCATCCGTATGATGGAGGCCGCTCTCTACTCCTTCCGTCCCGACAGCGTGAAGGCCTTCGACCCGAAGCTTATCCTGCAAGCAGGCTACACGAAAGGCTTCTAATCGAGTAGACGATGAATACACGCAAGCTACGCATCGCTATCACCCATGGCGACATCAATGGGATAAGCTACGAGATACTCCTCAAGATCTTTGCTGACGAACGCATCTTCGAGCTCTTCACCCCGATCCTCTACGGATCAGCTCGGGTGGCTACCTTCTGGAAGGAGCACCTCCAGCTCTCTGAGGTCAGCTGGCAGACGATACGACTAGCTAGCGAAGCCAAGGACGGAGTACTCAATCTCCTCGACTGCACCTCGGGCAAGGAGACAGTACACCCAGGCGAGCCTACGGCTGAAGCTGGGGAATCAGCCTTCCTTGCCCTAGATCGTGCGACGGCAGACATACGCATGGGGCTGTGCGACGTCCTCGTCACCGCCCCAATAAATAAGTCTGTGATGCCTCGAGACCGCTTCCCCTTCCAGGGACACACCGACTATCTAGAGGCGGCAGCAGCCGTAGTCCCTGGCGAATCCCTCATGGTACTTGTCTCGGGAGACTGCCGTGTGGCGCTCGCTACGACCCACATCCCCGTGAAGGAGGTGGCTGAGAAGCTCTCCCCAGAGCTCATCGTACAGAAGCTACGTCTACTGGAGACAGGCCTACAGCGAGACTTCGGGATCACGAAGCCCCGCCTAGCCGTCCTCGCCCTTAATCCTCACGCAGGAGATAAGGGACTCATGGGAGACGAAGAGGAGCGCATCCTCGCCCCTGCTCTCAAGCTAGCCGATCAGGCAGGCTTACTCGCCTTCGGCCCTTACCCTGCAGATGGCTTCTGGGGAAGTGGACGCATTGACACCTTTGATGGTATCCTAGCCATGTACCACGACCAAGGGTTAGCCCCCTTCAAAGCACTCTACATGAACGAAGGGGTCAATGTCACCCTAGGCTTAGAGTTCATCCGCACCTCTCCAGACCATGGCACCGGCTACGACATCGCTGGTCAAGGGATCGCAGATCCTACCTCGATGCGCTGCGCTCTCTATACGGCTCTCGATCTCTACCGAGCCCGACGGAGCTATGATGAAGCGACACGCAATCCGCTTCGTCGGCTCTATCACAATCGTAGCCGAGATGATGAGCGTCTCGATACCACTTCGGTTCCTGACGAATACTAGTCGTCTAGTCCTCCACCCATGCCTCTCCACGTCTACACAGCCTCAGCTGGTGCAGGGAAGACACACACACTGACACGGGAGTACCTACGCCTGGCGCTCTCCTCCCCTGATCCTCGCTACTTCACAACCATCCAGGCTGTCACCTTCACCAAGAAGGCTACCGGAGAGATGAAGGAGCGTATCGTCGACGAACTCCATCGGCTGGCAGAGGATCCCAAGCAGTCTGCCTTCGCAGACGACCTGCAGACAGCCTTAAAGCTAACAGGGGAGGAGCTTCAGAAGCGTGCCTCACGCACCCTTCGCAACATGCTCCTTGACTACAATGCCTTTCGTGTACGCACCATAGACTCTTTCTTCCAGGAGGTCGTGCGTTCCTTTGCCAGAGAACTAGGGCACTCGGGAGCCTTGAAGATCGAGCTGACGACCCAGCCTTGGCTCAGGCAAGCTGTCCTCGAGGTACTATCCTCCCAAGACAGACAGCAGGCTAATGAGACCATACGACAGCTCATCGAGCAGCTGATCCAAGACAGCATCGAAGACGGAGAGCGCTTCTCTAAGCTAGAGAAGAACCTCACGACCTTCGCCAAGGAGCTCGAAGTCGAAACAGTCAAACTCCTACGCTCCAAGCACGAGTTCCCTACCAAGGAGAACGTCACAGCTCTCCGCCAGCAAGCCAATACCCTTCGGAAGGATCTCATAGACGAAGCCCAACGACGGGCAACAAGTATCCTCAACCTGATAGACCAGGCTGGCATCAAAGATGAGGATATTCGTTACAAAGAAAAAGGTCCTCTTGGTCCTATACGTAGGCTCCAAAACAATCCCAATCAGTGGGATAAAGATGGTCAAGTCCTCACAAGGAGTAACTCTTATCTAAGGGAGTATCTCGCAGTCGATGATCCTATGGAGAAGATCGTCTCGAAGGAGGCAAAGGCGCGCTTTAGCTCCATCGCTCGAGAGGTCAAGGAGCAAATGCTCGCATTAGATAGCTTCTTGCAGGAGAACTTTCCCCTCTATCAGACGACAGATCAGCTTCGTCGCTACTTAGGGCGATATAACTTGCTCATCGATATCGACACCGAGCTACAGCGCCTCAAGCAGGAGGGAGGCCTGATGTTTATCTCCGATGCTCCTTCACTGATCTCTTCGCTACTTGATGAGTCTCCTGATGATGCACCCTTCCTATATGAAAAGCTGGGAGCACGTATCAGGCACCATATGATCGATGAGTTCCAAGACACCAGCGCCCTCCAGTACACAAACTTTAAGCCTCTACTCAAGGACTCCCTCGCCGAGGACAAAGACTGCCTGATCGTAGGAGATGCCAAGCAAAGTATCTATCGCTTTCGCAACTCGGACAGCTCGCTACTCACCTCAGCACTCCAAGCCGACTTCGCTGGACAAATCGAGAAACACACCCTACAGGAGAACTGGCGAAGCACGCGGGAGGTCATTCTCTTCAACAACAAACTCTACACCGCCCTCCCGAAGCTACTCCACGAATTGTTCAATGCCCAATGGGAGGCACAAAACCAATCTCTCGGGGGGATGCAGGCATTAAAGGAGCCTCTCGACGCCTTCCTTGATCTACAAATCGCAGCTTATGACGATGCCATTCAAGAGCTCCCCTCTCAGAAGGAAAATGCTCCCGCTGGGCAAGTCGTAGTCCATCGCTATTTCCCCAAGACCAAAGGCAAAAGCCCAGCCGACATCACCGAGGGAGAGCGGGCAGAGCAGATAGAACAAGTAGCTAATCCCGCCCTATCGGAGCTCCCCTATGTGATCATTGACCTGCAGAAGAGAGGCTACCGAGCAAGTGACATCGCCATCCTTGTACGAAACAAGAAGAGCTCCACGGCCGTCTCCGAGGTGCTACTTTCCTTCCCTGAAGAACAATGCGAGGGCTACTCACTCCACTTCGTCTCTGAGGAGGCCCTGCGGGTGGGAGAAGCCTTCTCCGTACGCTTCCTCATCGCTTGCCTAGGCTACATCGCTCACGAATCTCATCTTACCCGTGCGATCCTTCAGGAGGCCTATCACCAGCTCCTTGACCTGCACGGCACTGAATCAAGTGATCCCCAACAGCTCTCTAGCGAAGAGCTGGAGGATCTACAGACCATCGGACGGCGTGGTCTCTATGAGGTGGTAGAACTCCTTATTCACCGCTTCCAGTCTTACTTACCAGAGAGCGAGGGAGCCTATCTGGTCAAATTCCTCGATCAGCTCTATGCTTGGGGGCAGACCCAAGTCTCCGATATTCCATCCTTCCTCGCCTACTGGCAAGACCAAGGAGCAGAGGAGCGTATCGTGAGCGCCGCCTCCGACGACGCTCTCCAGCTGATGACGATCCACAAGTCTAAGGGGCTTGGCTTCCCCGTAGTACTGCTACCAGACCTCTCCTTTGACCTCGACCCTTCTGATAATCTAGAGAATATCCTCTGGTGCCCATTCCCTGATCTCCCAGCTCTAGCCCCCCTAACCAAGGCCAACGTAAAGAGCGTCCCCTTACGCTATCATAAAAAGCTACGCACCACTTTCTTCGCTCAGAGCTACTATGAGGAGCAGATGAGGTATCAGTTCGATGCGCTCAATCTCCTCTATGTCGCGACTACACGTCCGAAGCAGGAGCTTCACCTCTGGTTAGCAGAGTCCGATTCAGAGAAGGAAAAGGAGGTCAAGACGATGGAGGATCTCCTCCTTCGCCTATTGAAGAAAGATGACGAAACCAAGGAGTTCTTCGCCAACATCCCTGCTGAAGAGGCTGGGAGCTTCACTTCTGACCTCCGTGCTCCTCTAGAGAAAGACCAGCCTCGTGATCAAACGATCTCGATCACATCACTCCAATCCTATCCCTTAGATACACGCCTAGCCGTCCTACGTGAGGGGCTAGACTACTTCACCGAGGAGAGCCAGCGTCGCTATGGGAGGACGATGCACCTCATCCTCTCTCGGATCGAGACAGAGGGTGAGCTTGCGGAGGCGATCACAGAGTCCGTTCGCCAGGGGTATATCACTCAGGAGCAGACGGGCGAGCTCGAGCGACTTCTGAAGCAGATCCTTGACCACCCCGATGCACGACGCTGGTTCGATGGCTCGGGAGAGGTGTACAACGAACGAGCGATCATCGGGGGAAAGCTCACGTCTAGCCGGCGTCCTGACCGAGTCATCATCTATCCAGATGGACACGTAGAGATCGTAGACTACAAGTTCGGGAAGGAAGAGCCTAGCTACCGCACTCAGGTGAGACGCTACATGGATCTCCTGCGTGCGATGGGCTATGAGCAAGTCTTGGGCTACCTCTGCTACCTACAGGAGGAGGGTGTCAAGATCGTCGAAGTCTCAGCCAAGCACCCAGCCCCCGAGCAATAAGCCTCCCGCCCAAAGAGGCCCAAGACTAGAAGCTAGGACAGGCGACGGCATGCACTCTAGCTTCGCCATCTATCACCCGAGAGAGCTACTATGGCAGGCTTTCTCGGGTTTCTTTTAGCCCTTTCTATGGATGCTGATTAATTCCAACTAGTAGGCACTACTGTTGCCCCTCAAGGGGCACTACTGATGCCCCTTTTGTGTTACTACTGTTACCCCTTGGATCCAGTCGTTGATTAGCCATGCCCTGTCCCATCGGACACCCCCAATAGGACA
>ERZ773077.525-NODE-525-length-28749-cov-10.370391_pt1 | contig 28749 bp, 26 predicted proteins | sample MGYA00580612_ERZ773077 | MGnify/ENA primary metagenome ERZ773077 (study PRJEB29015, sample SAMEA2737971) | human oral metagenome | biome: human oral; feature: human-associated habitat; material: dental | place: China | collected 2021 ...
AGATCGGCTTCATGATCTTCATTCCGTTCATCCTGATCGACCTGATCTGCGCCAGCGTGCTGATGTCACTGGGGATGATGATGGTGTCACCCGTGCTGGTGGCCCTGCCCTTCAAGCTGGTGCTGTTCGTGCTGGCCGATGGCTGGAACCTGCTGATGGGATCACTGGTGGCGAGTTTTGCGGGCTAGCCTTCTTTCGGGCTCCGAACGTGTGCTGGCAGGACCGGCTGCCATCCGCAAGGGCCACGTACGCCGGGATTGTTGAACATCGATGACTGAACCATGACTCCGGAAACCGTATTGACCATTGGCCGGCAGGCGCTGGAAACACTGATGACCACGGCCTCACCCGTGCTGCTGGTGATTCTGGTGGCGGGTCTGCTGATCAGCGTGCTGCAGGCACTCACGCAGATCAACGAGGCCACGCTGTCGTTCGTGCCGAAACTGCTGCTGTCGGCTGCGGTGCTGGTGATTGCCGGGCCGTGGATGATGTCGAACCTGACGGATTTCATCTCGCGGATGATTCTGTCGATTCCGGCAGTGATCAACGGGCAGCCGGGATTCTGATCGCAGCATGATCACTTTCAGCGAAGCACAGATTCTGGGATGGCTGTCGGCACTGCTGATGCCGCTGTTCCGTCTGCTGGGGCTGTTCACCTCGGCGCCACTGCTTTCGTCGCGCAGCATTCCGGTACGCTACCGGGTGCTGGCCGCCGGCTGCCTGGCGCTGCTGGCGGCTCCGCTGGCGCAGCAGCCGGCACCGTCGTTCACGGACCCGGATTTTCCGGCGCTGCTGGCTGCCGAGGTGATGATCGGCCTGTCGATCGGGCTGGTCTGCCGGATGCTGCTGGCCTCCGTGGAAATGGCGGGAGAAATCATCGGCCTGCAGATGGGCTTTTCGTTTGCGGCCTTTTTCGACCCGAGCACCAGCAGCAACGCCAATGCGGTGGGCCGGCTGTTCAATGCACTGTCGATGACCACGTTTGCGGTAATCAACGGGCCACTGCTGCTGGTGGCGGCCACGATGACCAGTATCGAACGGCTGCCGGTCAGCGCTGGCGTACAGCAGTTCATGGCCAGGCTGGATATCGGCGCGGTGATCAGCCAGGTATTCGAGCTGGGGCTGCTGATGGCCCTGCCCTACATGACGCTGCTGCTGTTCGTGAACCTGAGCCTGGGGCTCATTTCGCGCGTGGCCCCGCAGCTCAACGTGTTTGCCATCGGCTTTCCCATCACGATCGGATCGGGGCTGCTGCTGCTGACGATGGGGCTGCCGATGCTGTATGCGCCGCTGGCGCAGGTGCATCAGGCGATCTTTTCGGTGCTGGGATTCTGACCCCATTTCTGTGCACCGGCTTCCGGTACATCCTTGATGATTTGTGGCTGGCAAACAACACCGCTATCATGGCACCCCTGCCGATACCGAGTATCCACCATGCCCACCATCAGCATGTTTTATGGCATTCTCATCCAGATGTTCTGGAATGATCACGCCCCACCTCACTTCCATGCCCTCTATGGTGAGTTCGAGGCACTGATCGATATCCGTACGCTGGAAGTCCTGGAAGGACAGCTGCCCCGCCGCGCCCTGGCACTGGTCCTCGAATGGGCACAGGAGCATCGCGCGGAACTGATGGAGGACTGGGATCTATGCACGCGCAATCAACCGCTCAAGAAGATCGTGCCGCTGACGTGACACCTCCCGTCGTACCCCGGATGCCATGGCGTGTGCGTGCGGTCCAGGTGCTTCCCGGGTACAGGCTGGACGTGGTATTCGTGGACGGAACCCGGGGGGTGACCGATCTGTCCGCGCTGATCCATTCGGAAGATGCAGGGGTGTTTGCATCGCTGCGCGACCCTGCGCTCTTTTCGCGGGCACGCGTGGTTTACGGTGCCGTGACCTGGCCCGGGGAGATCGATCTGGCACCGGATGCGCTGTACAGGCAGATGGCAAAGGCTGACTGACCTGCTGGCGTAAAGACCGTCAGGCGATCCTTTCGGTGCCGGGGTTCTGACAAGCCCCCCCCGCTACAGGCGCAGGCAACGGTCATCAGACGATCTTTTCGTGAACGGGGTCTGCCAGCTGGTGGCGCTGGCCGTTCCAGGCGCAGACGCGGTTGCGGCCAGCCAGCTTGGATTCGTAGAGGGCATCATCGGCGCGATGCAGGGTGGCCTCCAGCGAAGCACCCGGTTCGGCCACGGTCACGCCCGCCGAGAAGCTGAGGTTCATCTCGCCGCTGTTGTAGACGAGCGTGCGTTCGACCACCACACGCTGCAGGCGGCGCAGGATGTCCAGCGCCGTGCCGGCATCGACGCCGGGCAGCAGCAGGACGAATTCATCCCCGCCGTAGCGGCTGCAACGGTCGCTGGGGCGCAGCTGGCCACGGATGGCTGCCGCAAAATAATGCAGGGCATCGTCACCGGCCAGCGCCCCCTGGGCATCGTTGATCGACTTGAAGTGATCGACATCCAGCAGGGCCACGGCCAGCGGCCTGCCCTGCCGGATGCACTCGGCCTGCAGCTCGCGGTATGCCCTGTCCAGACCCCGGCGGTTGAGCAGCGAGGTCGAGCCGTCCACGAGCGTGTCGGTATCCACCTCGCTCAGCTCGTGCGTGAGGTTGGTGACGTTGCGTTCCAGTTCGTCGGCCCGGCGTGCCGTCTGCTCCAGCTGCTCGCGGGTGTGCTCGATATGCTCGCGCATGTCGGCAGTACGGCCCACGATGTCACCCAGCACCTGGGCCAGGCTGTCGATGTCGGACACACCCTCGATGCGCTCGACGAAGCCATCGAGCGAATCGGCATAGGACACGCTGGTGTCCATCAGCTCGGACAGGTTGCCCACCCACTGCATCAGCAGCTGTTTCAGTTCGGCCAGTGTGCTGCGGCGCAGGGACAGCAGGTTGCCATGTTCCTTCAGGTTGTTGCGAACGGTCTGGCGAACCTGTTCCAGTTCACCCCGGTCCACCGCTTCGGACTGCATGCCGACGGCCCGGCGGATGGCCGAGAACTGTTCGGTGATCCAGGCCTCTTCGCCGGCCAGAACCGGAGCGACATCACAGAGGGTTTCGAGCAGTGCGGTGAGCGAGACGATCAGGCGCTGGCGACGCTCGGCCAGGCGGCGTACGCTGGCCAGTTCGGTGTCTTCGTAGGATTCGACGATGCCATCCGGAAAACGTCTCCCCGGGCGAATCATCGGCACGGTGGGGGGATCGAACTGCTTTTCGGCCTCGGCCCATGCGGCTGCGTAGTTTTCCGGCGTGGGCGCCAGTCTGGCCTGCGTCAGGTGCAGCAGGGTCGCCTTGGCAAGACTGACGTTTCTCCGGCGTTCGCTTTCAGTCTCCAAGTTCAGACTCCCTTCACTTCCCTGGCTGCTTGCATCATCTGTGGGGTTACCGGTTCCGTTTTCGGACGCGGGCTCCGGCGGGATAGTGCCAAAGCCTGCCTTCACCATTTAATCGGTTTGGGCGCGAACTGGCCACCCCCTGCGCTGCCGGTCAGGCCGGTGAAACGGGCTGCCGTCCGGCAACGGCGATGAACGGCCGTTTTTCAGGGACAGACGGCCAGCCTGCCGTCGTCCATGTTGGGGACGCTGCAACAGATGGCGTGCATCCCCTACAACGTTACAAAAATTCTGCTGGTGTGCACCGTACTCAGCGGCCATCACGCTGGTCGAGCACCTTCGTCAGGCGCTTGACCGAAACGGGCATGGGGGTGCGCAGGCTCTGGGCGAAGAGCGAGACGCGCAGCTCCTCGAGCAGCCAGCGAAAACTCTCGGCCTCGCGGTCGGGCTGCATGCCGATGTCGCGCTGCCACTGGCGCCAGCGCTGCAGCAGCGGGGCCATGGAGGACATCTGGGTACGGTCGCGGGCGGGGTCTTCGCGCAGCTTGTCCAGACGCATGTTGACGGCCTTCAGGTAGCGGGGGTAATGCTGCAGGTGATCGTAGTCCACCTGATGCAGAAAGCCCGGCGGGAACAGGGCCGCCAGCTGCGTCTCGATGTCGTCGAGTGCGGTACGGTCGGCGCGGGAGCCGGTGAGCTTGCGGCGGATCTGACCATGTTCGGTGACGATGGTCTGCAGCAGGCGCGCCAGTTCCTGGGCGGTGAGCAGCATGCGGGGTTTGCCCTCGCCGAGGGCCTGCTGGAACTGGGCCTCGCTCTGCGGCAGGCCCTGCTGCAGGAAGCTGCGGATGATGGCAGCACTGGCCAGCTGTTCGGCCAGCGGGGCCAATCTGGCCGAGTGACCGGGCAGTGCGTTGAAGCCCAGTTCGAGGCTGGCGTTCTTTTTCACGTCGCGGGCCAGCGATTTGACGGCTTCGCCCATGGCCAAGGCGAACAGTCGCACCACTCCCTGCCGATGGTGGCGTGCCGCCACGGCAGGATCGTCGTAGACGCTGATCTCGACGGCATCCCCCCTGTCCACCAGGGCGGGAAAGCCGACCAGGCGCTCGCCGGCGGCCGTCTGCAGTTCCAGCAGTTCGGGCAGCGTGCCGAAATCCCAGCGGGTATGCCGCTGGCCGGCACGCATGACGGTGTCCGTGGGGCTGGATGGCGGGGCCGATGCACCTCGGGCGGCTGGAACCGCATGCTTCGCGGGGCTTGCCTCACGACTGTCATGCCTGCCGCCGGCCTGCGCGTCCCGGCCGGACTGTGCCCTGTCGTGGTGATCCGGAGAGGCACCCGGTCCCGATGAACCGGTGATGCCGGCGCTGGCGGAAGCACGGCCCCGCCTGGCGGCGCCCGGTGCACCTGATGCACCTGATGCGCCGGATGTACCGGAAGCGCGCCCTGCGGCAGGTACATTGTCCTGCCCTTCCCCCGCCTTGCGGGTGCGCATCTGCGCCGCAATGCGGGCAAACTCGTTCTGGAAGGCAGACTGCGCGCGGGAACCGTAGGCGGCCTGCAGTTCGGACAGATGGCGCGAGACGGCCAGAATGCGGCCGTGTTCGTTGACCAGCCGGAAATTCATCTGCAGATGGGCGGGAATGTTTTCTGGCCGAAAATCGGTGGCGGCCAGCCGCCAGCCGCCCTTCGCACGCAAAAAATCGAGCAACGCATCGATGAGCGGCTTGCTGCCCGCACCGGTTTCTGCGCCGGCACCGGCCGGGCCGTTCGTTCCAGACAGGCCATTGACGAATTCCGCAGCAGTGGCATCGAGCGGCAGCAGGTGGCGGCGCCAGCGCTGCGGCAGCGACTTGAACAGCAGCGACACCTTCTGCACCAGCATGCCGGGCACCAGCCATTCGCAGCGGTCGGGATCGACCTGGTTGAGTGCGTGCAGCGGCACGGTCAGCGTCACACCATCGTCGGCGGCACCGGGCTCGAAGTGGTAGCCGAGCGTGAAATCCACGCCACGCATGCGCAGCAGACGCGGAAAACGCGCCTCGTCGATGCCGTCGGTGTCCTTCTTCAGCAGGGCTTCACGGGAAAGCATGAGCAATCCCGCTGTGCCTGCAATGACTTCACGCCCCGAGGACCCGGCGCTGTCTTGCAATGCATCTTGAGCCTTTCCAGCGCTCCCTGCATCAAAGCCTCCCTTTGCCCGTACAGGTCCCTTGCCCTGCGTTGCCTCCCGGTACCATTGCTGCAGGTCGCGGGCGTTGGTGATGTGCTCCGGGATCTGCGCATCGAACCAGGCGGCCAGCGATTCTTCATCGACCAGCAGGTCGAGGCGGCGGATCTTGTGTTCCAGCCGTTCGACCTCGGCAATGACCTTGCGGTTGTGACGGATGAAATCGGTATCGAACGGCCATTCGCCGGCCACCAGACCATCGCGGATCATCAGGCGGCGGGATTCGGCCGGATCGATTTTTTCGTAGGGCACGCGGCGGGCAGTGTAGAGCACCAGCCCGTAGAGAACACCGCGTTCGTGTGCCATGGCGCGACCGCTGTTCTTTTCCCAGTGGGGGTTGCTCCACGAGCGCTGGATCAGGTCCTGCGCGGCCGATTCGATCCATTCCGGCTTGATGGCGGCATTGGTGCGGGCCATCAGGCGACCCGTATCGACCATTTCGGCCGCCATCAGCCAGCGGGCGCCCTTCTGGTTCTGCGGCGAGGTCTGGGTATCGGGTTTGCCACGCTCGGGTTTGGCCACGGCGCCACGGCGGTTGAGGATGGACGACGGATGCAGGACGAATTTCTGCTGGTGCGTGCCCTGCCAGCCCGGGCCTTCGGGCAGGCGGTGGGCGACGTTGCCGAGCAGGCCGGTGAGCAGCGCACGGTGGATGACATCCGGCGCCGCTTCGTCTTCGTTGATGTGCCAGTTCAGGCCCCTGACCAGTTCGGTGAGCTGGCTGATCACATCGGCCCATTCGCGCAGCTTGCGAATGGACAGGAATTCCCGGCCCATGCGGTTGGCCAGTGCACGGTGCGATTCGCCCCGCTGCCTGCGGGTGGCCTGCTGTTCCAGCCAGTAACGCCAGAGCTTCAGCCACGACAGAAAATCGGACTGGGGCACGTTGAAGCGGGCATGTGCCTGATCGGCGGCCTGCTGGGCGGTGGGTGGGCGTTCACGCGGATCCTGCACCGACAGGGCCGCGGTGATGATCAGTGTTTCGTTCAGGCAGCCGGTACGGTGACCGGCCAGCAGCATGCGGGCCAGGCGCGGATCGACCGGCAGGCGCGCCAGCTGTTTGCCGATGGGGGTAAGGCGCTGGCGGTCGTCCATGGCACCCAGCTCGTTGAGCAGGGCATAGCCGTCGGCAATGGCCTTGGGCGACGGCTTGTCGAGAAACGGAAAGGCCGAGACTTCCGCCAGGCCCAGCGCGTTCATGCGCAGGATGACGGAGGCAAGTGAAGAACGCAGGATTTCCGGATCGGTGAAGGCCGGGCGGTTCTGGAAATCGGATTCGCTGAAGAGACGGATGCAGACGCCCTCGGCCACCCGGCCGCAGCGGCCGGCCCGCTGGTTGGCAGCGGCACGCGAGACGGGTTCGATGAGCAGCTGGTCGACCTTGCCGCGAATGCGGTAACGCAGCATGCGCGCCAGCCCCGAATCGATGACGTAGCGGATGCGCGGTACGGTCAGCGAGGTTTCGGCCACGTTGGTGGCCAGCACGATGCGCGGTGCATTGCCCGGATTGAAGACGCGCTGCTGGTCGGCAGCCGGCAGGCGGGCATAGAGCGGAACGATCTCGGCACTGGCCAGCAGCAGGTCGGCACGGCTGCGGCCCCCCTGCCCCTTCGCGATACGACCGCCCGATGATCCGCCTCGGGCGACGGCACGCTGCAGGTGTTCGGCGGTTTCGCGGATTTCACGTTCGCCGGGCAGGAAAACCAGCACATCGCCGGGCTTCTCGTTCCAGAGTTCGTGGACGGCCGCTTCGATGGCCGACGGAAGATCGGTTTCGTCGTCCTCATCCTCGCCGGCCGTTTCTTCGGGTGCACGGTAGCGCACTTCCACCGGATAGAGACGGCCGGAAACTTCGATGACGGGCGCCGGTTTGCCGGGCTCGCCGAAGTGTTCGGCGAAGCGGGCAGCATCGATGGTGGCGGAGGTGATGATGAGTTTGAGGTCATCCCGCCGGGGGCCGTCGATGAGCTGCTTGAGATAGCCCAGCAGAAAATCGATGTTGAGGCTGCGTTCGTGGGCCTCGTCGATGATGAGGGTGTCGTAGGCGGACAGCAGGCGGTCGCGCTGGCTTTCGGCCAGCAGGATGCCGTCGGTCATCAGCTTGATGCGGGTGCCGGGGGAGACCTTTTCGTTGAAGCGTATCTTGTAGCCGACATCGGTGCCCAGCGGGGTACCCATTTCTTCGGCGATGCGGGTGGCCACGCTGCTGGCGGCGATGCGGCGTGGCTGGGTATGGCCGATGAGGCCGCCGCGGCGCGTCCTGCCGTTGCGGGCCGCACGACCGGCTTCGAGGCAGAACTTGGGCAGCTGGGTGGTCTTGCCGGAGCCGGTTTCGCCGGAGACGATGACGACGCGATGATTGCGGATGGCATCGATGATGCGGTCACGGTGTTCGGTGACGGGGAGCGCGTCGATGACGGTCTGGATGGCGGAGGGAACGGGGCGGGCCGGCACGGGCTGGGAGGCCGCCTGGGAAGCCGGTTTCGGGGGCTGGGGAGATGTCGTGTTCACGGGGGCGATTATAGGGAAGCGGGGGATCCCTGTCGGCGGAACTTCGGGGTGGGGAAGGCGTCCCGTGGCGAGGTTCTGGATCACGGGGGACAGCCTCGGGGAGGGCCTTGTGCCGCGAAAGGCGGCTTCGGACCGGGCTTCGCGGAGGACGGCTCCGGGTGAGGCGGCACGGGGAGCGGGAGGCTCCTGCGGCTCATGCGCTCAGCCCGTTTTTGACGTCCACGACCTGCGTCGTGGCCGGCAAAAACAGGCGCCTATGAACTTTTTTGCCCTGTGGGCAAAAAAGGTTCCACGGCTACCGCGAAATCGCCGCAGGAGCCTCCCGCTCCCCGTGCCGCTTCCCAGACTCGTCATGTCGCGACTTCGACGGGAACTTGCCGGGTACGGTGCGGCCGGAAGTGTGTATGGACCTGTTTGTCCCTGTCTCTCTGGGCGAGCAGGAGAAGGCAGCAGGGGGGCAGAATCCTCAATGACTTCAGGGCACTGCTGGAAAGCATCGTTGCTGGCCGTGTTGTCGTGTGTAATAATACACATTTTAGATACTGAGTCCCCATGGTTGACAGCAGGCAGTTGATCAGGATGATCGAGGATGATGGCTGGTATCTGGTTGCCACGCGGGGAAGCCATCGGCAGTACCGGCATCCGCAGAAACCAGGACGCGTGACGATCCCCCATCCCAACAAGGATCTTCCACAGGGAACGGTCAACAGCATACTCAGGCAGGCAGGGCTGAAATGAACGACAAACGATCCAGAAACAGCGTCATCCATCTTCCGGTGGCCATTCACAAGGATCCGGCGTCCGTGTATGGCGTGAGCGTGCCGGATCTGCCTGGCTGCTTTTCGGCAGGAGAAACCGTCGAGGAGGCCATGGAGAACGTGCGCGAGGCCATCGGCTTTCACATCGAGGGGCTGCTCGAAGACGGGGCATTCAACGGCATTCAGGCCAGCCGTATCGACGATCTCAAGCTGCAGGAAGGCTATGCCGATGCAATCTGGGGACTGGTCGACCTCGATGTGGGCCGATATTCTGTCCGGCAGACCCGTTTCAATGTAAGCTGGCCCGAGTATCTTCTGGCACGGGTGGACGCCTATGCCTCGGCTCACCACGAAACGCGATCGGGGTTTCTGGCCAAGGCAGCGGAGCGAATGCTGTCGGCCAGCGCATCCGGGGGCGACAGCCCTTCTGCCTAGAACGTATCATGGATGGACTCAATGGCCCATCGGTTTCGCTGACACGGAAGCGATCATCCCCGGAATCACCGGACGTGTCATGAATCTGCTCAACCCTGCGCGGCTGCAAACAGGCTCCCGACACGTTCCAGACATGACGCAGGTTTTGCCATGACGCATTCCCCTTCCCCCCTGCCCGCGCTGAGCGCACCCGTTGCGGGAGGCCAGGCCGCTTCGTCTCCGGTGCAGGCGCAACCGGCAGCGCAGACGGTTCACCAGCAGTTCGTGGACTGGCTGCGGCAGGTGGCGCCGTCGATCCACAAATTTCGGGGGCAGACCTTCGTGGTGGGCATTCCGGGGGAAATGCTGCTGGTGGAGAACGCGCTGAATGCGCTGATTCACGATCTGAGCCTGCTGCATTCGATCGGAATCCGGGTGGTGATCGTCAATGGTTGCCGGCCACAGATCAATGCACAGCTGCGGCTGCGCGGGCAGGCGTCGCATTATCACGACGGGCTGCGCATCACGGATGCGGTGGCGCTGGAATGCGCCAAGGAAGCAGCCGGCGAAATCCGCTACGACATGGAGGCTGCGTTTTCGCAGGGGCTGGCCAATACGCCAATGGCCAATGCGGGGATCCGGGTGGTGTCGGGCAATTTCACACTGGCACGGCCGGTGGGCATCGTGGATGGAGTGGATTTTGCGTACAGCGGACTGGTGCGCAAGGTGGATGCGGCCTCGATCCGGCATGCGCTGGACAACCAGCAGATCGTGCTGCTGTCCAATATCGGCTACTCGGCGACGGGCGAGGCGTTCAATCTGGCCATGGAGGACGTGGCGGCGATCACGGCCATGGCGCTGAATGCGGACAAGCTGGTGTTCCTGGCCGAGGTGCCGGGAGTGCGGGGTGAGGACGGGCAGATCCAGACGGAGATTTCGGAGGCGCAGGCGCGGGCGGTGCTGGCGCAGCCGGATCTGGAACTGCCGCTGCGGATCTATCTGACGGCAGCGCTGAAGGCGTGCGAAGGAGGCGTGGCGCGCTCGCACGTGGTGCCGTTTGCGGTGGATGGCTCGGTACTGCTGGAATTCTTCCTGCACGATGGTGTGGGGACGATGGTGGTACGGGAGACGCTGGAGGCGGTGCGCGAGGCGACGATCGAGGATGTGGGCGGGATTCTGGCGCTGATCCAGCCGCTGGAGGCGGACGGGACACTGGTCAAGCGCGACCGGGCGCTGATCGAGGCAGAGATCGGCAATTTCACGGTGATCGAGCACGACCAGGTGATCTTTGGCTGTGCGGCGATGTATGCGTTTGCGCAGGAGCGGATGGCGGAGATGGCCTGTCTGGCGGTGAACCCGTCGGTGCAGGGTTCGGGGGACGGGGAACGGCTGCTGCAGCGGATCGAGCAGCGGGCACGGGCAGCAGGCATCACCCGGCTGTTCGTGCTGACGACGCGGACGGCGCACTGGTTCCTGAAGCGGGGTTTCGTGATGGGCTCGGTGGATGATCTGCCGGGGTCGCGGCGGCAGCTGTACAACTGGCAGCGCAAGTCGCAGGTGCTGCTGAAGCGGCTGTGAAAACGATGTTGCGGCAGGCCATTCACAGCCGGGCGGGGGACGCGGTACCATCGGCGGTCATCTTGTTTTGAGGAAGAGCACCATGGCCCGTATGGTCCACTGCATCAAGCTGCACAAGGAAGCCGAGGGGCTGGATCGTCCGCCGTATCCCGGCGATCTGGGCAAGCGTATCTACGAAAACGTATCGAAGGAAGCCTGGGCTGGCTGGATTGCCCACCAGACGATGCTGGTGAACGAGAACCGGCTGAATCTGGCCGACATCCGTGCCCGCCGCTATCTGGCCCAGCAGATGGAAAACTACTTCTTCGGCGAGGGCGCCGACCGGCCGGAAGGCTACGTGCCGCCGTCGGCCTGATGGCCGGCCGTCGGGAAGGGACACCTTTTCCTGATGGCTTGCGGTGAAAAGCCGGCCCTGGGCCGGCTTTTCACTTTTCGGGATGGGCCGTGCCCGCAAGGCCCCGAGGCAGATCCGGCCCGGGCAGCTGACCCGGGGGCAGTTTCCCGGCGCTGCATGGCCGCGTTCCTCCCTGCGCGGCCCCGGTCATGTACCGACGGGCCGCCATGTGGAGGCAGGATCAGCCCTGCCCCGGCTCAGGCCTTGTCCTTGCCCAACACCTGCACGCCGTGCATGCCGGCGATCAGCACGGTTTCGGGACGGCGGCGGGCGAAGATGCCGTTGGTGACGACGCCCGGCCACTGGTTGATGGTCTCTTCCAGCGCGACGGGGTCGCTGATCTGCAGGCCCGAGACGTCGAGAATGGGGTTGCCGTTGTCGGTGATGTAGCCGGCACGTTCGCGGACGGTACCACCCAGTTTCTCGAGCTGGCGACCGACCAGATGCATGGCCATGGGCACGACCTCGACAGGCAGCGGGAACTGGCCCAGCACCGGGACGTACTTGGATTCGTCGACGATGCAGACGAAGTGGCGTGATGCCTGGGCGACGATCTTCTCGCGGGTGAGTGCGCCACCGCCGCCCTTGATGAGGGCAAAGCCGGGATCGACCTCGTCGGCCCCGTCGACGTAGCAGTCGATCTCGTCGATCTGGTTGAGGTCGAGCACCTCGATACCGGCTTCACGGAGCAGTTCGGTGCTGCGCAGCGAGCTGGACACGGCCTGGGGGAAATCCTTGCGGCGACGCCCCAGGGCCTCGATGAAGAAGGCGACGGTGGAGCCACTGCCCACGCCCACCACCTTGCCGGGGGTGAGCCAGTCGAGTGCCTTTTCGGCGGCGGCCTGTTTGAGTTCGTCCTGATGGGCCTTGCGGGCGGCCTTTTCTGCTGCGTCCATGGGAGCAATTTGTTGTCCGTAAAGCGTTATCGTAACGCTTTGTATGGCAGGACGCGAAACGATGGCACCATCGGGCTGCGGGTCGTGGGCAGAGCGTGCGTGGACTCATTCCGGCACACAGCTGGAGCCAGCGCGAGGGCGAATGCGTCTAGGAGCCGGCGGCCGTCCCCTCCCCCAACCAGCCGCGCCCCGGCATGATGTGGTTCTCGGTCATCCAGCGCTCCAGCTGGGCGGCTGTCATGGGTTTGCTGAACAGGTAGCCCTGCAGGTCCTGGCAGCCGAGCTTCTGCAGCATGTGCATCTCCTCGGTGCGCTCGACGCCCTCGCCGATGATCTGCAGGTCCAGCGCCCCGGCCAGCGCGATGATGCTGCGCACGACCTTGAGCTGGGCGATGTCGTTTTCCATGTTGCTGACGAAGACGCGGTCGATCTTGAGGGTATCGACCGGCATGCGGGTCAGGTAGGAGACCGACGAGAAGCCGGTGCCGAAGTCATCCAGCGCAATGCGGATGCCGGCCTTCTTGAGCGCCCAGAGGGTGGGCAGGACGTTCTCGATGTCGCGCATCACGTCGATCTCGGTGAGTTCGAGCGTAAGTGCGGACGGCTGCATTTCGGTGGCTTCGAGTGCCTGCAGGATGGAGCGTAGCAGGCTGGGCTGGCGCAGGTGGCGCACGCTGAGGTTCACCGACACACCCGGGATGGCCACCCCGCCCCGCTGCCAGCGGCGCAGCTGCTGCAGGGCCTCGGAAATGGCCCATTCACCCATGCGGAAGTCGAGGCCGCTGTCTTCGGCGAGCGGAATGAACTTGCCGGGCGAGAGCATCTGCGAGCCCCGCATCCAGCGCATCAATGCCTCCACACCCACCACCCGGTTGTAGCGGGTGTCGATGATGGGCTGGTAGTGCAGGATCAGTTCGTTGCGGTCCAGCACGGTGGCCAGGGCCGACTGCAGTTCGAAGTCGCCGCGCAGCTGTTCGCCGTAGGCGTCATCGTAGACGAGCAGGCGGTTGCCGCCCTGCTGGCGGGCCACGCCCATGGCCACGTCGGCCTTGGCCAGCAGCATGTCGAAGTTGCGGCCGTGCCGGGGGAACCAGGCGGCACCGATGGAGGTGCGCAGCATCAGGTCCAGCCCGTCGATCTGGAAGGCGCGGCGCAGGTGCGCCTGAATGATCTCGGCGGCCTTGCGGGCGGTTTCCTCGTTGGGCAGGCTGGAGAAGACCAGCGCATATTCATCGCCGGTGAGACGCCCGATCAGCAGGTCGGGCATGTCGGTGTCGTCGCCGGCATTGGCGGGATCGGCCTGGCGCAGGTTGCGAAAGGCGTGACGCAGGCATTCGGCCACGTGCTGCAGCACCCGATCGCCGGCCCGCTGGCCGAAGGCCTCGTTGATGCGGCGGAAGCGGTCGATGTCGAGCATCATGATGGCGGCCACGTGTCCCTGCGGCCGGCGGCGGCGCAGCAGCATCTGCCCCTTCTGCATGAAGGCGGCACGGCTGAACAGGCCGGTCAGGGGGTCGCGGTTGGCCTGCTCGCGCTGGCTGCGGATGGCATCGAGGGGGTCGACAGCGGCATCGCGGCCACTGTTCTCGCCCTTTTGTGTCCCGGATGTATCATTGCCGGCCGCCTGTGCCTTGGCAAGATTGATACCATGCAGCAGTCGTTCGGCCAGCTGGGTCCATTGCTGTGATTTCTGGCAGTAGTCGGTGGCGCCGGCCGCCAGGGCCTTGCCGATGCCCACGTCGTTGTCGTGATTGGACATGACGATGATGGGGATCTGCCGGCTGCCGATGGCTTCGCGCAGCTGCCGAACCGAGGCCACGCTGTCGGTATCCGACAGGGAGTCGTCGACCATAACGGCATCGGGCATCAGGCGTTCCAGCATGGGAATGGCCTTGCCGAGCTGATCCGTGACCTGGACGTCGATGCCCCTCTCGCCCAGCCCTACCGAGATCATGTGCTGCCAGGCCGGATCATCCTCGACCAGCAGTACACGCAGTTCGCCCAATGCGGTTTTCAACATGTCATACCCAGGTACTTTGCAGAAATTCTGGCCAGCGCAGCAGGACGCCACTGGCCCGCGCCAGGGTGCAGCCCAGAGCCGGGCAGCCGCAGTGATCCGTCTGTCTGCCCGGGACGGAAACGGCGGCTCATCCGTTTCAGACTGTGCCCGTTTCCCCGCCCCTGCCACCTGCTGGATGCACCCATGACGCGTACCGACAAACATAGCCGCAAACCCGTGCCCCTGTCTGGACAGCTGCTGCTGATCGGTCTGTTATGCGCTACCGCCGGTCCGGCACTGTCGCAGGGACAGCAGACGCCTTCGCAGCAGGCCACGCGGGCCGTCACGCGGGCCGAGGACGTGCTGCGCCGCCCGGGCGAGGATGATCCGCGCTGGCACTTTGCCATCGGGCTGGTGAGCAACTATTCACCGGAATACAGTGGCTCGAGAAAGATGGGGCACGCCTTTGCACCGGCGGCCCGGATCAGCTGGCGGGGCTATTCGATCAGCCGCTCGAGCGTGGCACGGGCCAGTGCCAGTCACAACCGCCGGGTGTCGGAAACGGGGCTGGCCGGACCCCTGTGGCATGTGGACCGCTTCAGTTTCGGGCTGGGGCTGTCGATCAACCGCGGCCGGGATGTGGACGAGGAGGATCTGGCCAAGGGACTGAAGCCACTGCGCGGTACGCTGATCGGCCGGCTGCGGATGCGCTATGACCTGACGCGCACCATCCAGCTGCAGGCGCGGCTGCTGGGTGATGTCCTGGGCCGCCAGGGCGGCTTCGAGATTCCGGTGGGCATTGGCTGGAGCAAGCCGCTGGGCAGGAAGCTGCTGCTGAGCGTGGATGCCGGCGTGACCTGGGCCAATGGCAACTCGATGCGCAACAGCTATGGTATTGGTGAGCGCGAGCATGCGGCCAGTGGCCTGCCGCTGTATGACCCCGGCTCGGGCCTGCGCGAGGTGGGCGCCTCGGTGGGGCTGACGGGCGAGCCCTCGCCGCACTGGATCTGGGTGGCGCGCCTCAGCGCCGTGCGGCTGACCGGCACGGCAGCACGCAGTCCGATCGTGAAGCGGCATGTGATGCCATCGCTGCTGATGGGAGCGGCGTACCGGTTTTCGCTGTAGGATCACAGCCAGACGGGCGAGCCACCGTCGCCCTCTTCCGGACCGTTGCCGGGCGCTGGCGTGGCTTCGTTGCCGTCCCGCAGGGGGGGAGGTGCAGGGCGGCGGGCGTCGTTGCTGCCGTTACTGCCGTTGCTTCCGTCACTGCCACGGCTGTCATCGCCGCCATCGTTGTCATTGCCGCTACTGTTTCCATTGCCACGGCCGCTGCCATGGCTGCCACGCCGGTTGTTGCTGTCGCTCCTGTCGCTGCGGCGGCTGCCGTCGGGTGCAAGATTGTGTGGGGTATGCGGCGTCACGGAGTCCGGATCGACGGGCTCGTCGTCATCACCCAGGGTGACGATGAGCGTACCGTTGCGCACGGCCACGCTGCGCAGGGTCAGGCGGGCCATGGACTGGCGGGGATCGGATTCGTCGAGCGTCCAGAGGGGCTGGTCGCTGAAGAATTCATCGCCCAGCATGCCGGAAACGAGGCTGGAGATCTGCCGGGCCTCGGCAATGCCCAGACCGGCCACGGAAAGGTCGAGCAGCTCGGGCGAGCGCAGGTAGAAGGCGCCCTGCCGGGGATCGTAGGCGGGGATGCCGGCCACCTGGGCGGTCCCGCTGGTGGTGCCCTGCCCCGGCAGCGGCTGGAGCTGCACCTTCAGGTCGAGAAAGAGCCGCTGGTCATTGGGCTGCATGCGCACGACGGGGTTCTGCAGCCGCACGCAGGCCAGGTTGCCAAACACGCAGCGTTTGAGCGGAAACGAGGGAGCCAGCTGGCGGGTGATCTGCGGCCCCGTGAAGCGCAGCTCACGCCGGGCAGCCTGTGCAGGTGTGGTGGCACAGGCCACCAGCAGGCTGAGCGAGGCCAAGGCAAGGGCGGTCAGGCGATGCGTTCGGGTCAAAAGAAAAGACATGCCGGCATTGCGGGAGACGGATGACATCCCCGGATCGTAGCAGGCCGGGTACCTGTTCCGGGCGTGTCTGTCTCCGCGAGGCCACCTTTGGCGCGTGTCATGGACCTGTTCGTCCCTGCCAAATCCCCTTTGGGATACACGAGCATGCTGGCAGTGCCCTGAAGCCATCGGGGATGCAGCCCTGCCGCCCCGTGCTGCACACGCCATGCACTCAGTTCATGACACGCTCGGGGGCTCCTCCCTGGGCGACCGGTTTCAAGGCATGAACGACGATCTCGCCGTTGATCCAGGCCACATCGGCCTCCTGCACGGGCTGCAGCTCACCGGCGCCCTGCGGGCCGATGACCAGCCGCTGACCGGCCGGCACCTGCCGGGCTGCGCCGCTGCCACCTGCAGCCTGGACCTGCGCCGAACCATGCAGGACACTGAGGACGGTGCTGTCGCCGAGACGGCCGATGGCCAGGCGGGCATCGGAACTGAGGATGCGCCCGTGCGGTGTGCGTACCACCAGCGGATGGGCACCAAGACCCTGGCGGAGCAGGATTTCACCGTCGAGCAGGCGGATTTCACGGGCGTCGGGCTGGCCACCCACGTCGAGCGAGGTGCGGGTGTTGAGCAGCAGGCGGGTTTGCGGGTCGATGACGACTTCTTCGCGCCGGGATACGTCGGTATGGTGATCAGCCACCAGACGACGCCATGCCACGCCATCATCGACCAGGCCCGCAGCAGCAGCCGCCAGAACCAGGACGGCCAGACGGTTGACGAAACGGCGGCGGTACGCCCCGTCCGACGGAGTGAGCAGGGAGGAACGCGGCGGCACGGACTGGCCGCCCCCCGGACGCGACGACCTGGTCCGGAATGCAGGCGAGATGGATTGGGGCATGGAGAGACATGCGCTTTCCCGGCCCGCAAGCGAACAGCCGAACGACGCGGAAAGGCGACGCCGGACGTGTCACGAGCTGGAACAGAGCGATTCCCGCAGGCGCGGGAAGGTATGGGGGAAAGCGATCACAGTTGGAACCGTCCGAAATTATCGGGCAATTCATGCAGGGTTTTCCTGTCATGCGGAACGTCTGCGATAGTATTTACGCATCTGTTACGCGAAGACGCAGCAGACGGCGCTTCACGGCGCCATGTTGCCTGCATGTCAACATCGCAACAGGACACCATTCGAGACATACGGGTATGGGAGACGCGCCGCCCCTGCCCCGCCGGCCTCCGTGCCCCTGACAGGGTCGGAACCGCTGGAACCGCTGGAACCGCTGGAACTGCCAGAACTGCCAGAACTGCCAGAACTGCCGGGACGACCGAGACTGACCGGACGCACCGGATACACTGTACCCACCGGATGCGACGGGCCACAACCAGGAGACACATGCATGACCGATACGATGACCGCAGTCCAGCTGCGCCGCCCCACACCACACACCACCGCTGCCTACTGGACAGTCTGCGCGGTGGAAGCCCTGTTCGAGACGCCGTTCATGGACCTGGTCTATCGTGCGGCCACCGTGCACCGGCAGCACTTCGATGCGCAGCGCATCCAGCTCTCGACCCTGCTGTCGGTGAAGACCGGGGGCTGCCCCGAGGACTGCGCATACTGCCCGCAGTCCATCCATCATCCCAATGCGGTGCCAGCCCAGAAGCTGATGGACGTGGAGAGCGTGCTGGAGAAGGCACGCATTGCCAAGGCACGGGGCGCCAGCCGCTTCTGCATGGGCGGAGCATGGCGTGGCCCGAAGCCGCGCGACATCGAAAAGCTGCAGGCGATCATCCGGGCGGTGAAGGCGCTGGGACTGGAGACCTGTGGCACCTTTGGCCTGCTGGAAGAAGGCATGGCCGAGGACCTGAAGGAAGCCGGCCTCGACTACTACAACCACAACCTGGACACCGATCCAGGCTATTACGGCGAGCTGATTCATACCCGCCGCTTCGATGACCGGCTCAATACCCTGGGCAAGGTGCGACAGGCCGGGCTGAAGGTGTGCTGCGGCGGCATCATCGGCATGGACGAGACCCGCAAGCAGCGGGCCGGGCTGATTGCCAGCCTGGCGAATCTGGAGCCACAGCCGGAATCGGTACCGATCAACCAGCTGGTGCGGCTGGAGGGCACGCCACTGGCCGATGCCCACGAGCTGGACTGGACGGAATTCGTGCGCACGATTGCGGTGGCGCGCATCACCATGCCGCGCAGCCATGTGCGCCTGTCGGCCGGCCGGCAGGACATGCCGGAGAGCACGCAGGCCCTGTGCTTCATGGCCGGCGCCAATTCGATTTTCTACGGTGACAAACTGCTGACCACGGAGAACCCGTCGGAAGACGCCGACCAGCGGCTGATGCTGAAGCTGGACCTGCTGCCGGAAGCCGGGCCGGGCGAGCGCCTGCCGCCGTCAGTGGCCGGGCACGCTACCGAAACCGGGCACGGCCAGGAGGGAGGCGGCACGGGTGACGGCAACGATGCTGTCGGGCGCACCGGCGGATGCGGGGGCCGTGGCTGCACCTGCGGCGGCTGAAAAAAAGGCCGTTTTTCCGGGCAGCCGGCAGCCGTTTCCGGCCGGCCCGGGCAGCAGTGCCTCCCCTGCCCCGGCCAATGCCAATACCGGGGCCAATACCGGTGTCAGTGCCGGTCAGAAGATGATGGCGCAGAATGCCGTGAGCAGCAGCAGGATGTTGGCGCCGATGGTCATCATGAAGCCCGCCGCGCGGGTTTTGGGATCCTTCACGTACGCCCGGGCGTAGACGAAGCGGCCCACCAGATAGACGATGCCCAGCAGGGACACCCAGGTGCCCGCGAAGTAGTGCCCAGCGATGAGCAGCGCGGGCAGGAAGACGACCAGCTGCTCCAGCGTATTCATCTGCACGCGATAGACCCGCTCGAAGTTCTCGTCACCGGTGACGGCGGGCGCCTTGATGTGATAGCGGTCGCGCGCCTGACCGGTACGGGCAACGAAGAGCAGGTACTGAAACACGGCCAGCAGGGCCAGGAAGTGGATGAATGCCATGATTTTCTCCAGAAGGGGACTTACTGAAAGGATACTCCCTGTCACGGATGGATTTGACCTGCGTCGCATTGATGTTTCTGTTGCACGTCATCTGGAGTTTGAGTAACAATTCGTCGCGCTGCACACACGCGCGAATGATGCCGTAACAGCCAGTCTGTCCTCGCCGGATCTGGCCGCGCCACACATACGTGCGGACGATGCCTGCCTGCCCGCGTTCTGCGAGGCCCCTCTGCTCCCCCCACCGTTTCCCGGAGTCTCCCATGTCCCTGACCCGACGCACCCTGCTGGCCGGCATGACGGCCCTGACCCTCTCCTCCCTGGGCCTGGCCTCTGCCGCCCACGTCGTGACCGTGAAGGACGACCACGGCGAACTGACGCTCGACAAGGCCCCCACCCGCATCGTGGCGCTGGAGTTCTCGTTCGTGGATGCCCTGGCCAACGTGGGCATCTCGCCGGTGGGCGTGGCCGATGACAACCAGGTCTCGCGCGTGATCGAGCCGGTGCGCAAGCTGATCCAGCCGTGGAAATCGGTGGGCACGCGCTCGCAGCCGAACATGGAAACGATTGCCGGACTGAAACCGGACCTGATCATCGCCGACACCTCGCGCCACAAGGCTGCCTATGACCAGCTGCGCAAGATTGCCCCGGTGCTGCTGCTGGATTCGCGCTACGGCGGCTTCACCGACATCCTGAACCAGGACCAGATCATCGGCGATGTGGTGGGCAAATCCACCGAAATGAAGGCAAAAATCACCGAACCGCAGCAAAAGATCAAGGGCATCGCAGGTGAGATCAAGCCGGGCCAGACCGCCATGTTCGGCGCCTCGCGCGAGAACACGCTGGATGTGCACACCGGCAGCACCTTCGCCGGTGGCCTGCTGACGGAGCTGGGCTTCAAGGTGCCGGACAACACCGGTGGCAAGGACATCTACGACATCGACCTGGAACACGTGCTGGCCATGAACCCCGACTGGATGTTCATCGCCCACTACCGGCAGGAAAGCGTGGTGCGCAAATGGGAACAGGAGTCGCTCTGGAAGGCCCTGACGGTGGCCCGCCAGAACCAGCTCGTGTCGGTGGACCCGCAGCTGTGGGCCCGTTCGCGTGGCATCACGGCAGCCAGCCTGATGGCAGATCAGGTCAAGGCGGCGGTGGAAAAACACTGATCCGTGAAAAGGCACTGATCACGTTTCTCCCATGACGGGGGCGCCCCGGCCACCCGGGTCGGGGCCGCACCCGGACAGGCAGCCGGCAAAACGCGCCGGACTGCCGGTCCGGTCCGCGGACCTGCGCCTGCTTCCCTTCCTCCAAGGATCACCATGTCCCTCCTCCCAGCCTGGCTGAGGTGGCTGGTACCGGTGCTGCTGCTGGCAGCGCTGGGCTTTGCCTCGGCCTTCATGTTCTCGCCCGGGGCGCTGCACATCACGCCGGGTGATGTCCTGGTGGCGCTGAAATCGCCCAACAGCACCAGCCTGAGCATTCCGCAGATGCTGGTGGTGGAGACCCGCCTGCCCCGCATCATCGTGGCCATGCTCTGTGGCAGCGTGCTGGCCGTCAGCGGCCTGCTGTTGCAGACCATGACCCGCAACCCGCTGGCTTCGCCCTCGCTGCTGTCGATCAACGCCGGCGCCGGGCTCGGCGTGATTCTGGTGGGAGTGTTCATGACCGGCTCGGGCGCCTTCACCCAGTCCACGGCCGCCGCCCTGGGAGGCGCTGCCTCGTGGGCACTGGTGATGTGGATCAGCTACCGCGATGGCCGGCTGCAGAAGAGCCGGCTGATCCTCTCGGGGATCGCCGTGAGCGCCTTCTGCGCGGCGCTGGGCAAGGCCTCGCTGATTCTGGACGAGAACCAGGCCTATGGCGTGATGAACTGGCTGGCCGGCGGCGTGGGCAACATGAGCTGGAAGCAGGTGAAGGACTACTGGCCGCTGGTGGCGCTGCCCATCATCCCGCTGGTGTGGCTGGTGCCCAAGCTCAACATCCTCAACCTGTCCGACGAAGCTGCCCAGTCGCTGGGGCTGTCGGTGCGTTCGCTGCGCTTCTGGCTGAACGTGGTGGTGCTGATCTGGGTGGGGGCCAGCGTGGCCACCACCGGCCCCATTGCCTTCATCGGCCTGCTGATTCCGCATCTGGCCCGTTACTGGATTGGCTATGACCTGCGCCGCACGGTACCGATGGCAGCGCTGCTGGGCGCCCTGCTCTTCGTGGCGGCCGACCTGCTGGCGCGGGCGCTGGCCCATCCGGCCGAGCTGCCGGCCGGGGCCGTGCTGGCCATTCTGGGTGCGCCCTGCTTTGTGTTGATTGCCAAACAGCGGAGTGACGCATGAACCATCCGGGACGATATCTGACGGTACTGGCCGTGCTGATGGCGCTGTGCTTCCTGGGGGCGCTGATGTTCGGCTCCACCTTCAAGACCCCGGCCGCCGTCTGGCAGGGGCTGGTGCAGCATGACTTCGACATCTGGCAGTACCGTCTGCCGCGGGCGATCCTGGCGGTGCTGGTGGGCGCGGCGCTGGCGCTGTCGGGCACGATCATCCAGGGCATCATCCACAACCCGCTGGCCTCGCCCGACATCCTGAGCATCAACCACGGCGCCAGCCTGGCTGCGGTGCTGACGCTGATGGCCCTGCCGGGCACCTCGGTGTGGATGCTGCCGCTGGCGGCGTGCGTGGGGGCGGCCGTGGCCTTTCTGGTGCTGCTGCTGGTGGCCGGCCGTCATGCCGGACCGCTGCAGACGGCGCTGATCGGGGTGGCGCTGTCGGCCTTCTACGCGGCCATCACCGACTACCTGATGCTGACCCATCCGCTGGAAGTGAACACCGCGATGGTGTGGCTGACGGGCAGCCTGTGGGGCCGGACCTGGTCCTTCGTGGAAGTGGGCGCCCCGCTGCTGGTGCTGCTGCTGCCGGTGGCCCTGCTGTTTTCCAAATCGTTCGACCTGCTGACGCTGGGCGAGGCCAAGGCCTCCACACTGGGCGTGAACGTGGGCCGCAACCGTATCCTGCTGCTGGGGCTGGCCGTGATGCTCGCCGCCGTGGCGGTGGCCATTTCCGGACCCATCGCATTTCTGGGCCTGGTGGCGCCCCATCTGGCGCGCAAGCTGGTGGGCGGACGGCACCGGGTGCTGCTGCCGGCCTCCATTCTGACCGGCGCCCTGATCCTGCAGATCAGCGACATTGCGGTACGCACCATCCGGCCACCGCTGGAACTGCCGGCCGGCATCTTCACGGCGCTGATCGGCGCCCCGTATTTCTTCTACCTGCTGCGTCGGAGCCTGTGACCATGGCATTGAGCGTGAAAAACCTGAAGGCGGGCTATGGCGGCAAGGAAGCCATCCACGACCTGACCACCACCATTCCGGAAGGCAAGATCACGGCGCTGATCGGCCCCAACGGCTCGTGCAAGTCCACCCTGCTGAAGACGCTGTCGCGCCTGCTGCCACCGATGGCCGGCGAGGCAACCATCGACGGCAAGCCCATCTACCAGATGAGCCCCCGGGCCTTTTCCCGCAGGCTGTCACTGTTGCCGCAGCACCAGCTGGTGCCGGAGGGCATCACGGTGCGCACGCTGGTAGGCTATGGGCGCAGCCCGTACCTGAACCTGTGGGGCAGCCTGGGCAAGGAGGACGAGCAGATCGTCGAGCAGGTGATGGCGGCCACGCACACGGACATCATCGCGAACAAGCGGGTGGACCAGCTCTCGGGCGGCCAGCAGCAGCGCGCCTTTCTGGCGATGACGCTGGCACAGGAAACGCCCTATCTGCTGCTGGACGAACCGACGACCTATCTGGACCTGAATCACCAGGTGGCGCTGATGGAGATGATGGCCGCGCAGCGCGACCGCGGCGCCACGGTGGTGGCGGTACTGCACGACCTGAACCAGGCGGCGCGGTACTGCGACCATCTGATCATCATGAAGGATGGCGCGCTGATGGGTGAAGGCTCACCGCAGGAGGTGCTGACGGCGGAGATGCTGGCGAAGGTGTTCCGGGTGAGCGCGGCGCAGCATGTGTGCCCTGAAAGCGGCAAGCCGATGGTGGTGGTGAAGAATGCGGGGCTGACGGAGCAGATGGTGGTGTTGCCGGATCCGGGGTGGAAACGGGGGGAGAAGGCGGCCTGATTCTGTATCCTTACTGGCTGGAAGGAACGGCGCCTGCGGGGGCCGTTTTTTTGGAAAGGCCGTTTTTTGGGAAACCCCCTCGATACCGGTTCCGTGGTTAATGGAGGACGGCTTTGATGGCAGGCTCGTGCTCCATGGAGGACGTCTCCAGGCGGGGCGGCGCGGGGAGCGGGAACCTCCTGCGGCTCATGCGCTCACTGCCGTTTTGTCGCCCACGACCTGCGTCGTGGTCAACAAACCGTCAGGCCTATAAAACTTTTCGACAACCGGGCTGGCGCCCGCCCGTCGAAAAGTTTTTACGGCTTCCGCGAAATCGCCGCAAGAGGCTCCCGCTCCCCACACCGCTTCCCAGAAGCGTGCATCGCGGCTTCGACGGGGAATGTCGTGAATGGCTTGTGCCTTCAGAGCGCGTTCTGAACTCATTCATCCCCGCACAGGCCCCGGCCGTATGCCGGGAAGGTGCACCGAGTTCAGGTCTAGAACACCCCGTTCTGGTGAACCGCGTATTCGTCTTCGGGCATGGGGACGATGAGATCCCACATTTCGGCGAGCAGGCCGTTTTCGATGCGCCAGAGTTCGACGCAGGCATGACGGACGCCGCCCAGACGGGCTTCGCTGTGGGTCAGGACGAACTGGCCTTCGGCAACGGTACGGTGGATGTGCTGATAGTCGGGCGCCTGTCCACGTGTACGCAGGGCGTCGTGCCAGTCGATGGCGGCGTCGACGCCGTCGGCCATTTCGGGGCTGTGCTGCAGCAGGCGGGTGCCGTCGGTGCTGAAGCGAAAGCCGCTGTAGTTGGCGTTGAACAGGGTCCCCACCACATGACGGACCACGAAGGCACGATTGGCTTCGGCGTCGCCACGGCCCGGCGCGGTCGGGCCATCGAGCTGGGTGCGACCGCTGGCATTGGGGGCGGCTTCGGCCGCCAGGGCGGCCCAGTGTTCGACGATGCGGCCGCCGCTGAGGCGATAGATGTCGAAGCCCACGAGCGGCGTGCTGCCCAGACCGGTGTAGCGGCCATGGATGGCCACCAGATCGCCGTCGGCGAGCACCCGCACGACCTCATGGTGCAGGTCGGGGAGCAGTTCCAGCATTTCACGAACGCCCTGCAGGCCCCCCGACATGAAGGGGGAATGGTCGATGAAGCCCGGGGCAAAGTCGGTGTCGAGCACGCTGGCGTCATGCCGGTTGCAGAGTGCATCATGCACGCGGATGACCTGCTGCCGGTTGCGCGCCCGCAGGGAGGGGTTCTTGGGCAATGTCTCACTGTAGAAGAGCCCGGGGGCTCTCACACCACCAGCGGTCTGTACCTGCTCGAAATGGAACGGGACGCTCATCGTCAAATGCTCCTGGTCGGCATGACCTTTCAAATGAATGTGTTCAGGCTTCAGGGCGTGTCATGGGCCCGTTCATCTCCGGGGCCCCTTGTGGCTGACTCCGGACAGAACCGGATAACCGGTAAAACCGGGTAATGCACCTCCTGCGGGCGTCAGCACCGGTTTCAATCACCACGACATCCGGGCACTGCGGAATCCGAATGAGAATCGCCGTGCATTGTGTTCAGCAAATGCGGCACACGACGGGAACATCATCCGGGACCACGATGCAATGCCCTTGCGGAACCTGCGCGCCCGGCTGGGTGCCGAACGTTGCTGGCGGTGGCTGACTCCCGGTGTCGCGCTCACGCGCCCGGCACCTGAGACCACGGGACGGATCTGCATGGGCCACTGCACTCACGTTGACCTACGCGCTCTGCGTGAGGCGCCGCAATCTGCAAGGGACCGCCGTGGTCACCTTTACACATGGTCAGCCATTGCGAACGCACAGCCATGGCGCACGCAGAAACTCACGACAGCCGGACACGCAGAACCCGGACAGGACATGCCAAGCCCATCCTCGCCCTGGACCGGACGGGCAGAACCGGCAGCCCATTCGGTCATCTGCATTCATTCTAGAACGGAAGAATCAGCCTTCAGCTGGGCACATGTTCTGCACAATGTCTGTTCTCCTCCGGCGGGTAAACGCATATTGCCTGCGTATACTCATGTGTCAACAAAAGGATTTTGTTTTCTCAAAGTTGCCAATAGACCAACAAACAGACAAAACTTTTCTTTTTATTCCGGCAGCCGGACGAAGATACGGCCCTGCCGTCAAGCAGGTTTTGCGATTCAGGCAACGGCCAGGCATGGCACATCAGGGACAGACACGCATGATTTGTCGTGCAGGCGGTTCCTGAAGACGCCAACGCAGGCAGCGCCGCACCAAGCCTGAAGGCCGGTTATGAAACTGCAACGGAGGGAAATGGGGGAAGGAAAATGCAGCAGAGAACCTGCTACAGGACGGCGCAACCCGGAACGGGAGGCCTGAGGCGAGGGAGGATACAACCGGGACAAGAAAATGGGGTGGCTGATGGGGCTCGAACCCACGACAACCGGAATCACAATCCGGGACTCTACCAACTGAGCTACAGCCACCACTGATAAAACAACTACTGGCCTGCCCGACAGGATTCGAACCTGTGACCCTCAGCTTAGAAGGCTGATGCTCTATCCAGCTGAGCTACGGGCAGTTCTATCCGGCCGTTTTAATCCCAGCGAACCGGGCAGACCGCCATTATACACGATTTGCCGAGTTGTGCTGGTCGGGGTGGAGAGATTCGAACTCCCGACATCCTGGTCCCAAACCAGGCGCGCTACCAGGCTACGCTACACCCCGAATGCGTGAGTATAACCGAGGCAAAATACGTTTGCCAAGGGGGCTATGCCATTCGCACCGGGAGCTGTCTCCGGGGGATACGGGAGCGCGCGGGGCCTGCATCGACGGCAACGCCGGCGCGGCCCCGTGAGGCTGCCTGGCCGGCGTTCTTCCATTTCGGGCCGCGATCCCCTGCCCTGCAGGCGATCACGGCGACGGCTGTGTGGTTTCAGTGATTGAGCGAATTGGCCATCATCTGTGCCAGTTCGGCGGCCAGCGAGGCGGAGCTGGACTCGACCATCACGCGCAGCACGGGCTCGGTACCGGACGGGCGGATCAGCACGCGACCCTCGTTGCCCAGACGGGCCTTGGCCTCGGCAATGCTGGCCTGCAGGCCCTCGTGCCCTTCCCAGTCGAAACCCTTCTTGACGCGTACGTTGATCATCTTCTGCGGCATCAGGTGCAGCTCGCCCTTCAGTTCGGAGAGCGTGTGGCCGGTACGCTGCACGGCAGCCAGCACCTGCAGGGCGCTGATGGTGCCGTCGCCGGTGCTGTGGGCATCCAGCGCCAGCAGGTGACCGGAGTTCTCGCCCCCGAGCAGCCAGCCGCGCTGCTGCAGCATTTCCAGCACATGGCGGTCACCCACCTTGGCACGTTCGAACGGAATGCCCTTGTCGGCCATGGCGCGCTCGAAGGCGTAGTTGGTCATCAGCGTCCCCACCACGCCATCGACCTTGCCCTGACGGGCCAGCCGGTCCATGACCATGATGTAGAGCAGCTCGTCACCATCGAAGATGCGGCCGGAGGCGTCGCACATGATCAGGCGGTCGGCGTCGCCATCGAGCGAAATGCCCAGGTCGGCCCCCTCGCGCAGCACGGCGGCGGCCATGGTCTTGGGATGCACGGCGCCGACGCCGGCGTTGATGTTGGTGCCGTTGGGTTCGGTACCGATGGCGATCACCTCGGCCCCCAGCTCGTGGAAGACGTGCGGGGCCGTGTGATAGGCAGCGCCGTTGGCGCAGTCGACCACCAGCTTCAGGCCCTTCAGGTCCAGGCTGTACGGGAAGGTGCTTTTGCAGAACTCGATGTAGCGGCCTGCGGCGCTGTCGACCCGGTGCACCTTGCCCAGCCGGTGGGATTCGACGCTGACGATGGGCTCGTCGAGCAGCATCTCGATGCGCTCTTCCATCTCGTCGGGCAGCTTGTTGCCATCGGCCGAGAAGAACTTGATGCCATTGTCTTCATACGGGTTGTGCGAGGCCGACAGCACCACACCGGCGTTCAGGCGCAGGCCGCGCGTGAGGTAGGCAATGGCCGGGGTGGGAATGGGACCAGTCACGTGCACATCCACGCCCGCTGCGGTGAAGCCCGCGGTGAGCGCCGCTTCGAGCAGGTAGCCGGAGATCCGGGTGTCCTTGCCCAGCAGGACGGCCGGTTTGCCGCGCGTGCCTTCGGAGAAGATCCGGCCCGCGGCATAGCCCAGGTGCATCACGAACTCCGGCGTAATGGGCGGCTCGCCCACTTTGCCCCGTACACCATCGGTTCCGAAATAACGACGTCCCATGATCTTCTCTTTACTCCTCGGCAGTGTGGCCCGTCTGGCCTGCTGCATTGTGAACGCTCCCGGCCCGCATGGCCGGCAGTCCTGTCGCGACCCAGACGGCCAGCGCCTGGGCGGTTTCGGGTACGTCATGCACCCGTACGATCGTTGCACCGGCCTGCACGCCGGCCAGCGCCGCCGCCAGACTGGCCGGCAGACGGCGGTCCACCGGCTGGCCGGTGATGGCCCCCAGCATGGACTTGCGTGACACCCCCACCAGCACCGGCGCTACCTGCGCCCAGCCGGGAATGCCACGGTAGAGGGCCAGGTTGTGTGTCAGCGTCTTGCCAAAGCCAAAGCCCGGATCCAGGCAGATGCGCTCCGGCGCCACGCCGGCAGCCATCAGCGCGGCCCGGCTCTCCAGCAGGAACTGCCCGACCTCGGCCACCACATCACCGTACCGGGGATCGGCCTGCATGGTGGCGGGCGAGTCGCCCAGCATATGCATGGTGACGACGCCGGCATCACTGGCTGCCACGGCAGCACGTGCTTCGGGCGTGCGAAAACCGGAGATGTCGTTGATGATGCTGGCCCCGGCCGCAAGGGCCTTCACCATGGTGGCGGGGTGACGCGTGTCGATGGACAGTGGCACCTCCAGACCGGCCAGTGCCTCCATGACGGGAGCGAGGCGCGCCCATTCCTCATCGGGCGAGACGGTTCGCGCGCCGGGGCGGGTGGATTCGGCCCCGATGTCGATGATGCCGGCCCCCTCTTCCACCATCCGCCGCGCGGCAGCGACGGCCACCTGCGGATCGCGAAAGCGCCCGCCATCGGAGAAGGAGTCATCCGTGATGTTCAGGATGCCCATGATCTGCGGCCGGTCCACCGCCAGCCGGAAACGCCCGCACTGCCAGTACGCAGGGGCGCTGGCGGGGGTTTCGGGGCTGGGGGATGGTGCTGCGGGCATGGAGGGGGCGCGAATCGGCAAAGATCTTTATGTTAACGGTTCCTGCTGGAGGACGTCGTTGATGCATTTCCTGCGAACAAGGAAATTCCCGGTGCGGGCAAGACAGCCACAGCGTTCAATCCGCCCTGGCTGCGCGCCTGAGCAACGGAAACAGGATGGTTTCGGTGTGTTCTCACGGCATGGAGGGCGGCTCCGGTGTGCTTTCGCACGGCATGAAAGACGACTCCGATGTGGCACGCGCCGCGGACCGGTACGCCCCTGCGGCTCATACGCTCAATCCAGTTTTG
>ERZ773077.526-NODE-526-length-28742-cov-8.045526_pt1 | contig 28742 bp, 27 predicted proteins | sample MGYA00580612_ERZ773077 | MGnify/ENA primary metagenome ERZ773077 (study PRJEB29015, sample SAMEA2737971) | human oral metagenome | biome: human oral; feature: human-associated habitat; material: dental | place: China | collected 2021 ...
GCTCATTTTGAGTGTGGTGCGGACGGATTTGCGCGGCGGCTCATCTCATGGATAAAAAGACGCCAGAAATGGACGTTATTGCGTCGTCATTTGCATCATGGGCGCGGGCCGCCATGAAGGGCCTGGCGTCGCAGAGAAGGCGCGGCAGGCAGGCTTGCGCTGCCCGCGCCTGCGGGGCTGGCGGCATGGGCAGCCCAAAAAAGAGGAGCGAATTCAAGGGGCTGAAAACAGCTTTCGCGCTCTTTCCACTAGGACGTCATGCTATGAAACAAGGAGCGAAATCAGGCTTTGCTGAAGCGGCTTTCCGTTCGCTTCGCATGCCATTCAGCTGGCCAGCGCGGCGGCGGCGGTGCGGTGTGTGGCGGCGTCCACAAGGATGAGCGCGCCCAGCGCGCGGCTGGTGGCAAAGGGCGCGGCGGGGATGGCTTCTTGCAAGGCCAGCTCGACGCGGCCGATGGCGTTGGCTTCCAGGCGGTCGGCGTTTTGGGGCTGGAGGGTGTGGATGTCCAGCCGGTGGAGCACGCGGCGGGCTTTGGCCTTGAGCCAGCGGTGGCCGTGCAGCGCCCAGTAAACGCGCCCCGGGGTGAGCGGCTCGTCGTCAAGCCAGCAGAGGGTGGCTTGCAGCTCGCGTGTGACGGGCCAGGCGGGCTGGGCGGCGGGGGTGTCGAATTCGTCGAATTCACCGGCTTCACCGGCTTGGCTGCCGCTGGCGGGCTGGGCGGCGGCGGTGATCCAGTCGCCGCGCGAGAGGTCGAGTTCGCGGTCGAGCACGAGGCCGGCGCTGTGTCCGGCGTTGATGCCGGGCTGCGGCTGGCGCGTGTGGTCCAGCACCTGGGTGATGCGGGCCGTGTGGCCGCTGGGCAGCAGTTGGACGGCCTCGCCCGCGCGGGCTTGTCCGGCGGCCACGCGGCCCCAGAAGATGCGGCGGCCCTGGCGGGTGTCGCTGGAGGAGGCGTTTTTTTCCACCCATTGCACGGGAAAGGCCAGGGGCAGGGCGCTTTCGCTGGGCGTGGCGGGCAGTTTTTCAAGCAGCGGCAGCAGCGCGGGGCCTTGGTAGCCGCACCAGCCGGACTCGTCAGGGTTGGGGGCGGCCACGTTCCAGCCCATGAGGGCGGAGATGGGCACGATGGCGGCGGGCTGTATGCCCGCTTCTTGCGCGAAGGCTTGCAGCGCATCGCGGATGTGGGCAAAGGCGGCGGCCGGTTGCGCCACGGCGTCGAGCTTGTTGATGGCAAAGACGATGGAGGGCACGCGCAGCAGGTGCGCGAGCAGGGCGTGGCGGCGCGTTTGCGGCAGCAGCGCGGGCAGGGGGGCTTGCCAGTCGATTTTGGTGGCGTCTACCAGCACCACGGCAGCGTCGGCCTGGCTGGCGGCGGTGACCATGTTGCGCGTGTATTGCTCGTGGCCGGGGGCGTCGCCGATGATGAATTTGCGCGCTTCGGTGGCGAAGTAGCGCCAGGCCACGTCGATGGTGATGCCTTGCTCGCGCTCGGCTTGCAGGCCGTCGGTGAGCAGGGCCAGGTCGGTCTGGCCGCTGCGGGTGACGCCGGCCAGGTGGTCTTGCAGCACGGCGCGGCTGTCCAGCAGCAGGCGGCCAATGAGGGTGCTTTTGCCGTCGTCCACGCTGCCGCAGGTGATAAAGCGCAGGGCAGGGCGGGTGGCGCTGGCGTCAGCGGGCGTGGGTGCGGATGCGGGAGAAGTCATGGCTGCAAAGGGTGTGAGGGATGGAGGAAAAGCGGTGGCGCTGGCGGGCTGGAACGGGTCAGGCTGGAGAGACGGTCACGCCTTGGCTTTGGGCAGCACAGGGGGCGGGGCTGTCATGGCGCAGCACGCAGAAAGACCAGTGCCTGCGCGCATGGGCGCCTTGGCGCTGCCAGCCCTGGCGCTGGAGCTGATGGGCCAGCAGGCGGTTGAAAACGCCATGCCCCACCAAAAGCACGGAGCCATGCCGCGCCGCCAGCGCGGCCAGCCAGAGGGCGGCTTGCGCGGCGCGCAGGCGGGCTTGCACGGGCGATTCGCGGCCGCAAGCGATGCCTGCCAGCCATGCCAGCCGGGCCAGCGCTGCCCAGGCGCTGGCGGGCAGGTGCAGCAGGGGCCAGCGCGCGGCGGGCGCGGGCAAAGCGGCTTCGCGCAGCAAGGCTGCGGCTTGCGCGGGGCGCACGCCCAGCAAGGCGGCTGATGAGAGGCTGCGGGGCAGATCGCTGCAAACCACGGCGCCGCACGGGCGCGCCTGCTCGAGCACAGCGGCAGGCGGCGGGCAGGCGGGGGTGACGGGCGCGGCGTCGTAGCGGCGCACCCAGTCGGCAAAGCCGTGCGCCGTCAGCCATTTGCCTGCGGGCGCATCGGGCAGGCCATGGCGCATGAGGGTGATGGTGGGCATGGGCGGGCGGTTGTGCGGCTGGGGGTCGGCTGGGGTTTTCAGGGGCGAATCGGCCTGAAGTCCCCGTGGAATGGGCGCGGTGCGCTATCTTTTTTGATGGTGAAAGGGTGGGGCTGGCCGGGGTGGGGCGCGGGGCGGTTCAGAAGTAGCCGTCGCGCTTGCGCTTTTCCATGCTGGCGTCGCTGGTCTGGTCGTCCATGCGGGTGGCGCCGCGTTCGCTGACGCTGGCGGCCAGGGTTTCCACAATGATGTCGGCGGGCGTGGCGGCGGTGCTGGGCACGGGGCAGGTGCAGGTGATGTCGCCCACGGTGCGAAAGCGCACGCTGCGTTTTTGCACGGTTTCGCCCGGTTTGGGCGGCGTCAGGGGCGTGACGGGCACGAGCAGGCCCCGGCGTTCGATGACGTCGCGCTCGTGGGCGTAGTAGAGGCTGGGCAGCTCGATGTTTTCGCGGCCGATGTATTGCCACACGTCCAGCTCCGTCCAGTTGCTGATGGGAAAGACGCGGAAGTGCTCGCCGGGGGCCAGGCGGGTGTTGAACAGCGTCCAGAGTTCGGGCCGCTGGGCTTTGGGCTGCCATTGGCCGAAGCTGTCGCGGTGGCTGAAGATGCGCTCTTTGGCGCGGGCTTTTTCTTCGTCGCGCCGCGCGCCGCCCATGAGGGCGTCGAAGCGGAATTCTTCAATGGCTTCGAGCAGGGTGACGGACTGGTGGGCGTTGCGGCTTTCGTCGGGGCGGGCCAGGCGCACGGTGCCGCGCGCGATGCTGTCCTCCACGCTGCGCACGATGAGTTCGGCCCCCAGTTCGGCGGCGCGCTTGTCGCGCAGGGCGGTGACTTCGGGGAAGTTGTGGCCCGTGTCAATCATGAGCAGCGGGTAGGGGATGCGGCCCGCGCCAAAGGCTTTTTCGGCGCAGCGCAGCATGACGAGCGAGTCTTTGCCGCCGGAAAAAAGCAGCGCCGGGCGGTCAAAAGCAGCGGCGGCTTCGCGCAGGATGAAGATGGTTTCTTCTTCCAGCGCGTCCAGATGGGCGGCCGAGAGGTGGCGGGCAGGTGCGTTCATGGGCGTGGGAGGCGTGAGTGGCGGTGTTTGGGGGAAGGCCGGGCGGCGGGCGTTTGGCGCGCGGGGTTCCGTGCGGGATTCAGTGCGCCAGGTGCAGGCCGCATTCGCGGCGCTCTTCGGCTTTGGTGGGGTCGAAGTAGTCAAAGTTGTTGGGCAGGCCGTGGGTCTGGCAGTAGGCGTGCAGGTCTTTGGCGCTCCAGTGCAGCAGGGGGGCGACTTTGATGAGGCCGTCGGGGTTGAGGCTGACGGGCTGCATGCGGGCGCGCTCGTCGCTGTCGCTGGCGCGCAAGGCGGTGAGCCAGATGCGGGGGGCCATTTCGCGCAGCGCGCGCGCAAAAGGCTCCAGCTTCACTTCTTCGGTGAAGGCGGCGTGGCGGGGGTCGTCCAGCGCGGGGGCGGGGCCTTCCAGCGCTTCGCGGTGGGCGCGGGTGCGGCGCGGCAGGTAGGCGTGCAAATTCAGGCCCAGCTGGCGCGTGAGCGCGTCGGCGAACTGGTAGGTGGCGGCGGTGTTGTAGCCGCTGTCCATCCACACCACGGGCACATCGGGCTGCACGCGGCAGGCCATGTGCAGGATGACGGCCTCGAAGGGCCGGAAGTTGGTGGTGACGATGGCGCGCAGCCCCAGGCGCTGGCCCAGGCCCAGCGCCCAGGCGGTGAGGGCGGGAGCGTCATGGCCCAGCTCATCGCTCACGCGGGCCAGCTCTTCGGCGCCGGGCATGGCCGGGGCGGCTGTTGCGGCGGCGCGGTTCATTCGGCCTCCCGTGCGAAGTGGGGGCGCGGCTGCTGCGCGTCGCCCTGGTAGAACTCGTCAAACACCACGAACTGGCGCGGGGCGGCTTCGGCGTTCACGCCTGCGGCCAGCACGGCGCTGGTAAAGCCGCTGCGCTGCATGAGCAAAAGCTGGTCGATGAGCACGTCGCCCGTGGCGCGCAGCTCGCCGGTAAAGCCCAGGCGGCGGCGCAGCAGCACGGCCTGGCTGTAGGCGCGGCCATCGGTGAATTTGGGAAAGTTCAGCTCGATGCAGGTGACGCCCTGCAAAGCGCCTTCGGCGGCCAGCGCGAGCACGTCGGCGTCGTTGGCGATTTGCAAAACGCCGGGCGCGGGCGAGGGCGCGGGCGCGGCGCTGGCGGAAGCGGCGTTTTCAGAGGCGCTTTCAGCAGTGTTTTCTGCGGGGTTTTCAGCGGCGCTGCCCGCCGGGGCTTCGCTTTCGGCGGGGGCAACGATGCGGATGGTTTCTTTCATCGCGGCGCTTTCTTTGTTTTGTGTGCCGGGCCGGGCGCTCAGGCCACGGCGGCGGGCTGGGCCGCAGCGGGGGCGGCGGCAGGCTTGGCGGGCTTGTCTTCGGGCCGCGCGTGGCGGGCGGCGTTGGCGGCGGCCTTGAAAGGGTCATGGCCCAGGCGGCGCACGGTGTCGATGAAGTGCTCTTTGCCGTCGCGCAGTTCGCGGTAGGTGTTCAGGATGGCCTGCACCACGTCGGGCACTTCGGCGGCGGAGAAGGCCGGGCCGATGATCTTGCCCGCCCCCTCGCGGCCCGACAGGTGCGAGCCGTCGCTGCCGCCCAGGGTGATCTGGTACCACTCCTTGCCGTCTTTGTCCACGCCCAGAATGCCGATGTGGCCGCTGTGGTGGTGGCCGCAGGAGTTGATGCAGCCGCTCATGTTCAGGTCAATCGGCCCCAGATCTTCGGCCTCGTCGATGTCTTCATACAGGGCCATGAGCGCGGCGGCAATGGGAATGGAGCGCGCATTGGCCAGGGCGCAGAAGTCGCCGCCGGGGCAGGAAATCATGTCGGTAATCAGCCCGATGTTGGGCTGCGCCAGCCGCAGCGCGCGCGCCGCTTCGTAAAGAGCGGGCAGATCGGCGCGGCGCACCCAGGGCAGCAGCAGGTTTTGCTCGTGCGTGAGGCGCACTTCGCCTGCCGAAAAGCGGTCGGCCAGATCGGCCACGGCGTCCATCGTGGCGGCGTCGGCGTCGCCCGGGGCCATGCCCAGGCGCTTGAAGGAAAGATGCACCACGGCCAGGCGCGGGTCGCGGTGGGCCTGCACATTGCGCGCCAGCCAGCGCTGGTAGGGCAGGGCATTCACATCAACCGGCTGCTGCGGCGCCACGGCGGGCGCGTCTTCGCCCGCCAGCGCGGGCGGCGCAAAGCACGCGGACACGCGCTCCAGCTCGGCTTGCGGAATGGTGTGCGGCGCGCCGTCGTGCTCGACGATGGCGCGGTATTCGGCCTCCACCGCCTCAATGAAGCTCTGCCCTTCGGCCTTGACCAGTATCTTGATGCGCGCCTTCCACACGTTGTCGCGGCGGCCATAGCGGTTGTAGACGCGGATGATGGCTTCCAGATAGTTCAGGATTTGATTCCAGGGCAAAAACTCGCGCAGCACCGCGCTGATGACCGGCGTGCGCCCCATGCCGCCGCCAGCGCGCACCTTGAAGCCCAGCGCGCCCGCATCGTCTTTCACCAGTTGCAGGCCCACGTCGTACCAGCCCAGCGCCGCGCGGTCTTCGGCCGCGCCGTTCAGGCTCACCTTGAACTTGCGCGGCAGAAAAGCGAATTCGGGATGCAGCGTGCTCCACTGCCGCAGGATTTCGGCGAAGGGGCGCGGATCGGCCAGCTCATCGGGCGCAATGCCCGCCAGCGCGTCGGTGCAGATATTGCGGATGCAGTTGCCGCTGGTCTGAATGCCGTGCAGCCCCACGGTGGCCAGCAAGTCCATCACATCGGCGCTCCTGGCCAGCGGAATCCAGTTGTATTGCACGTTGGTGCGCGTGGTGAAGTGACCGTAGCCGTAGCGCAGCGGCGGCGCATCCAGCGTCAGCCCCGGCTGGCGGGCCTGCAAGGCGTCTTGCCGGGCCTGCGCCTCGGCAAACAGGCCCGGCTCCGGCTGATCGAACTCGCGCGCCACCCGCGCCAGCACCCGCATCTGCGCGCTGCTGATTTCGCCATAAGGCACCGCCACGCGCAGCATGGGCGCGTAGCGCTGCACATACCAGCCGTTTTGCAGCCGCAGCGGCTTGAACTGGTCTTCCGACAGCTCCCCGCGCTGCCAGCGCGAGAGCTGATCGCGAAACTGCGCCGCCCGCTGGCGGATGAGTTGCAAATCGAATTCGGTTTTGACGTACATGGTGGGCTTTGTGGGAAGCAAGCCCGCCCACGGCCTGGCCGCGAGCGGTTTTGTGAAAAAACAAGCCCTGCACTGTAGGCACGCGCCGCGCCAAAGGGAACGATTTTTTGGTTAGTGCCTTATGCGCCAAACGGCATAAAGCGCCGCCGCCTGCCAACACGGCCCCAGGGTTGGCGGACGTGGCCGCAGGCAAGGCCGGGCCGGGCGGCGGGTGCATGAGAGCTGGGCCTGAATCGCAGGCGCCGCCCGTCTGGAAGCACCAAAAAGAGGAGCTGATTCAGGGGGTCGAAAATGCCGTTTCCCGCAGTTTCCAGCAGGACATCATGCTATGGATAAAGGAGCGAAAATAGCGGCCAGCGTTCCGGTCATGCCTTGCCTGGTCAGTCTTCTTTCAGCCCGGTCAGCGGCTGGCGCTGGCGCCAGAGGACGGTGACGGGCGGATGGCGGCCCTGGCCGCGCTGCACGGCGGCGGTTTCCTGCAAGGCCACGTCATCCAGCCGCAGGCGGCCCTGCACTTCAAAGAAGCTGGAGCGCACGTCGCACCACTGGGCGGGGCATTCGCGCACTGGCTGCTGTGCGCTGCCGGCGGCCTGGGCGGCGTCGGCAATGCTTTTGAACGGCCTGGCGGCGCGCGTGGCGGCCATGCGCTGGGCGCTGGCCAGGTCGATGCCGGTGACGGCGTGGATGACTTCGGCGCTGGCGGTGTTCAGATTGACGGGCGTGCGCTGCGGCAGCAAGGTGATGTGCGGCAGCAGCGCCGCGAGCGTGGCGGGCGGCACGCCCAGCCAGCCGAGCTGATCGGCGCGCAAGGGCATGGGCGCGGCCAGCGCGGCCTGGCCTTGCTGGGCGGGCTGGGCCAGGGCGCTGGCGGCTTTGTTCAGGTGTTCGGCGAGGGCGTCCAGCTCATGCGCGGGCAGGCCCAGCAGGGCAAACAGGCGCTCGAAGCGCTGGCGGCTTTGCTGCGCTTCTTGCGGCGGGGCGCCGGCCTGGGGCACCAGGTGCAGCACGTTCATGCGGGCTTGCAAGTCGGCTATGCCGCCGGAGAGAAAGGCGTCGCGCCCCAGGTCGCTGGTGTCGGCGCCAGCGGTGAGAAAGGTGGAGATGCGCGCTTCGGCCAGCGGCACGGCCCAAGGCTCGCCCAGGTGGTCGGCCTGGCGGTCGTCGTCCACGCGCAGGATGAGCCGCCCCCAGTCGAGCGCGCCGCCCAGCAGCCAGGCCGATTGCACGCGCGCGCGCTCGGCCGCTTCCACTTCCACGCCGCGCCATTGCTGCCACATGGCGGCGGCGGCCAGCGTGGCCACCAGCGCGACGGTGAGCATGGCCGCCAGCAGCGCCGCGCCGCGCTGCGCCGCGCCTGGCCAGGAGACGGCGGCTTCGCTGGTTGTGAAAGGGCGTTTTTTCATGAGCGGACGGGTTTTTTTTGCTGTTGATGGCAGGCGGGTTTCAGGATTTTTTCAAGGCGGGCGCTATTGGACTATTGGAAGCAGGGCGGGAAAACGGGGCGATTTGAAAAAAGCATTTTGAAAAAGGGCGTTTTGCGCGAGGGTTGCCGCCTTTGTTGCGATTTTTCTTTCCGGGTGTTTCAAGGGGCTGGATTCAATATTCACATGCCCGCCGTGGGCGTGAAAGTGGGCGAAAGCCAGTCCAGCATCACGGGGCCGGTCAGCGCCTGCCCTTCGGCCAGGGTGAGATTCAGGCGGATGGCTTCGGGCACGCGCGCCAGCTGCGCTTCGCCCTGGGCGGAGCTGGACAGGGGGTTGAACCAGGCGTTGTCCAGAAAGTAGTAGAGCTGCCAGTCTTGCAGCGCGGCAATGGCCACGGCCTGCCCGGCGCTGACGGGGCGCTCGGGCGTCTGGCTCCAGCCTTGCGCGGCTTGCCAGGCGCTGGCCCATTCGTTCCAGGTGCGCACGGGGTGCGATTGCCAGCGCCACCACTGGCCGCTTGTGGCGCTGCGCGTCCAGGCCACCACGCGCAAGGCGCTGGGCGCGGGCGGGCGGGCCGTGGCGGGCGGGCCGCCGGGCGCGGCGGAAAGGGGAGCAGGCAGGGGCAGGGGGGCGCTGCGGGTGATGCGCAGCACGCGCCCGTCCCATGCCAGGCTGCGGGCGGCCAGCGGTTCGGCGCTGCTCGATGAGCTGCCGCCGGATGGGTTGCCGGATGGGTTGCCCGGCGGGGCTGCGGCGGCGGCCAGTTGCTGGGGCCAGACCATCATGGCGTCCAGATCGGCGTGCCACTGCGCGAAGGCCGCTTGCAGCGCCAGCGTGCCGTCGGCATGCGCGTGCGCCCTTTCTTGCGCGCGCGTCATGCCGTCGATGGCCTGCCAGCTCATGACGGCCATGACGGCCATGATGGCCAGCGCCACCAGCACTTCGATCAGGGTGAACCCCCGGCAGGGCTGCATGCGGGCCGCCATCGCTTGCCTCAGTAACGCCCGATGAGCGTGGAAACCTGCACCACCGTGAGCTGCTGCTGGCGCACGATGGCCTCGACGCGGCGGAAGTTGGGGTTGGGCGTGGCGCGCACGGCCAGCGTGACTTCAAACGCCTGCCCGGCCTGCTCGCAAGCCAGCGTGCTGTCGCCCGCGCCGGGAAACTGGCGCGTGAGCTTGAGTTCGATCAGCGCGTTTTCGGCGCAGATTTGCCCCAGCATCACGCGGCTTTGCCGCGCCGCGTTGTCAGCGAGCGCGCCTGCGGCCTTCAGCCCCGCCACCAGCGCGATGGCGGTGATGGACAGGGCCACCATCACTTCCACCAGCGTGAAGCCGCCGCAGACCGCTCTTTTGCCGCGAGTGAAGGCGAATGCAGGCATGGCCGGGCCTTGTTCAGGGCTGGCGCGCATCGGCTGGGTCGGCTGGGCCGCCCGGGGCGCTCACGGCAAAGGGGCGCAGCCCGTCGGTGGCCACTTGCAGCGTGGCCGGGCTGCCCGCGCGGTGCAGCGCCACGGCCTGCGGGCCGATGATGGGGTCAGGCCCCAGCAGCAGCGCCGCGTTGCCCTGCGCGGCGGTGGCGGCGTCCAGCCACTGCGTGGGCCAGGGGCTGCCGCCGGGCGGCACGCCTTCAAACACAAAGCCTTGCGCGGCGGGCCGCCAGGTCACCGCCACCCCCGTGGCGCGCGAGAGGGCGCGGGCCGATTCCAGCAGCGCCGCCAGCCGCGCTGCGTCGCGCTCCAGCGCCGAAGCCGCGCTGTCGCGCAGCGCAATGGCCGCCAGCGAAACGCCCAGCGCGATCACGGCGACGGTGACCACCAGCTCGATCAGGGTAAAGCCCCGGCTGCGGCAAAGCGCGTGTTCGGCGGGCATGCGGTTGGGCATCAAGATTGGGCATCAAAAAGAGGAGCGAATTCAGGCCGCTGAAAAGGCCTCTTGCGCAGATTCCTCTAGGACATCATGCTATGGAACCAGGAGCAAAAATATGCCCTTCTCACTGCCAGCTGCCAATGTCGGCGTCGCGCCCCTCGCCGCCGCTTTTGCCGTCGGCGCCAAAGCTCATCACGTCCACCTCGCCCTTGACGCCCGGGTTCAGGTACTGATACGGGTTGCCCCACGGGTCATTGGGCAGCTTTTCCAGGTACACGCGCCAGTTGCGCGGCTCGGGCGGCGCGCTGGGGCGGGCGATGAGCGCCTGCAAGCCCTGCTCGGCGGTGGGGTAGCGCAGGTTGTCCAGCTTGTAGAGCTTGAGCGCCTGCACGATGTTGTTCACGTCCGTGCGGGCGGCGGTGGCGCGCGCGTCGTCCGTGCGGTCCAGCAAATTGGGCACGATCAGCGCGCCCAGCACGCCAATGATGACCAGCACCACCATCAGCTCGATCAGGGTGAAGCCAGCCCCGCGCTGGCGGGCGCGGGAAAGGGCGCTGAGATGGGCGCGGGAACAGGTTCGGGAAAGGGCGGAAAAGGCAGTATTCATAAGCGGAAAAGCGCCGCAGCGCACGCCTGGAGCAGGGCGGAAGTGCCCCCAAAGCGGGCCGGGAAGCAGCCGGAAACGGATCAGAAAAGAAGGCCGCGAACAGACGGCGGACGGGCCGCCATCAAGAGTGCGCTCAATGATAATCGGCGCATGTCTTTGCCCCTGTCCAGGAGCGCCGCCCGCCGGTCTCCGTATTTTTCCTGATGGCACGCCCGGCGCTGAACCGATTCGCCCCCGCCCTGGCCGCGCTGCTGCTGTGGGCGCTGGCCGCTGGCAGCGCGCTGTACTGGGCGCTGCACGCTGCCAGCAGCGCCCCGCCCGCTGCGGCCGCCACAGCCGCGCCCGGCCTGCCCCCGCTTGACGCGCAGGCCGTGGCCCGTGGCCTGGGCGCGGCAGATGACGCCCCGCCAACGGCTCAGGCCGCACCGCCTGACGCCCGCTACGCGCTGGCAGGCGTGGTCGCTCACGGCAGCGAACGCGGCGCGGCGCTCATTGCCGAACAGGGCCAGCCCCCCAAGCCCTACCGCGTGGGCGCGAAGCTGCCCGGCGGCTGGACGCTGCAAGCCGTCTTGCGCCGCAGCGCGGTTCTGGACGCGGGCGATGGCCGCCAGATGCGCCTGCAAATGCCCGAACCCGCCCCGCCCGCGCGCCGCGCGCCCTGACGCCCCTCACGGTCAGATCATGAACAGGCGCCTGGCCCGCAGGCCCTGGTGAAATGAGCGCAGGCTGCTATTGATTCAAGAGCGAAACGCATCTGCCGGGCCGGGCGCAGGGGCGCGGCGGCCAGGGGAAAGCGGCGGCCGGGCGCGCCTGATAATCCGCCGCCATGCGAGTGCGCTTTACCAAAATGCAAGGGGCGGGCAACGATTTCGTGGTGCTTGACGAAACGGCCGCGCCGCTGAACCTGACGGCGGATCAATACCGTTTTCTGGCCGACCGCCACTTTGGCGTGGGGGCCGACCAGATTCTGAGCGTGCGGCCCGCGCCCGCGCCGGATGTGGATTTTGAATACGTCATCCACAACGCCGATGGCGGCGAGGTGGAGCACTGCGGCAACGGCGCGCGCTGCTTTGTGCGCTACGTGCGCGGGCAGGGGCTGACGGCCCGCAACCCTGTGCGCGTGAAAGTGAAAAACGGTGTGATCGAACTGGCCGAGCAGCCTGATGGCCGCGTGCGCGTGAACATGGGCGCGCCGGTGTTTGATCTGCCCAGCGTGCCTTTCGATTCCGCAGGACTGGCGCCGCTGGCCGAGGGCGGCTGGCAGGTGTGGCCGCTGGCGCTGGAGCGGGCGGGCGGGCGCGGCGCGGCGCGCATGGTTTCTGTCGCCGTGCTGTCCATGGGCAATCCGCACGCCGTGCAGGTGGTGGCGCAGGCAGATACCGCCCCCGTGGCCGAGCAAGGCCCGCTGATTGAAACGCACCCGGCCTTTCCGCGCCGCGTCAATGCAGGGTTCATGCAGGTCCTGGATCGCCGCCAGATCCGTCTGCGCGTGTGGGAGCGCGGCGCTGGCGAAACGCTGGCCTGCGGCACCGGCGCTTGCGCCGCCGTGGTGGCGGGCCGCCGCCTGGGCCTGCTGGATGAACGGGTGGATGTGCACGCGCGCGGCGGCTTGCTGACCATTGAATGGGCAGGCGGCGAGCGCGATGCCGTGTTCCTGACCGGCCCGGCGCAAACCGTGTTTCACGGCGAAATCGATCTTCCCGGCGCGCCGCAGCCGCGCGCGCGCTGACGGGAAAAAAGGAAAACCCGAGATGACCGAAAACCAGAACCCCCATCCTGAAGTGCATGACGGCGTGGACGAAAACGCCATCGCCCAGTACCTGCTGGCCGAACCCGGCTTTTTCGAGCGCCATGCCGAGCTGCTCACCCGCGTGCAGCTGGCCAGCCCCAACGGCGGGCGCACCATCAGCCTGCAAGAGCGCCAGGCCGAGGCCCTGCGCGAAAAAATCGCCCTGCTGGAGCGCCGCCTGATGGAGATGGTGCGCTACGGCAACGAAAACATGCTGATTGCCGACAAGCTCCAGCGCTGGGCGCGGCAGCTGTTTCTCGCGCACCGGCCCATTGATCTGCCCGCCGTCATGGTCAGCGAGCTTCAGGCGCAGTTCGGCGTGCCCCAGGTCGCCCTCAAGGCGTGGGAGGTGGCCAGCGTCTATGCGGGCGAGCCTTTCGCGCAGGGCGTCAGCGATGACGTGAAGAGCCTGGCCGCCTCGCTGGCCGCGCCTTATTGCGGCGTGAACACCGGCTTTGATGCCGTGCAGTGGCTGCCCGCGCCGCAGGAAGCGGCCTCGCTGGCGCTGCTGCCGTTGCGCAAGCCAGGCGCGAGCCAGGGCGCTTTTGGCTTGCTCATCCTCGCCTCGCCCGACAGCCACCGCTATGAAGCGGGCATGGCCACGGATTTTCTGGAGCGCATCAGCGAAATCGCCAGCGCAGCGCTCTCGCGGTTGCGCGATGAGGACTGACGGGCGCGTGCGCCAGGCAGCGGCCCGGCGCGTGAACCCGCCCGCCCGAAGGCCTGCCCGTGCGGCAGGCGGTCTCTGCCGGGCGGCATCAGAAACAGGAGCGAATTTGTAGGGGTCAAAAGGCCACTCCGCGCTGCATCCACCAGGACATCTTGCTACGAATAGCGGAGCGGAAATGGCCGGTGCGTTCAGCCCCGCGCGCATGCCGCCTTGCCATGAAGGGCTGCGGGCCGGGGACGCACTTTCGCGTCATGGACAAACTGTGAACAGGTTCTCAAGTCTTTGCTCCCAAATGTGACAATCGCCGCTTTTCACTGCAACCGATGAAAGGGAAATGCCTATGACGACTCTGACGTTCAATGCGTACTACACGCTGATTGCAGCAGTGCTGGTGCTGCTGCTGGGCAGCTGGCTGGTGCGCAAGATCAAGTTCTTGCAGGATTTCAACATTCCGGAGCCGGTGGCTGGCGGCCTGGTGGCTGCGCTGGTGCTGTTTGGCGTGCATACCGTGCAGGGCGTGAATTTCCAGTTTGAAAAGCCCTTGCAGGATGCCTTCATGCTGGTGTTTTTCTCGTCCATTGGCCTGTCCGCCGATTTCGCGCGGCTGCGCCAGGGCGGCAGGCCGCTGGTGATTTTCATCATCGTGGTGTCGGCTTTCATCATCGTGCAGAACGTGGTGGGAACGGTCATGGCTTCGATGCTGGGGCTGGATCCGCGCATCGGCCTGGTGGCCGGCTCCATCACGCTCACGGGCGGCCACGGCACGGCGGGCGCCTGGGGCAAAGACCTGGAAGCCGCTGGCGTGCAAGGCGCCATCACGCTGGGCATGGCCTGCGCCACGTTTGGCCTGGTGATGGGCGGCCTGCTGGGCGGCCCTGTGGCACGGCGTTTGATTCGCGGCAAGCCCACGCCGGGCCTGGCGGGCATTGATGACAGCAAGCCTGCCGTCGGCGATCAGGAAGTGGTGTTCGAGCGCCCGCACCAGCAGCGCCTCATCACGGCGGAGTCGGGCCTGCAAACGCTGGCCATGTTCGCCGCCTGCCTGGCGTTTTCCGACATCATGTTCAAAGTGGCGCAAGGCACGTGGTACCAGTTGCCGCAGTTCGTGTGGGCGCTGGCCGGCGGCGTGCTGGTGCGCAATGGCCTGGTGCTGATTTTTGGCGTGAACATGTTTGATCGCGCCATTGACGTGTTCGGCAACATCGCGCTGTCGCTGTTTCTGGCGATGGCCCTGCTTTCGCTCAAGCTTTGGGAGCTGGCCGGGCTGGCCGTGCCGGTGATGTTTATTTTGGCCGTGCAGACGGTGGTGATGGCGCTGTACGCCACGTATGTGACCTACCGCGCCATGGGCGGCGATTACGACGCCGCCGTGCTGGCTGCCGGCCACTGCGGCTTCGGCCTGGGCGCCACGCCCACGGCGGTGGCCAACATGCAGGCGCTGACCGACCGTTTCGGCCCCTCGCACAAAGCCTTCCTGATCGTGCCGATGGTGGGCGCGTTTTTTGTGGATATCGTCAATGCGCTGCTGCTGCAAGGCGCTCTCAAAGTCATTGCCTGGGTGAGCTGAACGCCCTGCAAGCGGCCTCGGCCGCTGAAACAAAAACGGCGCGCCATCTGGCGCGCCGTTTTTGTTTGCCGTGGATGAGGCCGGGGGCGCCTTCAGCCTGCCTTGCGGCGCAGCGCCAGCGCCAGCAGCAGCACTGTGCAGAAGGCAAACCACATGAAGGACCAATTGGCGATGCTGCCGCCCAGCAGCGTCCAGTCCACGGCGGCGCAGTCGCCGCTGCCTTTGAAGATGGAAGGCAGCAGACGGCCAATGGGCATGGATTCGATCATGCCGTAGAGGTCGCCTCGCCCGCATGCGGAAAACGCGGGCGGATTCCATTGCAGCCAGCTTTGCCGTCCGCCCGTGAAAGCGCCCAGCACGGCAAACAGCAGCGCCAGCACGCCAAAGCCGCGCTGCCAGCCGCCCGGCTTGCAAGTCGCCGCCAGGGCGCTGAACACCGCCACGGCAATCAGCGCCTCGCGCTGCACGATGCACATGGGGCACGGTTGCAGGCCCACCATGCCCTGGAGGTAGAGCACGCCAAAGGCCAGCATGCCCAGGCAGGTGGCGCTGATGGCCAGGTAAAGGCGGCGCGGAGCGGCGAGGATTTGTCGGATGAGGTTCATGGTCATTCAAAGCGAGTGTGAAGCGTGGCGTTTTGAGCGGGGGCCTGGCAGCGGGTTCCGCCAGCCTGGCTGGTGCGGCGCTTGCGTTTGCCCATCGCAGCCTTCTGCTCGGCCCTCCGCCATCTCAAGCTTGCGCGCACCAGACAAGGCAAACCGAACTTGTCGAAAAGAGACGTCTTTTTGCTCTTTTAATCACGCATAAAGGAGCGGAATCAGGCGTGTAAACAGAACGCAGAACGGGAACGCAAGCTCAAGGAGCGCGGGAGGTTTTCTGAACAGGCGTTCACGCTCCTTCGCGGCTGGCGCGCTTGCGTTCGTGCTCTTTGAGGTGGCGCTTGCGCAGGCGGATGCTTTTGGGGGTGATTTCGACGAGTTCGTCGTCTTCGATGAATTCCACGCCGTATTCCAGCGTCAGCTCGATGGGGGGCGTGACTTTGATGGCGTCTTCCTTGCCGCTGACGCGGAAGTTTGTGAGCTGCTTGGTGCGCGTGGCGTTGACGACGATGTCGTTGTCGCGGTTGTGAATGCCCACGATCATGCCTTCATAGACCGGGTCGCCCGCTTTCACGAACATGCGGCCCCGGTCATCGAGCTTGCCCAGGGCGTAGGTGAAGATTTCGCCGTCGTCCATGCTGATGAGCACGCCGTTTTTGCGGCCGCCCACGTCGCCCTTGAAGGGTTCGTAGCCGTCGAAGATGTTGGAAATCAGCCCGCTGCCGCGCGTGAGGTTGAGAAATTCGTTGGAAAAGCCAATGAGGCCGCGCGCCGGTATGCGGTATTCCAGCCGCACGCGGCCGCGCCCGTCCGGCTCCATGTTCACCAGCTCGCCCTTGCGCTCGCCCAGTGCCTGCATCACGCCGCCTTGGTGGCCTTCTTCAATGTCGGCTGTTACCAATTCGATCGGTTCGCACTTCTGTCCATCAATCTCGCGAAAAACCACGCGCGGTTTGCTTACGGCCAGCTCGTAACCTTCGCGGCGCATGTTTTCCAGCAGGATGGTCAGGTGCAGCTCGCCCCGGCCCGAGACTTCAAACACGCCGTCTTCGGCCGTTTCCCGCACGCGCAGGGCCACGTTGCTTTGCAGCTCTTTTTGCAGGCGGTCCCAGATTTGGCGGCTGGTGACGTATTTGCCCTCGCGCCCGGCCAGCGGGCTGGTGTTGACGCAAAAGTTCATCGTTAGCGTCGGCTCGTCAATCTTGAGCATGGGCAGCGGATGCGGGCTGGCCGGGTCGGTGACGGTGGCGCCAATGTTGATGTCTTCAATGCCGTTGATGAGCACGATGTCGCCCGGGTAGGCCTCTTTCACCTGCACGCGGTCCAGCCCCTCGAAGGTGAGCACCTGGTTCACGCGGCCCTTGGTTTGCCTGCCTTCCGGGCCTTCCATGACCAGCACGTCCATGCCCGCCCGGATGGTGCCCGCGTTCACGCGGCCCACGCCAATGCGGCCCACAAAGGTGGAATAGTCCAGCGCCGAAATTTGCAGTTGCAGCGGCGCATTGCGGTCGCCCTCGTGCGGGGGCACGTGCTTGAGAATGGTCTCGAACAGCGCCGTCATGTCCGGCCCCCACTGCTCGCCGGGCGCGCCTTCTTCCAGCGAAGACCAGCCGTTGATGCCGCTGGCATACACCACGGGAAAGTCCAGCTGCTCGTCCGTGGCGCCCAGCTTGTCGAACAGGTCGAACGCGGCGTTGATCACCTTGTCCGGGTCGGCGCCGGGCTTGTCCACCTTGTTGACCACCACGATCGGTTTAAGCCCCAGCGCCAGCGCCTTTTTGGTGACAAAGCGCGTTTGCGGCATGGGGCCTTCCTGCGCGTCGATGAGCAGCAGCACGCCATCGACCATGCTCAAGGCGCGCTCCACCTCGCCGCCAAAGTCCGCGTGGCCGGGCGTATCGACGATGTTGATGTGCGTGCCTCGCCAGGAAACGGCGCAGTTCTTGGCCAGGATGGTGATGCCCCGCTCGCGCTCGATGGCGTTGCTGTCCATCACGGTATCCACCACTTTTTCGTGGTCGGCAAAAGTGCCCGACTGGCGCAGCAATTGATCAACCATGGTGGTTTTGCCGTGGTCCACGTGGGCGATGATGGCGATATTGCGAATTTGGGAAGACATGAATCAGAACTCAATCAAAAGAAAATAAAGCGGCGATTGGACGAAAAGATGAATCAGAAATCAGGCGCGCCCCGCCGGAATGAAAAACAAAAAACGGATCCATCATGCCCGCGCTTGCCGCGATCCACATGAAGAAAATAGGCGATATGGCGAATGATGCGAAGCATGAAAATCTCTTTGTAAAAATCAAATCAGCCGCTGGTAAATCGCCAAATCGGCCGGGCTGAAACAGCAGAAAATGATTTCGTGCAGCTGCCCCAGCGCCGGATGGGCGCGGACGGCCTGAAGGGCGATTTCGGCGGCCGCTTCTTTCGGATAGCCATAAATGCCGGTGCTGATGCACGGAAAAGCCAGGGTTTTGAGGCCGTGCTGCGTGGCCAAATCAAGGCAGTGCGTGTAGCAGCTGTGCAGTTTTTGCGCCTCGCCCGCATGGCCGCCATGCCAGACCGGCCCCACGGTGTGAATGACGTGGCGGCACGGCAGGCCGTAAGCGCCGGTGATGCGGGCCTGCCCCGTGGGGCAGCCGCCCAGCTGGCGGCACTCTTGCAGCAATTCAGGCCCGGCGGCGCGGTGAATGGCCCCATCCACCCCGCCGCCGCCCAGCAGCGACGAATTGGCGGCATTCACAATGGCATCCACGGCCAGCGTGGTGATATCGGCCTGAATGGCGCGGATTTTCGGGCTGGTTTTCATGAGGGGTTCGCTTTGCGGGTTCATGGCAGGCGTTGAAAATGAAAAAACGCTTTTTCCACATTTGCTCCGCGTCTGCGCGGGCATGGTCAGCGGGCAAGGGCGTGCCTGGGCAGAAAGAAGGGCTGATTTAGCTCCTGTATTAATAGCACGAGGTCCTAGTGGAAAGAGCGCGAAAGCCGTTTTGAGGCCCTTGTATTTGCTCTTGCTATTGAAGCATGTGCATGCCCTCTCCGGCCAGGCGGCCCGCGGGCTTCGGCCCTGAACGCTCTTCAGCCGCACGCATGGCGCCAGATGTTCATGGCTTTTTCGAACATTAACCTTTTTGTTTTGATTCAAGGCATTTTCAAGACAGGCCTTCCGATAGGCGGCAGGCGCAGATTGATTCAATGCATCCATTCAAATGCTCCCAAACGCTTGCGCGCCTGGCTGGTTCAGGATTTGCCCGATTTCCACAGGCGAGAGCAAGCGGGTTGCGATCAGTTCGCCTGCTTTCACGCGCGCCGTGCCGAGCAGGGCGCGGGGGCGGTCGCCATAGACGGCGACGTGTTCGGCGTCGGGCCAGGGGCCGCGGCGGCGCAGGCCGGTCAAGAAGCGGGCGGCGTCGTCATGGCCGAGGGTGATGGCGGCAAAGCCGGGCAGCAGGGCTTGCACGGGCAGCAGGGCAGCGAGGCGCTGGTCTTCGGGCAGGGCTTGCAGCGCTTCCAGCGTGATGCACTGCGCGAGCGTGAACGGGCCGGTGGCGGTGCGGCGCAGGGCCGTCAGGTGGCCGCCGCAGCCCAGGGCGGCGCCGATGTCTTCGCCCAGGGTGCGGATGTAGGCGCCTTTGCTGCATGTCACTTCCATTTCAATGGCGGCCCGGCCTGGTTCATCCAGCGACAGGGCCAGGTTCAAGGCATGCACTTGCACTTCGCGCGCGGCGCGCTCCACTTGCACGCCCGCGCGGGCGTATTCGTAAAGCGGCTTGCCGTCTTTTTTCAGCGCGCTGTGCATGGGGGGCACTTGGGCGATGCGGCCCAGAAAGCGCTGGCGCACGGCTTCGAGCTGCGCTGGCGTGATGGCGGGCACGGGGCGGCGGGCGGTGATTTCGCCTTCGGCGTCGCCCGTGGTGGTGGTGGCGCCCAGGCGCAGCGTGGCGGCGTAGGACTTGTCGGCGTCCAGATGCCCGGCGCTGAATTTGGTGGCTGCGCCAAAGCACAGGGGCAGCACGCCGCTGGCCAGAGGATCCAGCGTGCCGGTGTGGCCGGCTTTTTCGGCGCGCAGCAGCCATTTGGCTTTTTGCAGCGCCTGGTTGCTGGACAGGCCCAGCGGTTTGTCAAGCAGCAGCACCCCGTGCACGGGACGCCGCTGCACCCGTGCGCGTGGGGCGGCGGTCATGGCGTGTCGTCTTCCTTGGAACGCGAGGCCACCGCCTTGGCGATGAGGGCGTTCAGATCGGCCGCGTGTTCGGTGGTGCGGTCAAAAATGAAATGCAGCGTGGGCACGGTGTGGATGTGCAGGCGCTTGAAGAGCAGGTTGCGCAGGTGGCCGGCGGCGTGGTTGAGGGCGTCTTGCGTTTGCTGGGCGTCGCCGGTGAGCAGGCTGAAATAGACCTTGGCGTGGGCGTAGTCGGGCGTGATTTCGACGGCGTTGAGCGTGAGCATGCCAATGCGCGGGTCTTTGACTTCGCGCGCGATCAGCTCGGCCAGGTCGCGCTGAATCTGGTCGGCGATGCGAAAACTGCGGTTGGGTGTGGAGTGTTTCCGGTGCATGGCTGTATGCGCGTGGCGGGCGCGTTAAAAGTCAAAGGGCAAGAAGGCAAGCGCCTCAGTCTGTTTGCGGCCTGGCTGCGGGTTGATTATTTGAGAGTGGCTGCCGTACGTTCTCTGATCGCTGCCGCCGTGCATTTTCAAAGGCTGGCGCCGGTTTCCAGCCTGCTTCAGGGCGGACAGATTCCGGCCTGGAATCCCTTCAGGGTCTGTCCGTGGGTGCAAAAGCGCAAACCGGATACGGCCTTGCGCGCAGCACTCTGTTTTTGAGAGCAAATTGAGGGCCTTGAAAATGCCTCCATCGCACAGTTTTATAGGACTTCCTACTATCAAACTGGTAGCGAAATAAACGGTGGTTTCCAAGGCAAGGGCAGCTGCAAGAACCGGTGCACGGGCGGATTCTGGACAGGTTCTTACAGCGTGCGCGCGATTTCCTTGATTTCAAAGAATTCGAGCTGGTCGCCTTCGCGGATGTCGTTGTAGTTCTTGAGCTTGATGCCGCACTCGAAGCCTTCCTTGACTTCGCGCACGTCGTCTTTCATGCGCTTGAGCGATTCAAGCTCGCCGGTGTAGATCACCACGTGGTCGCGCAGCAGGCGGAAGTGGGCGTCGCGCCGCACCACGCCGCTGGTGACGTAGGAGCCGGCCACGGTGCCGATCTTGGAGGCCACGAACACGGTGCGGATTTCGGCGGAGCCGATGACTTCTTCCTTCTGCTCGGGCGCGAGCATGCCGCTCATGGCGGCTTTCAGGTCGTCCACCGCGTCGTAGATGATGTTGTAGTAGCGGATTTCGACGTCGTTGGCCTCGGCCAGCTTGCGCGCGCCCGCTTCGGCGCGGACGTTGAAGCCCAGCACGATGGCGTTGGAGGCAATGGCCAGGTTCACATCGCTTTCGCTGATGCCGCCCACGGCAGCATAGACCACCTGCACTTTGACTTCATCCGTGCTGAGCTTGAGCAGCGAGGCGGACAGCGCTTCCTGCGAGCCTTGCACGTCGGCCTTGATGATGATGGGCAGCTGCTTGACTTCATCAGCCGACATGTCGGCGAACACGTTTTCCAGCTTGGCCGCCTGCTGCCGCGCGAGCTTGGTGTTGCGGAACTTGCCGGCGCGGTAGGTGGCGATTTCACGGGCGCGGCGCTCATCGGCCAGCACCATGAATTCGTCGCCAGCCTGCGGCACGTCGGCCAGGCCCTGGATTTCGACCGGGATGGAGGGGCCCGCTTCTTTGACGGGCTTGCCGTCTTCATTCAGCATGGCGCGCACGCGGCCGGAGGTTTGGCCGGCCAGCACCACGTCGCCCACTTTCAGCGTGCCGGACTGCACGAGGACCGAGGCCACGGGGCCACGGCCTTTGTCAAGCCGCGCTTCGATCACCAGGCCCTTGGCGGCGGCGTCCACCGGGGCCTTGAGTTCCAGCACGTCGGCTTGCAGCAGCACGTTTTCGAGCAGGTCGTCAATGCCCATGCCGGTTTTGCTGGATACGGCAATGAAGGGCGAGTCACCGCCGTAGCTTTCGGGCACGACTTCTTCGGCGACGAGTTCGCTGGTCACGCGCTCTACGTTGGCTTCAGGCTTGTCGGCTTTGGTCAGCGCCACGACGATGGGCACGCCCGCCGCCTTGGCGTGCTTGATGGCTTCGCGCGTTTGCGGCATCACGCCGTCGTCGGCGGCCACCACCAGGATCACGATGTCGGTGGCCTGCGCACCGCGTGCGCGCATGGCCGTGAAGGCTTCGTGGCCGGGCGTGTCCAGGAAAGTGACGATGCCGCGCGGCGTCTTGACGTGGTAGGCGCCAATGTGCTGGGTGATGCCGCCCGCTTCGCTGGCGGCCACCTTGGCGCGGCGGATGTAGTCAAGCAGCGAGGTCTTGCCGTGGTCCACGTGGCCCATGACGGTGACCACGGGCGCACGCGGCAGGGCCTCGGCGGACTGGGCCTGCACTTCTTCGTCGGTGAAGGCCTCGGGGTCGTCCAGCGCGGCCACCACGGCGGTGTGGCCCATTTCTTCGACGACGATCATGGCCGTGTCCTGGTCGAGCGGCTGGTTGATGGTGACCATCTGGCCCATCTTCATCAGCGTCTTGATGACTTCAGATGCCTTGACGGCCATCTTGTGCGCCAGCTCGGCCACGGAGATGGTTTCCGGCACATGCACTTCCAGCACGCGATGCTCTGCGGGCGCTGCTTGGGCGGCCTGCTGGCTGTCGCGTTCGCTGCGGCGGCTTTTTGGGCCGCTGCGCCAGTTGTTGCGGCCCACGCCGCCGGAAGCATCGCCGCGCGTGGGAATGCCTTTTTTCTTGCCAGGCTCGCCCGCCCAGCTGGAGGACAGCTTGGCGGATTTGACTTCCTTGCTGCCGCCTGCGGGCGCGCTGCCCTGACGGGCCGAGCTGACGCCGCCTGTCTTGGCAGGCTTGCCGCCGTCTTTGGACGCTTCAGCCGCTTTCTTGGCGCTTTCGGGCTTCTTGGCCACCAGCACTTTGCGCGGCTTGTTCATCATGCTGCGAATGGCTTCGGCTTCAGCCATGGCCTTGCGGCGGCGCTCTTCCTGCTCGCGCTGGCGGGCGGCTTCTTCTTCCGGGCTGGGCTTGGCGGGTTCTGCTACTGCGGCGGGCGCTGTAGCAGATGAAGAGACAGGCTTGGCCGCGCCGCCTGTTGCAGCCTTCCGGGCCGCAGGAGCGGCGGTTCCCTTGGCCGGAGCAGACCCGGAAGCGGGCGCAGCGGAGGAGACGGTTTCGGGAGCGGTCTCGGGTTCAGCCGTCTTGGGCGGCTTGGTCTGGGTTGCGGCGGGCGCGGAGGGCGGCACGGAATCCGCAGCCGGCGCTTGCGGCACAGGCGTTTGCGGGGCGGCCGGCGTTTCTTGCGGCTTGGTTTCTTCGGGGGCAGGCTGGGCGGCTTCAGCCTGACGGCGTGCGTCCTGCTCTTCACGCAAACGGCGTTTTTCGGCGGCTTCGGCTTCCTGGCGGCGCAGCAGCTCGGCGTGGCGGCGCGCTTCTTCCTCGCGGCGGGCAGCTTCAGCCGCGCCAATCACTGGCGACGTAGGAGCTGCGACCGCAGACGCAGCAGGTCTGGCAGCCTCGGCAGCAGGGGAGGGCGAAGGCGTTTGGGGCGCGGCGGCCGGCTCGTCATCGCGTTTGATGAAGGTGCGTTTTTTGCGCACTTCCACCTGAATGGTGCGGGCTTTGCCGGTGGCGTCGGCCTGCTTGATTTCGCTGGTGGTTTTCTTGGTCAGCGTGATTTTCTTGCGGGCGGGCGCGACGGTGCCGTGGCTGGTTTGCAGATGGTCCAGCAGCTTTTTCTTGTCCGTTTCGGTCAGGACGTCGCCGCCCGAGGATTTTTTGACTCCGGCCGCCTGCAATTGCTCCAGCAGCTTGCCCACGGAGCGTTTGAGTTCATTCGCCAATTCAGCGACTGTGATGTTCGACATATTCTGTGACTGCCTCCATGCCCGTTACGCTTCATCGCTGAACCAGTGCTCACGCGCCTTCATGATGAGGGCGCGGGCTTCGTCCTCCGTCTGGCCGGTGATGTCGGTGAGTTCGTCTACGGCCAGATCGGCCAGATCGTCGCGCGTGCGCACGCCCGCTTCGGCCAGCGCGGCCAGCAGCTCGGCGTTCATGCCTTCCAGCCCGCGCAGGTCTTCGGCCACGGCCTCCACCTTTTCCTCGCGCGCGATTTCAAGGGTCAGCAGCGCGTCTTTGGCGCGGGCGCGCAGCTCATTGACGGTGTCTTCATCGAAGGCTTCAATATCCAGCATCTCCTGCAAGGGCACGTAGGCCACTTCTTCCAGGTTGGTGAAGCCTTCCTCGATCAGGATGTCGGCGATTTCCTCGTCCACGTCCAGCTTTTCCATGAACAGCTGGCGGATGGAGCCGGTTTCGGCCGCCTGTTTTTCGGCGGATTCGGCGGCGTCCATGATGTTGATTTTCCAGCCCGTGAGTTCGGAAGCCAGGCGCACGTTCTGGCCGCCCCGGCCAATGGCGATGGCCAGGTTTTCCTCATCCACCACCACGTCCATCGCGTGCTTTTCCTCGTCCACCACGATGGAAGAAACATTGGCCGGAGCCAGCGCGCCGATGACGAACTGCGCCGGGTCTTCGCTCCACAGCACGATGTCCACGCGCTCGCCGGCCAGCTCGTTGGTCACGGCCGTCACGCGCGAGCCGCGCACGCCCACGCAGGTGCCGATGGGGTCAATGCGCTTGTCGTGGCTCACCACGGCAATCTTGGCGCGGCTTCCGGGGTCGCGCGCGCAGCTCTTGATTTCTAGCAGCCCCTGTTCGATTTCGGGCACTTCCTGGCGGAACAGCTCCACCATGAATTCAGGCGCGGCGCGGGAAAGCAGAATGGGCGCGCCGCGCAGCGTCAGGTCCACTTCCATGATCATGGCGCGCACGCGGTCACCATTGCGCAGGTTTTCCTTCGGAATCATCTCGCTGCGGCGAAGACGCCCTTCCACCCGGCCGGATTCGACCAGGATGTCGCCCTTGTCCATGCGCTTGACGGTGCCGGAAAAAATCTTCTCGCCCCGGCTCATGAAGTCGTTGAGCAGCATCTCGCGCTCGGCGTCGCGGATTTTTTGCAGGATGACCTGCTTGGCCGCCATCGCGCCAATGCGGCCGATGGAGACGGACTCCACAGGCTCCTCGATGTATTCGCCAACCTCGATGTCAGGAATCTGCTCGCGCGCCTCGAATTGCAGGATTTCCTGATCAGGCAATTGCAAGCCCGCTTCATCCGGCACCACGTGCCAGCGGCGGAAGGTTTCGTAGTCGCCCGTTTCGCGGTTGATGGCCACGCGCATGTCCACATCGCCCTCGTACAGCTTTTTGGCGGCCTGCGCCAGCGCGGCTTCCACCGCGCCAAACACCACGTCGCGATCCACGTTTTTCTCGCGCGAGATGGCTTCCACCAGCATCAACAGTTCACGGTTCATGATTCATCCCCAGTCCTTGGGCGCTTGCCCTTGAAATCCACCACCGGAGCCAGCCGCGCCTCGCGCAGCTCCTCCAGTGCAAAACCCATCACGTTCAACGGCAGCGCCGCCAGTTTCCTGGCGCTCACGCGCTGGCCCGGCTTGGCGGGCGCCGGTTCATCGCGCCACGCAATTTGCCAGCCGCCGCTTTCGGCGCGTTGCAGCTGGCCGCGAAAGCGCTTGCGATTGGCGCTGATCTGCCCTGTGGCGGCTGCGCCGATGGGCGCTTTCAGCGTCAGATCCACCATTTCGCCCTCAAACCGCTCGAAATCCGCCGCATTGCGCAGCAGCCGGTCGATGCCGGGCGAAGACACTTCCAGCCGCCTGTAATCCACGCCTTCCACTTCCAGCGTGAATTGCAGCTGGCGCGTCACGCGCTCGCAGTCATCCACCGTCACGGGCGGCGCAGGCGGCTGCCCTGGCGCCCAGGGAAAGTCGATCGTCACCCGCAGCAGTCCGCCTGCGGAGCGCTCCAGCTCCACCAGCTCATAGCCGAGGCCGCTGACGGTGTCTTCAATGGTCTGATGCAGTGTCACGCCTGAGAACGAAAAAGCAAAAAAAATGGGCGGTTGGTGCAACCGCCCTTTTTGGTCGTTGTAAGAGCGCGGATTATAGCGCAAAGCTTTGTAAAAACCGCGCTGCGGCTTGCGCGATTTCAGGTGCTGATCGCCCGCAAGTCCTGATGAAACGGGCGCTGGCAGCTATCTTTTCAGGAGCTAAAGCGGTTGGGCTGCAAACGGCTCCGAACTTGCTCAGAGTCTTTTGAGAGGCATGGCCAAGAAAGAAAGGGATGGTCTGCAAAACCCAGGCTAACGCGGCCGTTGTCGATTGATATTCCAGATGACGAGATTTTTCGGCCTTCAAAGGGTGAATCCGGGCGAGATTCAGTTTCGCTTGTGTCCGCTGCTCTGTCAGGCCCTGCGATAATTTCGCCCGACCCGCGCCCGCCGTGTTTTCACTTGGCGGGCGCTTTTCCATCCGCTCAACACACAAGGAACCGCCATGGCCGAGCAGCAACAAGAACCCGTTTTCCAGATTCAGCGCGTCTATCTGAAAGAAGCTTCGCTGGAGCAGCCCAACTCCCCCGCCATCTTGCTGGAGCAGGAAGCTCCCACGGTGGATATCCAGCTGCAAATCAGCTCCGAAAACGTGGCCGATGGCATTTATGAAACCGCCGTCACCGCCACCGTGCAAACCAAGATCAAGGACAAAACCGTGTTTCTGGCCGAGTGCCGCCAGGCCGCCATCTTTGAAATCCGCAACCTGCCCGAAGACCAGATGGGGCCTGTGCTCGGCATCGCCTGCCCGCAAATCGTCTATCCCTACCTGCGCGGCAACCTGGCCGACCTGATCACCCGCGCGGGCTTTCCGCCCGTGCATCTGGCAGAAATCAACTTCCAGGCCATGTACGAGCAGCAGCAGGCCCAGCAGCAGCAAGAAGGCGGCGATGCCTCCGCCGCGCCCGCCGCGCCTGCCGCGCAGTAATCAAGGCCGCCGCCCCGGCAAAAGCCGCGCCGCATGCTGCCCGTGCCGCGCGGCTTTTTCATGCCCTGGCGCAAGGCGCTCGAAATGCACAATCGCCCGCCCCGCCTGGCCGCCAACGCCAGCGGCGGCCAACGCCGTTTCCGCCCCCTCAAATCCGCCCCTTTTTCTGATGCCACCTCGTTCACTCGCCCCGGCCATCGCCCGCCCGCGCCCTGAGCTGCTTGCCCGGTGCGGCCTGCTGCACAACCTGCCGGGCCGCGCGTCATGAACATCGTCATCTACGGCGCAGGCGCATGGGGCACGGCCCTGGCCATCAGCGCCAGCCGCAGCGGCCACGCCGTGCAGCTGTGGGCGCGCAGCAGCGGGCAGGCGAGCGCCATGCAGGCCGCACGCGAAAACGCCCGCTACCTGCCCGGCTGCGCGCTGCCGCCCGCGTTGCAAGTGCGCGCGGGCGATGCCACCTGTCTGGCTGAACATCTGGCGGCCTGTCTCGCCGCGCGCTCCGCCCTAGCCGCGCCGGGGCCGGAAATCGCGCCTGATCTGCTGGTCATCGCCACCCCCACCGCCGCCCTGCGCGACACGCTGGCCGCCTTGCGCCACAGCCCTGCACCCGTGGCCTGGCTTTGCAAAGGCTTTGAAGCGCCGCGAGCGCCTGATGCCTGCGGCCTGCTGCCGCATGAAGTGCAGCGCCAGGCTGCACCCGCCTTGCTGGCCGGCGCCCTGAGCGGCCCCAGCTTCGCGCAGGAAGTGGCGTGCGGCCTGCCTGCCGCCCTCGTGGCCGCCAGCGCCCATGCCAGCGTGCGGCAGGCGCTGGTGCAAGCCTTTCACGGCCCCGCCCTGCGCGTGTATGCCAATGACGATTTGCCCGGCGTGGAAGTGGGCGGCGCGGTCAAAAACGTGCTCGCCATCGCCACCGGCCTGGCCGACGGCCTGCAACTGGGCCTGAACGCGCGCGCCGCGCTCATCACGCGCGGGCTGGCCGAAATCACGCGCCTGGGTCTGGCGCTGGGCGCGCGCGCCGACACCTTCATGGGCCTGTCGGGCCTGGGCGATCTGGTGCTCACCGCCACGGGCGACTTGAGCCGCAACCGCCAAATCGGCCTGCGGCTGGCGGCAGGCCAGTCCCTGCCCGAAGCCGTGCAGTCCCTGGGCCATGTGGCCGAAGGCGTCTATAGCGCCCGCACCGTCTGGCAGCGCGCCCAGTCGCTGGGCGTGCCCATGCCCATCACCGAATGCGTGGTGGCCCTGCTCGATGGCCGCCTGCGCCCGGCCGATGCGGTGGCTGCCCTCATGAGCCGCCTGCCGCGCAGCGAGCCGGTGTGAAAGCCTGCCCCCAAAGTCTGTCCGCGCTTTCGCGCCTGCGCACAGGCATTGGCGGCTTTTAGCACGGGTTTGTTTAGCCCGGCGGCGGTTCAAGGTGTTTTGCCCGGCGCGACATAATCGCCGCGGATGATGGCCGAGTTAAGATAAAGGCCGTCTGAAAAAAGCGTAGGTCGGGCATTGATGCCCGACGATAACGGTTTATAATGCTTTGTCGGACATCAATGTCCAACCTACAAGCTCAAATTAGGAGGAGACCATGAACCAAAAAGTAAAAAATCTGCTGGATGATTGGCAAATTAGTAATCCTGCCTTGTATGAAATAGCCAATAGTGTGCGCACGAAAATACGGCAACTGGTAGATACAGTAGGCGAAGAAGTGAAATATGGCGGTATTTTGTTTGCTGCACCCGAACCGTTTTGCGGCATTTTTGTTTATAAGCACCATATAACTGTGGAATTTGGTCATGGTGCCGAGATGGCAGACCCGCACGGTTTATTGGAAGGCAAAGGTAAAGGCCGTCGTCATTTGAAATTACATACGCTTGAAGATATAGAAAATAAGCATTTGACGGATTACTTACGATTGGCGCAAAAAGCAGCAGAATAAAATGCCGGCAAGCCGTAGGCTGCGCATCGCGCACCGGCAAAGCAGCCTGCACCCCGACCAACCCAAGCAGTCCGTTTTCAGGCTGCCTGAACCTCGGACCCCAATAGGAAGCCACTATGTCTCAAACCATACCGTCTGCGCTGCTTCAAACGTTCCAAAAACAGCAGGCGCAGCAAAAAGGCAATCCGCAGCGGGCAGAAGAAGTTGTACAAACCCTGCTGCAAAAAGCCGAAATTCGTGAAATGCTGGTTCGGTTGCGCGACAAATGAACTATCCGACCCTAACCGATTTAATCGGGCTGCACGACAGTGTTATCGCCGTGTCGGGCGGTTTGCAGGGCGTGCGCGACACGGGCATACTGGAAAGCGTTTTGTCGCATATACAGAACGATGCATACTATCCCGACTTCGCTGCCAAACTTACACATTTGGTGTATGCAATCAACAAATCCCATGCCTTTAATGACGGCAATAAGCGCACATCCATTATGGCTGGCGTATATTTCCTGCTGCTGAACGGCTGGGAAGCGGAGCGTGCGGCACATTTTGCCGTATCGATGGAAGACATCGCCGTAGATGTTGCCGCCAACCATATCGGCAAAGAGACGCTGGCTATATTGATTATGTTTGTCCTATCGGTATAAAAAGCAGCCTGCACCCCCAACCAATCCGAGCAGCCCGTTTGCAGGCTGCCTGAACCCTGAAAACA
>ERZ773077.527-NODE-527-length-28733-cov-3.532220_pt1 | contig 28733 bp, 23 predicted proteins | sample MGYA00580612_ERZ773077 | MGnify/ENA primary metagenome ERZ773077 (study PRJEB29015, sample SAMEA2737971) | human oral metagenome | biome: human oral; feature: human-associated habitat; material: dental | place: China | collected 2021 ...
AGCAAGAGACTGAGGCTGTTCAGGCTATTTTTTTTGGCGCGGTGTTCGAGGTATTTGCCGAGCGAGACAAAGCCGATAACCATCACCCCTACCTCGAAGTAGATTTGTCCGCCGTGTGCGAGACCATGTTCGCCGTGCGGGGCAAAGAAGAGCATGGCGGTGGAATAGGCGTAGGTAGCGACGGTACCGATGCTGACCAGTACGTCCATATTGGCCAGCCCGCCCTTAATGCTGGCCCAAGCGCTTTTGTAGAACGGCACGGCGAGCCACAGTTGCACGATACTGGCGAGTGCAAACTGCACATACGGCGGAATCATCCAGTCATGCCGCCCGATCAGCATCCCCGCCATGCCGATAAGGAAAGGGATGTTGATGGCAAAGAGCAGCCACAGCCGCCAGCCGATATGCGCTTCTGGTGCGGCCTGGGGTAACTCGTCCGTTTTTTCCTGCGCACCGTAGCCAGTCTTCTGGATGATGGCAATGATGTCAGCGATGCTGGTTTTACTGTCGTCAAACGTGACCTGCGCCTCTTCACTGGCGAAGTTCACCCCCGCCGATTCGATAAAGTCTTTCTTATTCAGCACTTTCTCAATGCGCGAAGCGCAGGCCTGACAGGTCATACCCTCAATCTGGAAGCGGATTTTTTGTTGCATGGAATGTTCCTCTGTGAATGGTTAGGCGCATCTTGAGGCTTGACGCAGGGTAAGGGTCAAGCAGAAAAAACCCCGCCGTGCGGCGGGGCGTCTCTTTTCTTTATAAGGAAGCGTCATAACCGCCGTCTTCCACGGCGGCAATCAGCGCATCAATGCTGGTCTTCGTCGCATCGAACGCCACCTCGGCGCGCTTGTCGGCGAGGCTCACCTCCGCGCTTGCCACGCCGTCCACGCCTTGCAGGATTTTGGTGACGCTTGCCACGCAGCCGTTGCAGGTCATCCCGTCGATATTCAAAGTAATGTGTTGCATAAAAACCTCTTGAAAAACAAACTGAAAAGATGACGCGCGCTTGCATGCCCCCGCGTCGGACGGCACTATAAACCTTTACCCGCAGACAAGGTCAACTCCCATGCACATCAGCGTCGCCGCCCGCCACACGGGTCTATCCGCCAAACAAATCCGCGATTACGAAAAACGAGGCCTGCTCGCGCCCGCCACGCGCAGCGCCGCTGGCTACCGTAGCTACGACAGCGCCGACCTTGCCCGCTTGCACTTCATCCGCCACGCGCGCGCCGTCGGCTTCTCCCTGCAACAAATCGCTACCCTGCTGCGTTTGCAGGAAAACCCCACTCGCCACGCCAGCGAAGTGAAAGCGCTCACCGCCGCACACATTGCCACCCTGCGCGCACAAATCGGCGACTTGCAGGCGATGGTGGCGGAATTACAGCGCTGGCATGACGCCTGCCACGGTGACGACACACCCGCCTGCGCGATTCTGGACGGCTTGCAGCAGGATGACCCGCAGGGAGCGGAGGCATAGGCTTCATCAAGCGGCGTAATGGCTGGGTTCGCGCAAAAGGAATCCGCCGCAATGCGGCGGATTTCTTTGTTTTCACCAAGGCGAAAGATGCCGGCATTTATTGGCGTTGCAACATTTCCTCGTTGACCTTGATCTTGGCGTGGCGGTAGAGCCAGTCGCCGTAGCTGTTGTAGGTCGTCGCCATGTCCTGTTGCTGCCAGGTGAAGGCAGCGCCCTGGCGAATGTTATCCGGCAGGGCTTTGATGTCGCCGTCGCGCACGCTATCGAGGCGGGCAATGATGAGGTCGCCGTTGGCGCTTTTCTGGGTGCTGATGCGCGCCGGGTTTTCGAAGAGTACCGGCACGATCGGGTTGTCGCTGAAGCGGTTAGTCGGCTCAAGGGTGAGGGTTTCCACACCGTATTCCCGCGCAAGTTTTTCGACTTCGTCGCGGTTGTTCTCGCTGAGGGCTTTTTGCAGCGCTTCGCCGCGTGTTTGCAGGCCTTTTTCCGCCTCGGCATTGCGGTAGTCACGTTCGACGTCGTTTTTCACCTCGGCGAAGGGGCGCGGCTGCGGTTTTTCGCGGCGGGTGACGGTGAAGAAGACGGTTTGTTGCGGCGCAATTTCGACCGGGTCGGCGGTTTTGTTCTCCGTCAGCGGTTTTTCGCCGAAGAGTTGTTCACGCACTTTCGGGTTTTGCAGCCAGGCGGCATCTGTACTGGCGGCGGTGATATTTTTCAGGCTGGCAATGTTGCCACCGGTGATGCCGGTGATGGCGGGCAGCGGCTGGCCGTTTTGCGCAGCGTCGAAGGCCTGGTTAGCGCGGCTGTCGTAGGTGGCGAGGTTTTGTTGGGCGGCGAGGCGGCGCAGTTCGTCGTCGCTGAGGGTGCTGGCTTCGATGTTGCCGAGTTCGATCAGCATGTCGCCGTATTCGCTTTTGATGACGGGACTGGTGTCGCCGCTTGCCGCCAGGGCAAAGAGGGCCTCGCCGATTTCCGGGGTCACGCTTTTGTCTTTACTGGCGGGATCGAGGGTGCCGGTTTCGCCAGCGGTGGTTTTGTCGGTAACGGCCTGCCAGTAGTCAGCGAAGGTTTTTTCGCCTGCCTGGATGGCAGCGGCGGCGTCAGCGGCAGCTTTAGCGTCGTCAAAGATGATGTAGCGGCCGCTACGTTTTTCACTGGCCTGGCGGGCGGCAGCGATTTGTTCGTCGCTCGCGCCGAGGTCGGTGATGTCATAGAGGGTGTAGTCGATGTCCACCGCTTCCGGGGTGGTGTAGTTATCTTGGTGGACGTCGTGGTAGGCATGCAGGGCGTCGTCGCTGACGCTAACGGCTTCCGCCAGCGGTGCGCGCGGCAGGGTGTAGAGGGTGTAGCCGCGTTCTTGTGCCAGCGTTTGCAGGTAGGATTGCAGGAGCGGGTGGTTATCGCCCGGGTCACTCAGCAGGGCGCGGTAGTAGGCGGCAACGGTTTGTTCGTTGCGCACACTGTTCTGGTAGGTTTCGGCGCTGAGGTGGTTTTGTGTCAGCCATTGCTGGTATTGGGTGTTGTCGCCAAACTGGCTTTTGATGATGCGGTAGAGGGCGGTTTCCGGCAGGATGTAGCGGCTGTCGAGGGCATGCTGCTGGAAGAGGTTTTGCGTGATGAGGCGGCGCAGGGTGCGGGCTTTGGTCTCGGCTTCGCCCAGATCCGGGGCTTGCTGCTGTATTTCCCGGTAGACGTTGTTGTAGGCGTTGATCGGGATGCTGTGGCCGTTGACGGTAGCGACGGTGGCGCGCTCTCCGCCCGGCTGGTTAAAGAAGGGAACGCCGATAAACAGCATGCCGATGCCGGCGATGATGACGAGGGCGTAGGTGATGCGGTTGGTCTTTTTTTCGCGGATGTCTTCGAGCATGGGGTTTTCCGTGGGTTGGTGTGGGCGCGGATTGTATAGCGCGCCGGGAGATGTTGCCACCGGCGGCAGCCGCCTGTTCAGGTGGTCGGGCCGCTTTTGATGGCGATGAGGTGGGTGTTGTCGGCAGTGGCGCGGATGCTGTGGGTTTCCAGCGGTGCGAGGCTGATGATGCGGTCCGGCAGCAGGGTTGCCGTGCTGCCGTCAACGCTGCTGTGGATTTCCGCACTGCCGCTCAGTGTGATGAGGATGATGGTCGCCGGGCTTTGGTAGGGCGGGATTTCGTTACCCGCGCGCAGGCGCATTTCGACGATTTGGTGCTGCTCGCTTTCTTCAAGGATGCCACCGAGCGGGCCGCTATGATGCAGGGGCAGGGTTTGCATGGTCGCCTTCTTTATTCGGGCAGGTTAAGCAGGGTTTCGATGAGTTCCGGTGAGCCGGCTGTGTGCATGAGTTCCTGCGGGGTCAGGTATTTCAGCGCTTCGGCGTAGTGCCGCGCTTCTTGCAGTTTGGCCTTGGCGGTGATGTGCAGCAGGCGGTCTTTGGTGCTTTGCGGCGCGTTCAGATCAAGGGCGGCGATGTGGGCGGCGGCCAGGGCGCGGTCGCGACCGAGTTCATGGATGTGGCGGCTGCGGCAGGCGGCAAAGGCGGCGCTGTTTGCCTCAGCAGCGGTCTCAATGGCCGGCGGGCGGGTTTCTTCGGGGATGAGCAGGATGTGTTTTTTTGCGAGCCAGCCGCCTAAGCGGGTGTTACCGCTGTGGCGCGACAGCCACGGCGAGAGGAAGAGGCCGATGATGATGGGCGAGAGCCAGATGATCTGGTTCGGGGCCTGCCAGATGAGACCGCAGAGGACGATGGTCGCGATGGCGACGTAGAGCAGATTGCGCTTGATGGCGTCTTTCCACGGCAGCAGGGCGCCTTCGCGGTTTTGCGTACGCCAGCCGCTGTCGCGACCCAGGAAGATGTCAATCACATGCCGCGTCTGGATAAGCATGAGCAGCGGCGCGTAGAGGGTGGAGATGATGAGTTCGACGATGAAGCCCTGGGTGACGGCAAGGGTGCCGCCAAAGGCGCGGCGGCGTTTGCTGCTGATGAGGACGCGGATCCAGCCGATGAATTTGGGCAAGAGCAGCAGGCTGATGGCAGCGAAGAAGAGCCACAGCATCCGTTCGGGGTCGAAGGTCGGCCAGTCGGGGAAGAGCTGGCGCGCGCTGGTGAAGTATTTGGGCTTGGTAAAGAGGGTCTGCGCGGTGATGCCGGTGCCGACGATGAGCATGATGAGCCAGATGGGGCTCATGATGTAGCTGGCGATGCCGATGAGGAAATGGATGCGGCTTGGCCAGCGCAGGCCTTTGCTACCGATGATGCCGAGGTGCTGCATATTGCCCTGCGCCCAGCGGCGTTCACGACCAACGAGGTCATCGAGGGTCGGCGGCAGGCCTTCGTAGCTGCCGCCGAGATCGGGATCCATGCGCACGTGCCAGCCAGCACGGCGCAAAAGGGCGGCTTCGACGAAGTCGTGGCTCAGGATGTGGCCGCCGATGGGGTTGCGCCCGCGCAGGATGGGCAGGCCGCAGCTTTCGGCGAAGGCGTGCACGCGGATGATGGCGTTGTGCCCCCAGTAGTTGCCGTCTTCGCCCTGCCAGGCGGCGACGCCGCGCGCGACGATGGGGCCATAGAGGGCACCGGCGAACTGGATGGCACGGGCAAGCAGGGAGTTACCGCCGATGAGGCGCGGCATGGTTTGCAGCAGGCCGAGGCGCGGTTCGGCATCCATGCGTGCGACCATTTCGACCAGGGTGTCGGCTTCCATCAGGCTGTCGGCATCTAGCATGATCATGTAGGCGTAACGCCCGCCCCAACGGCGCACGAAGTTTTCAACGTTGCCGGATTTGCGTCCGCTGTTTTGCGCGCGGCGGCGATACCAGACGGGGAGCGGCGATTTTTCGCGCAGGACGTGCAGGGCGGCGGTTTCGCCCAGCCAGGCGTCGGGCTTTTGCGTGTCGGAGATAATGAAGATTTCGGCGCGATCGGCGAGCGCAGTGTGGCTGAGTTCTTGTGCCATTGCCAGCAGTGCGGCGTGGGTCAACGCTGGATCTTCGCCATAGACAGGCATAAGCAGGGCGACTTTACCGCCTTGCGGGTCAAGCCTGCCCTGGTGACGGCGCTGCGGTAATAACCCCGCGAGGCAGGCGGTAGTGGAAAAGGCGACCCAGTAGAAAGTGAGCGCGAAGAAGACAAACAGGATGTATTGCAACAGGGTGCTGCGTCCGTCGCCAAAAGCTTTGAGCATGTGCCAGCTGCCGAAAGTACCGATGGCGAGTGCGCCACCGAAGGCAACGAGGCGGGCAAGGTGGGTGCGCAGCGGGGTGAGGATGGGTGGCCGGCCGGGTGCTTTGCGCAGGGACTGAACCCGCATGTTAAGCGGGGCTTCCGGCGGCACGGCGGGGGTGGTGGTGTTCATGGGTTCCAGGTTCAGGTGATGTTATATGGCATGAAGGCGGGCTGATGCCCGCCCTTTCTAGCTGACACCTTTGCTTCCTCCTGCGGTGTTGGCGAGCCTCGCCGTTGTTTGTACAGTCTTCGGCTCGCCGCCTTGCAAGAGAAAGCAAGGGTGTCGGCTATGACTTGGCATAGTGTTGCCTCAGAGCGGCACCCAGCGGTAGAACCAGCTTTCGGCGACAGGGACACCGTTAGTATCGGTGAGGCGCAGTTGCAGCTCAGCCATGGTGTTGCTTTTCGGCTGGTAGTCGAAAGCGGCGCGCAGTCTGCCGCCTTCCGGCAGGCGGACGAGGTGAACGGCATGGATTTCCCCGGCGCTGGCATTGGTCGCAAGTTTCAGGGTATCGGGATCCAGCGGAGCGCTGCCTTCGGGCATGGCGAAGTCCACAGTGAAGGTAAAGCGTTCGGGGTTGTTGACCGCTGCGCCGCTACGGGTGCCGACGATGCGCGCACGCCCGGAGAATTCGGGACCGGCCTGCGACCAGGTGAGGTCGTAGGCGAAGTCGTGACGCTGCCCCGCTTTGAGCGGTTCGGCGGGCGACCAGAAGGCGATGATGTTGTCGTTAAATTCGTTGGTGACCGGGATTTCGACGAGCGAGATGCTGCCTTTGTCCCATTTGCCGCGCGGGGTGACCCAGGCAGAGGGGCGTTTGTCGTAGCGGGCTTCGGCGTCCTGGAAGTTGTCGAAGGCGCGAGCGCGCTGCAAGAGGCCGAAGCCTTTGGGGTTATCGTCAATGAAGGCGGAGAATTGCAGATCGCGCGGGTTGCACAGCGGTCGCCACAGGCGCGCTTCGCCGCCGGTGTACATGGCGAGGCCGTCGTTATCGTGCACGGCGTTGCGGTAATCGTTGATGGCGGCGCGGCGGCTGGGGCTGAAGAAATACATCGATGTGAGCGGCGCAATGCCGTAGTGCTCGATGTCCTTGCGCGGGAAGAGGCTGGCCTTGATGAGGAAGACGGTTTCCGCGCCGGGGATGATTTCCATCGCATAAGCGCCAGTGAGCGACGGGCTTTCCAGCAGGGCTTCGAGGCGGATACTGCGGTCATTCGCTTCCGGCTGGTAAATCCAGAATTGGGTGAAGCGCGGAAATTCTTCGCCGCCCGGGCCACCGGTGCCAAGAGCAAGGCCGCGTGCCGAGAGGCCGTAGAGGGTGTCGCGGGCGATGGCGCGGAAGTAGCTCGCGCCCTGGAAGACGGCAAATTCGTCCATGTAATCGGGCGAGTTGATGGCGTAGCGCAGGCGGAAACCCGACCAGCCGAGGCCCTGACGCACGTCGTCGGGGAATTCGAGTTTGGCGGCATCAAACAGGTTCGGATCGAAGTCGAAGGCGCCCGGATCAAAGGCAATTTCTTCGGCCTTGCCGCCTTTGACGAGATGAATGCGCACGCGGTCTTTGTAGAAGAAGCCGGGCGGCAAGAGATCAAGGCCGAACTGGGAGTTGGCGTTCGCCGCGTGGATGGGATCGGCTTCGCGACGGAAGCGGATGCCCCGGTATTGATCGTAGGTCAGGTCGGAAAAGATGCCGCCGAGTCTGTATTGCTCGGGCTTGTCGGGGCTTTTGGCGCGTTCTTGCGCGAGGGTGATGACGCGGCCGAAACTGTGCACATCGGCTTCGGCTTGCTGGGGTTTGTCCTGAGCGAAGGTTTTGCTGCTGAGTACGGCGGCACCGATAGCACCGGTGGCGGTGATGAAATCCCGTCTGTTCATTGTGGAATGCTCGTAATGGTGTGGGTTTCTTGGGGCGCGCGAGTATAGCATGTTTGTAATGTAACGGTTTTGCCCTCTGGGCGCGTTTTTTCCCTGCTTTTGCGGGAGGTTGCGCGTTTTTACACTACCCATTCAAGCACAAAAAAGCGACAGCCGGGGGCTGTCGCTTGGATCAGGCGGGTGATGTCAGGATTTCGCCGGAGCATCTGATGGCGGTGCCGCGCCCTGCCCTGCCGGAGCAGGCGGCGGTGGAGGCGGTGGCGGTGCGGCCCGTTCTTCCTGTTGCAGCACCTCGGCGGCATCTGCCGCATTTGGCCTGACGATGGGCTTGCTGCCGCGCAGGATTTTGCCGTCATCGGCGCTGATCTCGGCGAAATAGCGTCCACCGTCAGCGGCCAGCAGCTTGACTTCGTACACCAGTCCCTGACGGCGGCCTTCAAGTTCGGCGTCAATCACTTTCGCGCCCACCTCTTTTTCGGCCGTTTCTATCGCTTGGCTCAAGGTCACGGTAGCGTAGCGCGGCATGTTTTTTTCGTACTCGCTTTCGCGCTTGATGATCTCACCGTTCGTAGCATCAATGCGGAATTCGTGTTCCTGTTTGTCGTCGCGCAGGTCGATGTCATAAACGGGGCGGCCCCGTTTCATTTCCAGCTCGATGTTATCGGCGCGTGCACCGCTTTCTTTCTCGGCGATGGCCACGGCTTGAGCGGCGCTGATTTTGCTTTGCTGCAAGGCCTGGAACAGTTCACGGTGCGGACCGTGCGGGCCGGGACCACGGTGTCTGCCGTGGTCATTATCGTCTTTGGCAGCAGCCACACTGCTGGCGAGCAGCATGGCGAGGCCGAGCGGGGCAAGGATGGTTTTTTTCATATCCGTTCTCCTGGGGTTTAGGGGGTAGCGCCGCGCAGGATTTTGCCGTCGGCGGCATCAACATCCACATAGTGGCGTTCGCCGTTACCGCCGAGCAGCTCGACTTGATAGATGAGGCCTTGCACGGTGCGCTCCAGCTCAATATCAACGACTTTCGCCGACACCGCTTTCTCGGCAGCAGCGATGGCCTGCGTCATATTGATGCCGGGATTGTGCGCCTGATCGTCGTCGTGTTCGTGGTGGTTCTTGATAATGTCGCCGCTTACGGCATCCACATGGATGTCGTATTCTTCATGACCATTGCGCAGGTCAAGATCAAATACGGCGCGACCGTTTTTCATGTCGAGTTCAAGATTGTTGGCACGCGCGCCGCTTGCTTTTTCGGCGATAGCGACGGCTTCGGTGGCGCTAATTTTGCTTTGTGCCAACGCTTGCTGCTCGTCGCGCTGATCGGCGAAGGCGAAAGTACCGCTGGTCAGGACGGCCAAACTAAGGGTAGCGAGGAAGGTTTTGTTCATATGAATCTCTCTCTGCTTGTGGAATGGAAGGAAATAGCTATGGAATTTTCTGCATCGGCAGGTCTCCCTTACCGATGGGGCACATTGTAGGCAGGCATTCTTAGGGAAAAATTAGGGCTGCGGATCACGCGTTCATGCCTATGCCCGACATGCGCCGCTCATGTGAACAGCGCCGGACTTGCCGCCCCGTCTATACCTGAAATTCTCTCCATTACCCCCGTCTCGCGGGTACTTTTGTAGCCTGGGAACGCAAAAATTCACTTTATTTTGTGGATATTGCGTGGATTTATGTTTACAAACCGTAAGAAAGTGATAATGTGCGCCTGACATTTTTCAACCAAAAGGTGCATCATGGGCTTAATTATCGGTTTTCTCACCATTTTTCTGGTGGGCTTTCTCATCATTCGTGGCTATAACGCCAAAGGCGTGCTCTTCGTCGCCGGTGTGGCATTGATGTTGTTTGCTGTGGCTTTTCTCGGCAAACCCATCGGTGGCGAGAAGGCAACGGGGCTGTTTTACGTCGATATCAGCAACATCATCTACAACCTGATGGCAAACCGGGGCGGCGGTCTGGGCCTGCTCATCATGGTTCTCATCGGCTTTTCCGCCTATATGTCGCACATCGGCGCGAACGACACCGTTATCCGCATCCTCTCGCATCCGCTCGGCTACATCCGCTCGCCGTATGTGCTGATGATCGGCGGTTTCTTCATCGGCAGCCTGCTCTCGTTCGCCATTTCTTCAGCGACCGCGCTCGGTGCCTTCCTCATGGCGACGCTGTTCCCCATCCTCACCAGCCTCGGCATTTCCCGCCCCAGCGCGGCTGCAGTCTGCGCCACCACGGCGATGATGACCCTCGCGCCAACCGCGCCGGATGTGGTACTTGCCGCCGAACAGGCGCACATTGCCGTGAAGGATTACGCCTTCACCTACATGATCCCGATGAGCGTGCTCGCCATCCTCGCGACCGCCGTCGCCCATTTCTTCTGGCAACCCTTCTGCGACCGTCGTGAGGGGTTGGTCGGTCAAAGCAGCGGTGAACGCGTCAGCATGGATCTCTCCAATCTGAAAAAGGCACCGGCGTTTTACATGCTGCTGCCCTTCCTGCCGATCGCCGGCATGCTCATCTTCGACGGCAAAATCGAAATCGGCGGCCGGGTCATGCCGGAAATGTCGCTCGGTGCGGTGGTCGTGCTCACCCTCATCATCAGCCTCGTCATCGAATACATCCGCAGCCTTTACCACCGCCTCAAAGGCGAACAGCAAGGTTCAGGCGCCAAAGCGCTCTACGAAGGGCTTGAAGTCGCCTACCGCGAAATGGGCGCAGCCTTTGCCGGCGTGGTCATCCTCTTGATCGCCGCCGGCGTGTTCTCGGAAGGTCTGAGCAGCATCGGCTTCGTCAATGACATGATTGCGCTGGTGGAAAAGAGCGGCTCGGCGGCAACCATCATGATGCTGGCGCTGGTCGGCATCACCCTGCTGGTGGTGGTGGCTTCCGGTTCCGGCAACGCGGCGTTCTATTCCTTCGTGGAAATCGCGCCGAAACTGGCGGACAAACTCGGCATCAACCCCGCCTACCTCATCCTGCCAATGCAACAGGCCTCGAACGTTGGCCGCACCCTGTCGCCGGTATCAGGCGTCATCGTCGCGGTGAGCGGTGCGGGCAACCTCTCGCCGATGCTCCTGGTCAAACGCACGTCTGTCCCGACGCTGGCCGCCCTGACCGTGGTCATCGTCTATACGCTCGTCTTCGTGCCGCTGCATCTGCCAACCTGAGCGAAAGAAAAAGCGGGGCCTGCCCCGCTTTTTTATTCCCGAACCGCTGCCGCCAGAGCATTGACAGGTCCAAACGGACACATTACGTTAGCCGCGATTCCTGCAAGCCATTGGTGCAACATGCTGAAAAGATCCCTCTCTCTCGCTGTCCTGCTCGCTGCCGCTGCCTATGCCGTGGACGCCCCGGACGGCTGGCAAACCCGTCGCGATAACGCCATGACCCACTACACCCCGGACGGCATCGGCAACCGTATCTTCGTGGTCAGTGTCCTTGACCCGCTACCTGCCAACGGGCAAGACACCGCCGTCTGGCTGGAACAAATGGCCGGACAGCTCGCGCCCAACTACGGCAAACTGCTTGACCATGGCAGTGTAAAAAGTGACGGCGACCGCGCCAACATCAGCTACCGCATCGAAATATCGGGCAAGCCCGTCGCCATCAACTTCACCGCCTTCCCCGCCGCAGGCGGCAACCTGCGCCTCATCCAGATACTCGCCGAAGAAGACCCCGCCCTTTTGCGCCAGTACCAAAACACCATCAAACACCTCATCACCGCCTACGCCGCTGAAAACAGCGCGCCACCCGCCACCGCGCAACGAAACGCGCCCGCGCAAACCGCAGCAACCGGCAACATCCACCCCGTCACCAGCAACAGCAAAGAAAGCGACGCCCTGCTCGCCGCCATGCCGCGCGACGGCATGACCATCGGCGGTGCGCTTGCCTACGGCGAGTACGACTGCGCGGTGCACGCCGCCAAAGGGCAGAAATTCACCCTCACGCTCTACGACAACGGCCAGTACCGCTACAAAAACAAGAACAGCGGGCGCGGCGATGACGGCAAATACCGTTACAGCCCAAATGGCTACATCAATGTCGATGATGACCTCTACCTCTACAACTATACCAACCGCTACGACAAGGAAGTCCGCGAACTCGCCTTCTACTTCACCGACAAGAACGGCAACCCCGGCCTTTTCGGGCAGAACATCAACCGCGACATTACCACCACCTGCGCGTACAGCGGTGCCGCCAAAGAACCCTCCCCCGCGCAGGAAGCCGCCGACCGTGCCGAAGCCGCGCGCTTCAAATGGGTAACGGCGCCGGGGCAGGGCGTGCAACCCCAAGACATTGAAACCATCCTCTTTGATGGCGACATCGAATACCGGGGGGCGGGTTCGCGTTTCGTCGAAACAGAGCACCTGCTGCTCAAGGACGGCTGGGCGTATGACGACCTGCGCGTGCCGCCCGCCGACCTTGACGTTGCCGCCTCGCGCAAAAACGAACCCGAACAGTGGCACCGCTGGCGCAAACAGGGCGACGGCTACCAGATCGAAAAAGCCGGGATCTGGCAGGATTACCCCGGCACCGCCGTCAGCCCCGCGCCCAGGGACGCGACGCTTGACGGCACCTACACCTACGGCGAGTCCGCCACCACCCTCTACAACAGCGACGTTTATTTCGACCACCTCTACTTCAAGGCGGACGGCAGTTACAGCAGAAGCGGTTACAGTTCCAGCAGCCTGAGCAACGACATCACCGGCCTCAGCATCCATGCCGACAGCGATGGCAACGTGTCCGCACTCTCCCGTGGCAGCGACAGCAGCACCGCAGACCTCAACCGCAACACCGTCGGCGTCACGGGCTACAACAAAGGCGGCAAGGCCGAAGCAAGCCCCGGCCGCTATCAGATTGACGGCTACACCATTGAACTGACCGACCCCGACGGCAAGACCACGCGCGAACTCTTCTTCATCTGGGGGGACGGCAAAAACATCAGCGTCGGCGGCCGCACCTATACCAGCAAATAGAAAACCGCCCGCTGCCGCTATCCCTGCACCGGATTGACAAACTCCGGAACGCAGGTTTACGGTAAGCGCCTTTCCCGCAACCCGCACAGGTGTCCCATGTACAAAAAAACCGCCCTGCTCGCCACCCTTCTCCTTGCCACTGCTGCCCACGCTGTGGACACGCCCGACGGCTGGCAAACCCGCCGCGACAACCTCATGACCCACTATACCCCGGACAATATCGGTGACCGTATCTTCATGGTCAGCGTCCTTGACCCGCTGCCTGACGACGGCAAGGACGAAGTCGCCTGGCTGACCATGATGGCCGACAAACTCGCGCCCAATTACGGCGAAGTGCTGCAACGCGGCGAAGCAGGTGCGGGGCGCGGCATCGCTACCGCCATCTACCGAGTCAGCATCGCGGGCAAACCCGTCACCATCATCTTTACCGCCGTTCCGGCAGGCGTGGGCAACATGCGCCTCATTCAGCTGCTATCCGAAGAAGACCCCGCCCTCCTGCGCGACCATATGGACACCGTCAAGCGCCTTATCTCGGCCTACTACGCTGAAGGCGACAGCGCCGAAACCAGTGCTACCGCCACGGCACAAGCGGCGGAAAAACCCGCCGTCAAACCCGCCGCCACCACGCAGGGCGGACCCAAACCCGTCACCAGCAACAGCAAAGAAAGCGACGCCCTGCTCGCCGGCCTCAAACGCGACAACATGACCATCGGCGGCGCACTCACCTACGGCGACTACGACTGCGCCGTGCAGATGGACAAAGGCATGAAATACACCCTCTCGCTCTACGACAACGGCCAGTATCGCATCACGGGTGACGGCAGCAGCGACGGCGAATACCAATACAGCCCGAGTGGCTACATCAACGTGAACGACGACGTTTTCCTCTACAACCACACCTCAACCTTCGGCCACGGCGTGCGCGAACTCGCCTTCTACTTCACCGACCACGACAAACCCGGCCTCTACGGACAAAATATTGCCAACAACATCATCGTCGTCTGTGCATACAGCGGCGCTGCGAAGGGTCCATCGCCCGCGCAGGAAGCCGTTGACCGTGCCGAAGCCGCGCGCTTCAAATGGGTGACGGCGCCGGGACAGGGCGTGCAGGACAAAGACATCGAAACCCTCCTCTTCCACGGTAAGGCCGAATACTTCGGCACGGACATAACCTTTGTCGAAACACAATACCTGCTGCTCAAAGACGGCTGGGCGTACGACAACCTGCAAGTACCGCCTGCCGATCTCGACGTTGCCGCCTCACGCCGGCACGAGCCCGAACACTGGCGGCGCTGGCGCAAACAGGGCGATAACTACCAATACGAAAAAGACGGCCAATGGCAAGCCTACGACGCCACACCCGTGCGCCCGGGCAAAGCGGGAGAAACCCTGGATGGCACCTACACCTACAGTACCTCCAGCGGTACCCTCTATACCGGCAGCCACGTCTCCTTCACCTACCTCACCTTCGGCAAAGACGGCAGTTTCAGCAGAAGCGGCTACAGTTCCAGCGCCTCGTCGAACTATATCGACTCCTCCACCTTTGCCAACAGCGACGGCGTCGTCAGCGGTGTGTACGACGGCTTCCAGGATTCTGGCACTGTCACCGTCGGCAGCACAGGAACCGGTGGCAAAGGCGAAGAGCGTCCCGGTCACTACAAAATCGACGGCTACACCATCGAACTGACCGGCCCCGACGGCAAGACCGAGCGCAAACTGTTCTTCTTCTGGGCGGACGACAAAAATATCAGCGTCGGCGGCACAACCTACTCCCGCGAGGACAAATAAGTGTTCAAAAAAGACAGCATTCCCGCAGCGGCGGGCGCTATCCGCCTGCGCCCGCTCGAGCGCGGCGACCTCTACTTCGTGCACCGCCTAGACAACAACGCCAACGTGATGCGCTACTGGTTTGAAGAACCCTATGAAACCTTCGACGAACTGACGCACCTCTACGACGAACACATCCGCGACCAGCGCGAACGCCGCTTCGTCATCGAATACGGCTCGGACGAAGGCGGCAAACGCAACAACATCGCCGGCCTGGTCGAACTTGTCGAAATCGACCATATCCACCGCCGCGCCGAATACCAAATCATCGTCGCGCCCGACCATCAGGGCAAAGGCATCGCCACCCGCGCCACCGAACTGGCGCTGGAATACGGCTTCAGCGTGCTGAATCTCTACAAAATCTACCTCATCGTTGATGTGGAAAACGCGGGCGCCCGGCACGTGTACGAGAAAATCGGCTTTCAGGCCGAAGGCACCCTGCGCCACGAATTCTTCATCAACGGCCAGTACCGCGACGTCACGCGGATGTGCCTCTTCCAGCACGAATACCTGCAACGCGCGCTGGCGGCAAGCAGCTGACCACGCAGCAAGCCGTCAGAAACATACCGACAGCCGCCAAGCGGGATAAATACTGGCTTCGTGCATGAAGGCAACAAACCCTGGTATGGAATTGCCAGAGCGATGTGGGAAAATAGCCGCGCTGCCTTTGGGCAGCTTCTTTTATTACCAGGAGAAATCATGAAAAGAACCCTCACATTCACCTGCGCCTTGCTGTTAGCACACACCGTTAGCGCGGCAACGGATGCCGGCAAAATCGCCGTCGGCGGTATCAAACTGGGCATGACCCATGCGCAAGTGACAAAAACGCTGGATAAAAGCTGCCCCGGCTATCAAGAAGAAAAAAATGCGCAGGCAGCGCAATCCGCCACCTTTAACTGCGCAGCGACGAGCAAACAGCCGCTGTCCGTCAGACTGGATAACACCGTCATTAGCGCGGGCTACCAGCAGCAAGAATCTCTGCCGAAAGGTGCCGATCAAGCTGCCGTGAGCAAGGCGATACAGGCACAGGTGGATAAATTGAGCAAAGAATATGGCAAACCAGATCTCGTCGCCGATAACAGCGCCGTGAAAATGGGCGGCGCAGAGCTCGGCAAAGTCAACAAAGTGCTGTGCTGGGGACAATGCGGCAAAGCCAAAGACGGCGCCATACATCCGGATGGCAAAGTGCTGGTGGTAGGCATTGTTGCCTTGCCGGAAGCGCTGATTATTTCACGCGGTGTCGTGGATGCCGTTGCGTTCGGCAAAGCTGTCACAAAATAAAACTGCAACGCTGAATACAGAAACGGGCTGACCATGTGTCGGCCTGTTTTTTTGCGCCAGGTTTTAGCCAAGCGAAATAAAGCCCGCCGAAGCGGGCTTTATGGTGTCGTGCTGCCAAGCGGGCAAGCACGCGCGTATTACAGCGGTTTTTCCGCCCAGAATTGTTTGATGACGTCTGCGACGGCGGCAGGCTCGTCCATATGCAAATGGTGACCGCCGTCCAGGCGGACGACACGGATGTCCTGGGTCAGGCGGTAGCGGTCGGGCAGGTAATGCCAGTGCGCGGTAAAGCCGCTGTGGCCTTCAATCATCAAGACCGGGGCGGTGATGCGCGGGATGAATTCTTGCACTTGTTCTTCGGAGAGCATCATCGGCTGCCACACGGTGAGGCGTTTGTCGCTGATGAAGCGGTAGCCGGCGGCCTCGTGGTTGAGGTTGCGCCGCACCAGACGTTCGGCGCTCTCCGGCTTCATCTCCCCAGCATTGATGCGCGCGGCGATGAGCGGGGCGAGATCCTGGTAGTAGCGGTTGCTGCGCGGGTTCATGTAGTCCATGGTCAGCAGGCGTTCGCGCATGCGCTCCGGCAGGTCGTTGTGGTTGGAGACGTAGGGCGTGCCGTAGCATTCGATGCAGACGAGGCGGCTGATGCGGTCATAGAAGGTGCCGGCCACCATGCTCGCGACTGCCGCGCCGAGGGAATGGCAGACGAAGTCGATTTTGTCGATGCCGAGGGCGTCAGCAGCAAACATGGCGTCGCGCATATGGTCGGTGAAGTGGTAGCCCGCGCCGAGCGGGCGATGTGCGCTGCGGCCATGCCCGGCAAATTCAAGCGCGATGAGCGAGGTGTTGTCGTCGATGAGGTAGGGCGCGAGCGGGGCAAAGCTGGCAGCGTTGTCTAGCCAGCCGTGCAGGGCGAGGACGATGTGTTTGCCTTCGCCCCAGCGCTGGCCGGCGAGGCGGATGTGGGGCAGGTCGATGCAGATTTCGCGGGGGGTGATGGGTTGGGTCATGGGGGATGTGGGCAGGTTTCAGGGATTGCGCTGTTCTTCGTGCGGAGCTTCCGGCTGTTCGTCCGCCTCCGGCAGCTGGCCGCTGTCGGCGATTTGTTGCAGCAGGCGGTTGATGACTTGCGCCGGAGTTTTGCCGTGCTGGCGGATAATGGTGAAGGCTTTGTTTTTGGTTTGGGTCGGGATGTGGAAGGTGTAGGCGGTGCTGTGCATGGCGGGCTCCTTAAGGGCAGGGGTTGCTGATTTCCGCATGGATGGCGTTGATGGCAGCGAGGGTGTCGTCGCTGAGGGTGATGTCGGCGCTGGCGATGTTTTCCGCGAGTTGTTCCAGGCTGGTCGCGCCGATGATGTTGCTGGTGACGAAGGGGCGGCTGGTAACAAAAGCCAGCGCGAGTTGGGCGAGGCTGATGCCGGCAGCTTCTGCCACGGCGGCGTAGCGTTCGACGGCGGCAAAGCCCTGCGGCTTGGTGTAACGGGTGAAGCGGCTGTATTTGGCGATACGCCAGTCCTGATGCCAGGGCAGGCGGCGGTATTTGCCGGAGAGCAGGCCGAAGGCCAGCGGCGAGTAGGCGAGCAGACCGATGTGTTCGCGCAGCGATATTTCAGCGAGGCCGACTTCGTAGCTGCGGTTTAAGAGATTGTAGGGGTTTTGCACGGAGACGGCGCGGGTTTTGCCGCTGAGGGCGGATTCGTGCAGATGCGTCATCACGCCCCACGGGGTTTCGTTGGAGAGGCCGTAGCTGCGGATTTTCCCCGCTTGCACGAGTTCGTCCAGCGCGGCAACGGTTTCGGCGATGGGCGTCAGGTCGGCGGGGTCGTCGAGGTTATTGAGGCCGAGGGTGCCGAAGTAGTTGACACGGCGTTCCGGCCAGTGCAGCTGGTAGAGGTCGAGGTAGTCGGTGTGCAGACGGGCGAGCGAGGCATCGCAGGCGGCGTGGATTTGCGCACGGGTGAAGCGTGAACCGCCGCGTATGTAGTCCTGGCCGTCGTTGCCGCGCGAGGGACCGGCGATTTTGCTGGCGAGGATGATGTCGTCGCGTTTGCCGCGTTTGGCGAGCCAGCTGCCGATGTATTGTTCGGTGCGGGTGTAGGTCTCACGGCAGGGCGGCACGGGGTACATTTCGGCGGTGTCGATGAAGTTCACGCCGTGCGCGGTGGCGTAGTCAAGCTGGGCGTGGGCTTCGGCTTCCGTGTTCTGTTCGCCGAAGGTCATGGTGCCGAGGCAGATGGCGCTGACGCGGATATCGGTGTTGCCGAGCGGACGGTATTCCATAGAGTTCTCCTGTTGGGATGGGAAAGGGCGCTACTTTACTCCTGTTTGGGCGGGTAGCGCAGGCGGGACGGTTACAGTGGCAGTGCAGCCTGCCGCGTTTCCACCGCTTCTTGCAGGCCGGAATAGGTGACGCCGACGAGGCGCACGGGTTTCTCCGGCGCAATGTCGTGCAGCAGGCGCGCGATCCAGTAGTGCGCGTCGTTTTCCCGGGTGAACGGGGTGGAGACGCTGCGGCTGCGGGTGATTTGCGAGAAGTCGTGGTATTTCAGCTTGATGGTCAGGGTATGCGGGTGCAGGTGGCGTTTTTGTACGTCGGCGAAGGCATCCTGGTTTTGCGCGAGGAGCGCCTGATAGAGGGCAGGGATGCCTTCGAGGTCGTGGATGAAGGTGGTTTCGCTGCCGATGGATTTGCGCTCGCGCGTGGGTTCGACGGGGCGCAGGTCGATGCCGCGCGCCATGTGGTAGTAGAAGTCGCCGTGTTTGCCGAAGGCCTGACGCAGGCTTTCCGCCGAGAATCGCAGCAGGTCGGCGCCGGTTTTGATGCCAAGCGCGTGCATATGGGCGGCGGTCGCCTTGCCGATGCCGTGAAAGCGCTCGATCGGTAATGAAGCGGCAAAGGCCGGGCCTTCGGCGGGGGTGATGACGGCGAGGCCGTCCGGTTTGTTCAGGTCGGAGGCAATTTTCGCCAGCATTTTGTTGTAGGAAACGCCCGCCGAGGCGGTAAGCCCGGTCGCGGCGCGGATTTCCGTGCGCAGGCGTTCGGCGATGCGTGTCGCCGAGCCGCGTTCGTGTGGGCTGTTGCTCACGTCCAGATAGGCTTCATCCAGCGAGAGCGGCTCGACCAGGTCGGTGATGGCGAGCATCAGTGCGCGGATTTGCAGGCTGACGGCGCGGTAGGTCTCAAAACGCGGCGGCACGAGGATGACGTGCGGGCAGAGTTGCAGGGCGCGGTGTGAGGACATCGCCGAATGCAGGCCGAAGCGCCGCGCTTCGTAGCTGGCCGCTGCCACCACGCCGCGCTCCTGCGGCGGGCGCGCGACGATAAGCGGTTTGCCGCGCCAGGCGGGGTTGTCGCGCTGTTCGACGGAGGCAAAGAAGGCATCCATGTCGATGTGGATGATTTTGCGGTTGCTCATGGCCCGCCCCGGCTGCGCGTTTGTTCAGGCGAAATGGCGGCGGTAGATGTCGAGCACGCCGTAGATTTCCGCTTCCGGGCTGACGTAGTGGCAGAGGTCTTTGATGACGTCAACGGCGTTGGCGGGGCAGGCGGCGAAATCAACCTGGCTGAGGATGGGCAGGTCGCCCTGGGAATCGCCGATGGCGGCGAGGCGGAGCGATGCCGCTTCGCGCCCGGTGTGGTGCAGGAAATGCTGCACCCCCGTCCATTTGTTGACGCCGTGCGGGGCGATGTCGAGGGCGCGCCCGGAGCAGTGCAGGTCGAAGCCGTCGGTGTTCAGCTTGGCCGTAACCACAGCGTACACGTCTTCTGCCGTTTTGCCTTTTTCGGCGACAAGCGACACGCAGGCTTCTTTGCCGTGGCTCATTTCCCAGTGTACGTCCAGGCTGTTTTTGTGCGCAGCGAGGTATTGCGCCATCTCCTGTATGCGCAGGCGTACGGCGGGCGTCATTTGCGGCGCGGGGATAACGTCGTCGTTGAGATAGTCGTAGAGCAGGGCGCCGTGGTCGGTGATGGCGTAGCGGCCGAAGCGGACGATTTGTGCCAGCGTTTCGATGTAGGAAAGCGAGCGGCCGGTGCAGAGGACGACTTCAGTCGGCGATTGCTGCACGAGCTGTTCCAGCGTTTGCAGGGCAGCGAGGTCGTAGCGGGCGAATTTGCCACGGGTCAGGCAGCCGTCGATGTCGAGAAAGAGGATGGTAGCGGGCATGGTGTTCTCCTGCGGGTTATTTGCTCTGTTCCGGCTTTTTGTTGAGCGAAACATGCCCATCAGCCTGTTTTTGCAGCAGTTCGTAACTGTGGCGGATTTGCGCGGTTTTCGGGTGGTCGGGGTAGTGGCTGATGAGCTGTGCAAGCAGGTGCAGGGCCTGGTCGCGTTTGCCGGTTTTGTCCAGTGCACGGGCGGCGAAGTAGTAGTTTTCAAGGATGTCTTTGTGCCCTTTATGGCGCTGGGCGAAGTTGCGGGTCAGTGCCAGCACGGCGTTGTAATCGTGATGCTCGCCCGCCATGCGCGCAAGCGGCTTGATCCAGTCGGCGGGCAAACGGGCGATGTCGTCCAGGGCGATGTTTTCCACCGCTTTGCGCACACAGAGGTAGCAGCGTTCGTTGCCATGCACGGCGGCTTCAATTAGGCGCTGTTCGAGGGCGGGCAGTTCTTCGTAGCGGTGATGCACCTGGTAGAACTCGTAAAGGATACGGTAAGCGGGGAAATACTGACCGATGTCGCGGTGCATGCTGGTGTAATTGAGCAGCAGCGTCTCGGCCTCGCGGAAGCCGCCTTCCTGCATCAGCACGTCAACAGCAAGCAGGTCTTGCGCAAACTGTTTTTTCTCCTCCTCGTCCATGCGGTAAGTGTCGGCTTCGTAAAGCACGCGCTGCTCGGCTTCGCTCAGTCCCTGCGATTCTTTTTCGCGCATGAAGTAGCCGATGTAGAGATAGGTAAGCGCGGTGGCGAAGGCCTGGATGACGGCAATCATGAGCACGACCAGCATGGGGGAATGGGTGATGCCGGCGATGATGCCGACGATGAAACCCAGTACGAAGCCGATACCGATAAGCGTGATGAGCGGAAAGAGCAGGATCGACAGATAATTCCCGATGCCCATGTTGCGGATGACCTGAACCCAGCCGCCGGGGCTAATCATGCTGCCGATGCTGTCATTACCGATGAGGTTCATGATCATCGCCGGAGCGAAGAACCAGGTGACGAGCAAGAAGGGATACAGCCAGGCATGAGGGCCGCCCAGCAGCCATAGCGGGAGGAGGGCAATGCCGATGATGATCATGCCGACGAGGTATTTAAGCGGCGTCAGGAAGGGTACGAGCGTGACCGGCGCGTAGGGCACGGGCTCCTCTTCCAGTCCCTCGGAAATGCGCATGATGCCGTCGAACATCTTGCAGGCAAGGAGGAAACCGGCGGCCATTTGCAGCAGGAAGATACCGAAGCGGGTGGGGACGGCCTTGCTGGCTTTGAGGGAGGCATCGAAACAGGCCGGATCGAACGCATTGCAGTCAAGAGAGAGCCCCATATCGGCATAAATCTTTTGCCACGCCAAGGCGTCCTGATACTTGTAGTAGTCGGCGATGCACAGCACGACGGCCAGCAACACCCAATAAAGCAGATTGCCACCCTTGAAAAGATAGCGGATGGCGCGCAGCAGCTTGTCAAAATTGTCTTTGATGTCGTTCATGAAAAATCCCTGTGGTGTTAACAGCGCCGCATTGTATAGCGGGGCCGGGGAATAGGCACGCTTCCCCGGAGCGGTAGCCAACCCGCCAGCGCGCTTATACAATCCCGCGCCCAATCACCACTACCGCACCGCCCCGTGAAAATCCCCCTGCCCAACGCCAACCTCATTTCGACCCTGCCCGTCATCCTCAGCATCAGCGCTGCCGCCCTCATCATCTGGACGCTCAACATCCCGCATTACGCCATGCCGCTCATCCTCGGCGTCATCGCCGGCGGTCTTGCCGACCTCGACAACCGCCTGCGCGGGCGCATCAAAGACCTCGGCATCGTCCTCGCCGCTTTCGCCGCCACCTCGCTCACCGTGCAGCTCACCCTCAATCACACCGTCGCCTACATCATCGCCATGCTGCTGATGACCTTCACCCTCACCTATATGGGGGCTGCCGGGCTGCGTTACCGCACCATCGCCTTCGGTGGACTGACCGTCGCCATCTACACCACGCTCGCCTACAACGCTGCCCAGCCGTGGTACGCCAACCCTTTGCTCATCCTCGCCGGCGCCCTCATTTACGGCGGCGGCGCGCTCATCGTGCAACTCGCCTTCCCGCACCGCCAGGTGCAGGAAAACATGGCTGCCGCCTACGCCGCGCTTGCCGACTACATTGACGCCAAAGCCTGCTACTTCGACCCGGATGACCACGACTACGGCGGGCGGCAAACCCAACTCTCGCGCGCGAACACCGCCCTCATCCAGGCCTTCAACCAGTGCCGCAGCACCCTTTACTACCGGATGCGCGGTCAGCACCGCCACCCGCGCACCGCACGGATGCTGCGCTACTACTTCGCCGCCCAGGACATCCACGAACGCATCAGCTCGGCGCACGTCGATTACCGCGAACTGGCAAGCGCCCTGAAAAACAGCGACCTCATCTTCCGCCTTTGGCGCCTCGTCGAATGGCAGGCGCAGGCCTGCCGCAACGTCGCCACCGCGCTGCACACCCACGACGCCTACCACCACGACCCGCGCCTCGAACGCGCCATTGACGGCATCCGCCAATCCCTGCAACGCCACCTCGAAACCCGTCCGGCGCACGGCGGCAGCCGTCACCCGCTACAACGCCTACTCGACAACCTGCGCAGCATCAACTACCAGCTCGCCCATCTCGACAGCGACGACCCCAACCCGCACGAACAAAACAGCGCCATCGCCGCGCAAGAAGACCCGACCCTCGCCGCCCTCCTGCCCGCCCTGCGCCGCCAACTGACACTCGCCTCGCCCGTGTACCGCCACGCGGTGCGCCTCACCCTCGTCGTCCTCGTCTGCTGCCTCATCGTCGCCACACTCCAACTCGAACTCGGTTACTGGATACTGCTCACCGCCATCTTCGTCTGCCAGCCGAACTACAGCGCCACTAAAAGCCGGGTGAACCAGCGCGTCCTCGGCACCATCCTCGGCGTCATCATCGGCTCCGTCGCGCCGCTCTTCACCCCGACGGCGGCCACCAAACTGTGGCTCATCATCGCGAGCACCACCCTCTTCTTCTACTACCGCAACCGCAAATACAGCATCTCCACCCTCTTCATCACCATCCAGGCCTTCACCAGCTTCTCGCTGGCAGGCTACGACCTCACCGCCGCCATCCCGCTGCGCATCATCGACACCCTCATCGGCGTTGCCATCTCCTGGACCGCCGTTACCTACCTCTGGCCGGACTGGCGCTACCTGACCCTGGACAACACCGTGCGCACCGCCATCAAAAGCGACGCCGCCTACCTGCGCCACATCCTCGGCCAACTACAACACGGCGGCGGCGACGACCTCGCCTACCGCAGCATCCGCCGCCAGACGCACGAACAGGCGGCGCTGCTCGGCAGCACCGTCTCCGACATCAACAGCGAACCGCACAAATACGCGGCGCAACAAGAAAACGCCTTCCGCCTGCTCAACCTCAACTACAGCCTCATCGGCTACATCTCGGCGCTCGGCGCCTACCGCAGCCAAATCGAAAACCGCGAACACGACCCCTTCCTCGCGCGCTACTACCCGCTCGGCGAAAACGTCGCCGACCTGCTGGAACAGCTCGAACAACTGCCGCCGGACGCCTTCGCCGCGCGCCTGCAACACATCCGCACCGCGCTCGACCAACTGCGCCCGCGCGAAGACGACCCCGACCTGCAACACAGCATCCTCTGGCAACAGCTGCTGATGATTACCCGCACGCTGGAGCCGTGCTACCAGGCGCTGGCGCAGGCATAGCGACCGCTACGCCTAAGCAATCCCCCTAGAAAACAACTCTATAGGGTGCGCCTCGGCGCACTGTCGAGGAAATATTTGTTTCTTATCAATGATGCACCAAGGCACCCCTGTAACTCCTAAGAGCGAAACACAGCATGAGGTTTTCGGAGGATTGCTATAACCGCCCCTACCTGCCCCACATGGAAACGGCTTGCGCATTACGGCGCGGTGAGTACCGCATCGCCAAAGCGTGCGCTGCAGCCCGCGTTCGTTTTTATGAAGGTAATGCCGGCAGGGTTTGTGGCGGGGCAGTAGGTCACGGGATACGGCAGGGTGGGGATGATGAGTGTGCTGTACACCGGCGTGTCCGGCCAAGCATCGAGCAGGGTTTTCAGGGCGCTCACATCGCGCAGGTTTTTGCCGGTGAGGACGATGGCGTCCGGGTGCGCGGCATGGCGGCGCAGTTCGGGCAATAGATAACGCGCGGCATCGTCGCGACCGTGGTTGCGGCTGCGCAGGCCGGTGTTGTGGATGATGGTTTTGCCGCCCGCGCGCAGGATGGCGCTGCCGTTCGGGGCGTGGTAGTCACCTGCCGGGGCGAAGGTGGTGACAAGCGCCGTGGCAAGGGTGAGCGCGAACCAGAGCGGCGGCGCGGTGAGGGTTTGCCAGTTTGGTCGCTGCAATATCATCAGCAATTTGCGCGTTCTTTTGCTGTCGCTGCGCGACATGTCTACACCCCCTCCCCGCCCCTCCCCCGCTTCGCAGGGGCGGGGGTTTTGCTCAAACCGCAGCGGACTGCGCCAGCGCGCCAGCGTCAGCAGGCAAGCGATGGTGAAAAGGAGCGCGGTCGTGGTGGAGGACTGCCACGGCGGCGTGATATAGGCGAGGTCAAAGCGGGCGAGTTGGGCGAGCGCGCGCAGGTAGTGGTCGAGCAGCCAGCTGGCGGGCGCTGCCAGCACGGGCAGGATGAGGGCGAGGATGGCAAGCGTCAGCACCGGCGCCAGCCACGGGATGAGGATGAGGTTGGCAAGGGGCGCTATCAGGCTGATGCCGCCAAAGAGCGCCCAGCCGAGCGGGGTGAGGATGGCGGTGATGAGCAGTTGTAGCAGCAGCCATTGTTTCAGCGGGCGCAGCTCGCGCCACAGCGGCGCGCTGTAGAGGATGATGGCGACGGCGCTGAAGGAGAGCCACGCGCCCACAGCACCCAGTTGCCACGGGTTTTGCAGGAGGACGCCGAGGGCGGCCAGTTTGAGCGCGTCGCGGCTGCCAATGACGGGAATATGCCAGCACAGCGCCACCGCGGCGAGCATCAGCCAGGCGCGCAGCACCGGCGCGGCGCCGCCGGTGAGCAGGGCGTAAGCGAGGCTGGCGGCAAGGGTGAGGTGCAGGGCGATGGTGCGCGGCTGCACGCCGCGTCGCCAGCGCGGCGGCAGGCTGGCGAGCAGCGGGCGTAACGCGAGGTAGATGAGTCCGGCGATGAGCGCGAGGTGCAGACCGGAGATGGCGATGAGGTGTGAGGTGCCGCTGCGGCGCAGGCGGGTTTGTGCGTCGGCGTTGAGGCCGCTGCGGTCGCCGAGGAGTAGTGCGCGCAACCACGGGCGTTGTGCGGTCGGGAAGGTGCGGTCGATGCGTGCGGCGAGGGCGAGGCGCTGGCGGATAAGCCACGGCACGGGCGCGTCAGCGACGGTTTCTGCGTTGTTGATGGCCGCATAGCCGCGCAGGCGCTGCCGCTGGTTGGCGGCGCTGTTGTTGCCCGGCTTCAGGTGCAGGCGGGCGCGCAGGGTGTCGCCGGGTTGACGGGCGACGGGTTGGTAATCGTTGAAGGTGAGGCGGTCGCCCGTGGCAAGCGGGCAGTCGCCGGGCGCGGTGATGACGGCGGTGAAGCGGCTGCCGACGGGATAGCCGCGCGCGGGGAAGTCGTCCAGGCGCAGGGTGGCGATGCAGCGGCTCTCCACGGCGATGGGCGCGGTGTGTTGCCACGGGCTGTGCATCCACAAGGCGGCAAGCAGGGCGATGGCGGGATAGCGGGTCAGGCGCGGGTAAAGGAGGAGGAGCGCCAGCGGCAGCAACCACAGCGGCGGCGCGCCCTGCCAGGCCAGCGCGATGCCGCCGGCAACGGCAAGCAGGGTGAGGTCAAGCGGTGCGGGCGCGCGCAGGGTTGTCATGTCAAAGGGTTTGGCGCGGCGGGTTTTGCCGTTTCATGGTGTTATTGTCCCAATTTGCTTTCTACCTGCGCGCCTTCGCTTTCGCTCGCGCTTTTCAGGCGGTTGAGCAGTTCTGCCCAGTCGATTTCGCGGGTGTGGCCGATGATGTCCAGATGCGGCACGCCGCGGCCTTTGACGAGGTAGTAGCCGTTTTGTCCGTCGGCGGCGGGGGCGATGCCGTCGAGTTTCAGCACGCCGTTCGCGAGTTCGCCGCTGAAGCCGAGTTTGTCGTAGGGGAAGCGGTTTAGCACGCGGATGAATTGGCTGACCATGAGGTTGCTGCCGCCGTCGCTGGCGCGCGAGAGGTAGGCCACCGCTTCGTGGTTGATGCGCCGCCGTCCGGGGTTTTGCGCCGGGGTTTGCAGGCGGGCGCGGAAGTATTGTGGCCGCCAGTTGGTGAGGACGACGTCTTCGGCGCTGCCTTCGATGCGCCCTTCGATTTCGCCGATGCCGAAGGCGTTGGTCAGTTGTTGCAGGTCAAGGCGCGAGAGGCGCAGATTGAAGACGGCAAGCGGCGCGTCGCTGAAGAAGCGGCTGATGTGCAGTTGTTCGATCTGGATGTTGCCATCAAAGAGGGCGACGTTGACCGGTTGGCGCAGTTGCAGGCCGTCGCGGGCGAGGCGGATGTCGGGCAGGGTGCCGCTGATCATGCCGCGAAAGCGCACGGTATCCAGCGCTTCGCCGAGGTGGGCGAGGCTGATGGGTTCGATTTGGGCGCTGATTTTGTAGTTGTCGCCCTGTGGCGCGAGGCGGTGGATGGTGATGCCGCCGTCGAGCAGCGGGATGTGCAGCGGTTTTTCCAGGGTAACGCCCGCGGCGTTCCAGCGCAGTTCGGCGCGCAGCGCGCCCACCGGCAGTTTGTGCCAGCGCGCCCCGGCGAGGGTGAGGCGCGAGGGGGCGCCGTTGTTGCCCGCCTGGCCGTCAAGGTCGCGCAGTTGGTAGCGTCCCTGGCGGTCTTCGATGTCGATGTGGTGGAGGACGACGGCGAGCTCGCCGATTTTGCCGTCGCGGTAGTTGCCGCGCAGGTAGAGGCTGCCTTTGAGTTCGGCATCGCCAAAGAGGCCGTCGCCCAGCATGGGTTTGAGGTAGCGGCGGTAGAGGTTGTCGGCGTCGCCGCTCAGTTGGTGCAGGGTGAGGGCGGTCAGGCGCTTTTGTGCGGTATTCCAGTCGAGGTCGGCGCGGGCGTGGGTTTTGCCGTCGTCAAGGGTGAGGTCGCGCAGGGTGAGGCGGCCGCGTTGGCTGTCAAGGCGGGCGCTGAGGTCAAGCGGCGCGCCGTCCAGCTTGAGGTAGTAGGGGGTGATGAGGATTTCGCCGCGGTCGAGGTGCAGGCGGATGTCGCCCTGCCAGCGCTCGCCCTGTTGGTGCAGGTCGAGGGTGGCGCTGCCGCTGAGGTGTTCGGCGGCTTGCAGGCTGTCGGCGCTGTTGTAACGGAGGTCGTCCAGGGCGACGCTACCGGTGAGGCGCAGGCCGTCGGCGGTTTGGCGCAGGGTGAGGTCGGGACGCAGGCTGCCGCCGGTCTGGATGCCGCGCGCGTTCAGCAGGGTTTGTACGAGGGCGAGCGGCAGGTCGGCGGCGAGATGCGCGCTGCCGTTTGCCGCGCTCAAGGTGCTTTGCAGGGTGTGTTTGCCCGCTTGCAGGCGCAGCTTCGCGCCGGGCGGGAGCTGAAGCTCGCCGCGCAGCAGGTTTTGCAGGAGGATGCGGTCGGCGTTGAGGCGCAGCGGGGTTTTGCCGCGCTGGCTGCGCAGGGCGAGGGTTTCGATGGCGAGGTGGTCGCCGTCGCGGCGCAGTTGCGCGTCAAGGACGGTGTTTTTCAGCGGTGAACCGGCAAGGCGGGTGGCGGGCAGTTGGCCGCTGACGCGCCAGTGTTGGTAGTCGTCGCTTTCCGCGCGCAGTTGCAGGTTATCCACAGGGACGCCGTGGATTTGTCCGTCCAGGGCGAGTTCGAGGGTGATGCCGTGGGCGCTGAGGGCGGTGAGGAGAAGGAACGCCAGCGCGGATTTTGCTGTCCGCTGGCGTATTGCAGCGCGCAGTATGCGGACAAACCCCGTCCCAGCTCTCCCCCGCCGGGGGAGGGGGCTGTTTGGCTGTTTGCGGGATGCGGGTTTCCGACATTGACAGCGGGAGATATGTAGTTTTTTCACTTCGCCGCCTTGATTTTTTGACGGCCTGCCTTCATGTCGGAAAAACTGTTTTTTGTCATGCCAGAGAGGTTTTTATGATTGATGACGAGATGATACACGACGTCCCGCCGTCCGACGAGTCGCCCGCCGCGCAGCCTGCCGCGGAAACGGAAGCGCCGTTGATTGATACGCGCGAGGCGGAAATTGAGGCGCTCACCGCGCAAATCGCCGAGCTGAAAAACGCGGTGCTGCGCGAGCGCGCCGATCAGGACAATTTGCGCAAGCGTTTTGAGCGCGAGAAAGAAAGCGCGCTGAAATACGGCAGCGAGAAGCTGGTGCGCGATTTGTTGCCGGTGCTGGATTCGCTCACCCTCGGCCTGGACGCAGCAAAAGCGCACGAAGCGGAGGGCAAGCAGGCGCTGGAGCAGTTCATTGCCGGTTCGGCGATGACGCTCAAGCTGCTGTTGGAAACGCTGGAGAAAAACGGCATCACGGAAATCAACCCGGTCGGCGAGAAGCTCGACCCGGAGCGGCATCAGGCGCTTTCTGCCATCCCCAGCCCCGACGCCGAGCCGAACACGATTCTGCACGTGGCGCAGAAGGGTTATTTGTTAAACGGGCGGGTGATTCGCGCCGCGCAGGTCATCGTCGCCGATGGCGCGCAGAAAAATCCGCCGCAGTCTTGAATTCAGGACAAGCCGCCCCACTTAGGCTGTCAGCAAACGTTTTAATTTGAAATTTGGAGTTTATACATATGGCTAAAATTATCGGTATTGACCTCGGTACCACCAACTCATGCGTATCCATCATGGACGGCGACAAGCCGCGCGTCATCGAAAACGCCGAAGGCGCGCGCACCACGCCGTCTATCGTCGCCTTCACCGACGACGGCGAAGTGC
>ERZ773077.529-NODE-529-length-28719-cov-7.029828_pt1 | contig 28719 bp, 37 predicted proteins | sample MGYA00580612_ERZ773077 | MGnify/ENA primary metagenome ERZ773077 (study PRJEB29015, sample SAMEA2737971) | human oral metagenome | biome: human oral; feature: human-associated habitat; material: dental | place: China | collected 2021 ...
CTATAATGCGCTCTAAATAGTGCGAGGGGAATTGGCAAATTATGAATTTTGAATTCTGAATTGGGCACGAGCTACAAGCTCGCGCCAGCGGGGGTAAAAAAGGGTATGAAAAAACTCAAAAAAATGATCCAGACAATAAATCTTGTAAAAATAAATAAAAATGATAAATGATCAAACATTAGATTTAGTTTTTAATTTTTTAAAGACTTATTCGCAGTACTTTCAAAAAAATTTACAAAGAAAGCCTACTATAGAAGAACTACAGTCTATTCTGAATGTTTCTTTCTGTGCAAATATAGATGAGAGTCTTTTCTCAGAATGTGAAGAAAGAAAAATAAGTGAAGTAAAATTTAAAATAACTAAGAAAAAAAGAACACCGAAATATTCCATAGGAGATATGTGTGCAATCCCTCTAAGGCGTGGAGGATATGCTTTTTCTCGTATCATATCTTTGAAAGCTCCAATGTGGTACTTGAGTGAGATTTTTGCTTATTACTCTGAGGATAAATCTTATCGAAAAGAAATAGAAGAATCTGGATATTTGTTCCCTCCTATATTTATAACTCCTTCTGATTATAAAAGATGGGATTCGCCTATTATTCATCAGTATCCTAACTACAAAAGTTCTTTTTATGCTCATCAGTTTTACTATTATGGACTTCCTAATAATTATCGAAAAGTTAAAATTGGAGAACAGGAAGGAATACATATAACTAATGAAGAAGCTAAGGAATATCCTAAAATGATTTTTGAGGATCAAATTAGTAAAATCGAGGAAGCTTTGGCTGAAAGAGGATTAATATTTAACTAAATAGGTAATCTATCAGATGTGTTGTTAAAATTATAACAATCTTACAATCAGTAAAATACAAAGAAAAACAAAAATCGGTAATGTTCCAGATGTGTTGTTAAAAGCACAACAACTTACTAATCAATATAATACAAAAGAATTGCCCTGCTATTTTTCTTTATATACCATAGAGATAAGTGTTTTTCAAGCCTATAGAGTGCTTTAAATAGTGCGAGGGGAATTGGCAAATTATGAATTTTGAATTGTGGGACGGGTGAGACAAGTGAGACGAGTGGGACAAGTGGGACGAGTGGGAAGGATTGGACTGGTGGGAGGAATGGGAAGGCTAAGAAGGCTGGGAATGTAGGGGCAATTGTGGGACAGATGAGACAAGAGGGACGGGGAGAGAATTGTGAATTCTGAATTGGGCACAAGCTGCAAGCTTGCGCCTGCGGGGAAGTTCAAAATGCTAATAGACCTATGGCTGACAATAAGAAAACTCAATATGAACAAGAGGAAAATGACCACAAAGTACATTTTACAGGAAAAATAGAAACAATAACATGCAAAAAATAAAATTAAATGGAAAGAATAAATGACATTACTATCAGAAAAGAATACCCAAGAGAAAAAGATTATATAGTTTGGGAATATGAAGATAGCTTTAATACTATGTACTTATATAAGGAATACATAGAAAGAGGACAGTTACAAAAATGGAATGAGAGGAATTTTCCTTCAACTATAAAACAATTGGAGATAAGAAGAAAAAATGAAACAGATCTTCCTGCTTGTATTTATGATTTTCCAAACTTGGAATACCTCTCAATTTCACCTCAATTAATTAAAAAAATTAACTGGAGTCATTTTAAAAACCTGATTGCATTGCAAACAGAAAAATTGAACTGGACAATGAAGGATGAGATACTCCCTAACTTGTTATACTTATGCGTTTTACAAGGTAGTATTAAGTTCAAACAAAAAAACTTACCTAAACTTAAAAGTATTTCGTGTAAATATAATGATGAGGTAATGAATGAATTATTATCTTATAGACGATTAGATAATATTATCTTTTACTCGGTGAACGATACTAATGTTTTAGATCAACTTTCTGGATTGGAAGATCTTAATCATTTGAAAATCAACAGTGGCAAGATAACTTCTCTTGAAGGGATTTCTAAGATTAAAGGTGTAGAGCATTTACAATTAGCTACACTTTCGCATCTTACTGATGTAAGCGAGTTGGCTGAAATGGATAGTCTTCAAGCATTATGGATTAATACATGCAAATATATTTCCAGTTGGGAATTTCTTTTAGAAATGAAATCTTTGAAAAAATTGAGCCTTTTTAGCTGTGGAAAATACATCCTAATGAAAAGATTCTTTCTACTCTGAAAGAAAGAGGGGTGAAAGTATTTTAGCTTTATTGCTACAATTAATTGTTATATAGAAATAGAAATGAAAAATATTATAAAGGACTTAGAAAGAATAGGCTGGAATAGTAACAAAGAAAGGAATTTAAATGATATAGGTATAGTAGAGGAGCAATTACATATTGTATTTCCAGAAGATTATTTAGAGTTTTTAAAATGGAGTAATGGTGGAGAGGGATATATAGGGAAAAACTATGTTTCACTTTGGAAAGTTGAAGATTTAGAAGTTTTGAATAGAGAATATCAAATTCAAACTTATTTATCAAAAGGATACTTAGGGATTGGTACTGATGGAGGAGGAATTTGTTATGGCTTTTGTTTGGAAAAACAATTTGCTATTTTCAAATGTCCTTTGGGAGATTTAGATATCAATGAAATAACTATTGTTGCTAATTCCATAAAAGATTTTTTTGGTAACACCTTAGTTTCAGAATTATAGAAAAATAACCATAACAACAAGTAATAGAATGACCCCTTTATATGCACAATGTATCCACTATAACAAAAGTAGTAAGGGGCGTATAGGAGGAAACTCTCTTTATAACCATTATTCCTTTGAATTTTTCATCAAAGTGTAAATATAAAAAAAATTACTATCTTTGTCTTCTCAAAACTAATGTCTAACAACTAAATACAAGTAATCAAATGAAAAAAATAATCGTAACCCTATTGATTGTACTTGCTATCGTGGCTTGTAGCAAGGAAGAAATTAAGAAATTGGAAGGTAAAGTAGAGGTAACTCTCTACTTAAAGGATGCCAATGGCAATGCACTAAAAAACTGGGTAGTCTACGCCTACAACCAGTGGGCTTGGGAGAATAAAAATGGTTCAAGACCTACTTTCCATGCCCAGTCGACAGCTACTGATGACGATGGTAAAGCTATTTTTACCCTAAGTGTAGATAAATTTGATGAGCGTGAAATCTATCATTTTGTAGTCTATTACACTCAGGACAAGCAGAACCTTTCAGGTGATGATGTAACCAAAAACACACTAAAAACAGACAAAGCCGTTACCCTCAAATCAGAAAATAATCCCCCTATTACATTGCAGTTGTAGGGAGCAGGTTTTAGGGGGTAGAGGATAGGAGACGTCACTATACTTTTTTCCAACTCACCTCAAAAAATAAAAATATGCCCCCTACACAAGTACAGATCGAACAATTTGTTACTGCCCTCAACATCACTACCCAGCGGGAGGTGATTCACATTTCGCTGTCCTTAGCTGATAACTTAGCCCTTACCGATAGCAAATTTGGTGGGACACCCTATATCCCTAAGGACGGCACTCTACCTACTAGTGTCGATGGCAAACCGCTGTTTATGTTAGCGCAAATCAATTGTGAGCAGTTGCCGGAGAATACTTTGTACCCTCAAAAAGGACTCTTGCAGTTTTGGATAGCAGCTACAGAAGATTATCTATATGGCTTAGACCTCGACAATTTTTGTAACAATGATAACAAACGTGTGATCTACTATCCTACTATTGGTGAAGCCTTACCTATAGAGAATTTTATAGAAGACTATACTTTTGAAAACTGTTACTTACCCTTTGATGCTGATTTACAGTTTGCTTTGCACTTTACCAATGGTACTGAAACCTTTTCAATAGAAGAAAAAGCCGCCGAAAGAGAGTTTATAAGAAAGTGGAATGAGATTTTTTCAGATGATATAAAGGAAATGTGGGATTTACCTCGGGAAACTTGCCAAATAATTGATAAATTATTACTAAAAGATCCTGCAGGGCATAAGATAGGAGGATATCCATACTTTACTCAGGTAGATCCTCGTGAAGAGAACGATCCTCATACATTTCTTCTTTTGCAAATAGATACTGATGAGGTAGAGAACAAAGAAATCCTATGGGGCGATTGTGGTGTAGCTAACTTTTTTATCTCCCCTGAAGATTTGGCGGCTTGCCAATTTGACAATGTACTATACAATTGGGATTGTAGTTAAGCTCCTTTGTGAATGCTTGTAAATAATTGTGAGTGTGGAATTGGCACAAAAGATTACGTTTAATATCCGAATTTAGATCTTATGAATAAAATCATCAATAGAACCCTACTTTTGGAATGGGGAGAAAGCGACACTTGCTTAGAAGAAGCAGGCGATGTATTTTTCTTTGACATCAATAATCACCTTAGTGGTGTGAATATTACCTTGCAACATAATGTAGGGAGTTGTATACTTCCCTCTCTACCCTCTTTCTTATTGGAAGAACAAAAACCTACAACACTCACCACACTTTCACGAGAGGATTTTACTTTCGAAATGGATGATTATACTCATACACGTTCGTACTTATGTGAAGATAACCTTGTATTTAGTTATACCAATTGTAATAAACTATTAGATTTGGTGATTTTAAAGATTACGGAAAATCTTTATTTTATTCTCAATGAAGAAAAAGTGTTACAATACATAGTTGTAACTGATATATCAACGATGCTTTTCAATGATCTTTACTATCTAAAAGAAAAGGAAGTAAGAGAACTGTACTACTTAGCCTATACTTTAAACTCCTATGATGTAGTACAATATGTAAGTGTTTTAGAAAAAATACAGAACAATAAGTATTATCGCCAGCAAATACTTGAAGATGTGGCAGATGATTTAGTAAATGATTTAAACGAATTGTTGGAAGATTAAGTATGACCCCATTATATGCACAATGTATCCCCTATAACGAAAGTATTAAGGGACGTATAGGAGGGAACCCTCCCATAAATATAGAAACGGAAATCCCTGAAGGATATGCTTTCTATGCAACACTTGTTCATCCGGAGAAAGAAGATAAGATGTTATCTATTTTAGTTACAAAGGATATTGAAAAGTTAGTGGACAACAGCATTTATCCCAATATTGATATAAAAGTAATTGAACACAAATACGCTCCAATGGGCGTTCATTCAGAATATCGTTTAGAGAATTTCAACAACGCTATATTTTCCATAGGAGGATATACGGAAAAACAAGAAGGTAAATTTTTATTTATAAAAGCAGGAGGAGTTCCTAGATATATTCAGCAGAATGAGTTCTATTACAAACAACTTTTGGAAGATAATTATTCATTCTTTTTAATGATTGATGAAGAAGGATACATAGAGGGAGTTTTTGATGATGTTTTTAATTTTGGAGCATTATATTTATACAAACACAATGACACAGGAAAGATAATCGCCGGCTTTTGGCAATGTTCATAAGTTATATAACAAGTAATAGTATGACCCCATTATATGCACAATGTATCCCCTATAACGAAAGTAGTAAGGGGCGTATAGGAGGAAACCCTCCCATAAATATAGAAACTGAAATCCCTGAAGGATATGCTTTCTATGCAACACTTGTTCATCCTGAGAAAGAAAATAAGATGTTATCTATTTTGATCTCTAATGATTTTGAAATCCTTATAGAAAATAATATTTATCCTTCGATAGCAGTGAAAGTAATAGAACATAAATATTCCGAAATGGGAAGCGATATAAATAAGACTATTACAAGTTTGTCTGTAAATTCAATTACTGATTATAAAGAGATACAGGATGATGATTTTCAGTTTATTAAAGTAGGAGGCGAACCACGTTTTATCCAATATAAAGATTATTATTATGAGGAATTGGAAAAAGATGGTTATTCCTTTTTTTTACAAATAGATGAAGAGGGGTATAGGGAAAATATGGAATATGTATTTATGTATGGAGCTTTATATCTATATAAACAGAATATAACAGGGGAGATAATTGCAGGCTTTTGGCAATATTCATAACAATAAGTAGCAGAATTATAGAAAAATAACCCCAACAAATATAGATAATGACAAGCGATTTTAAAAATAAAGTAGATTCCTATCTTTCTTTAGAAGTAGGTAGGCTTTTTATTCAATATAAGAACCTATGTTGATGGAATAGCTACTTTTAAAGAGCAAAAATATCCCTTTGAACTCTTCTATAATGGTACAAAAGTAAGCGGAAGCTTGCAGGAATATTTACTAATGGAAATAGAAGAGGAGCAATCATGATAACAAATCGATTAAAGAAACTACTTCTTGAGAACAATATAGCTATTGATTATAAAATTAGCCCCACGGAGTTTAATGCTAAGAAAGACTTTATAATCAACTTGTACCAATCAAAAGGATATGAGCAAATCAATGACTCACTAATACTCTTTTTGGGGTATTTCTTAAATAAAAGTTTCTTAGCAAGAGGTAATTATATAGATTTTACCTTAGAAAAGGTTTTGACAAGCAATAACAAAGGACATTATTCTTATATAGAGAGTTGTTTTGACTTAAAAAATTTAATCCCTTTTGGAGAAGCGTATGATGGTTATTATACATTAGTTATAAATGAAGATAACAGAGTATATGCAGAGGGGTTTGAGCTAATTTTATATGGAGGTGATCCTTTTGAAGCTTTTGGAAATTTATTACAAGGTATTTCAATAGAGACGTTAGAATTATAGCGGGGTAATGGGTAATGTATCAGATATGTTGTTAAAAGCACAACAACTTAACTATTAGTAAAATACAAAAAGACTAAAACCTTATTTTTCTTTACCTAACATAGAGATAAGCGTTTTTAAAACCTATAATACGCTCTAAATAGTGCGAGGGGAATTATGAATTTTGAATTGGGCACAAGCTGCAAGCTTGTGCCAGCGGGGGTATAGGGTTTTTGCTAAAGTTCTATACTAACCGATGAAATCTCTGACTTCTAACAAAAAAGCCCTAAGTCTTACAACTTAGGGCTTTCAGAAGAGATGTCTTCTGATGTACTTATTATCCTTAGAGACAAAGTTATAGATTGAGGTTCTCCCTTTAATCACTAAAAAACCTTGATTTCTAAGAAATAAATTCGTACATTTGTGTTGTCATTAAAAATCGGTGATGCCGACATCAAGGACGGCTGGGTTCCTTGAAACCTAAAACAAAAGAGATACGCTTAGAACTCCAAATTAAGTGTAAATCCTTTAGATTAATCTTAAAAGTTTTGATTAGAAAACTAAGACTTCTTTAGTGATTTATGAGTTGAGGGTTGGCGCCCTCAACTCGCATCTCTTTTTGTTTTCGGGGCAAAGATATAAATAATTTTTTGAACTAACAACTAAAAACCAAAATTATACTTATGAGAAAAATGTTACTATTTTTAGGAGCTATAACCTTTCTAAGTTCCTGTAGTCCTTTGAAATTCCAAGTGTATACAGTAAGTCCTACCAAAGAGGATGTACAATTGGGAAATAATGAATTGAGTTTCGAGAACGAAGACTGTAAAGTAAGTTATCACTTCTGGAGACTCTATGGAGATGCATCCTTTGTAGTATATAACAAAACTAACAAAGACTTAGTCTTAGATCTGAATAAGTCCTTCTTTGTGAAGAATGATCAAGCCTTTGATTATGTGAATTATAATGGACAAATCCATCCCATATCGGTCATTCCTCCCAAGACCTTCAAGATAATTGCTACCAAAAGTATCATAGATGTGCCCTTCGCTTCTTGTGATTTTCCTTTCAAAATAAGTGGAAGAATAGAGAGAAGAGAGAAGTCTTTTACCCTAGATAATTCCCCTCTTAGGTTCAACAACATTATTACCTACACCATTGACAATCAAGAAAAAAGGATTAACAATGACTTTTATGTCTCAAAAATAGGTAATTATGGTCAAAAAGAAGTCATCACCTCTGTTAGAGATGAAGTGTGTGGTAGAAGAAGAGGTTATAAGGATATTTTCAAAGATGAAGCGCCTAACAGATTCTTCTATTTTGAGAAAAATGAAAAAGCAACAGCTCCTATAAATCTGATAGGAGTACTTATAGAAGAGACTAGCAAGATCAAATAAGTTGGTCATGTTGCCTACATACTTCTGCTCGCACAGGCTTTACCCCTACTAAGAATATAATAGAAAAGCTCCCACGGATTTCACTGATTTCCACAAACATAGAAAATCAGTTAAATCCGTGGGAGACTCTTGTTATACCAGATTCATGTTATTTTATCAGCGTATTATAACAGATATATCTACTCTTCGTGCTTTTTCTTTATCCACTGAATCGTCTATCCCTCTAAAAGCGGTAAGTATTCGTTGTAATGGGATTCCTTGTTTTTGAAGTAAGCGAGCTACACTCTCTGAACGCTTCATCGACAACTGATTATTGTACTCGGCTGAACCGACATTGCTCGCATATCCTTCTAATAGAATGGATAGTTCTGGATTATTACGGAGCATAGTTACTATCTGATCTATAGCATCTGTATCGTGTGGCAAAGGGACATACGCATTGTTTGCAAAGTAAATAGGTGTCTTTTTATTCCCATATTTAGCCAATAGGTCTTCTAATGTACGTCTTCTTTCTTCTGAAATAACCGAATTTTCTCCATTATTCTCTGGTGTCTTTACATTTTGCACAATAACAGAGGTTTCTTTAGGGGCTTGTACATTATTCTGATCCGCTTGCTTTTTAGAGAGTAATAAGATAGAGTCTGTACGCTGTTGAATGTTGTCAAGCTTATCCTTATTATTCAATGTAGTTAATGGGATCATTGCCGCTGCCAATAGTTTTTGCTGATCACTTAAATCCTTAATTGATTTAGCTATCATATCTAATTGTTTTTGTAACATAATATCCTTATCAGAATCATTAGCTACATGTTTTGCCGCGTTGGGATTATTAGCTACATGCTTTGCTGCATTAGGATCATTTTTAGCTAGATAATTTGCTCTATTGAGATTACTATTAGCCACATACTTTACCGTATCTGTCAAATGAATAACCGAAATACTGTCTTTCTTCATCATATAAGCCAATAGGATATCCAATTTTCTATTTACTTGCTCTATATCTGTATGTGTTGAGTCTGCATTTTGAGCTAAATAGTAAAAGTTTTTTACCTCATTGGATTCATATATGTTTGAAACAGCCTTTTTCTGTTGAGATTTATGCAAATTAGCCAGTTTTTCTCCTCTTATTTTTCTCAGTTTAGCCTCTGCAATCTTTTGTAAGAGTAATTGTAGCTCCTCCTTGGATAAAACAATTTCTTTCTGCTGATTGTATAGTTTATCTTGAGCAAAGATAATAGCAGGAACAAGCACTAATATAAATATAATCCCTTTTTTTATGATATTATTCATATATTTGGGCTTTTTATTTACTTCTATTTATTGTTGTATTCGTTTTTTGTCCTGTGGGTACAACGATATTTGTTTTTTGGACATTTCCTTCCAAATTCTTAACCGCTTCAAGTATAGACTGATTCATTTTTTGCTGTTCTTCGATCTTTTTATTATTATTATTAATTTCTAACAACAATTTTTCGAGTCTATCAATTCGTTGATCTGGTGTTTTTCCTTCACCTTCTTCAATTTTGTTAACTATTTCGGAAATCAAAGTTTGTAATTGCTCTGGAGTCATTCTCACCAAGTTTGCTTGATTTTCGGAAGGATAAGGGATATGCTCAGCTACATAATTATTGCGTAATTCTTCCCATTTTTCCTTTTCTTTTAGCAATGAAGAAGCGTTATTTATATCATTCTGACGGTAAGCAAGCTGTATTTGTTTTTCAACATTTGCAATCTGTGCATTAAAATAATCTATATCCTTTTGTTTCTGAGATATAGGTGTTGTTTTTGTATCGTTTTGAACCTTTACTTGTTCTTTTCCTTCCTTCACCTCTGAGGTTTGAAGATCATTAACAAGGTCTTGATAGGTATATTTTTCGTTTTCTTTGGCAAACTTAATACGAATACCTGCATTGTAGAAGACATTGCTTTGCAACTTATTAGGTGATTTTAGCGCATTGTCCGCACTCTCATTACCTGTAGTATATAAGAGATTAGCCACTCCAAACAGCTCTAAATGCTTGCTTAATGGGATTGCCAAGCCAAGCCCTCCTTTGGCAAAAATACTAGATCTGTTCTCAACAGTAGCTACTTTACCTTGATAGTCTTTACCTGCTTTAAGATATCCTGCCCCAACAGTAATATAAGGAACTACTCCGTTAGAGACATTGAGCCGTGCTAAGAATTCTGCACCATACAATGAGAGTTTATCAAAGTCTAATGATACTTTTTCTTCCTTCATTGCTTGATAATAAAATCCTCTTACTCCTATGTATTCGGTAAAGTCAAAACCTAATGAACCACCTGCTAAATAAGTGTTACGGAAGTTATTATCATCGTCAAAATCAATATATCCGATTGCAGGAGCCACTACGACCTTAAAATTCTTAAGATTGGTATAAGAATTGTCCAATTCTGTAAGCTCGTTAGGATTACGCCCTCCTAGATACAATTGTAAGCCTGCCTGAAGAGACCAATTTAACATCTTCTCATTAGAGATATTATCGATTATCCACTGATTATAAGTACTTGTTCTTGCTTCAGAAGGCTTATAAAGGATATTAGAGGCATCAGAGTTAAAGTAGGTTCCTTTTGCCTGAAGATTGAGCGTAAGGCGTCTTGTCAAATTGAATTTAGTCCCTAAACCAAAAGCATAATAAATAGCATCTTGTTTTGTTTCATTTGCTTTTATCGTTTGTATCCCAGCCCCCAAGGTAACATAAGGCTGAAAGGAGTAAGTCATCGGTATATTACCTTTGAGCTCTCCTCCCCAACGATATACATCTACATCGGTAGAAGTAAATGCATCCCTTATATTATCTGGCACGGAAAAACCATCAATTCTGGATTTTAATCCTAATGATTGACTGTATGAACCAAGCAATTCTAAGTTTTTACCAAAGCCAAAACCTACATATCCACCAACCATAAAACCATTTTGAATGGCTGATTTTTTATTCCACAAGACATATTCTCCTGTGGGTGCTATAGCAAAACTAATATCCTTAACTTGCGCTACTGCATTGAAACCTAATGTAATAGCAAAAAAACTTGTGAAAATTTTTCTTTTCATAAAATAATAATTATTCTTTTTTCTTATAATAGAATACTTCTATTAATTGGCGACAAAAATACAAAAATATTTATACATACAACAAAAAAAAGAGATTTTTTTATTCGAACTCACTAAATTGAAGGAGGTGTCGTCCTATTTGTTTGAATTATATTTTTTTGTAATTTTGCAGCCTATTTGAAAATCATTCTCATTTTTAAATAATTCAAGTTTTACAAGTTTCATAACTTTCTGGGATTCAAGCACCTCGCCCTACTCCCCTACAATGGATAGCCGACAAGTACTGCTGCTGAGTATATGATAGTTAGTTCCTTAGCTTTCTATGAGTTATAAAAAGAGATTTTTCCAATTTGACAAACGAAAAAAAATAAAATACTGAATATCAACCATTAGCTGTCAAATACCAACATTTGAACTCTATTTCTTAAAATTATATTTATGAAAAGAATATTTCTATTTTTAGGAGCTATGACCTTTCTAAGCTCTTGTAGTCCTTTGAAGTTTCAAGTATACACTGTGACCCCTACAACTCCAGAGATTCTCAATAATAATAACGAATTGAGTTTTGAAAATGAAGACTGCAAAGTAAGCTATCGCTTTTGGAAGCTCTATGGTGATGCCTCCTTTGTCGTGTATAACAAAACAGACAAAGACTTAGTCTTAGACTTAAACAAATGCTTTTTCATAAAGAATGGACAAGCCTTTGATTATCTAAATTACAATGATCGGATTCATCCTATATCCATAATCCCTCCTAAAACCTTCAAGGTCATTGCTACCAAAGGAATTATCGAGACATCTTTTTCTACCTGCAATTTCCCTTTCAAAATAACGGGAAAGATAGAGACACGAGAGATAAGTTTCACTCCTGATAACACGCCTCTTAGTTTCAATAATATTATTACCTATACTATTGATAATAAAGAGAAACGAATCAACAATAATTTCTATATCTCAAAGATAGGTAATTATCGACGAGGAGAGGTAATCACCTCTGTCAGAGAAGAAGTATGTGGAAGAAAAGGAGTCTACAAAGAGGTCTTCAAAGATGCTGCGGCTAACAAGTTTTTCTATCTTGAGAAAAACATGAAACCTGTTGCTACTGCAAATCTGATAGGAGTGCTTATAGAAGAAATAGACAAGGTAAAATAAAAAGACAGAAGGATATAATTCACTAAAATCCTTACTCCCTATCAATGATTAAAAATTAATAATTGTATTCTTGCCCTATATGTTATTAGATGATTTGAAAAAGCGCAGTGGAAACTGTTGCGAACTATGTGGAAGCACTACTTCCTTGAGTATCTACCAAGTACCCCCTTCCAAAGTAGGAGGTGTGGATGATAGTCTTTTAGCCTGTGAAACCTGTATCAGCCAAATCAATAACCCTGAAACTATGGACAGCAATCATTGGCGTTGCCTCAATGATAGTATGTGGAGTGAGCACCTCCCTGTAAAAGTAATGGCTTGGCGTATGCTCAATCGCCTCAAAGCAGAAGGGTGGTCATTGGACTTACTCAATATGCTGTACCTTACGGATGAGGAATTGGCTTTTGCCCAAGCACTCAATGACCACTTGGAAGAAGGAGAGAAAGTCATCCATAAGGATAGCAATGGAGCTATACTTTCTGCTGGAGACAATGTGGTACTTATCAAAGACTTGAAGGTCAAGGGGAGCAGTATGGTCGCCAAGCAAGGTACCGTAGTACGCAAAATAGCCTTAGATCCCGAGAACGCACAATATATAGAAGGAAAGGTAGAGGGACAACAGATCGTAATCCTTACCCAATATGTCAAGAAAACTACTTAACCCCCCTTTGAGTGATAATTTCTTGTTAAAATATATTGACTGACAAAAAAATATACTACTTTTACAGCTGTTAATCATAAATATATACAAGCATGAGTACACAAGCTGAATTGATTGAACTTTACACCACTGACCTAAAGGAAAAATGTGGTGTTGCTACACCTGATGTGGAACTGCTCACCAAAGTAACTAAAGGGTTAGGTCCCTCTATTTACAACAATGATGCCTCCAAAGTTTCAGGTTCTGACAAAACAGAATTAGACTTAGTGAAGAACAATTTCTTAATCAAAAAATTGGGATTGGCCGACACTCCTGAACTCGATACTGCTCTTGACAAGGTATTAGAACAATACGGAAAGTCGAATAAAAATAAGTATCGTGCCGTGGTTTACTATTTATTGACTAAGCACTTCGGCAAGGAAAGTGTTTACAATGACTAATCTATCACAAACAACTTTCAGAGGCTACCCCCATGTGGTAAGGTAGCCTTTTTTCATTGTATATCCAAATGAGACGAATCCTACTCCTATTCTTTCTTATAGGCAGCTTACTCTCCTGTGAACAACGCAAAAAGACAGATGTATCCCAGAGACAAGAAGCCAAAAGTGTATATATCAAGAAATACACCTTTCCTGAACTGAGCGAAGAAGCTGCCCAGAACATACGTAATTGGTACGAGCTAAAAACCATTTACCAAATACTACTGAGCATTTCCCCGGAGCGACAAGCTGTTCCTATACTAAAGAATACCAACCCTGACTCGCTCTATGTGTATAAGCGGCTCTATGCCACTGCCAAAGAAAATATCCAAACCAATGGGAGCATCATGCAGGATTGGCGCGACTTAGAAAGCAAGTCCGACACCGCTTACAGATTTGTCAAGCGTAAGACGGACGAAGTAGCATCCTTTGCTTGGGAAGCCATTTTGCTCAAGGATCTTCCCTACACCTTTTCGGTATGTATGTATCCTTCCTCTGGTATCAAAAAGGTTAAGTTAGAGGTTGTACGCCAAAAGGATCAGAAAGTTATACGTGAACAATTCCTACACTTGGACAGCCTCTCTCTGAACACCTTAGCCCCCTATACCAAGCTCACCACTGAAGATAATGGTTGGCTCAAAGTAGATATGCAGGTAGAGACTCCCCTATATGGCGAATACTCCTTTGCTATCAACTATGATGAGAAGGAAGTAGCCGAAGATTACATCTCTTTCTATCGTTCTGAGCTTCTTTTACCTATAAAGTACCAAGATGAGATAGAAAAATCAAGTGAAAAGCTACTAGGAAAAGAGAAAAATATCAAAAGCTCCTATAATAGTATCTATTTTTGGCTCTTCCAGCTCGAAGATGAACTTAGGCAATTATGGGCAAAGGATAATTTCCCAGAAAAGCTCCGCCGAGACGAGATCAAATCTCGCCTCAAGCTCTTTGAAACCTATGTACGTCGTCTCTCCAGTGAGGTGAAGGAAAACCCTAATCTTAGTAAAGAGGAGGTACAACAAGGCATCCTAGACATACGAGAGTCCTTTGCTTCGGTGATTCGTTATATCAACTTCCTCAACAAGGAAAAATTGGACGACAAGCTTGGCACCCTACTGAACAGCTCCGATACCCTCACTATCAACCCTAGTAACCTACTTCCGCCCCAATGATACAGACCAAGGCCATAGTGCTTTCTGCTATTAAATTCCAAGAAACGAGCCTTATTGTACGTTGTTATACACAGGAGGGAGTGCGTTCCTACCTGCTCAAGGGTGTACTGAAGCATAAGAAAAAAGCGATTACCCCTGCCTATTTCCAACCCTTAAGTCAGCTGGAGGTTATCACTACCGACCGCAATGACGGCACGCTAGAGTATATCAAGGAAGTGAAAGTCAGTTATCCTTATAAGAACTTACACCAAAGCGTCATCCGTAGTTCAGTATTGTTTTTCTTGGCTGAGATAGGTAATAACGTATTGCAGGAGGAAGTACCTAATGCTGCCCTTTTCTCCTTTTGGGAGGAGAACCTACAGTGGTATGACAGGGCGGAGCACTTTGCCAACTTCCATCTAAAATTCCTCACTGACCTTACTTTCTACTTAGGGGTGTTACCCAACACTAGTGCTATGGGACTCCCCTATTTTGATCTGGAAGCAGGAGTATTTGTCGCTATGCACAATGGTCATTTCCTGATGAGTGAGGCGGAGAGCCTTCTTTTGAAATTCTTCCTCACCCACTCCATGGAGGAGGTTAGCCAACTGAAAATGAGCCGAGAAGAGCGCAATAACCTCTTGGAGCAACTCTTGAACTATTACCGCTGGCACCTCCCCGCCTTCAAGATACCCCACTCATGGGAAGTCCTCAAAAGCGTGTTATAGACTTGCTTTCTAAGGAATTTTATTGTACTTTTGTGGCGTGTTATAATCTTATAAAAAATATAATCATGAGTACCATTACCATGCCTGAACCAAAGAAAAAAACTAAGAATAAAAAGCAAAACAATACCTCTGAAAAAAAAATGAGTATGTGGGATTATATGCTAAAATTCAAAGAAAAACCCTTAATAAAGGTATTAGATGAAGATTTAGTTTTTGGTTCCAATATGTGGCCAAAACTTTTACAAGAAGATGAACCTAAAGATGAAAAATAATGGATTATTTTCTAGATACTAATATTATTATCATACTTTTTGAAGGGCGAGATAATGAAATAAAGAATAAAGTAAAGGATATCCTCACTAATGATAATAATTCTTTCTATGCGAGTACTATTTCTATATTAGAAATGGCACAACTATACAGAAAAAAAAGAATTAATAATATAAATTATGAAAGTGAAGAATTTAATACAGGGGATAAATTCATAAGTTATATTCTCAATGAACTTCCCATCTTAAAGATTCTTCCTTTTGAAGAAAAACATGCCTTGATAGCTAGTCGTTTGTCTTTTGTTAAAAATCACAATGATCCTAATGATCTTGCTATTATAGCTCATGCTATTGGAGAGAAAATGCTTCTTATTTCTTGTGATGATAAATTTCCTCTCTATAAAGAACAAGGGGCTTCCATTATCCATAATAGTAGATAGAAAATCTTCATGAACGCAAACCTGAATCCAGAAAAGAGTAACCTCTCTCCCCAAGAGTTGGATATAGAGCGTGCCTTGCGGCCACTTTCTTTTGATGACTTTACGGGGCAAGAGGCTATTTTGGAAAATCTTAAAATATTCGTCAAGGCGGCTAATCTCCGTGGAGAAGCCCTCGATCATACCCTCTTCCATGGCCCTCCTGGACTGGGGAAAACAACCCTTGCCAATATCTTGGCCAATGAGTTGGGCGTGGGTATCAAAATCACCTCAGGCCCAGTGCTGGACAAGCCTGGGGATTTGGCTGGGCTTCTGACCAATTTGGAACCTCGTGATGTACTCTTTATTGATGAGATTCACCGCCTTAGCCCCATTGTAGAGGAATACCTCTATTCGGCTATGGAGGATTATAAGATAGACATCATGATAGAGTCCGGCCCCAATGCTCGCACGGTACAGATTAACCTCAACCCTTTTACCCTTATTGGGGCTACCACCCGTTCGGGCTTGCTTACAGCTCCTATGCGAGCACGTTTTGGTATCCAAAGTAGGTTGCAGTACTACACTACCGAACTGTTAGCCTCTATCCTCCAGCGCAGTGCTTATATCTTGGGGACACCTATCTCCGAAGAGGCTGCCATAGAACTGGCCGGCCGTAGCCGAGGTACTCCACGTATTGCCAATGCGTTGCTAAGGCGTGTACGTGACTTTGCCCAAATAAAAGGCAATGGTAAGATAGACATAGAAATCACTCGTTTTGCCCTGAAAGCCCTCAATGTAGATGCTCACGGCTTGGACGAAATGGACAATAAGATACTCCTTACTATCATTGATAAGTTCAAGGGCGGTCCTGTGGGTATTACTACCCTTGCCACCGCCGTTTCCGAGAATGCCGAAACACTAGAAGAGGTATATGAACCTTTCTTGATCCAACAAGGGTTTATCATTCGTACCCCCCGCGGAAGAGAGGTTACCGATTTGGCCTATAAGCACTTAGGAAAAGTACGTTTCCATGACGGACAACCTACATTGTTTTAGCAAAAAACAAAAATACTGTTAATAATTAATCATTCATCATTGCTCATTAATCATTATTTTGTACTTTTGCCCTCATAAATCTATATAAAATGACCGAACAAGAACTCATCCGTCGAGAGAAGCTCGCAAAACTCAGGGAATTAGGTATCAACCCATATCCTGCTGAGCTGTTCCCTGTGAACTTCCTCGCCAAAGACATAGAAACCCAATATGAAGAAGGTAAAGACGTAGTCGTAGCAGGTCGCCTCATGTCCTTCCGTATTCAGGGGAAAGCCTCTTTCGCTACCTTGCAAGACAGCTCTGGTCGTGTACAACTCTACTTCAAGCGCGATGACATCTGCCCAGGGGAGGACAAGACTCTCTATAATGAGGTGTTCAAAAAGCTCCTAGACTTAGGCGACTTTATCGGAGTAGAAGGTACTCTCTTCACGACCAATATGGGCGAAAAATCCATTGAGGTAAAGCAGTTCAAAGTATTGTGTAAGACCTTACGCCCTCTACCACTCCCTAAAATAGATGCCCAAGGAAAGGTACACGATGAGTTCAACGATGTAGAACAACGTTACCGTATGCGTTATGTGGATTTGGTAGTGAATCCTCAGGTGAAAGAAGTATTCCTTAAGCGTAACCGCCTATTCAATGCGATGCGTGAGTATTTCAACAATCACGGATATATAGAAGTAGAGACTCCTATCCTTCAGGCAATCCCAGGGGGTGCTTCTGCGCGTCCTTTTATTACACACCACAATGCCTTGGATATTCCGCTCTATATGCGTATTGCCAACGAACTCTACCTCAAGCGCCTTATTGTAGGGGGCTTTGATGGGGTATATGAGTTTGCCAAGAACTTCCGCAACGAGGGAATGGACAGAACCCACAATCCTGAATTTACAGGAATGGAAATATATGTAGCTTACAAGGATTACCACTGGATGATGGAATTTACCGAAAACCTCTTGGAGTACTGTGCTAAGGCGGTGAATGGCACCACCAAAACAACCTTTGGCAAGCATGAAGTGGATTTCAAGGCGCCTTATCCACGTGTTACGATGACCGAAGCTATCAAACGCTTTACTGGTTTTGACATCACAGGAAAGAGCGAGGACGAACTCAGAGCTTTTGCCCAATCCATTGGCATAGAAGTAGATGATACCATGGGCAAGGGCAAGCTCATTGATGAGATATTTGGCGAAAAGTGCGAAGGCAACTTTATCCAGCCTACCTTTATCACTGACTATCCTAAAGAGATGTCGCCACTTACCAAAGAACACCGCAATGACAAAAACCTCACCGAACGCTTTGAGCTTATGGTATGTGGTAAGGAAATCGCCAATGCTTATTCCGAGCTAAACGACCCTATCGATCAGCGCGAACGCTTTGAGGCACAAATGGCGCTCTCCGAACGTGGTGATGATGAGGCGATGTTCATAGACCAAGACTTCCTCCGCGCCTTAGAATATGGTATGCCGCCTACTTCTGGGCTAGGTATCGGTATGGATAGGCTTATTATGTTCCTAACCAACAACGAGACCATACAGGAAGTACTCTTCTTCCCACAGATGCGCCCTGAACGCAAGGAAGTAGAACTCTCCGAGGACGAAAAACTAATCCTTGACCTCCTTAAAAAGGATAACAAGTTACCTTTGGAAGACCTTAAGGCTAAGACCGAATTTTCCAATAAGAAATGGGACAAGGCTATCAAGGGACTTACCGCTAAGAAAGTAGCGGTTGTCAGCAAAGAGGGGGAAACACTTTTTGTTTCTATTAATAGCTAGTGGTTAAACTACCAACTGATTAACATAACAAAGCCCCGAGCCTTACAGCTTGGGGCTTTTGCTTTTAGAAGGTTAAAAAAACATTTCTTCTATGCTCCTATACTCCCTTTTCCATCTGAATAAGGATATTGTTCTCTTATCAATACATTAGGCACATCGGGACTTAACGCCAAATAGAATAACCCTCTTCGGTAAAATTAAAGCCTTTTAATTTTTCTCTTTCACAAGTATTCTTGAACTCCTCAGATACTATTATGTAAGAGCTATGTTCTTTCATTCGTACAATAGAATAAAATTCCATTTTTTGGGCATCTATAAACCATTTCTTTATCGAATAATAGTTATCTTCGTCTATTTCAAAAATAGATCTTTCTTTGTCCAGACAAGGAATTAACTGTAAAATATTCAATGCAAAAAAGGTATCATCATTGTTTCCTTTTTTATCTACTATATGAGCAGGAAAAAATTCTATTTCCTCTTTATCAACTAAATGCGAAAATAAGTTTCTAAACCTACTACTTACCAAAGGGGCACCAATGGTAGGTAATATATCATATGTGTGAAGATAAGTATCCAATCTGTCTACGCTAAAGACTAAAGGTGCTTCAATACTCAATTTCTCTCCCGAAAAGAAATCTAACCAACTTATAGGATTTTGCGCTTCACTATAAGCAAAACTAACATCTCGTTTGTAAAATTGTGAAAGTCTATAATACATGTTTTAATCTGTTTTACTGTGTCTGCTATTGATAGGGTTCTCTCCCCTACTTCATAATACATTTAGGTAAAAATTCTTCTTTTTTATTCATATTGTTATAAGCTGTAGGAAAATCTTCTATCAAATAAATCTCAGGTTTATAGAATGAACTCAAAACAATATCTTTTGTCTCTTCTGTGAATAATAAACCTTGTTCGTAAGCTATCCTATCGTAATAGAACACTCCTTTTTTCTGCTCTTTTATAGTTATATTAGGGTATAGATATTCAAAACGATTACCCGCCATACGTTTTTTCCCTTCTTCTTCTACGATAAAAGAAGAATTATCCACCTCTAAAAGGAAAAGAACAAAGTAGGACTTATCCGAGCAAGATACTCCTTTCGAGTGTTGCACCAAACAAGGAGATACTACATAACGATTTTCCCCCCAATACGCTGATAGAAAAGATAAAAACTCTTCTGAGACAACCATTATTCTATTTCTATAGAAAACCCAGTCGAACCTAACATTTCCTTTGTTTTTATAGGTAAGAAGCATCTGAGAAGGGATGTTTTTCATATATTTCCAATCAGAATTAGTAGGATTTTCCAAATCCGATAACTCAGCATTGTAAAAGAACTGGGGCACCCCTGTTCTCCAGCGTGTTGTAGTCATAAACCATATAAACAATTCGTCTTTCATAGTTTGTTATAAATAAGTTATTAATATTCATTACAAATTCGAATCAATAGTTAAAATATTATTTGCTAACTTTTTAAGACGCAATAAATTGCGTCTTAACGAATAAGATTATACAGATATTTTTAACTATTGATTCGCATTGTTAAGTAAAATATTTTGTTTTACCAGTCAGGAGTGCCTATAAGGGTATCTACTTTTTGCTTGATGTAAAAAATACAATTACTATGTTCTTTGGGTAATTTAGGTTTTATAAATGGTTCTGGTAATTTTTTATTTTTTGGTGGATCTGAAAACATAAAAATAGTATCTCCTCTAATAATACCACGACTATATTCATAAGAAGCATGAGTATAATTGTAAGCCATAAACTTTTGCATTTCTAATTCAGTTGGAGTTCGCATACGATAATAACCTATAGTGTTCATTTTTAGTTTGTTATATTGTAAGCTATCCCCTTTTAAATAACCTGAACTTACCCGTCCGTTTGTGAAAAAACGCAAAAAAACAATTTTATCAAACATATTTTTTCTCACATAGATAGCATTCGTATCTATTTGATCTTCTAATTTTAAATGATAAGGTTGGGGTTTAGCTAAACGAAATCGAGGCGAAATAGGGCGAATGCCACTCACTCCTTCTTCTTCTGTTGCTATCCTATAATAATTCCTATCAAAATATAAGCTATAATAGCTACATCCACTACAGATATAAACTATAAAAAATATTATAATATTCCTTTTCATAGCACATAATAAACTGGTCTTCCATTATTGTATGGAAATTTTAAATTTTTAGTTAAAAATTACAAAATTGATCTATATATCTCTTTTATAGATACAGTTAGAATATTCTTATAAACATCTATTATCATAATGATTTACACCCTCTTGCTTTACTTTTAGTTACATACACTTATCCAGCTTTTCTTCTATTCTTCTGTCAGCTCATTAAAATTCATGTCATCATGAAGACTAAGTATACAATTTGTCTACCAGTTCCTCTGCCAATATTCCTGATTCTGTCAGTTCATAATCTTTATCAAAGCCATATATATCAAGATAATCTAATACTAAATCTCTTATTTTATCCATATCATCTTCAGATAACTCAATAATGACTATATGATTATCCTTATAGAAAACGTTAGTAATTATAGATTTTTTTATTAAATTTTGCAAAAAATAATATTGTTTTATCGTTAATTTCACTCTTTGCATAATCTTTTTGCTTTTTTAGTTGAAGTCGATTAACAGATATAATTTTACCCGTTGTTGGATTAATAACTACTTCTGCTTTTCAGAGAAAAAGGACAATACATCACCATAGTTATAGGGATTGCTTATGTATTCTATCACTATATTTTTATTAGGAAATTTATGTTTAAAATAAATATTCCAAGAAAATTGTATGAATTCACCTATCTTTCTAAATAATTTATCATCTATAGTATCTGTACAATGAGCAAATAAATCATATAACTTTAATTTATTCATCTCAAATTCTTTTTCTCTACTATTGTTATATTTTTTCTTGAGATTCTTATAAAGAATGTCATCAAAATTATCTTTTAGAAAAATACAATCCTCAATTTCTATAGTCTCAGGAAAGAGTAATTTACCTATGATTAAAATATCATCAGGATGGATATTAAAGCTTATATATTGATATATGTCAATATTATCTTTCTTAGACCATCTGTCTTTCCACTTTATATATTTGTCTATTTCTTCCAGATTCATATTAAACATTTTTATAGAATTTTTCCTACCACTGATAGCTGAACAAAGTTCCTCATTATGTAGCACGTATCTAAATGAGTAGCGTTTGTAACGCTATAAAATCCCCTCCTCTACTTGTTCTAAGATATAACTCCACCAAGTATTTGGATCCAAACAAGGAGTGTCTATTTTTAAAAAATGTCTTTTTATAGTTTTTAGTTTTTCCAAGCGTAATGTATCACTGTACTCTTCCTGAAAATCAAAGTTTTTAGTAAAAAACAGCAAGCAATCTATGAGTTGGTTCAAGGAAGAATTTATAAAAAGAGTACTCTCTGATAGGGAATAAACAGAGTGGTTGCTATGGCTAACCCCTATTTTATCCTCGTAATCAACTCCTATAATATAAAAATCACCTTCTGTATAAACAGGAAGTTTAAAAGAAAGCCCTATAAAGCTAAGGTCTAAAAAGTTTTTTATTATTTTCTCTATTCCTAATATATCCATTTCTATTTAGATAAATTGGTGTTTGTTGAATATTCCTTATTTCTAAAAATATTCCTATCTTCTAAAGAAAAAAGACGGGGTATTTGCAGTGTTTTTACTAATTTCATTTGCGCATTAACTTCATCTCTGACAATACTCTTATCCATATTATCAAAAAGATACCCCCATTTGTACGAGGCGATGATATACGAAATAACTTCCATAGGCGCATGGATAGCACGCTCTCCATACCTTTCTGCCTTTTGTTTTATCCCTTTGTAAATCTCATCAAAGCGACCTATTAAGAGAAGAATACACAGTTCAGGCAATATTTCATCATCATAACTTTCGTATTTTTGCTGTAGAATATTCTTAGGATTTATAATTTCTCCTTGTTCATCTATTACAAAAGGATAGGTTTGTTCAAAAATAGACACTAACACTTCTCTTTTTTCATCTACTTGATACAACATTTCCCAACAAGAAAAATACATTTCACTAAATAGGGCGTATTCCTCTGGATACGCCTCTTTATAAGTGGCTAACACATCAAACGGATAGGATATATTCCACAAATTCCAAAATAGTATATTATCCTTAGTAATATACTGAAATTCACGTTGTATATATTCCTTATATTCTTTATATTCCATAAATTAACTATTCCTCTACTTTGAGATTTTAACGAGTAAATAGTTTTACTTTTTTAATTTCTAAAGAGAATGCACTTCGTCAATATCAGCTATAAAACCTTTAAAAATTTCATTATATATGCTATTTTTTTCATTATTTTTTGCTGAATAAACGCATTCTTTGATAAAAGGATCTCTTTTAAAACATAAAATAATATACAAAAGCGTTTCAAGTTCTTCTACAGAAGATATATCATTCAGCAATTTTAGATAAACACTTTTGTTAGCTTCCATATAGGTTATAATTGAGGGTAAAAGAGGGGCTTCCCTCCCTACTGAAGTAGGCACAAAGTACTCAAAAGGCTCTATTTCAGTATTGTATTTAATTATTATATGCTCGCCTTGTGCATTTCTGTCGTTACCATTGAATATTTCAAAAATAATATTTAGGAGTTCAAGTCTGTTGTTTGTAATAGTTACCAATTCATTAAGAAAAGGTAGTATATAAAAACAGCTTTCGGATAGACCTCCTTGTATAACAATCTGGTTGTCTAGTTGCCAATAAGCGATATTTCTTTTGTGTGGATCATCATCAATAAGGTTGTTCAATATATCAGCTATATTGTAATCTATAAAGCCTAAACGATCCTTTAGCGTTCTCCACGCTACCTTTCTGACAGATTTTAATATAATATCTAATGGTTTATTCATATCAATTGTGTTTTAACGATGTAGAAAAACGCGTACAAAGTCGGCGAGCTGGCGCTGCATAGAGAAAAGTTCCCACGAATTTCACGAATTTGCACGAATTTGGGATTGTATAGAACTCTTTGTTTTGTATTATCTCACGAATTTTTCACCTGACGGTGAATTATTAGAATTACTGTACCCATAAAAAAGGGTTTATACAAAATTCCAAAAGTTCTTTGGCACTAACATATTCATTAAATGTTAGGAAAATAACAATCATTATCATAGGAAAATAATAGTGCCATACAAATATTACTATTGGGAAAACATAGTAACTATAGTCACTAATTTTGCATTTTTTTGACATATACTTCATTGCTTTAAAAACAATAAAATGCAAACAAAAAACCCAAATAAGTAAAAAAGATAGTTTTACTAAGTAGTGAATAGAGAATTTATTTATAAATTTTACAATATCAGGTTTAATAGAGAATAGGTATGATAAAAAATTAGTACTGAGAAAGCTACTACTTTCTAAATAAGCAAAAAATATTTTTATTACTAAAAGAGTGAGTACTATTATATACAAAAAGTCACTCATTATTTTTTTAGGGAGATAAAACATATATTTCATTATAACACACTATCTACAATTTCTTTTTTCTTCAAACTAATCTATTATATTATCCATAAATAGTTTTACTTTTTTAATTTCTAAAGAGAATGCACTTCTGTGCTCTCATTGGCTATTGTCTATGAATTAGTCTCTATAAAAACCAACTTTTAAGTTTTCTTTCTCTATGAGTTCCTTTAAAATATTACTTACAGCAAAATTAGACTTATATTTAGCATCTCTAACAATTAAAAGATTGGGATCTATATCCTCCTTTATAATAATTGGAGGGTCTATGATTGTACCACCTCTTGCCAATTCTCTATGACCTGATTTTTCATAGTCTATTATAGGAATTATAGTAATTCTCACAGCGTAGAATAGATAAAAATCATTCTTTACCAGCACTTTACAAGGAACGAAATCCATTTCTCCATTCAAATGAGGTTGAATTACTTCTTTGAATCTTGCGCTAAAAACAGGAATACCTCCCATTATTAAATCCCTTAAATAATCTACTTCGAGAAGGATTTCTTTGGTTAGCTCTTCTTGAGCTATTGCTGTTAGTTCTAAATTTTCAATAGGTTCTCGTTGGTCAGAGAAGAATATTTTTCTAACCCTATCATAAGAACCTTGTATCTCAATATATGAATCACTATTTGAAATTAAAAAATACCACATAATTTTATATTTCTAAAGAGAAAAAAATGAAATTTTACAATCAAAAGACTATAAAAATGTTATTTATTGACTTGATTGAATGCATATCTATCTTCTTGAGGATCATTTGTGATTTCAAAGGTTTCTACTTTTGTAAAAGAAAATAAGAACCCACTATTTGAATCCGTTGATTTCTGTTCGCTCTTACGCTTGTATCCTTGGATAGTTACAAGATATTTTCCTCTTTCTAAAGGAAATTTTAAAGCACTGGTACATTGAATGCCATCTAATGTGTAATAAGTCATAGCATCACCTACATACTCATCTTTATTCCAATCAAATAAAAGACCTATAGAGCCAATCCAAATGCTATTATCTTCCCCTACACATAAATTGAAAGAGGAATAGGTGTATTTTTCTTCCCATTCTTCATTAAAAAAATCTCCTAAATTAGTGATTTTTATCTCATAAGATATAGAATTAATTCCCGGAATGGGCAACCAACTACCTGTTTGTATTGATCTTTTATACAAGCTTAATTCCTTCTGCAAAAGTTGCAAAACCTTTTTTACCCTTGTTTTCTTTTCTTCTTTTAGAAAAGAAGAAAACTGCTCTACGGATAAAATAAGAATACCATAACTGGATACATCGATTTGATTATTCATTACTTAATATTTTTCGAGTTGTTTTCACTTATTTCTAAAAATATTCCTATCTTCTAAAGAAAAAAGTGCGGTGTTTACTTCAAACAGATAGGATATATTCCATAAATTAACTATTCCTCTACTTTGGGATTATCTTTTAACCATTCTTGAATGTTCTTTGCTTCATTGAGTAAAAGGGCTCTATCTACATCGGAATTGTCGTTAGGAATACACTCAACATTGACATAGACTTGCTCTCTCGGCTGATTGATTGAGAAAACACCTTCCTGATCCAATTTTTGCATCGCTTGTACCATTGCCGAGACTCTTAGTTCAAATTCTTGTTCTATTTCATCTTCGTCTTCCATATTAAGAATACTAGGATAAGTATCTAACAAGGTTTGAACAGGTTCGAAATATTCCTCACCAAAAGCGTAATAAGGTGAATCAGCAAAGTTCCATTTGTATAACCAAATTTCTTCTTTAGGGTGTTTAGGTATCTCTCTATCCAAAGCTTCATAAGACCAAGCCGATAGAATAGGTGCATAGCCCTCAGTAGGAGCAAGTAATACACAATTGTAATAATGTTCCTTGTTCTTAAACAATTCCAAGAATGCTTCTTTAGCACACTTATAGATAAGCTGACTTAATGCTTCTGTTCGCGCTTCTTCTGTCATTTTGATTTGATGCTACTTGTTGAAAATATTCCTTTCCTTAGGGAAAGACGGAATAGGTGCTACTTTACCTACTTTTTCAAGAGCAAGTCCTTTGATATCCAACTCGTTAAGAATGTTTTCCAACTCTTGAGTACAAAATAACTTCTTTTCTGAAGTAGCATCTCTAAATAGTATATTCTTAGAAGCCTCTTCATAAAAATACAAATCTTTATTCCTATATAACTCCATTCTCTTTAGATGACTTACCCCCTCATTATTTATCCCTTCTATTACATTTTGAATGTTGATAAAAACAAAATCTTTCTTTACATTGATAATTTTAAAAGGTAATAATTCTGCTTTTACATTAATTCTTCGGGTAAAAAGTGTTGCCTTTTCTTTCTCCATTACTAAGAAAGCTCCAGCTACACGAGCGTCAAAACCGTCTTTTTTCCCTTTGTTGTCGAAGTTCTTGTACACTTCTCCTTCTAATTCCTCCCAAGAATCTATCAAGGATTGTCCTTTAAAGGTAATAAACTTTGAAGTACCTCCTATTGTCTTAAAAGATTTGTAGGAAAAATCATTAATTAATTGATATATGTCCATATTTATTGTATTTAAGAATGTTGCTTATTATGGTAAAGTAGTATGCTCTAAAATAGTTATAAACTCGCTGAATGTATCGCATACAAAGTAGGTATTACAATCACTATTGGAAGCCTCAAAAAAGTGAGAGTGATCATAGTAATAAATACCTTTAGAAAAATCATCATTTTCTACAGTTACTAGAAGAATCATTCCTCCACCAAAATCACTCCCTATGACAAGGCTTTTGCTCGGAAAATCCTCACTGAACTCTTCATAGGTTTCTATACATTCTTTTATATCGTAGAAAAGTTCAAACATAATGTATTCCTCTATATCCTTTACATAGAAATAGGCTTCATCAATGGTAGCGCCGTCATTTTGGGCTAAAAAATTAAAATAATCATCGGGCAAGGTAAAGCCTAAAAACTCCTGAAAAGCAAGGGCTTTTGCTTCACTACCTTTGTTAATTGCTTCTATTTTCATACTTGTAAAGTATTTATTTTATGGATTGGTAAATGAACCTTAACACCGTATTTAATGTATTCCCCCTTTTTCTTCAAAGAATGACCTTAAAACAAGAATGGTAGACTGTTCTATCCATTTTAAGAAATTTTCAAAAACAACATAGATATAATTAGAGGGTATCTTAACATCTATATAAGCCTCTGTGTTTTCATCTTTAATTAAAAGCCAATCATACCCTTTTTCTTCAATTAGAAATAAATAAAAACCTTGAAAACACTCATCATTACAAGAACCTATATCATTAGACAACTCACTGCTTTCATTCCATAAAAAATCCATAAAATAGTCTGTAATATCTTTTGCTGAATAGAAACTTATTTCTTTAGATAATTTGCGATTCCCTTTTTTATCCAACACTTTTTCTATCATTCTTTTTGCAGAAGATAATAAGGTGGTTACAGTGTTATCACCTATCATTTTACCTTTACCCCATAAGCAGTAATTGATAAAAATATACTCTTGCATTTGTCTTAGTTCTGCTTCTATACAAAAAACCTCTTTTTTACCTAATATTATACTATTCTTCATTTATTTTTTTGTTTTCGTCCTTTACTGTTTGTGCCATACACACCTAAAAGAAGAAGGCATTTTCTCTTTAGTGCTTTATAATTTGGTTAAGGATTAACCCTCAACAACACTATACACTAATGCTGAAAGATTACCTATACTTATCGGGTAAGGGAAATATTCCCTCTACTTCAGGATAGTTTTCAAAATAATTACTCAGCCATAGCTCAAAAGTTTTGTAATTATCAAAGAATCCATATACATACCCTTTTTTCAATAAAGATATATAATATTCAAGAGGAACTACATATGGATTTCCATCTCTCATAATTCTTGAACATTCTATAAAGTATTCTTTATTATACGCAAGGAATATAGGTAAGTCAGGGAAATTAATATTTTCCTTCTCTAGATCAATATGCCCTATTAATCTCCAGATCTTTTTTGTAATAGCTGTTTCTTTTCCAGATTTATACATTTTAAATCCTGCTGACAAAAGCTTATTTAAATCAGTTGTAGCTTCCTCAGAATAGTAATTGAAAAAGCCAAAATGAAATCTTCCTAGCCAACAAACATAAATGTATTTATTGTTAGGTAGTATAATCTCATATACATTTCCATATTTCTTGACTTTCCCTTTTTCTGTATTCATAATCTTTGATTACATCTCTGCCTGAGGTTGCCCCTTATCCTTAAAAACTAATCTCCACTACAAACCCCTCGTGTCCGCGTACATTGAAGACGGTATTATCCTCAAAGAGGAGGTATTGCCCCTTGA
>ERZ773077.530-NODE-530-length-28683-cov-27.214895_pt1 | contig 28683 bp, 33 predicted proteins | sample MGYA00580612_ERZ773077 | MGnify/ENA primary metagenome ERZ773077 (study PRJEB29015, sample SAMEA2737971) | human oral metagenome | biome: human oral; feature: human-associated habitat; material: dental | place: China | collected 2021 ...
CCAATATCCCAATATCCCAATATCCCAATATCCCAATATCCCAATATCCCAATATTGCAACATATCATTTTTTTATTGTTACCTTTGTTGCAACAAAGCAACATCACAACTCTACAATAAATGATGAAAACAATCGCAGTACTAAACCACAAGGGAGGTGTCGGAAAGACCACAACCTCGGTTAATCTAGCAGCTGGTCTTGCTTCTCTCGGTAAGCGAACACTAGCTATAGACCTAGACGGTCAGGCGAACCTTTCCTACAACCTCAGATGTGCTCAACATCCAGATACAATCTATCACGCCCTACGTGGAGACATCGATCACCTACCAATCGTCCCAGTAGACGAGAGAGGACTACTATATGCTGTACCTTCCCACCTTGATCTCGGGGCTATAGAAATGGAAGTGGTCAATGAACCAGGCAAGGAGTATTTCCTACGTGACCTCATCGACGAGGTGAAGGGCAAATTTGATTATATAATCATCGACTGCCCTCCCGCCTTAGGGTTTCTCGCCTTCAACGCTCTAACCGCTGCAACAGACGTGCTCATACCAGTAGAAGCAGATGGGTTCGCTGTCAAGGGAACAATTAAGGTACGAGAGCTCATCGGGAAGATCCAGAAGCGCATCAATCCATCGCTCAGGGTGCTTGGGCTGCTCATCACGAAGTATGACCAGCGTAAAAATCTCAACAAGGAGGTCGCAAGCGCCCTACAGCGCAACGAATCCACTCAGGTTATCGAAACTATCATCCGAACGAATGTAAGTCTTTCTGAGGCTTCTCTGAAGCAACAGACGATATTCGAGTATGCTCCTAAGAGTGTCGGAGCAGAAGACTACCTCGCCCTTAGCCAACTAATCATCAACGACAATGAGTAAGACATCAAAAGGAATAGGTGCTGGTATCGATCAGATGCTAGCAAGCGCCGAAGAGCAATTGACCTCCCCCCACCCCCAAAAGAGAGGTAACGGTAGGGAGAAGGAAGTTGAGGTGACTATAAACTTCAAAATCCCTAAATCCCTACATACAGCTCTCAAGATCCATGCAACGCAAGAAGGCACTAGCATTAAGGATCTTGCTATAAGGCTTTTCTCTAACGAGCTAGATCACAAGAAATAAGATGACACCTATTTTCAATGAAGATCAACGAAGAAAGGCTGACTTTATTCTTGACAGCCCAGTAGCTAGGCTATCTGCTTTGGATGGAAAAGAGATAAGGAACTTATGCTGTGCCTGGTCTTTCTATTCAGGTAAGATAGAAGGGAACACTTATACTTACGCAGAGACTGAAGCCCTCCTGAATGATGGTATCACTTCCGAGCGAAGGTATGAGGATGCAAAAATGCTTAAGAACCTGTACAACACTTTCACCGCTGAGCTAAGATACATAAGCAAGGAGCATAACACTGAAGTGATTGACGAGAAGCTCATACTAAGACTACATCAATCAATCAGTAGTGAGCTAGTATCTGATGAAGATAGGGGCGTATACAGGTATCGAGCAGTACGAATTGGGGGAACAGACTATATCCCCCCCAAGGATGTTCTTGAGATACGACGAAGTATATCCGAGATGCTTTACACGCAAGATACGATCAAAGATCCTCTAGAACGAGCTATCTTCCTACACTGCAACACAGCAAAGACACAGCCGTTCATTGATGGGAACAAACGTGTCTCTCGACTTCTCGAGAGCATTGTCCTGATGAACAATGACATCATTCCTGTGTACTCTACATCGCTTCCAGACATGCTGTCTTATAAGAAGGCTGTCATCTCCTTCTACGAGACAGGAAGCTATACTGAATATGCTGACTTTTTCCTAGATCAGCAAATCAGTAGAATCAATGAGATCGCTCCTCCGAGGTTTCAATACCGAGAGAATAGCAGTGGACTAAGTAGGTAGATTTTACCTCTCGCCATATTACAACATCAGAAAGCCCCTATCGATGCATTGTCTTGATAGGGGCTTTCTGATGTTTCTACAAGTTGCTTTCTTTCAGCCAGCGATAGTAAGAACCCTTTGCTATGTTATGAAAACGGCAGGCTTCCTCTATTGAAGTACTACTGTGACATACTAGTATATGAACTGCTTCGGCTCGCTTTCGTATGGCGGAGCTTATTCCCCTCGGGCGCCCACCTACACGCCCTTTCTCTCGTGCTACTGCAAGCCCCGCCATTGTTCTCTCCCGTATCATATCTCTTTCGAGCTCTGCCAAAGCAGAGAAGACGGTAAGTTGAAATCTCCCACTTGCCGTGCCAGTATCTATTTTGTCACGAAGCGATACAAAGTGTACGCCCTTTGCCTGCAACCCCTGTACATCACCGAGCAACTCCATGGTGCTACGTGCAAGTCGATCAAGCTTCCACACTATGAGAGTGTCTCCTTCGCCTAAAATTGACAAGGCTCGCTCTTTCTCAGGTCGCTCCTTCCTGGAGGAAATCTTCTCGGAGAAAATCTTGTCACATCCCGCCTCTCTCAGCTCCTTTAGCTGAAGCTCTAGGTCCTGCGACTCTGTTGAGACCCGAGCGTATCCTATCTTCATAATCCTTTTATCTTATCGTTCAATAAAACGTACAGTTCGATAATTCATAAAACAAGATACGTTTTTTCAGGCTTATAAGCACAAAACAGTTAGGGTATTAAAACGTTCGTTTAATAGAACGGATGTAAGCATATACCGTTCGCATAGCATGATGGGATAGAGCTTCATGGTTGGATACTTCTTTTCCCTATTGTTTTTACCTCCTCGATGGGCTGTTTTTTTTTGGGGGGGGGGTAAGGGGACTCCTCCCGTTTTTCCCTGCTGTTTTTGGTCGTTTTCTCTTGCGTCAGCCCTTGTTATATTTGTTATAATTGTATTATTGTAATATTGTAGACACCTTGTGGGCGCTGTAAATCAATTAGTTATAATCGCATTATTACCCAAACATGGGATGATTATTATCCAAATATAGGATGATTATTACCCAAATGTGGTGCGTATTATTACCCAAATGTGGTACGTATTATTACCCAAATGTGGGAGGAAATCAAGGACTCAGATGTCCCACATTTGGGTAATAATGCATATGTCTAGGATAAATCCTCACATTATCCTACAAATTAGGGGTGATTATCCTACAAATTAGGGACTATTTTAGATCTCCCGATGGGCATTTTTATTACGATAGTAATTATTACCCGCAGGTCAATTCTTGGGTAATAATATGTATCTTTGTAGCATCAATGCTAATATTCAAGTGCAATGATAGATCAGGAACTAGAGAAGAAAGAAGGGGAGGTACTCATTGAGGAGTACAATCCCAACAAGGCAGTACGTCTATCGACGGACCTGTTCAACATAGCCAAGTCAATCTCTACGATAACGGATGTCCACGCCCTGAGGCTTATTTATGCCATAGGGCAATCGATACAAAGCAACGAGGTTGATATGAGTGATCGAATTCCAAGGATCAATATATCCATATCGGCAGTCTTCGATTATCTAGGAATACGGAACTCAGGGAGAAGGTATGACCTGCTCAGGATTGCCTTTGATACAATCCTGAGTAATCCTCTAAAAATCGTGGAGCGCACACCAAGGGGAGCTGTTCACTATAAGGGGATCAGCTGGATTGCAGGTTATAAGTTCTCCACGGATAGAGATAGGCTATATATCCTCCTCAACAGCCTAGCTAGTCCCTACCTCATCAAGCTAACTCAGTATGCGAGTATACGCCCTATTGACTACAGCGGTCTTACGACAGCCTATCAGTTGTGGCTCTACCCATTCCTCAAGGACAGAGAGAAGATGGGGAGCTTCCGAATAAAGATCGCTGATCTCAAGATGATGCTTGATTCAGAAAGGAAAAGCACCTACAACGATCCTGTCTTAGGCACAAACAGGTTTCTCTTGAAAGTGCTAGGGATAACAATCTCCGAGATGGCGAAGCAAGAAGCAAAGCTTGCCCGAAAGGAAAAGCGCCTACCCCGGTTTGTAGCTTGGGACTATGCTCGAGATGGAAAGGGGAAGCCCATTGGGACGCTATACAACATCAATCGATGCACCGACCTCAATGTTTATGTGAGGGGGATAAAGCAAGGTCGTAGCTATGTGGAGCTTGAATTCAAGTTCAATGTCAAGGGATCGAAGGAGGTACACTTGTACTGGCCCGAGGCGCTGCCTCCCTCAGAGCAACGACCTCAGGGAGCGGAACAGCAGGGAAGAATGGGATATGGCTGGGTTGTGATGACCGAGCAGGATGTGGCTCTGATGCAGAGCACCTTCGGTATCGAAACGAAGGAAAGGCTAGTTGCTCTGAACCCCTATACGCTCCATATGAAGGATGGCGTCATCAGTCGTTATAAGAAGTTGCCAGGGTTCTTTGATTAAAAAGGATTATCTTTGTGTGTATAAATAGAATAGAGTATGTATGCAGTAGTTTTTGATCTAGACACTAATTGCTTAGGTGAGTGTTATGAAGGGACAACCTATCATAATGCTTATAAGCAAGTACGGGACTTTATGCAGGCTAACGGATTCTCGCACACTCAAGGTAGCGTATACTTTGGAGATCAGAGCATGGATGCTGTGAAGTGCGTCTTGACCATTCAAAGAATGGCTAAGGAGTATCCTTGGTTTGCCACCTGTGCTCGGGACGTGAGGATGCTACGTATCGAGGAGAATAACGACCTCCTACCTGCTATTCGATAGCTCTTATTTTCCCTGTCGTTTTTGCCTAGCTACGCATCTGCACTAACTTTGCAGTATGACGATACTAGACAATGTGTTCATTGATGAGTACAGTCGCTATGTGCCATCTCCTAAGCTCTATCCTGCTATAAGGGCAATAGCCCGCATGCAAAGCATCTATGCCTGGCGCATGATGTACCTATTGCATCGATTGACCTCAGAGGACATATCCTACCCAGATAGGCTATCTTTACCAGTACCACCACTGGCGAAGGCTCTGCAGGTCGAGGAGGAGGATGTGGTAGGAGTACTTTTAGATACGGTTCAGCGTATCTCAGAGAATCCAGTTCAGGAGGCACAGCGCAAAGAGGACGGAATAGCCGAAGCTTGGCTCATAGAGCCCTGGATACATGAGGCTGTGATCGATGAGACTAATCAGCTTTTACGACTTCGACTCAATCGCTCGGCATCCGACTTTATGATCAGCTTGCGAGCGCTTGCCAGTGTGCGTCCTGAGACTTGTGTACGCCTATCAAGAGGCTACCCGACGTGGATGTACGTTGTCCTCTCCAATGCAAAAAAAATAGGAGACTATTGGTGTATTTCGTTGTCTACATATACCCAGATTTCGCACCTAACCGCCTTCAATAGTCGGGATTCACGCTTCGTGGAAACCGAGTACAAGAAGAACTTCCAAACACTTGGGCTGAAGACCTCCCCAGAGCTCATCGAGGAGGAAAAGCTCGCTCGGAAGGAGAAGCGACCGATTTACTTTAGGTCTATGCTTCTTGCCAGTGGTGGCAATTTACTCACCGTAAGGCAGAAGAGTGAGCTGCTTGTCAATGTATGCCAGATCAAGGGACTATTGGGCTATCACAAAAGATCTGTAAGCCACTTGGCGTTTAGCTTCAATGCAGGCGATGAGCTGGTTTCTTATGGTTCAGACCGCTCTATATTCGAAAAAGACCCTACCTTTGCTGATGAGATCAATAGCATTGATCTTACTGCATTAGTGTACTAAAAGAAAAGAAAAATGAACGCAAGACAACTCCTTCGCCCGCTCTCATCTCTCTGCATCCTGCTACTCTCAGCATCTCTCCTACTAGCCTCCTGTGGGGGGAAAGGGGATGAGCCCCGCCCTCAGCCAAATGTTGTTGACTCGAATGTGGAAATGAAGTATGAAGTTGAGGTGCAGTCCTCAGCCCCAATTGATATTTCTTTCATCGCCACCAAGGGCTATGAACCTAATATCTATCGAGATGGCAGGCTAATTTCCCAAGGGAACTATATGGAGGATAACAAGGATGCTAATATTACCTCACTCCATACAGAGTTCAAACACACTGGTAAAGCGTTTGTGCTTGGAATATCTTTCAGTATACCAGACGATGCGAATACGTCTTCTGTTGTACCAGCAAAGCTAGTCGTGAAAATGTATGTGGCAGGAAAACTGGTGCAGACTTATGCCAAAGTCCTTGAGGTTAAGGATACCCTCACCAGTGAGCAGTTTACACTAACTGGTGATATGAAATAGTATATCTTACTATAGTTCCTACGAGAAAGGCGCTTCGAGGTCGAAGCGCCTTTCTCGTAGGCGCTTATAGTTATCCAAAAAAAAAAAAAACGCCCGAATTTGCTTTTTAGAAAACTCTGAGCTACTTTTGTGGCAATGATAGCTAAATCAGGTAATGCTGTATGATAGTAACCATCGCAAACCAAAAGGGAGGCGTAGGCAAGACTACACTTGTATCCCTAATCGCCAATTATCTTGCCCAACGGGGTAAAACGCCTTTGCTGATCGATACCGATCACCAGAGAAGCCTGACCTACCTACGCAGGACTGATACCGATAACTTTCCAGCTCAGGAAGTTCCCTATCAGATCATCGAGCTGGACCTCTCTAGCCCTAGGGAGGTCAAAGGCTACCTTGATGAGCTGCGGAAGGAGGAGGACGTTATCTCTCTCCTCGACGCCCCAGGAAACCTAACAGAGGATGGCCTTCTCTACCTCCTCTCCTCTAGCGACGTGATCATCATACCTTTCCAGTATGAGCGCAAATGCCTAGATAGCACAGGGACATTCCTGAGCGTCTTAAGTCAGGTAATACAACATGCAAACACCCACCCAAGACTACTCTTTGTGCCCAATCGTGTACGCTCGGGTGAAGGGCTGAAGGCAGAAAAGGAAATGTGGGCTAAGGTAGATGAAGCCTTAGCCCAACACGGCATGATTCTCCCAATGATACGAGATCTCAGCTGTCTTAAGCGTGTCAATACACTTCAACTCACTAGGGAGCAAGATCTAGCTTGCAGAAGTACTCTCGAAAGCATCTACACTATCCTATGCCCGATCTAGTAGAACGCCTTGGTAGCATAAGAAATCTAGGAAAAGAAGGCTCTTCCCTCCAATCGTCCAATAGCGATGATAAGCAAAGAAAACAGAGGGGGAAAGCTCGTCCTAGTCTCTCTCCTTCAGAGACAGAGGTAAGGTCAATACATATTCGCCTCCCTCAGCAACAAGTGAAAAAACTAGATCTCCTCCGACTCTCGGCAAAGAGTAGCAGGACTTCTATCATCGAGAAGGCTATAGAACAATATCTCTCCTCAGAGCAAGTGAGAACTGAACTAGACGTAATCAAGAAATCAATGTGACATGGGATTTACCTATTTCGTTATTGGTGTTATAGCCGTACTCCTCGGATACTATATATGGGCTATCAAGCAGGAAGCATCTCCAAAATCAAACTTCCTTTCAGAAAAATCGGAGGAGGAAGTGGAGTATGAGTTCAGTACGCCTATACGGGTTTCTGAGGAGTACATCACAGGGCGCAAGACAGACGTCAAGGAACAGCAGGGAAATGAAGTTGAAGCGCAACAGACATCAAACGCTCCAAGAGAGGAGGCTAGGCGGGTATCACTACCTCAAGAGGAGGTTGGATTCACTAATTTCATCGATCTATCAAAGGCGAAGCAATATGGTAATGCGCTAGCAAGCCTCGTGGAAGACGTTCTTTCCCCCAGTGTTTCTTCTAATTCCTCATCAGAAGTAGAGTTCTATCATCTGACCAACCTACGTGATCATATGATAGCTGGTCGCCAGATGTTCTCGGATATTCAAATAGCCTAATAATATCCCCTCTATATGGGGCTAACTAATATAACTTTTAACGTTCTATGAAGAAATTCGACCTGAGGGCTTTTGCCCAACGAAAGGATGTACGCATCCTTTCACTTACAGCTCTTGCTGTACTCGCCACATCCCTTCCCGCGGCAGCTCAGCAAGGAGGTATTCAAGGGGGCTTCGCCAAGGCGGCAGCTGACCTCAAGAGCTATCTCCCCCTGGTACAGAAGATCATCTTTGCTTTGGCAGGTTTGGTCTTCCTCCTCGGGGGCGCGAGCATCTATATCAAGATGTCCAATGGGGAGCAAGACGTTAAGTCTAGCATCATGATGTTCGTCGGTGGTGTTCTCTTCCTGCTCATCGTAGGGGGGCTAGCTCCAACGATCTTCGGATAAAGATCCTCTAGTACCAAGATGAGCGATTACCCTTACTTCCTAGTTTATAGAGGAATCCAAAAGCCCCTTGAGTTTATGGGGCTTCGTGGCAGATATGTCTACATTGGAGCAGGAGCAGCCGTAGTGGCTATTCTTTCTTTTATTGTTGCGTTCATTATTTTCGGGTTGTTGGTGTCGTTCATCTTGGTACTTCTCCTACTATCGACAGTTGCTGCTTGGATACTAGTCCAGCAGAAGAAAGGTTTGCATACCAAGAGGGTCTTAGAGGGAACATACATCGTCAATACGCTATTTGGAGGTAAGTAAGACTATGTCGACAAAGAAGAAGCGTTTTTCTCCTCCCTATCTAGCTATCGAGGACTACGACGGAAGATCCGTGCTGTACTCCAACAAAGGGGAGTACTCCGTCGTTATTGAGATCACCAACCCTGTCCGTAAGTACGCATCGGACACTAGCGCCTACTATGACGCTAGCGCCACGATGACGAACCTCATCAAGACTCTCGGATCAGGCTATGCCGTGCAGAAGCACGACATATTCAGCCGTACCCCATTCGAAGCTACCAAGAATGCTGATAGCTATCTAGAAAAGAGGTACTTTGATTATTTCAAGGGACGCATCTACACAGCACATCGGAGCTATTTAACCATCACTCAGGAAAAAGGGAAGGGATTCCTTAACTTCTCTTCTACTCGTTGGAAGGAGTTCTTTGATCGAATTGATAAGGTGATCGATCTACTCACTGGTAGTGGTTGGTTCCCTCACGTTCTTGCAAAGGACGAACTTTCACTACTATTGCATCGATACTTCGCTATAAATTTCCGTAGTGAGGTGGTGTCCCTCGACAATTTCAAAGCCAGCAACACGCAACTCTCAATAGGGGGGCGTACAGTACGAGCTACCAGTCTCATCGACATTGATGAAATGGATATGCCCGCGCAACTCTATCCTGTATCTGTCTCTAATCTCAACGGGACGGACTACACCGAAGACCTTGTCTCTTTCCTCTCTGAATTCGAAGAAGCTGACGATGTGATCTATCATCAGCTAGTTATCATCCCCAATCAAAAATTGGAGGCTAGTCGTTTAGCGACCAAGCGCAACAGACACCGATCGCTACCATCAGCGGCTAATATAACGGCAGAGGCTGATATATTAGCTGTTGAGGAGGACGTTGAGCAGAATAACAAGTTATATGTCTATGCTCACTATAGCATCATAACAGTAGGGGAAGACAGTAAGGTTGGCAAGACTATAAACCTCTTCGAATCTCTCTTTGCTAAGCGTGGCATCCGCCTATCTCGATCAAGCTACAATCAGCTGGAACTTTTCCTTGCGTCGATGCCAGGATGTGGATACTGGACAAATGCTAGTTATGATCGTTTCCTGACGCTTCATGATGTAGTAGGCTGTCTTATCTACAAGGAACGAGAAGAATACGACGAGGACACTCCTCTAAAGATCTACTACACCAACAGAGCAGGCATCCCCAAGGCTATAGACATCACAGGAAAGGAAGGTAAGTATAAGCTCACGACCAACAGCAACTTCTTCTGCCTCGGTCCTTCTGGGAGTGGAAAGAGCTTTCACATGAATGGTGTTGTCCGACAGCTCTACGAGCAGGATACGGACATTGTCCTCGTCGATACAGGGCACTCCTATGAAGGGCTGTGCAACTACGTTGGCGGCAAGTACATCACCTATAAGGAGGACAAGCCTATATCGATGAACCCCTTCAAAATAGGTAGGGAGGAGCTAAATATCGAAAAAATTAACTTCCTCAAGAGCCTCATCTTTGTAATATGGAAGGGGATGAATGGCACGGTCACAAATGCTGAGGATGAGTTCATGGAGAGAGTAATCTCGGCTTACTACAAGCACTACTTCGATCCATTTGAGTGCTATAGCGAATCCGAGTATGCCCAGCGGAAGCAGATCCTCATGCTCGAGATACGCAACCAGAGGAAGAGTAAGATTGCAGACAATGCTGAGCGAATCCGATTACAGGAGCGCAGGGAGAAAATCAAAATACTTGCTGAACGAGCTGTAGGGGCTGAACAAGAGGCAGCGCAGCAAAAGCTCGAGCAATTTGACGACACATATGATTTGGATGTAGAGCGAGAGATTGATGCTCTGATCAAGTACGAGATTGATCAGGAGGAAAAAATCTTGCGGGAGATGCGTGTAACTGAACTTAGCTTTAACAGTTTCTTCGAGTTCAGTCTAGAGTACATCCCCTTCCTTGCGAGTAATGAGCGTATCGACTTCGATGTCGATATGTACCGATTCCTGCTCAGCAAGTTCTATAAGGGGGGAAGCCAAGAGCGTACGCTTAATGAGGACATGGATACAACGCTCTTTGATGAGCGGTTCATCGTCTTCGAGGTCGACGCCATAAAGGACGATCCCAAGCTCTTCCCGATAGTTACATTGATCATCATGGACGTCTTCCTTCAAAAGATGCGCCTGAAGCAGAACCGCAAGGCGCTCATTATTGAGGAGGCGTGGAAAGCACTAGCCTCTGATATGATGGCTGAATACATCAAGTATCTCTACAAGACCGTACGTAAGTTCTGGGGTATTGTTGGGGTCGTCACGCAGGAGGTGGAGGACATCATCAGCTCATCAGTTGTTAAAAATGCTATTCTCAATAATTCGGAGATAACGATCCTGCTTGATCAAGCTAAGCTAAAAGACCGCTTTGACGACATCAAAGGTCTGCTCGGCCTTACAGATCAAGAGTGTGCCAAGATTTGGACGATCAACAACCTAAACAACACGGCTGGGCGAGGTGCGTTCAAGGAGGTATACATTCGTCGAGGAAGCTATGGGGAGGTCTATGGCGTAGAGGAGTCACCTCAATCCTACATGGCTTATACTACGGAGCGTGTCGAGAAGGATGCGCTCATGCATTACTTCCACCGAATAGGCAATATAGAGCAGGCGATTGATCAGTTTGTCGTGGACTGGAAGGCTTCGGGAGTCAAGAAGATCATGGACTTTGCAAAAACAGTAGGGAAATGAAGTACATCTACATCGCCACAGCTTCCTTATTTTTCCCTGCCGTTCTCTCTGCTCAGGGCATTCAGTTTGACAAGCGCGCGATTGACCAGGTCGAAAAGAACTCGGCAGCTGCGTTGAGTTCAGAAAGTCTTATCCAGAAAAGTATGGAGAAGGCAAAGAAAGCTCAAGAGGTGATCAATAAGTACACAACAATTGTACAGGCTAACCTAGACGAGATCCACCGCATGCAGCAGGATGTATCGGACTTTCGCTCAGGCACAAAAGCGATGAAGGAGCTATCCTCACTTTTAGGCAAGACCTTGTATGAGATTAAACTCTTGGGTCAGGACATAGTGCATTATCCTAAAGGAGCACTAGTATATCATAGTAGTTTCAACGTGCTGTATAAAGAGACAATAGGGATAGGCTCTAAGGTGCTAACGATCGTGTCCGATGGGAAGGGAAATCTGAGCTCTGTCCCCTCTGCTCAGGTAGCTAGAAACCTCCTCTCTCCAACGAAGCGACTAGAGGTGTTCAACCGATGTATATACGAGCTAGAACGTGTATGGACTATGGCTAGGCATATAAGGATTGGCATACAGCTTCGTAACACCACAAAGGAGGTAGCTTTAGAGCTTACCACCAGCGCAGCCCTTAGCGCAGACCTGCTCAGTCAAATCAAAGATGATGTGATACGACTATGGCAAAGGGACTACTAGCACTAATTTTTCTGACCCTCCTACCTTCTGTGCTTTACGCTCAGAAGGGAGCTCCTATTGATGTAGCGAACATAGAGCTACTAATATCGGCTCACAAGAAGACGCATGATCGCCTCGAGGAAAGAAACGAAGGAGAAGTAAAGCATAATGCTGTGACCAAACTTGTGCAGGAGGTATCAGAGAAGTACGAGAAGGTACATAAGGATCTGATGAACAAGTATAATCTTGCATCGCAATGGGTGGGGCTCGGTATTAATGCCCTCTCGCTCGTTGGTGATCTCAACAATCTACGGCGAGTTCTCCCGCCCTTCCTCCAACATGTCAATAAGATCAAGCGCCCTGCGGTTCTCCTTCGGTATGTACGTGCCGTAAAATCCATTAGAGGCGATATTGAGTTTCTCGTCAAAGTCTCCTCGAGTATCCCTGCGCTCAGGCTCAATGCCGAAGAGTTATCAGACATAGTGACAGAGTTACGAAGTAGCATCTCCACAATTACCTATACCATACGTAACTACACTTATGCGATACAAGGGCAGATTGCGCTAGTGGATTTAATGGGACAACCTTCCTTCCCAGATCGGGCAAAGATAGCAGCTGATGTCATCAAAGAGTTCAATAAGCAGAATGATTAGACGATACATAAAGTTAGGTGCTGCGTTAGTTCTTTCCCCCTCTGTTCTCGTCGCTCAGCTGGCGCGTCCAGTCCAGTCTGAGTCTATGTACAAGCAGCTACGTTCTATGGAGACGGGGCCCTGGGAGTTCTCCCCTGATCATTACTACTATTCTTGGGTAACGCGCTCCAGAAGGGTACTGTTCGTCAAATGGACTTGGAAAGAACCTGGCTTTGGTTGGCACGACAAAGGCCCTGCTGGCATTGGTGGCGGGGATGGATACGTAAATAAGTATAAACCTAATGCTCAGGTAAGAGCAAAGATGCTCGCATTTACAGAGATCACGAGAAAGCAGTATGAAGCGGTGGCAGAGCTCCATAAGAAGGTAGGGGAACGTGAGCTAGTCGATGCGACTGATAGAAAGATTGACCTCGCAATACGCGTTTATGATGCTCGGATACAGAGATTAAGACAAAGTATTCGATCGCAGTGCCTAGCACTGCAAAGCCTTGAGTTGGGCTCCAGATCTCAAGCAATTCTTGTAGAGTACTACTTGAGCCGATTAAACAGAATCGATGAGAGTATCAGAATGATAGGAAAGTCATATGTAAAGAATGCTGAGCGCAGCTCTGCTTACCTCCGAGAGATAAAGAATCTTGAACGACTTCGTCGCAGGATTTATTCTTCTTGTTACACAAGCTACATTGAAAATCTACCCAAATAAAATTTTTCACAATGAATGAACTTCTTGATGTAAACCTCCTTCAGGTGATACATGCTATGGGTGGCTACATTCGCTCTTCTTCAGGTACTTTCATAAGTATAGCCATGCAGATAGCGTCCATACTACTTCTTTTCGTCATAGCGCGCGAGAGTTTTAATCTCATGCTAGGGAACAAAAGCTTTGACCCTATCTGGTGGATACGACCAATAATAATGGTCATCATCATTGGTGGCTGGAATGCACCCCGCTCCCGTGGAACCAGACTTCAGCAAAGTCTTCCCGCTGTTGTAACAAGCGTTTTTGGGCAGTTTGAGCATATGGCCAAGGCTAGGTTCATCTCCAGACTTTCTGTTTTAGATAATCTGAAACAGAAGAAGATGAAAGCGCTTGAAGATAAGCATAACGAAATACAGGTTATGCTAGTTCAAATGGAAACCGCTAGAAAAAAAGAGAAAGAAGAGAATCAAGATGTTTTAGACGCAGTAAACCCCAAAGAGTGGGTGAAGAGTATCGAAGATTCATTTGAGCAAGCGAAAGAGAGCTTCAAGAACACGCTCAAGCTTTGGACGCTTGATGTGAGCCACTGGGTAGACAAGATAGTGGAGTTCATAGGTAACTTCATTTGGAAGGTCTCTTTATACGCTACCCTAATGATCAAAGAACTCTCCCTCGCCTTCCTTTATATTTTTGGCCCTTTATCTTTTGGTCTATCTGTGTATGATGAATGGCGTGATGCTTGGGCGAGCTGGCTGATGAGATTCATCTCCTTCCAATTTTATGGGTTTGTCGCCTACACTATAATGACGGGCTCGCTTATGATAATCTCATATGGTGTTCAAAACGACATCAAAGTTCTAGCACAGCCTGGGTATCCCGAGGCTTTTAGCTTCTCCGCGATGTATACTTTGTTCGGCTATATTGTAGGTGCTTTTGCCTTAAAAATTGTTCCAGAAGTTGTTTCTTGGATTGTTCCAACAAATTCATCCCAGGCAGCTACACACTTTGCATCAGGCGTTTCGGGCGCTGTTACTGGGGCAGCGTTTGCTGCACCTAAAATGGTCGGAAGGGATCTTGCAGGCGGAGCTTATAATAAAGTCAAGGAAGGCGCTACTTCAGGTGTTAAGAGTACAGCAAAAAGCGCTGGCGGATTTATAAGAAATGCTTTCCAAAGCATAGGGCAAGCAGGATCATCGCAGAAGTTAGGAGCATCAGCTCCCCCCTCTGGATCATCCACAAAGAAGGACGGTGACAAGTAAATAAGACATCTATGCTCATAGAGAATATTGAAAAGAAAATACGCTTGGTCGTATTCATAGGGGTGCTTTCGCTCCTGGGAGGTGTTATTATTGGGGCGCTCGGTCTTTATGCGGGGCATCAGGCACTCAGTGAAGCGCAAGAGAAAATATACGTTCTCTCCAATGACGTGCCACTTATCGCCACCAAAGCAGAAGGTGGTCACCTGGATATTGAAGGGCGTGCTTTGGTGAAGAACTTCCACAAGCTTTTCTTCACCCTTCCTCCCGACGACAGATACATAGAGGCGACCGTTGCTCAGGCTCTATACCTAACGGACGAAAGCGGTGTCCGACAACGAAATGCACTTACAGAAAGAGGATTCTACAACTACATCCTTTCGCAGTCGGCTAACTTTTCCATAGTCTGCGATAGTCTATCTATCAACACTGATGATAATAGCTTCGTATACTACGGCACTCAGCGCATCGAGGGGCGTACATCAATCACCTATCGATCGCTAGAAACTACTGGTCGCCTCGTACCCATACCTCGCACGGAGAACAATCCTTATGGTTTTTTGATCGTGGACTACAAGACGATATCGAACAAGGATATTGAAACAAAGAACCTCGTACCTCGATGAGACTACTACCCAAGAAAAAGATCAGCGACGAGCAGATCTCACTAATCGGAACACTAGGGGAAAAGGTGGGCAAATCCCTTCGTGGAAGTAAGCGCTGGCGATATGTCTACCTATGGATGAGTGCAGGAGGTAGGCGACACACAAAGACGGTGTCCGTCTGCTTGCTTCTCTTCTCTTCAGTGATCCTCCTATGGGGAATTTACTCCTCCTCACAGCCCACTGACCAGCTCGAAAGTAACTTTCTCACCCTTCCCCCCTCCCTTGAGGGTAATGTTGTAAACTACGATGACAGTATTAGGCACACCCAGGAGAAGATTGACGCCCTCCTCCTCGAAGCCAAAACAATAGGAGACTCGATCCAAACGCTCCTCTCTAAGGGGAAGATTTCAAGGGCTGAAAGCATCTATGTGATTGATCAAACAGCCTACCTATCTGAACTCAAAAGAATAATCAACAAGTGAAAAAACTAGATCTAAAAAAAATAAACTTCAAGGACAAGAAGTTTATCTTTCCGCTCATACTTGCTTTCCCTGTAGTATTCATGGGTTACATGATCTACGGTATTGTTGGAGACCTGTCCAGTAGCACGGAAGAGGGCAATGCTTCAAAGGAGGAAATTGCCAATGTCCCTATGGCTGACAGCCTGTCTATATCGAGCAAGTTCGACGCCATCAATGATGCCTACCAAAACCAGCAAGACTTCACAGCTATGCAAGTCGAGCAAGAGGCGACACGTATCAGTGCTGACACAACCATCTACACAGCAGAAGAGCAGGCTATGCTTGCACAGCTCGAAGATGAGCATAAACGATCCAGCGAGAGCATCACCTCCACAAATGCACGAATCCGAGAAGCTAATTCTCAGCTTGCCGAGAGTCGGAGATCAATAGGAGAAGACTCTCCTCGCGGGGGCAGGGGGAAAGAAGATGATGCCCTTAACAAGGAAATCATGATGTATCAGAAGATCCTGCGTGGAGAAGAGATCCTCACCCCAGAGGAGGAGGAAGAGCGCAAGATGACCAAGGTTCGCCAAGAAGAGCGAGAGAAGGTACTACAGGAAGTCAATCGGCAGAGTACCTCTATAGTAGAAAAGGTGACAGCAGGAAGCTCCTCGACCGCTTTCAACACCATTGGAAAGGAGCAGGAGCGTAATGGCTACATACGGGCGATGGTGGATCAAGGGGTTACGGTTACGGCTGGCAGCCGCATACGTTTCCGACTTCTCGATGAGGTTAAGATCCAAGGAGAGCGTGTACCAGCTGGTTCTCAAATCTACGCTATTGTCACCGCCTTTGGAGAGCAACGAGTGCAGGCGCAAGTCACATCAATCATAACGAAAGGGAAAAGAGTTAAGGTGAGCCTCGCCGTCTACGACAGGGACGGCATCGAGGGATTCTTCATCCCCAAAAGCTCCTTCCGTGACTTTTCTAGGCAGGCTGGATCTCAAGCGCTCGGTCAAAGCAACATCAACATCACCAATAATTCTGAGAGCGTAGAGGGAGTCGCCATACAAGCTCTCCAAGGGGTCTATCAGTCAGCCACGAGTGCCATAAGCCGTAAGATCCAAGAGAACAAAGCAAAAATCAAATACAACACGATCATCTACCTCATCAACGACAATGAATAAGTACCTTTACATCCTGCTTGCCCTCCTTTTCCCTGCTGTTCTCTCCGCTCAGGAAGAAGCAGGAAAGAACAGAGAACCACTCAAGGTAATCTACATCAATAAGGATGTATCGACGCACCTTGTCTCTCCAGAGGCCGTAAGCTATGTTGATCTATCGATTGCTGATATAGCAGGAGACCTCCCTCAGAGCAACCTCATCCGTATCAAGCCGACAAAAGAAGGAGCCTCTGGGGTGATCACCATCGTCGGTGAGCGATATATGACACAATACCTACTCGTCTATACAGACGACCTAAAGAAGGTATACAGTCGCTACAATATACCCTACGACGACGTGAGAAGCTACCTCAATGGTGAGAGCAGCATGACACGCTCTCAGATGTATGACTACGCCTACCAGATGTTCATCAGTACGAACCGCTTCTACAATGTAGCGACCAAGAACTTCGGCCTTCGTACAATGTTGAACAACATCTATGCGATTAACAAGTACTTCTTTCTGGACGTCAGCATCCTCAACAAGACCAACATTCAGTACGATATTGACCACATCAGCTGGCGCATCGAGGACAAGAAGAAGAGTAAGGCAACGAACTTTCAAAGCATCGAGGTTACTCCGCTTATGGAGCTTCATCAAGATCGTTCTTTTAAGCGAGACTACAGAAATGTCTTTGTCTTCGAAAAGTTCACCTTCCCGGAGGACAAGGTGCTCGTTCTCGAAATCGATGAGAAACAGGTTTCAGGGCGTGTAATCCGTCTCGAGATCGAGTACAGTGACATCCTTCACGCTGACGCTTTTATCCGCAAGTAGTATGAAGTACCTTATCCTCTTTTGCCTACTGTTACTCTCTCTGCTACCATCAAGGGCAGGAGAGAACGACTGGTACATCGGCTCATCAGGGCATGTACTTTTCAACCCCTCGAGCAGAGCAGCTCGATATGGGGCCTCTCTCTCCATAGAGAAGCAGATCGAGGGACGCAAATACATCGAGTTTTCCTTGCTTGCAACAGGATACCCTCATAGCAACCTCATAAAGGAGTCCGAGCTGATACTGCAAGGATACTACAAACCTCTCCTCTCGCTTGGGAAGAACAGCTATGGTGTTCTTAAGCTTGGTCCCAACCTCGGTTTTGGCTCGATTGGGCTACTCTTTGGCGTGGGGGTAGGCTTCGAATACGACCTCATTCTGAAGAGTGGGATCAAGCTCTATATCTCCCAGAATAATCTTCTTGTTTTCCGTGGCGATGATCGCTTCTCCTGTGGTCTCTCTGCGGGCATCCGTCTCCCCTTATAAGCCACCAATAATTATGCGCAGATACTTTCTTGCCCTATCGTTCCCTTGCATTCTGCTTGCCGTCGCCTGTTCTTCTCCTCGCTATCATAATGCCGCTCCTCGAATGACGGAGAAAGACGTCCTCCTCCAACAGACGAATAAGTACTACAGCGATGCCTCTATACTCGGCTCTGGGGCATCGCTCATAGACAGCATTAAACCGTTCTCTTTCCTCGAATCCGCAAAGTCCATCGATGGTATTGACGTTGATGAAGAAACGGGCGTCCTCAGCATGAAGCATTCTGTACTCTTTGACTTCAATAGCTACAAAGTCAAGGAAGAGGCTCTGCACCCCCTGTCAGAGCTCGCAGAAGCCTTCTCTAAGCATGGAGAAGGTAGGCTATTGGTCACAGGACATACCGATAACATCGGCTCATCCAGCTACAATAAGCGACTATCACTGAAGCGAGCTGAGGCAGTAAGCTCCGTTCTAAAGGATCTTGGTCTCACACAAGAACAGCTATCAACAGAAGGGAAAGGATCAAGCAACCCTATAGCCACGAATAAGACAGATTTAGGCAGGTCTAAGAATAGACGTGTTGAGTTCAGACTGCTCAGCAAGTAGGCTATGGCAAAGGAAGACAACAAAGGACAGGCGAATGAGCTCGGATTATTCCGAGCTGCTGTTTACCTATCCCTCATCTTGGAGCTCCTCATGTTTGCTCCTCGAGAATGGGTTGAGGTAGGAAGCGTGATTCTTGACAGACTCCGGGGGCTCTCTATATATCAAAATATTATACTTTCTAAGAGTGCTACACTTCTACTTGTCGCTATCACAAGTATCGGCACACGCCCGAAGAAGAGCCTCAACTTCGATGTGAAGAAGATGGTATATACGCCTGGATGTATAGCCATTCTCCTCCTCACTTTGAGCGTGTTTTGTCTGAAGAAGGCTGGAACTACAGGCGAGGGTTTTGCGATTTACGCCCTTCTTTCGCTCTTGGGTATAGTAATAGCCCAAACGGCTCTTGATAGCCTATCAAAAATCATCCATTCAGACCTTGGTGAAGACAAGTTTAACATAGAAAATGAAAGCTTCCCCCAAGCGAATAAATTGATAGAGAATAGGTACTCGGTGAACATCCCAACGAGGTACTATTATCAAGGAAAAATGCGTGATGGCTGGATCAACCTCACGAACCCCTTCCGAGGTACATGGGTTCTTGGCACCCCAGGATCAGGTAAGACTTTCTCTGTAATCGAGCCTATTATCCGACAGCACAGCGCCAAGGGCTTTGTGCTCGTTGTCTATGACTACAAGTTCCCTACCCTAGCTCGAAAGCTTCTCTACCACTATACAAAGAACAAAAGGGAAGGAAGGATACCTGAGGGATGTGGGTTCAAGATGATCAACTTCACCCACGTAGAGTATAGCCATAGGATCAACCCGATCCAGAAAAAGTACATCCCTAACCTAGCAGCCGCCTCGGAGACCGCCTCTACACTCATTGAATCCTTGCAGAAGGGGCAAGCAGCTAATGGAGGAGGATCAGATGATTTCTTCAAGAAGTCCTCTGAGAACTTTCTAGCTGCCATCATCTACTTCCTAACCAGATACGAGATAAATCCAAAAACAGGCATCGGCAAGTACTCCTCAATGGCGCATGTACTCGCCTTCTTGAACCTTGAATATCAAGTTATCTTTGACGTGTTATTCACCTCCCCTGAAGTACGTCCACTCCTTGCTCCTTTCCAGACCGCCTACAAGAATAAGGCTATGGATCAGCTGGAAGGGATGATCGGTACTCTCCGTGTCAATGCGGGTCGTCTCGCCACCAAAGAGGCATTCTGGATATTTAGTGGTGATGACTTCGATCTGAAGGTTACAGACCGAGAACATCCAAACTATCTACTCATTGCGAATGACCCTGAAATGGAGAGTATAAACAGCTCTCTTAATGCACTTATCATCAATCGACTAGTTACACGTGTTAACTCGGGGGAGGGGAAAAATATCCCTGTGAACATCGTGTTAGACGAGCTTCCCACAATCTACTTCCATAAAATAGACCGTCTTGTGGGGACAGCAAGAAGCAATAAGGTTGCTGTTACTTTGGGCTTCCAGGAGCTTCCTCAGCTCGAAGCTGACTACGGCAAGATCGGTATGCAAAAAGTTATTAGTGTATGCGGTAATGTAATATGTGCCTCAGCTCGACATAAGGAAACGCTGGACTGGATGAGTGGATCAATCTTTGGTAAGGTGCGTCAGATCAAGAAAGGTGTATCGATCGATCATCATAAAACAAGTACCAGCATCAATGAAGAGATGGGCGATCTTCTCCCTGCCGCAAAGATTGCGGATATGCCAACGGGCTTCCTATGTGGTCAGATCGCGCGAGACTTTGTTGAGACGAAGACCTCCTCTGACGGATCTATTGATCCACTGCGCGCGGAAGAGTTCCAGACAACAAAGTTTTACGGGAAAACAAACCTACCGATAGTGGCCATCAAAGAAGAGGAGCGGCATTATCCTACCGACCTCCCTAAGATTTACGACTTTGGGAGCGATGATAGAAAAGAAGAGCTACTCACCAGAAATTACGAGAAGGTAAACAACGACATCGAGCAAATGTGCTCCTCCATACTTTCAAAATAGCTATGCACAGATCCATCTTCTCCCTACTGTTGTTTTCGGTCGTTCTTCCTTGCGAGGCTCAGTTCTTCACCCTTCGCCCTGCCGTGCGTCAGAGCTTTCGTGTAATGAGTAAATCCGAGGTGGATTCTCTGCGAGGAAGAACAGAAGGGGAACGAGTATCTAAAGCTGATCATACTGATGAAGTCAAGCAGGATAGTATCCTTCCTTCGCCCTTGCAAGGATTCTCTTCTCCGTTAGATCGAGCTCTCGTCATTAACTCGGGTTTTGGACTGCGGACAGACCCCTTTACTAACAAGTCCAAGTTTCACTATGGAGTAGACTTGCATAGCCGTTCTGACGCTGTTCTGAGCATGCTCGGTGGAAGGGTCAAGAAGACAGGATACGACAAACGGGGGTATGGGAACTTTGTCACCATGATCTATGGGGACTTTGAAGTGACCTATGCGCACCTGTCTTCTATCCTTGTGTCTTCGAAGGACGTTGTTACCCCAGGTGCACCGATCGGCATATCTGGTAGTACGGGCAGGTCTACAGGGGAGCATCTACATATCAGTGTGAAGTTTCGGGGGAAACCTGTAGATCCTATCCCCTTCCTCCTCTTCATCGAGAAGCGAGCTAGAAAGGACGAAAGCAACATTACAATATAGAAGAAAGCAACAAAACAACAACACAATACTTCAACATAACAGCAATGAACGAAAACAACGAATACATGACTGCCCTAGAGCACGCCACCTCAAGTTACCCAGATGAATATGCTAGATACCTATCTGAGCACAAGCTTATGAGAGGAGTGGCATCAGCTGAGCTCTTCTTGAAAGAGTACGAGATCGAGGGTCTGAACGATGAACTATTAATTCTGTAAGGTAATGGCACAGCTTAGTGAAAAGCAGGTCGAGCAGTATGCAGAGCTTATAGCTGAACGCATACGAACGCTGGAAGGCAACTATCATGAACCCTGGGTAAAAATTAATAAACCTCTCCCCCAAAATCTTGATGGCCGAAACTACACTGTTCGTGGCTTGAACTCGATTATGCTTGCCATGAACACAGAGGCAAGAGGCTACGAGACTCCAGTGTACATCACCTTCCACCGTGCAAAGGAGGAAGGAGTTCGTATCAATCGCGGGGAGATAGGTACATGGGTGGGGTACACTGGTCAAATCATCAAGGAGAAAGACACAGGTGCGCGTATAAGCCAAGAGGATTACCGTTTATTCTCTGCTGAAGAGAAAGAAAGATACGAGGTATCCTTCTTTTCTCGTACCACGAAGGTCTTTAACCTCGATCAGACGAACGTGCGAGAGGCACGCCCTGACCTATGGAAGAGAATCCAAAATCGCATGGATGAGCAGACAACGAAGCTCTCTGGAGACAGGAGCTTCGAACATGCTCCAATAGAGTATATGCTCAAAGAAAACCAATGGATAATCCCAATCGAGCATAGTGAGCAGCCTCAAGCTTACTACAGCCCGTCTAAGCAGATAATCCATCTCCCCTACAAAGAGCAATTTGTGAGCAATCAGGAGTACTACTCAACAGCGATGCATGAGATGGCTCATTCAACCTCTGTTCCGCTTAGCAGAGCCATATCCCGCTATTCAGAAGATTGGAAGGCTTATGCTCGGGAGGAGCTTGTAGCAGAGCTTACCGCCTCTATCGGAGCATCGAACTACGGGTTTGAGAAAGAGTTAAAAGACAACAATGTACAGTACATCAAAGGCTGGCTGAGGGAGGCGAAGGAAGATCCCTCATATCTCAAAGAGGTTGTAGAGGACGTGCATAAGGCGAGCAACTTTATCATCAAAGAAGTTGATGCTGCGTATGACCTTCATCTAAAGGATGAACAGCAGAAGGATGAATCTAAGTGGATCGGTAAAATTGAGGAATTCTCATTAGACCGTCAAGCGAGCTATGTCACAGGCTTCATCGATGAGAAGAGTTTTCTTTCTGAGATAGACGACTACCTTCGCACAGTCAATCCCGATCTCTTCAGAGTGACTACATTGGTAGATGATCCTGCGCTTAAGGAAAAGGTTAATAGCCTAGTTTATTATCATTATGGACCTACCCTCAGCGATGAAGAGGAAGCAGAATATCAGATTAAATCGACGGAGGAGTACTTCAAAAAGGAAGAAGAGGCTCTAAAGGATAAACTGATTTCTATGTATGTTGATACTAATCTCATGACTTCAGATTATCTTAAAATCAACGATATTAATATCGGGCCTATAGCTAGGCTCATCGAGGGGAAAGAAGGTGAAGAGCCTATAAAGGAGGTCATACACCCTGCTCCAGATGGATTGAGCTATGATGATTTGATACGAGAGGAGATCCGTTTGATTCATCCTTCTTTACCCGAACTACCTACAGATAGGCAAAGGGAGGAAATAATAGAAAATTTTCTCAGACAGCCTTCTGTAGAATTATCCGATGGGCAGGGAGTGAATACCAAAGAACATCTTTTGGTAACTATGAACATCCCCAATAATAATGAGACACGGCGCCTCCTCGAGGAGAGAAGTGTTGATTTCAAGTCTTCTCAAGAAACCCTCTCCTATAATGCTGTAGTGCGCTATCGTGAAGGGCTTAAAATCGAGGGTACAGAGGAGAACAAGAGGGCGCTTGACGACCTCGGAATATCCGCAACACCTCTCAAGGATAACAAGCTCTTTGTCCCTCTTCATGGAAACCCAGAGATTGGTAAGCTGATGACAAGTGGTATCAAGAGTGAGGTGACATACGGGATGGCAGAGCTTCCAGTCCTGAGGAAGGAAAGCCTAGAAGAGCGTATCGGAAGATCTGGTATTACAGATGGGGATAGCCGTTCCCTCTTGCTCAAAGGGGAGAGCCTGATCGTTGAAAACGATAGGGGAAATAAATCACTTGTATACATCGACCAGACGACAAATCAGGTTCGATCAATCCCCACTTCGCAGATTCCCATTCCTAATCGTATAAGCTCGATTCCCCTACGGTTTGACGAGCTTCAGAAGCTACGCTCAGAAGGTTCTGTAGAACTCTTCGATAAGCAGGAGCATGTTTATCATCGGGTAGAGCTCGATGTTAGGGAGTCCGATAACTTCAAGATGGAATATAAGGAGCTGTCAAGCGAGAAGTATAAGCCTGTTCCCACTGTTGAGAGCTCTGATAAGGAGAAGATTGATTATATTGCTCTCCGTGGGGCAAAGGCAATCGATGACATTTGGGGTAAGGAGGCTCTTAAAAAGGAGCGTGATAGTTTTCTTGAGCGATATGATGTACAGGAGACGTATCGAGAGTATCTCGACCTGAAGGAACAGGGCGAGCCAGGAAATACGATACGTCAGAATGAGGAAATCAAGGAGGTATTTAAGGACGAACAGCGAAAGGAACAAAAGCGAGGTCTCTCCGTATGAAGAAGCATCAGTATAGCTTTCAAGAGCTCAAGGCGCGGGTCTCCGTGATCGATGTGGCCACCTATTTAGGTTATCAGTTTGACCGAAGCAAAGGAGTCGCACAACCTTCCTTCGTGCTACCCAGTGGCACGGGGGAGGTTCTTGATCGCATCTACATCAAGAACCCCCAAGATAGCAGTAGACAAGGCTACTGGCGCCGAGAGGGTATCAACAACAGTGGGGATGTGATAAGCTTTGTTCGAGAGCACCTCGACGAGTTTGGCGTAACGGGGAGGAACGATCTGGATACGATTAACAAGGTTCTTCATCGCTTTGCTGGGCGGGAGTTTGAGCTCAAAGACAAGCAACGGGAATACCAGGCTTATAGTCATACCACCCAGACCTTTGATCCCTCTCGGTGGGTAGAGGGGATAAGCCCACAAACGAGGGATCGCATCTTCTCTGCTCGAAACATCGATACGCACACGCTCCTCACCTTCGCTCCATACATCCATTCGGTACAGGACACCCATCAAGAGCGCAAGTACACCTATGTCGCCTTCCCCTACACTATACCAGGCGATGACAAACTTGTAGGCTATGAGCTCCGTGGGCTTGGAGGATTCAAGAGCAAGGCATCAGGCACGAACTCCCACGAGGGGATGTGGCTAGCTTCCTTTGCTGCCAGGAAGGAGGACGTAAGGAATATTTACATTGCTGAGAGTGCCTTTGATGCGCTAGCCTTCTATCAGATCCATAGAGATAAGATAGACCTCAAGAGTTCAATCTTCGTATCGTTTGGAGGTTCATTTAGTGACAGACAGTTCACGGGGCTTAGTCAGGTCTATCCTCATGCTCGCCCTGTGCTGCTCTTCGACGCAGATACGACGGGCGTGATGTACGACATTAGGGCAACTGCACTGATGTCAGGGAAGGTAGTACAGTCAAAGATCGATGGAGAGAACGTACACTTCTACATCGAGAATAAGCATTTTACCCTCCCCCTCGAAGAGCTTTCTGCTAAGGCATTTAGAGAAGCAAGCGGGATTGACCTCCCCTCCTCGCAGCTTCTTGTCTACAAGCCTTATGAAGGTCGGAAAGACTGGAATGACATTCTTATGGGATCTCCTTCGCATACACAAAGTAGCAATATCAAAAGGTGAGATACCGACCCTCCTCTCTCTATCTTCTGAGAGCAAACCTCGTTACATTAGGGATGATCCCTGTGCTGTACATCGCCTATGGAGTGCTTAACACCATGGGAGCACGTATAGCGATATGGGGGATCTTAGCTCTGGATTTAGTAATCCTATCGATTATCGTATATCACCACCTCTACCTACGTCGCTGTTCATGGACGATCACCGAGGAGCAAATCATCCATCAGAGAGGGGTAATCGCTATCGACAAGGATTACCTAGAGCTCTACAGGGTATCGGACTACAGCGAGTACAGCTCTGTTCTTGACCGACTCTTTGGTCTGAAACAAATACGCATCACAAGCACTGACCAGTCCTCCCCTCTCCTCATCATCTATGGCATTACAAACGACATTGACATACTCACCCCACTCAGGGAGCGAGTTGAGCGATGCAAAAGAAACAGACATATCTATGAAATGGCTAATCATTAGACTCCCTCTGCTGTTACTCCTAGCGTGTATTGCAAACAAGCCTTTGACCGCTCAGGTCTTTAACACTGACCCTGCTCTTGCTGTTGCAGTAAAGGTAGCAGGAGATGCGGAGAAAAAGGCTCTGGATAAGATTAGTTCAGAACAGTCGAAGATCCGCGACCTCCAGACGGCCGTAACCGTACAGCTGAAAAAGATCGAGGAGGTGCAGAAGAAGACCTACGAGTATCTTTCTAATGTATCTGCCGCTGTAGAGAACGCGCACGACATCAAGAAATGCGCTGAGCTATCGCTCGCTATCGGAGACATATGCAAAGGCGTCATTGATGCAGTCAAACAGAACCCTCAAGGAATGATGACAATAGCCGTAGCGACAAAGCAGATGGGAGCTATCACGAAGGAGGTTGCAGCTACTTATGCTTATATCGCTGGTATTGCCCTTAACAAGAAAACGCTCCTTGACGCAGCCGAAAGACTGCAAATAACGTGGCGGGTTCGCACCCATTTGCAGAATATTTACAATAGGCTTTACACTCTAATGTACAATATTCAATACTACAAGTTCCGTCACTTGCCTCAGCTTTTATCCCCCGAGGCCTATTACAATATAGTATCTCGAAAACAGATAGCCGAGAGCGTTATACGAGACTTTTCAAGATAACAATAACACAACATATAAAGATAGCAACATACAATGAAAATATTGTATGTTGCTATCTTTTTTTCTTTTTATTCCGAAGCCTGTTATCTACTGATGAACCTCGGTCATTGTCGTACATATGGTTCGGGAGGAGCTCTTCAAGTAGCTCCTCTATTCCCTCCGACGATCGAATATGTTCTCCTTCTCTATAGTCATTATTCGAAGCATGGGGAGCTCGAGAATCGACTAGCCCGATTCGCTCATACTTCATATCCAGCATATAGACCTCTACCCCACTATTCAGAAGTACTAAGTTCTGCTCTTTCAAGAACGCTTGTGGATCTGTTGCTCCCTTCCACGCTTCATACAGCTCTCGTAGGTTATGGGATGTGCTCTTCTCTTCCCCTGCCGTTCTGTCCCTTATTACTTCGAGGAGCTCGCTAGCATCTACCTTAAAGTACCGAGCAATCGCCTCTAGTTCGCCTCGTCGATGGGGTATAATCCGTCCCGCCTTATCCAGCCTATCATTATACCTAAGACGCTCTTGTAGATCTTCTGGGAGCTGTCCTAGGGGATACTTTTTATACATCAGCTTCCCTTGCTGCTTGTATATCCCATAAGGCTTAGCTAAGGCCTTAAACTCTCTACTGTTTAATCTCGGGTTTAACCGTAGGGCAGAGATCGTCTGCTCGAGCACCGTCTTCAGCCTATCTGCATCACTGAGGATGTTCTTGCTCTCATCGACAACATCCTTTAATGGCAGTATCTCGTTCCCCTTATAAACGCTCCTCCACTCATGGTCTATGATAGACCACCCATAGGGAGCTCCCTTCTTCCCGAAGAAAATAAGGTCAATGTTCATGGTCTCCTTCAGCATCCCTCTAATAGCCTCCAATGATACTCCATCCTGTCTGTACCCAGCAATAGCATTACGTATCTGCTCACCCCGTAATGCATTAATTTCAACCTTCTTTTGTAGATGAGTATCAAGAGTAGCCTTATCGATCTCCTGAAGGCGCTCCTTACCCTTATACATTACAAGATCCCCTCCCTCTACCTTTACTCTATACCCCTTCTTAGAGAGCACAGAAGTAAGCTGAGCTCTTGTGGATACGAGATAACCTAACGCATCCAGTTTGTCCTGCTCTGCCTGCTTATCGAGCGCCCCACGATCCATAGCCCGAAGGTGCGCAACACCTCGTCTAATCTCATTGCTAGCATTGATCTTCTTACCATCTGCTCCTATACGAGAGGATACGATATGCAGGTGGTTGTTTTCTGTGTCGTGGTGGAAGAAGAAGAGTGCAGGCGTATCCTTGTAGCCCATCTTTTCCATCCACTCCCTAGCAATATCAAGCAGCTCCTCTGCATTTTTCTCCCGACCTCGAACCGATATAGCTACGTGAAACTGGGGGTTCTTCACCCGAGTGTTGCGCTCGCTCCAGGCCTTCAAGTACTCTAGATAGTCTGCTTTTGTAGGTGTATCAAGGTGCGAAAGTCCTACCATATTCTGCGTGTGAAGCAGCTCAGCTGTTCCTTTCTCCACCTTTTTATAGTTATAGATTAGGCCATTGAAAGTAGACGTTGAGGAAAGGAAAGTAACGTTCATAAGTCTTCATTTCCCTGCTGTTCTACCGCCTGGACCTCACCTCGAGATATTCTAGAGAGGAGCTTTTTCAAGCTACCTAGCGTCTTATTTGCATCATCTACCCCCAGTATGAGACCATCCAAAGGCGTCAAAGATAGGTTCCGACCCTCTATCCTATAGCGGTGTAATTCCTTTGCTATTTGGTTAATATTATTACCAATTCGCGATAACTCAACCTCAACTCCTTTCACATTTTCGCTGAACTCTATCATCGTATCAAGACGATTTCGACCTCGTCTTATGTCGAAGTTTCGGACTGAATCAAGTACGAGAGAGCTGATGCTTGGGTAGCGTTGAGCCTTCTCGGAGAGGAGGCGATAATCCTCTTCTGTGAGACGTATATTGAGTCTCCTTGCTTTGCGAGTACGGGGTTCTTCCTTTGCCATAGTCATACAATATAGGGGCTACGTGGCTTGCCCTTAAACCCGACCGAAGGGAGGTGTAAAAGGCGTTTTTGTACGTACAAAAACACTACTTGCAGTCCAAACGATGGGATACTTTGCAAAGGTAGATTTTTTCACCTAAAAGGCGGTCATAACGAAAGGGAAAAGTGTTCGGGGGCTTCCCAGGCGGAGCTCCCGTAGCGAAGCGGAGGGGTAGGGCGCTCGATAGAGTGCCCTCTGCTCGACCAAAGGGAGAGCAGCCGAAATATCCCAATATCCCAATATCCCAATATCCCAATATCCCAATATCCCAATATCC
>ERZ773077.539-NODE-539-length-28433-cov-19.706251_pt1 | contig 28433 bp, 27 predicted proteins | sample MGYA00580612_ERZ773077 | MGnify/ENA primary metagenome ERZ773077 (study PRJEB29015, sample SAMEA2737971) | human oral metagenome | biome: human oral; feature: human-associated habitat; material: dental | place: China | collected 2021 ...
GGCTGTACGGTATACAGCAGTTTGTCGGGTACTTGGACAGCCTTACGGCCGTCTCCTGCCGACTGTTGCGTTTCGTTCTGCCTGCTGTGCTGAAACAGGGGAGGGATAGTCGGCGGACGCAACCACGCGCGTTTTTTAAATTCGGGGTCTTCGTGGTAGATAATTTTCTCGGCGAAAATTGCCCGACTGCCACCCAAATTGATGATGCATTTTTCAAACGGCATCAGACGTAACTCGTCCGGATTCATTACGGCACGACGTTGGTCAGAAACGCTGGTACTGTTACTGCTGCCCCTGCCGCTGGAACGCGAGGTTGAACGGGCTTTGAAGGTCTCGTAACCGATGATTTTGCTGTACTCTTCGCAGTCGTCCTGTTCGCGCGGCGTGTAGAAAATGCGGCAGTTGAAATTGGTAAAAAACGTTTTCATGTTGTCGCGGCCGTACACGGCTTCCACTTGGGACGGCGCTTGGATGATGATAAGCAGCCGAAGGCCGTAGCCTGCGATATAGGACACGCCGTGCTGCACGGCGGGAATGGCTCCCAAGGCGGTAAATTCATCCAACAGCAGCAGACACTGGTATTGGAGTTTCGGATTGTTTTCAGGCAGCCCCTGCTGTACGTTCACATCTATCAGCTGGCTGAAAAACAGGTTGAGCAGTCGGCTGAACGTGGCGGCTTCGGTGGGGACGACGCCGACATACACCGTCATCAGTTCTTGACGCACTTGATCCAGGCGGAAGTCGTCGTCTGATGTGGCCATTTCCACAACGGGGTCGAGGAATATGCCCAAAGGCGCAGTCATGGAGGCCAAAATATTCATGGCGGTTTCCTGGTCGTTGTTGGCAAACTCCTGCAATAAGGTGCGGCATTGAGATGAAAGGTCGGTTTTGGGTTTCATGGCACGCAGTTTCAGGGTTTGTTTGACCCATTGTGCCAGGCTGCCGCCGTCTTGGGGCGTAGTCAGCTTGAACAGGTTGGTCAGTGTAGTGCGCCAGCCGTATCCGTCCAGTTTTTTCTCGCGTTCGGCTTCGCGGCGGCGTTCTTGTTCGGTTTCTATCAGATACAGTCCGAGCCCGACAAACAGTTTGCGCGCGCTTTCTACAAAAAACATAGTGCTGCCGTCAGCATTGCGCGGTGTGGGAAACAGAATGGTCGCCATATTGGACAGGTCTTTGAAGGTAAAGAGCGGGTTGCGGCGGATATAGGTCATCGGATTCCATTTGTGCGAAACCAACGGCGCATGAGGATTGAGTTCGTGTTCGGGCATTTTGCCGGAGGGGTTGAACAGGAATACCTTGTGGCCGTGTCTGGCGCGGAAGCCTGAAGTAATCAGGAAATTTTCCAGTTTCGGGTCATATACGACCAAGCTGTCGCGGTAATTCAAGCAGTTGGGTATTACAATGCCCACGCCTTTGCCCGAACGGGTCGGAGCGGCTAAATAGAGAAACTCGTCGCCCTTGTAGTACAGGTATTCGCCTTGAAATTTTCCGATAAGCAGCGCGGGCATGGTTTCTTTACGGCTTCGGGTTTTGTCTTTGCCGGAAGGTTCGGGACGGAACAGCAGCCCGGCCTTTTTCACTTCGTCAAAGGTGGCAAAACGGGACGAACCGTGCAGCTCGCGCCGGGGTTTGGCCAACAGGGCAAACAGCAGTGCCAATGCGGGCAGGAGTGCAACGAATACGGCCAGCGCAGTACAAATTTTGAGCGGACGGATTAAGTGTGCGGGCAGATCGGGGTATTGCCAGTATCGGTACAGTAGCGTAACGCTTGCGGTGCTTTTGAGCGATTTCCACACGACAAACAGCTTCGCGCCCAAATATGCGCCGCCGGTACTGCTGACCGGCAGCGACAGCAGCAGGAAAACCACAAGGGACAACGGTTTCTTTTTCATGTTTAAATCTCGATAAAATATGAAAAAAAGCAACCTGCACGTCCGTAGAAAAGTGCAGGTTGCTTTTGCGGTTTTGAAAGGATATGGGTTACATGCCGACGTATTTTGGATCTTCCCCGTCATCGTCAACCGGATGGGCATTGGGTACGGTGGCAGGCGGTGCGGCATCTTTGGTGCGGATAATCTGCATTTCATGGGCGTGGACTTCCCAGACCGTCCGCGCGGCACCCGTTTTGTTGTCGGTAAACTGGCGCGACTGGATTTTCCCCCACACCAAAAGCGTGTCGCCCTTGTGCAGGTAGCGTCCGACCGTTTCGGCCAACTTGTTACGGAACAGCACGGTAAACCACTCGGTGCGCTCCTGCTTTTGGCCGGTGTTTTTTTCCGTCCACGTCTCGCTTACGGCCAGCGAGATTTTGGCGGCGGGTGTGCCGTCGGGAAAGTAGCGGATTTCGGGGTCTTGGCCCAAATTGCCCATCAGTTCTATTTTGTTTACGCTCGGCATGGTATAACCTTTCTGAATTGGATTAAAAAATAAAGGACCCGGATATGGAAAAAGAGAAAAAGGAACGGCAGGATACGCTCACACCGTTGCAAAAAAGGGGTTTTGCCTTTGTCTACGAAATGCAGCGGCAGAACGAGGAACTGGCGGCGCAGGTGGCGGATTTACAGCAGCAGGTGCGCGCCCTGTCAAAGTTTGCGGAACAGACGGTGCTGCTGATGCCGCCCGTGCTGGCTTTGCTGGACGAACCGCAACGCCGGGAGGCGATAATCGCCCTGTTCGAACAGGCATTTGATCTGAATCGGCAAAACAGTGATTTTTTTGATACAGGGGAGGCGTGGGCGGAGTTTACCGCTGCAGTCAAGCGGATTTATCCCGAAGTCGATATAGATACTCCCTGAGCTGCAGCGCTATCGGGTTGGGTGCGCGGACGGCGGCTTCCGAACCAATGCAGGCGGCAGGCTGCCTGAAACCTTCCGCTTCCTGCTGCGAGGCGCGCGCCAGCCAGCCCTGCCACAGCGCTGCCTGGATTTCGGGCGGCAGGTTATCGTTGCCGCCTTCTTCAAGCCAGTCGGTAAAACGGGCGTATTCTTGACGGTAGATGGATGTGTCCATGGGATTCTCCTTTCAGACAATAATCAAACAGAAAAGGCGGCCTGCATTTTGGATTTCAGGCTGCCTGTTTCATAAATGTAAACCAATGTGTTTTGGTCTGATTGCTCTTGTGCTTCATTGAGATGTGCCCGAACAGCGGTTTTTGGTCGGTTAATGCCAATATTTCTTTAACAGAAACTTGGTTTTCGTTCCACTTGAAAATCAATATGCCCTCGTTTTCCAGTACACGGAAGCATTCGGCAAAGGCGAGGCGTAGGTCTTCACGCCAATCTTTACCCAGCGTGCCGTATTTTTTTGCCAACCATGATTTTTGCCCCGCATGAACCAGATGGGGCGGATCAAGTACCACCAGCTTAAACTGTCCGTCAGAAAACGGCAGCGCGGTAAAGTCGAGCTGCACATCCGGTTTGATTTCGAGATGCCGCAGGTACTGGCGGTCTTTGAGCAGGTGCGTTTCATCGCGGGAATCGCCGAACAGGCAGCGTTGGTCGGCTTTGTCAAACCACATCATGCGGCTGCCGCAGCAGGGATCGAGGATGGGCGGTGTTTTCAAACTGTTGTTGGATAAGTTCATAACATTTCCTTTGGGGGATGGAAAAAAGCAGCCTGCACTTTAGGTTTCAGACCGCCTTACCATTCAGTTTCTCCGTTTCCGCCCGGTAATAGGCGGCGATTTGGGCAATTTCGCTTGCGCTTTGCCGTTTCTGCGGTTGTTGTTTCAGCGCTATCAGCGCGTCTATCCGCTCCCTGCCGATTTTCTCCTCCAGCCAGCGTGCGGCTTCGGGGATGTCTTTGGCAAACCAGTAGTTGTGGCAGTGGTGGCACAGTGCGGCGGCGTTGTCAGGGTGGTAGCGGATGGCGAAGTGGCGGCGGCTGAAATGGTGGCTGCACTGCAAACCCGTGCCTTTTGCCGGATACCGTTTGCCGCAGTGTTCGCAGCAGTAGCCCGCGCGGGCGCGGATATAGTCGGAAAACGCGGCATCGGCTTCGTTGTGGGTGAAGGTTTCAACAGCTTCCCTGCCCGTATCGGCCAAAGCTTTTTCCTGTCGGCGGATATGGGTGCAGGTTTCATGCAGCAGGTCGTACAGCGCGGTTTGCCCGTATTTTTTGGCATCGCGCTGCCACGTCTGCAAATGGGCGAGCAGGACTTGGGTGTCGGTCCGGTCTTTGACGGTGACGACGGTCATGGAGTTTCCTTTGCAACGGAAAGGCAGCCTGCACTTTGAATGGCGGGCTGCCTGAAAACAAAACCCCGCTTCTTGCGAAACGGGGCGGAGAAAACGGTTTTATTTTCGGAAACGTTGTTTATAGTTTCGGCTACCGCACCGTAGCGGCCGTTCTCTTCGGCGCGGAGACAAGCATGGCGGCTAAGGCGGCAATGCTGGAGATTTGATAGATTTTTTTGAGCAGGTTCATGATGTATTCCAATGAAAATAGCCTGAATCGGGCTCCCGTTTCAGGCTATTTGTGATTATTTTTTACCACATTGGCTTCTATATTTTCCATCTATAGATTTAACAGCTTCCAAAAGCTCTTTATTCGTTATGTGCTCGACCAGCTTATCTTGCGCCGTTTGATATTCTGTTATCAATTTTTTACAAGTTTCATCTTCTATTTTGATGAAGCGATTGCTACCACCCGCATATAGATTAGCCAAAAGAGTCTTTCTATCATCAGATAATTTCAAAGGTATATTGCCTATACCGTAATTTAAAACAAGTTCACCGTCTTGTTCGGAGAGAACATCAGTTCTGTTAGAACGTATCATCACATAATTACCGTTATCTTTTTTAATCTCTATAAATTGCAGCAATTCATGCTCATCACGCTGCCAAGTACCGACATAATCATCGGCACTTTTTCCGCCGCAGGCGGCCAACATTAAAACCATAACCGATAAAGCTATTTTCTTCATTTTCATACTCCGTATTGAGATTGGAGAAATACCCTGCTGCCAGTATAGGGGTTTTCTGCGGTTTGTATAGTGAATTTAACGCTATATCGCTTTCAAAAGCAGCCTGTACGTTGGATTTACAACACGTTTGTGCAGGCTGCCTGTATTTTCGGGTACGTTCACACGCGCCCGCGCAGTGCCAGGTATTTTTCCACCGGATCGAAATACAGCTCGGTCATGTAGGTGCGGTTAAAGAAGCACACGACGTCAATCGTGGTGCGTACGGTATTCAGGATATAGTCGTACGGCATGGATTTGCCTGCGGCGGATTCCATAGCAAGTTGGGCAATGCGGTAATGCACGCTGCGCGCATCGTTGGCATGGACGGAGGTCAGCCCACCCGGGTGACCAGTATTAAGTGCGGACAGGTAATCCCACGCTTCGTCGCCGCGCAGCTCGGTCAGCAGGATGCGGTCGGGTTTTAAGCGCATACAGGCGGCGATAATCTGCTTGGCCGTAATATGTTCTTTGTAGAACAGGTGGGCATGGTTGAGGTGGTGCGGTGTGTCCAACTCGTGCGTATCTTCAATGGTAATCAGCCGTGTGTCGTGCGGAATCATATCCACCAGGGCTTTGGTGAACGTGGTTTTGCCCGAACCGGTGCCGCCGACCATGCAGATGTTGAGTTTGCGGTCGATGGCGATTTGAAAAAAGGTGTTTAAGTCGCGGTTGGCTTTGGCTTCGAGCATTTGGTACTGCCAGTTGGCTAAGGGCACGTCGTGCGGCAGTTTCATTTTGTCACACACGTCGCGGTAGTGTTTGCCGTCCAGTTCGGTTTCATGACCTCCGGTGTGCAGGCTGCCTGCGTTGCCGTATTGCGAATAGTCGGTAAAGCCCTGCAAACGGCCGGTATCGATATAGCCGTCCAATGTGAAGCGGCTGGTGGAGGGTTTGCGAAATGCGAAAACTACCGTATCGTTCTCGCAGCTTGGCGGCAGCATGATGTGGCCGCGCTCGCCGTCGGGCAGGGTGACGGAGTGGATGGGGCTTTGCTCGTTGATGTGCTTGTCGTTGAATACGCATAGGGTATTGGCCAACTGCCGCAGCGCGTCCAGTGTCAGGCGCGGGTCTTCATGGCGCATCACGCCGTCCGCACCTTCCACAAACACTTCACCTGCACGGTTTATCATCACTTCGGTGATGCCGTCTTGGCCGAGCCGGTCGCTGATGCCGAGCTTGTCCAGTTGGTTGCGCGCGGATGCGTCTTTGAAAATATTGTTTTCCATAATGTGGCTTTCAAAATAAAGGCAGCCTGCATTTTGGATTGCAGGCTGCCCGATGGTTGGGTTTATTGCCGGATACGCATTCCTTCGCGTGCAGGAACGGTAGGAATCTGCCGTGAGTCTATGCGCCGGTATACGCCGCTGAAGTCCACATCGCGGGCCACCATAATGTTGATGATGCTGCCCTGGTTGACATAACCCGTTGGGGGGATGTTGATGGAGTTTTTCAGCGCCTCCGTAGCCATATCCTGCGCAGATCGTGACGTACCGTCGAAATTGAACGTCTGGCCGTTGGCATTACTGTTTTTACGGTTAGCGGCGTAATTGCCCAAGTCGCCAATCATGCTAATCATGACCGCACCGCCGAAGCGCCGCCAAAAATGGTATTTGACGCGAGCATCCGTACCGGCTTCGCCCAGTTGCCCTGCAGCAGGGCTGGCCAGGTTGATCTTGATGCCGGTCGGAGTTTCGGCTTCGTTCCACAGAACAAAAACGCGCGCCTGCCCTTGCAGCATGGCGGCCGTCTGTTCGCCAACCACTTTACTGCCCCGCTCCAGCAGCAGTACCTTACCATTGGCGGAATATACGTCGTTTGTCACAAGGCAGCGTGTGAATCCGGGCTGTGTGGTAACGATTTTGGTTTCCAGCGTGCAGGTGATATTCGTACCTTTGGGTAGCAGGTAGGTCAAATCGCCGCGTTGCATAGCTTGGGCAGATGCGGTTTGTGTAGGGTTCAGTCGGTTGCCAAAACCGCCGCCATTACCTTCGGCCGATGGTTGCAGCCCTTGCATTTCACTCGGCGATAAACCGCTGATGGCTCCATCCGTATCATTTTGACCGTTGGAGGATTCCTGCATCTGGCTGCCACTGCTGCCATTCTCTACCAATACGCTACCGCTCTGTTTTCGGTCATACGGTGTTTGTTGTGGCTCGCTAGCTGCAACTTCGCCGGTTTCAGCAACGGCCGAAGCTTCACCCACATCAGGATCTTCTTCATCAGGTTGAGGGGTTTCCTCTGGTGTGCTGGCACCTAAATCCAAGGGCTCTTTGGAAAAATCACGCTTTTTACCGTTGGTAATCATTTCCTTATTCTCGGTATTTTTAACGATTTCTTCCTTATTGGACCTGCCGACAAACAGCATCAGACCGGCAATGCAAATACCAAAACCCAGTAGGCCGATACCGATAAAAATCAGCATCTTTGTGCCTTTACTTTTGCCTTGGGACAGGTTTTGAGGAATGCCGGTTTCAATTTCTCTGTTGCCGATTTTCTCCGCCATCTCCCGTTCATCCTCCATTTCCATATAATGGCTGTGCTGAACGGTTTCGGGCGTTTCATCATCATCGTCTGTGCCTGGCGCATCCGTTTCGTCAAATTGGTTACCGAATTCCACACTATTTTCCGTATTCATATCCGTTTCATCGGAGTGCTCGGGAAAATCGGGATAGCCGTGTCGGTTCATTGTGTGTCTCCTATACTAATACGGATGGTTTCTGGACTATCTGTACCCGTTCGGTTGAAGCGTCCTGTATCGTCATATCGGCGGTTCTCAACGCCTAATACGGATTTACCCAAACGGAATACAAAATTCCGTGATGTTTCGTGTATGACGACTGTATTCCCTTCTATATGGGTATTGAGTAAGGTTTCGCTACCATCCGCCTCAATGCGATACATAGCGGGTAATGCACGCGCATTATCAAATTGGAAATAGGTAAAGCGTCCATTGTCCCATGCGGCAGTCGGTGCCAGGTCTTTATCACCACGCGCCCAATAATTGAGATTTGCATCCTGTTCAGGCTGTTTTTGCGGAATACCGGCCATGGCCAAGCGGACTTTATTTTGCTGTTCGATGATCTTGGCCGTATTGGCGGCTTCGGTATCTGGATAACGGAAGCGCAGGATATAGGTAGGTTTCTGCCTATCCGTAGCGGTTTTCAGGCGAAAGGCATAGGTACGTTTATTAGTGACAACCAAAAGATTGGTGTCAGGCTGGGGTGCGATAGGCTTGAATATGATATTCCGCCCTTTAGCAGCCAAATTCCAAGCAGCCGTATCGCCCATTCCTATCAGTGCGTTGTCGCCACTGAGCCGTTCATCTGCTTCCAATTCAATCAATGTAGCTTCACCTACTTTGGTTAAAACCGGGAATACATCATCGGAGCGGTAGGTTGCCATCTGAATACGGCCATCGTGTACGGAATGTTTGGGTTGAGACTCGGCAAGGGCGGCCTGAAAAGACAAAGCCGCCAATATGGCGGCTGTCCAACGAGTTAGTTTCATGGCTGTATCCTTTATTCTGTAGCTTCGGGGTCGGCACGGTAACTCAATGCCTGGAAACCCAGGGGATTGATAAGCCGATCCTGCTCGCTTTGCGGTGCAGATTTATATTCGTAGGAAATGGTGGCGATATATTTTTGCGGAGCAGGAACGGTAATGCCCTCGGTCAAAGGCCTCACACGCTTAATAAAGCGTACTTGCGCAGTATCGTTACCAATAAAGGCCACGGACGTTACTTCGATTTCTACCCGAAAATTGTTTTTCAGAATTTTATGCGGAGCTTCCGGCAACTCGAATAATTTGGCCAATCGATCTTGCTCTTCAGGCCCTGACATCAACATAGCTGAATCGTAGCTTGCCTGAATGGTGTACCAGTCATAGCCTTCTCGATCGCGTACATATTTGGCCAACCAAAATTTATCCACCACTTCACCGTAACTGTCTTCACGCTCCTTCATCACACTCACAATATCGGTTGCGCCAGTGTTGTTGTCTACGCGCAGTACAAATGGATAAGCGACCTTGAGCGGCGACAGTGCTGCCACCGCACCTACAGACAGGCCTGCTATTAGCAGGCACACACCTGCTGCACCCCAGGCGATTTTGGAAAACCGGCGGATACGGTCAATTTCGGACTGCTCAAAGGCTTTGGCCGATTGGATGAAGGTGTAGGTTTCTTTGTTCAACTGTTTTTTCGTCAACGGCGCGGACGACGGCGACTGTTTGTGGCAATCAGCGTTTGATGTTTTCTTATTTCTGTGGAACATAATTTGTATCCTGTATGTTTTTTACAGCGGAATTAATGGGGAAAGGTTTTCCGTGAGGTTTGGGAGGCTTCGTCGAGCAAGCGGTCAGGCAAGCAGCAATGCATAAAGGCAGTGCGTACCGTATAAAAATGTTCATGGTATGACTCCAAAACAAAAGGCTGCCGGAAAACCTACTGTAGTGGTTTTGAGGCAGCCTGAAAGATTGAATAAATAGGGTCAGTCCCTATCGCGACGGTTTACGATGAAAACGGGACGGGCAAAGGAAATGCGGTCGGTGAAGATGCCGAAAACGAACATACCGAACAGTCCGAAGACGAAGAGTCCTCCGAAGTATGCGATATATTGCGCCAAATCGACGCTAAGGCGGATATACCAGTCCGGATTCGGCGGTATATGGTTTCTTATCATAACCCCGCCGAATGCGGTTATAAACAGCGGCACATCCAACCAAAACACGGTAACCAAGATTTTAACCACCCAAGGCGTAGTACCTGTGTAAAATTCCAGCAGTTTATGCGGCATCAGCCACCATAAGAAAGTTGCAATGAATACATAAAAACAGAAAGAAGACAGCCCCGCAAAAAAGGTTACCAGCCAGTTGACATCATCGGCGATGATGAAGGTAACCATTGATGCGACAGAACTGGCAACATACAGGGTTATAAGGCCTATACGCACACTTTTCATATCATTCATTGGCAAATCCTTTTCAATGGGGGTTGAACGGCTCAGGCAGAACGGATTTTATTGCCACGAATATTGCGGTAGGCATTGCGTACTGCACCATATGTTCGGGACGCACCGTTTTTTGCCATTTCTCCTCCGCGCTCTGCCATTCTCGTACCAGCAGCCGCGCCTCGGTAAATGCCTGAGAAACCTGATATACTCGCCCCGCCCGTTAAAGCGGTTGCAATGGTCGGCACGTTCCATACTACCACTAAAAACACGAAAGTGGCAAAGAAAAACATACCAATTAATGGGAGCATGATGAACGGTGTCAGCACTTTAGTTGATGCCAGGGCATCTGTAGACAACTGCATGTTGGAACGGTAAAAACCCAACTGTACCGCTGCTACAACAACGTAGAACATCACCATTACGCTGTAACTCATGATCTGCCCTATCCAGTTCATACCCCATTGCCGTGTTGCCGGGAAAAGCATCGCGCCTATAAATATCGGGCCGGTCAGTAATACCATGGCCAACGAGATTTTAGCCACCAAATAGAAGGCGGCTACTACCCCGAAAAAAATGAACCCCAATACAATCAATGCAAATCCGAATATGTTGAGTGCCAGACGGGTACCGAAATCATCCCATTCCGTATTTTTGACCGCATTGGAGGTATATGAAGTAACCGCATCCATAAATTTACCGATTTCACCGTCTATGATATTACCGTTATAGGGCTGCCCGCTAACGGCTTCCGATAGAAATTCGGGAAGGGTATATAGTATCTGCGCAAGTTCCACATACTGGGAGGCATTGAACGCGCAGGCAATAATGACCAGCCATCCGAATACCCGAAGCATCATATCCAATATGTATTCGTCCATGCCCCGGTTGTAGGCGTTGAACGCCACAATCATCACATAAATGCCGAAACCGACGGCAAAAAGCGGGGCGACGGCATTGATGATATTGGCGGCTTTCCCAAAAAAATCGGAACCCAAACCTTGCAGCAGGGTGGTAAACAGATTTTCAAATATATGAATGTCCATGCGGTATCCTTCTTTATAAAAAAGCAGCCTGTACATCGTGTAAATGAAGTACAGGCTGCTTTGGCGCTTTATTAGTTGCAGGCATCAAATTTGCCGGAAGAAATGTGTTTGATTTGGCACGCTTCCAATGCCATGCGCTGCTTTTGCTCTACTTCGCGCTGCATTCTGTACAGACGTTCAGCATTTTCAATTTCAATCTGCTGATGCTGCAACTGTGTCGTATAGGTCGAAATCTGATTGCGGATGTCGGCTGCCGCCTTCAAATCGGCCGCATTACGCGCCAAATCGCTCAACCGCTTAATTTCGGACAAACGTTTGTTGTTGTTGGCCATAAATCGGTCCAAATTGTTGATTTGCGCCGTCAGAGCATCTTTATTGGCCTGCTGGGTTTTCGCGTAATTGTTGCCCGTATGCGCATTATTGACATTGATACCGGCCTGTTTGTACAGATTGCGTAACTCGTTGGGAATATCCTGCTTGAAGACCTCTTGTGCGATCTGTCCGACATCGCGCAAACCTTTCAAGGCTTGGATTTGTTCTTTCAGGCGTGCGATCTGTTCGACCTGGTGGCGGATTTGTTCCGTGGCCTTTTGCACCGCCACCCAGTCTACCGTCGGAATGCCTTCTGCAATGGCCGCAGGTGAAAACATCAGGCAGCCAGAAACAACGGCCGCCGCCAAAGTTTTGTATGAAAATTTTGTTTTCATGGTTAAAACTCCAAAAAAAATACCGCTATATTTCAATAGCGGAGGTTGGTGGAAACGAATGAAATATCACTCGGGAAATTGACAGGGAAGCAGTTTACGGAGCATAAGCCTGGAATTTGAGTCGGCCGGCATCAAAGTTTTCTATACAGTCTTGATAGTCTCCGCTATATTCGTTCCATTCTTTAGGCTCCAACATCTGCCTCCCGGTAAATAAGCCTTTGCGTTCGCCCCGGGTGTTGTATGTCGGCATTTCGTATTCGAGATATATCGGTTTTCCCGTTTTGTTATATGCCGAACCTTCCAGCAGCAGGCGGTGTTTCCCCGGGCATACCGCACTTGGCTCTACCGTCAGCTTCATGTTTCGCAGTTCATACTGTGCCGTATGCTTACCGGCAATACGGACTGTTTTTCCGTTGTTTTGGGAAGAGGCTGTACCGCCCAAACTACCCAATACTTGGTTGGCGTTTTCCAAAGCAGCACCTAGTTCCGCACAGGATGCAGTAAAGAACAGTGTGGATAACACAGGAATCAGAATTTTACTTTTCATAATCCATCTTTCAAAATGAACAGGTATTTACTACAGGCCGCGATCCACAGCAATTAACCCGTTATGTTTCGCTGAAAACAGCTTGCACAGCCATACGTTTGGCTTCCCTCTTCTGCCGCACAGCGGCGATGAACGGCACATACCAGTCGTCCGGGTGTTCGCCGTATTGCGCCATGATTTGGTGCAGCAGCTCTACATTACCGCTATTACCTGATAGCACTGCGATTTCATCGGTAAAACCTTTTAAATCCAGCTTAGCAAAGGCAGACTGGGTGGACTGTTTGACCAGAAATGTACGGCTGGCAAGCGAGAGTTTTTTCAGTTCTTTGAACTCTTTGCGCGTCATCTGGCAACGCTCATAGCTGCCTTGGTATTCCGCTGCAGGGTTAGGCAGGTAAATCTTGGTTGGTGTCTGCTCGATAATGGCCGGGAAAATATCGCTGGCAATGGCATCGGCAGGCGACTGTGATACCAGAATCAACCAACCGCCGCGTTTACGGTCAGTTTTTAGAATTTTGAGCATCAAATCGGAAGTAGCACTGAACCGTGCTGCAAACCAAAATTCTTCGATGATCGTGGCCAAAATACCGTTTTGTGCAGCGACCTTGTCCATCATCAGATTGCGCAAGTGGAAAAGATACAGAAACACCGGCGCTGTAGGCGGATAGTTATCCTTCAGAATATCGGACAGATCAAAGCCGACCCGGTAGAAATCTTCGGGATTGAAAAGGTTGCGCGGATTGTCCAGGCACCATGCGAATCGTCCGTTCTCACTTCTGCACCATTTGCCCAAACGTTCGCGCAGGGAGTTGGATTCGCGGCTGTGCGGTATGTGTTGCAGCAGGTGGCTGAAATGGCGCAACTCCCAATCCATACCGAACAGAGTATCCACTGCCAGCTTGATTTGCTTCTCTTCTTCGGCGGTAACTTTGCCGTTGTGGTCTGCGCCGCAAAGGCTTACCAATGAATAGAGAAACTCCCTATTAGCCTCGGTATCGGGCAGTTGGAAAGGATTGAGCCCTGTAGGCTGACCAGCCTGCAAGGCAAAATAGCTGCCGCCCAGTACGCGGATAAAAATTTCCATCCCCCTGTCCAAATCCAGCACGAACATAAACGGATTGAAGCGTTCGGTAAACGCCATCAGTGCACATTGCAGCGTGGTTTTGCCCGTGCCCGTAGAACCCAAGATCAGCGTATGCCCTGCCACCTGTTCGCCAAGATTGTCTTCTTTGGCATTCGTGAAGTGGAAATTGAAGTCATAAACGGTTTTGGATACAGTCTGCAACGGGATAATGGCTGATCCGTCCCCAATCGGATTGCCCGATTTTTTACCGCAGGAATAGTTATGGATGCCGAAGGTGCAGGCAAGGTTTTGCGTGGTTTTGGGGAAACAGCGCGGTTTATCCTTACTGCCCGGCACTTGGCTGAAATAGGTAGATGGTGCAGACTGGCTGGCTTTGGTAAAACGGAACCCGCCCGCATTCATAAATGCGGCATAGGCTTTCGCACCGTTTTCGGCAGCCTGAAAAGCGGTATTGCCGTACACAACCAATGCGGCATGGTAATCGCCGAACATCAGTTCGCCCGATGTAAGCATACCCTGTCCCAGCAGCAGCTCGTCCTGCTGCTCGACAGCGTAGTCTTTGACCGACTGCAGGTTTCGCAGATGACGTGCCAGTTCCCGCTGCATTTCGTAGGAATTCACATACGTCAGACTCTGCGTCAGCGTAAAGGCAAACGGTAATGACAGCACGTCTGTGAAAATTTTGGCCTTGGAAATACCAAAGTCCTTCAAATCATAATGCACGGAAAACTTCCGTCCTTGCCCGTTTTTGGGTCGGATTTCGGCAATATCCGTACCGAAATGGATGTCGGAATTGCCGATAACCTGAAACGCATCGGTATTGGAGAGCGGCACCTGTTCGCGGCAGCCATTCACCAACTGGCTGATAAATTCATAGACTTCGCTGAACATAATGCCATTGCGGTTTTGATAAACCGTCAACAGCACGGGTTCGTAGCTTGTAAGCGCATTCATCAGAATCTCCGCCAGTTCTTCGGCTTCCTTAATTGCACTGTCTATATCGCTGTTTTTAATCAGCACCGACAAATAAAAAACGTTTTCGTAGTAGTCTTCCTTTTGAAAACGAGCCAGATACTTGTCGGCAAACTGTTGGCAGAAGGCGGTCTGAAAACGGTAGTTACGGTCGAAATCGATTTTTTGCCGTACCAGATGCGTCCACACTGCCAGTCGTTTGCCGAGTGTTTTGCCCAAACCTGCAAAGGTGTTGGCCAGATTACTGAATTCGGAAAACAGCGTGCCGTCATCCGCGCTGTCGAACGGCATTCCCTCCATGCGTATGGTGAACAGGATATAACCGTCCTTGTACCACACGAGGTTAGGGGTAACGTGTTGGCACATCTTTGGCAGAAAATCGGCGTGGGACGGCTGGTTTTTCACCTGCCTCCTCCAAAAATCGCTGGTAATCATCAAATCTCCTTCCGTATTTGGTTGCTGAAACAGTATTGGTATTGCCCCACATCTTGGCGTTTCTGCGGCGCAGCAGCCACAAGGCCTCCAACCCGTAAATCTTTAATGCGTCATCATCATCGGCGCAGATGGTTTTAAGCCCTAAAATTACCGGCACGCCCAAAAGTAGAAATAACAATGCCCTTCCTTTCAGGAAGGGCAGAGTCAACATTGTGAGCATGACCAAAACAAAGCAACATACCACCAACGCCATCAGCGGTACCCCAAAAAACATGGCCTTGCGGTTTAACGCATTGAACGCGGGATATACTGTGTGGATGTCTTGTTCGTACTCGTCCATCATCATTCCTAGAATTTGATATTTTTACCGAGGTCGAACAGCCATGCTGCACCGGCAATCGCCGCACCGGCACCGACAATCCACATACAGACGCGCAATACGTCGGTAATGCGTTTTTCGCCGAAATAGCCCCAAATAAAGGTAATCAGCAGGGCAATCGCAGCACCCACACCCGCAAGGGCGTAAATCGCATCCTGCACGCTGGTCGCCCCTTTTTTAATGCCGTCCGCAAAACCACCTGCGGCCATGGCCGACTGTGCGGCAAACAGCAAAGAACATGTCAAAAAAGCCTTGACCCAAGGCTGGGTTTTAGCACTTGTAGGAAATGTCATTACCTAGTCTCCAAATAAAACAAAATAAAAAAACCGGCAGCACAATCTACCGGCACGGCTATACCGAAAGCAGTCTGCTCTTCGTGACTACGTTCGGAAAAAATAGAAACACACCCTGCATTTCCACTTGCTGGGTGTGTTTCCTTTAAAACTCACCAAATACATCCCACGTTTCCCGCTTACGTTCGGGTTGCGGCGCGTGTCCGACAGCAGGTTGTGCTTGAAACGGTGCATCATTGTCCGTCCCGACCGATACGGTTTGCGGTTTCGGATTGCCCGAAACCAACACCGCCCTCGCCGGTGCGGGTTTTGAAGGGGGCGCCGGTTTAGAGGGGGCGGACACCGTGTGGTTCGGATTTACGGCAGGCACGTTATAGGCCAAAAGCTGGTTTAACGTATTGTCCCGCGCCGCGTGCAGAATTTTGACGACATACGGAGGCTGGCCTTTGAAGTCCGCCCGAAAGCCGGTGCGGAAGTTACCGCTGTAATAACAGCTAAACGCTTTTTGCAGGTGTTCCTGCGAGCGTCCTCCCGCACGTTTGAAACAATCGGCCAAAATTGCCGCGCCCGCCTGAATGTTCTTGCAGGGATGAAACACGGTTTCGTAGTCCAAACCGTATGCTTTCAGGTTGTATCGGTTAACCTGCATCAAGCCCATGCTGAAATTGCGTCCCTGTGCGTGCAGCATTTTGGCGTTGGCAACAGCCTGTTCGTAGGTTTTAGGCTGCCTTTTCAGGGCACCGCGCACCACGCCGATAGCGTAGGGATTAAACCGGCTCTCCACCCGCGCTACGGCTTGCAGGGTATCGGGATGGACATCGCGCCCGCACTGTTCGGCGAGCCGGTTGAACGAAACCCCCTGTTTGGCGTAAACAGGGGGTTGGGGGGTGGCCAAGGAGTGTGTGGGTAGGGATAATGTTGTGATAAGAAGTAATAATGTCGGTGTTTTCATAGATTTTTCCATTTTGAATAGTAGGAACAATTTTATTCTTCGCGCCAATAGGTAATACCGTCATCGCACAAATACGCCTTTTTGCGCGGCGATGTAGTAACTACGGTAGCCAAATTGCCGTTATTTGTTATACCGAAACCCGTATTGACTTCGCTGTTGGCTACCTGGGTCAGTTTGCAGTGGTGCTCTTTTGCAAAATCACTCCACTGCTGATGTTCATAATAATACGTTGCAACAACAACGACAGTACACAAGATAAAAGCCAAAATAATGCACGGTATAATTGAATTGTCAGTATCCATTCGCAAACCTTTCTAAAAATGCCGAAAGCCATATTGAAAACAGCTTTTCAAAACTGCTTTGAATATGGTTTTTATGTGTGTCCGATTTGTGCCTGTACTAGGCTGTTTTGGACTTTATTAGGCTATATCGTGCAGGCATCAACCTATTGTTTATCAATTAGTTATATTTGTAGTCAAAGACTGTTAATCCGCAGGTCGCTGGTTCGAGCCCAGCTCGGGGAGCCAAATTTAAAGCCATCCGGATATTTTCGGGTGGCTTTTTCTTTGCCTATTTCAACGCAATAAAAAAGTGCAGGCTGCTTTTATATCGTTCAAAAGCAGCCTGCACTTTGTTTTGCAAAAAACCGTTATTCCGCCAGACGCAAAAACGTGGCGCGGTAATGGCGCAATTCTTCAATGCTTTCCAAAATATCGTCCAACGCCTGATGCGAACCTTTTTTCACCACGCCTTTATACACGGCCGGATTCCAGCGGCGCGCCAGCTCTTTCAGTGTGGACACGTCCAGATTGCGGTAATGGAAATACGCTTCCAAACGCGGCATATAGCGCACCATGAAGCGGCGGTCTTGGTGGATGGTGTTGCCGCACATGGGCGTGGTTTTGGCGGGAATCCATTCCTGCATCCATGCCAGCAGTGCTTCTTCCACTTCGGCTTCGGTGTGGGTGGAAGCGCGCACGCGTTCGGTCAGCCCCGTGCGTGCGTGCGTGGCGGTGCACCAGGCATCCATGCCGTTCAGGATTTCGTCGCTTTGGTGGATGGCATATACGGGCGATTGTGCCAACACGTTCAAATCTTTATCGGTAATAATCATGGCGATTTCGATGATTTTGTCGCTGTCCGGATTCAGCCCCGTCATTTCCATATCGAGCCAGCACAGGTTGTTTTGGTCTTGCATTGCATTGTCCTATCGGCAAAAAGTTGAAATTATAACCCAAATTTTTTCGGCAGGCGTTTCAGCAGCGAGCCGGCGAAATAGCCCCATTGCCAGCCCAAATCGCAGCCGAAGCGGGCGCGGGTTTGCGCGCGGAACTGCCGCACCTGCCGCAAATATTGCACGTCGCGCGTTTTCAGGAACAGCTTGACGCAGTAGGCCACGATGAGCCGCCAGGTTTTGCGCTGCAAGATGGCGAGGCATGGCGCGTGTTGCGGCAGCGCGGCGGCTTGCTGAAATGCGGTTTCCAGCGCGAAATATAAATCGTTGATGTGGCGCATATTCACATTGGCGGTGATGCTGCCTGCGTTTTGGCGGTAGCCCAGCAGCACTTCGGGCAGGCGGTACACGGTGTGCGCGTCCAAATAGACATAGGGTGTGAACATCATGTCTTCAAACAGTTTGCCGACGATGAACGGGTGGCGTTCCAGCAGGCTGCGGCGGTAGCAGCGCGACCAGACGTACCAGCGGTTTTCTTCAAAGGCGCGTTGCAGGCTGCTTTGGTGGTCTTTTCCTGCCGTGTCACAGAAATATTGCCCGTATAGCGTGGGGTTTTGCGGCGACAAGTCGGACGGCTGCACGAACATTTGCGCGTCAAATTCGATGATGTCGGGCTGCTGCTGCGCCAACACGGCCAGGATTTTGTCCAAAGCAGCCTGCACGAAAATATCGTCGCTATCCAAAAACAAAACGTATTCGCCCTGCGCGTGTGCCAAGCCGGTGTTGCGGGCGGCGGAAAGGCCGGCATTGCTTTGGCGGATGATGCGGTGGGGGATTTGCTGTGGCTGCAACACTTGTGCGGCAAATCGGGCGATGATGTCGGGCGTTTGGTCGGTGGCGCCGTCATCGACAATCAGCCATTCGACTTGGCCGCGGTGTTCGGGCGACAGGCTGTCGGCGGCGGACTGCAAGGCAGCCTGCACATAGTTTTGCACGTTGTAGCAGGGGATAATCAGGGAAATCAGCGGTTTCATACGGTTTCAACGGGAATGTTCAGTTGCGTTTGGATGTGGTAAAGCTGCGTCCAGGTCGGGTTGGCGAACAGCGGTTCTTCGGGGCGCAGCGCGTGGACGCGGACGCGGTCGAATGCGTGGACGTTGAACGCGGCGCTGCTGCCCAAATGGTAAATGTGGAATTCGCGTGCAGGCTGCTTTTGCAGTTGCTGCGCCAGATAGTCTTCAAAAATCAAATCGCTGTGCAAATAGGCGATATCGGGCAGGGTGTAGTGCTCGCGCGGGTGCGGGAAATAGGCGTCAGCGTGCACGTGCCGTTGCAAACGGGCAAACAGGGCGATGTTGTCTTCGGCGCGGTCGAACAGCGGCTGGCCGAGCAAGATTTTAAAGGGGTGCAGGCTGCTTTTGTTTACTTCGTTTATATCAGTATCGGCGAGGCGGGGCGTATTGTCCTGCCATAAAGCCAGTGGCACGGTGGGCGCGGCAATATTCGGCCGTTCGGGATACAGCGTGTAGTGGCATTGCGACAGGCGGCGCAAGTCTTCGGTTTGGTAGCGGATGCCTTGTAGGGCGCGGCGCAGTTTGCGGAACGCGCTCATGGGCGGATTGCGGTACAGGATGCTGTCGGTATAAAGGTTGGCCGTGCCGTCGTCAAACGTTTCCAGCCGCTCGAAACGCAGGTGGCTGACGACATATTGCACCGCGTCGTTGTCCACGCTGGCCAGCCGCACGGTGCGGTAATGCCGGCCGATATTGCGGCGCAGGCGCGGCGGCATCCAGCGGCCGTGTTCGATAACAACATAATCGCTGCGGCGGCACAGTGCTTGGGTTTGCCGGAAATAGTAGCGGAATTTTTCGTTGTCTGCGCCTGCATAGCAAATCATCAGCAGTTCGGCAGGCTGCGGCTGCGTTTGGCGGATTAACTGTGCGGCAATCAAGGCTTGCAGCGGCGTGAGACAGATATACAAATCGGGCAGTGTCATGCGTCGCCTCCGTGAATCAGCCAGGGTTGCAGGCGTTCCATCGGAATGTCCCACGACCACACGCCTGCGCTGCTTTCGCCGTCCATGCCGCGCAGGAACAGGTAGCGCACGGCAATGTGCCGCACGGCAATCTTGCGGCTTTGGCAATAACGCGCGGCGGCAATCGCGTAAATCAGGGCTTGCAGGTAATAATGGTGTTCGGCAATGGCGCGGGTTAAGGATTCGGGCGCATAATCAGGCAGGCGGTTGGATTTGTAGTCGGCCACCACGATGGTGTTGGGTTCGTGCCACAGCAGGAGGTCGATGGCGCCGTTCAGAAAGCCGCTGACTTGTTGCGCGGTCAATGAAAAAGCAGCCTGCACAATGTCCCCGTCTAAACCCGAATCCGCCAACCAATGCGGCAGCGTGGCCAAATCAAACTGCCGAATTGGAAACAGAAAATCCAGCTCCGCCAAACGCTGCTCGGGCAGGAAGCCGCACAATGCCTTTTCGCCAATCAGCGGCGTTTGGCGCACTTTGTCCAGCATGTCGTTCACTGTGTCCAGCCACATATCGGCATCAATACTGTATTGTGCCAACGCGCGCGCCGTCCTTGTCGACTGGGTGCAGGCTGCCTGTTGGAAGCGGAAATATTCCAGCAGCGAATGCAGACAAACGCCCACGCCCGTGCCGGCAGGGAAATCTGCCATCGAACGTTCCTGTTCCTGTGCGGTGGGCAAGGCCGGCAGCGGGTGTTGCTCCGCGCTGTCCAATGCAGGCTGCAACAGTTCTTCAGCCGCCACAGGATACGGCTGGCGCGGCATATTGCGCGTCAATGCCGTGAAGCTGGTGTGGCGGGTAACGGCATAACGGCGCTGCGGCAGCGGCACGGCACGGTACAGGGGTTGCCCTTCGTGTTCGGCAGCGGCGGTCCGTTCGGGTGCGGCAAACGGTGGCGGCGGTTCGTCCGTCAGCACGAAATCGGTGTTCTGCGCATCTTGCCGCGCAATAAATTCCTGCCAGATTTTGCGGTATACCGCAGGGGCGATGGTTTTTTTGCCCGATTCTTGCGGCGGGGCATCCAGCAGATAGTAAAAATCGCTGCGGTGCGTGTTTTTGCCGGCCGCCATATACAGATTCAACTGCTCTTCGGCGCGCGTCAGCGCCACATACAGCAGCCGCAAATCTTCCGACAGCTGCGCCTGCGCCACGCTTTCCCTGTCGCCGTCTTCCAACTGGGTTTTGTGCAGCAGCCAATTTTCGCCGCTGCGCTGCACCACCTGCCATTCGTCCGCCGAAGCGTTGCCGCCGTTCCACACGAACGGGCAATACACAATCGGATACTGCAACCCTTTGGCCGCGTGCATGGTAACGATTTTGACCAAATGCTCGTCGCTTTCCAAACGCAGCAGCCTGCTTTCCGCGCCGCCGCTTTGGGTGCTTTGGGCAATTTCCTGCGCCAGCCATTGCTGCAACGCGGTTTCGTTGCGCCCCTGTTCGTCTTCTGCCGCCAAAAGTTCCATGATCTGGCCGATATTGGTCAGCATGCGCTCACTGCCTTGCGCCAACAGCCGCGTTATCACGCCATTTTGCTGCAAAAAACGCTGCATGGCGGCATACACGCCCCATTGCTGCCAATCCTGCTGCGCCTGCAACGCGGATTCCGTCCAATACGCCAACTGCGCGTCATCGGCCAGCAGCGCCTGAACGTCGGCCGCCGTGTAACCGAACAGGCAGCCTGCAAGCACATAAACCAGCAATTCGGTTTTCTGCGGTTTGAGGCAGAATTTCAGCAGCGCGCATACGGCGGTGGCTTCTTCCTGCGCGAACAGGTTTTCGCGGCTCATCAGCACGCTTTGGATGCCGTATTTTTTCAGCGTGCGCTGCATAAGCCCGCCGTCTTTGTGGCTGCGGACGAGCACGGCAATCTGCCCGGCTTCCAAAGGCAGGCTGCCGATATGGAACTGCCATTGTGCCGACAAATGCAGCGAACGGGCGATTTCACGGGCGCACCAGTCGGCGGCGCGGTGGCGCAGGGTGTCGGCGGCTTCGGCTGTGTCGCCGCATTCGTGCAAATCGTTCAGCCAGCGGATGCGCACCGACGGTTCGTGTTCGGGCAGGCGTTTTTCCGCGCGTCCGGCGGATACGGGTTCGTAGGGCAGGTGGTCCAGCGCGAACGGTTTGTCGCGGGCGAACAGTGCGCCGATGCTGTTGATGAGCCGTGCGTGGCTGCGGTGGTTGGTGGTGAGCGTGTAGCGGTGTTCCGCTGTTTCGGCGGCGGCCAAATAGGCAAAGATGTCTGCGCCGCGGAAGCTGTAAATGGCTTGTTTCGGGTCGCCCACCATGAACCAGGCCGGGGTGCAGGCTGCTTTTTGCGTGTCGGATTCGGCGGCGAAGGCACGGCGGAAAATGTCGTATTGCAATGGGTCGGTGTCTTGGAATTCGTCAATCAGCGCCACACGCCATTGCCGCGCCATTGCCTGCGACAGGGCGGCGGCGTGGGTGCGGTTTTCCTGCAATGCGTGGAATACGTCCAGCAGCAGGTCGTCAAACTGCCGCGTGGTTTGCTGCTGTTTGCCGCGCTCGTTCTGAACGCGCCAGTCGTCTAGCAGGGCGAGCGTCAGCCCAATCAGCGCGTTCTGTTCTGCCTGTTCCGCTGTCTGCGCGGTTTCGGCCAATCCGCCCAGCGTGTCTTCCAAAAACGCCAATGTTTCGCGGTTTTGCCCGGCTTGCTGTGCTTTGGCGATTTTGGAGAGCAGGTAATCGGCGCGGAATTTGTTGTCGCCTTTTGAGTCGAAGGTGTGTTGGGCGACGGTGCTGGCGGGCGGTTCTGTGCCTTCTTGGGCGTGTTGTGCCAAAAGGGCGCAGAAATCGGCATATTTTTGCGCGTCGTAGCTTTTTTTGTTGAGTTTGGGCTGCACTTCGCCCAAAAAAGCAGCCTGCACCTGCGGCCATTGTGTGGCGGCGTGTTGCCATGCGCAGCGGTAGTCCTGTTCGGCTTGGCGCAGGAAGTCGGCGGTTTTTCCGACCGGCTGCGTTTTCAGATACGGCCGTGCCAGAAACGACTGCACGCGTGAGGCTAGATTTTGCGGCGTTTGGCGGTGGCGGTACACCAGTTGCGCCAATGTGTCGTCGTGAGCCACGGTGGCGCGCCAGTAGTCTTGTGCGGCCACATAATCCTGCCGGTGCTGTTCTTCGTCCATTTCCAGTGAAAACGGCACTTGGCAATAAAAGGCGAAATCTTGCAGCACGCGCTGGCAGAAGCCGTGGATGGTGTAGATGGAGGCGTGGTCGAACTGGCTGATGGCGGCTTTGAGGCGGATGACTAAGCGTTCTGGCGATTCGTTTGCCATGGCTTGTTGCAGCAGTTCGGTCAGAAATGCGGCGGCATCAGGCGCGTATTTTTGGCAGAGTTCGGCAAGGTCTTGGCCGTCTTCGTATTTTTGCAATACGCGCAGTGCATCGTTCAGCCGTGCGCGCAGCCGTGTTTTGAGTTCGGCGGTGGCGGCTTTGGTGAAGGTAACGACGAGGATTTTATCGACCGGCATCTGCTCCAGCAGCACCAGCCGCGCGAACAGGGCGGCGATGTTCCAGGTTTTGCCCGTGCCTGCGCTGGCTTCAATCAGGTTGATGCCTTGAATGGGGATGTGGAGCGGTGAGAAAGAAGAGGACATGGCGGGGATTCTGTTGGCGGGTGCAGGTTGCTTTTTCAATCCAGCGGCAGCACGAAGATTTTGGATTGGCGTGCCTGTTGGTGGTATTGCGCCTGCCGTTGGGGCGGCAAATCGGCGGCTTGGGCGGGCAGGAAGCCGCGTTCCGTGAACCAGTCTGCCGCGCGGGTGGAGAGGGCGAACAGGCGTGTTTTGCCTTGAGATTTGGCTTCGCGCACCAAGTGGGCCAGCAGCAGTTCGCCGCAGCCGCCGTCGCGTGCGTTCGGCGATACGGCAAGGCAGCCCAGTTCGGCATCGGACGGCGCATCGTCAAAGGTTTTCAGTTCGGCGCAGCCGTAAATCTGGCGGTCGTGTTCCAGCAGGTAAAAACGGTGGACGTGTTGGGCGAAATAATCGCGGCTGCGCGGCAGCAGGATGCCTTGTTCCGCCAAAGGTTCGATGAGCGCGGCCAAATCGGCGATGTCGTCGGTGTGTGCGGCGCGGATGCGGACGAACGGCGTTTGGGCGATGGCGGTGCCTGCGCCGTTGCGGGTGAACAGTTCGCCCAGCAGTGCGCCGTTTTGCCGGCCGGACAAAATCTGCACGCGCGATATGCCTTGTTCGACCGTGTCGATGGCGGTGGCGAGCAGGGTTTGCTGCGCGGCGGGGATTTGCCCGTCGCGGCACAGGCGGCGCGCTTCTTCGGCGGTGAGTTCGGAAAACAGCACGCCTTCCGTATTGACAATGCCGTCTTCGTCAATCAGGAAAACGAGTTTTTCGGCACGCACGGACAGGGCGGCCGCCTGCGCGATTTCCTGCATGCAGAGTTGGTACACCTGTCCGGCGGCGGACACGGCCAGCGGCGGAATCAGCACCACGGCGCCATTGTCCAGCGCGTGTTCGATGGCGGCGCCGTCCATTTTGCGCAACACGCCGGTGTATGCCATGTCGATGCCGCCGATAACGCCCATTGGCTGTGCGAATACGAAGTTGCCCGAACCGATGTGCAGACGCGGCGTGCGTTGCGGCGAATGCGCGAATCCCAACGACAAAGCAGCCTGCACATCGAACTGAATCTCTCCACAGGCTTGTTTGGCATGGCGCAACAGGGTTTCGCTGCACACGGCGCGGCCGTTATGGTACTGGGGTTCGTAGCCCGTTTGGCGACACAATGCGGCGATTTGCGCATCGGCATCGTACACCAGCACCAAACGGATGCCCAGCGCGGCCATCAGGTTCAAATCGGCGGCCAGATTGGGCAGCACGTCGGGCGCGAGCAGGGTGGAGGAAAGGCCGATGACCAGCGTTTTGCCGCGCAGGTAGTGGATATAGGGTGCGGCTTCGCGGAAGGCTTGGGTGAAGAAAGGGTTCATGAAAAAGCAGCCTGCACGGGGACGGTCATAAAAAAACGCGGCTTGACCACATAGGATAAATCCGCGTTTTGCTCGATATCGGGGTTAATTGCCGACCAGCATCCAGTAAAACAACTGCATAATCAGCACGGCCATGGCGGCGAGCGAGGCGACAATCCAGTTAATTTCGTATTCCGCCGATACGGCCAGCGGCAGGGTGGGTGCGGGGGGTACGCCGCCCGGGGTAACTGCGCCGGGCAGTGTGCCTTGCGATACGGCGGCAGGTGCGGGCGCGCCGGTGTTATTGTCGCCCACCAGCGTGAAGACCAGGCTGTCGGTGTGGATGGTGATGTTGTTTTTTTGTGCGTCGTGGTTCATGGCGGTGCGTGCCGAAGCGGTGCCCAGTCCGGGTTGCAGCGAAATCTGCGGCAGTTGCGCATTGACCGAATCCCTATCCAGCAGGTTGAACACGGTGGGGCTTGGATTTTGCGGGACTTCGGCAAACATGGGTTTTGCGCCGCCCGCTTTGGGTTCGCGGTAGTTCAACGGACGTTGCGTGCGGGTTTGCGCGCTCATGGCTTTCACGGTTTTGGCCAGTTTCGGTTCGGCGGTTTTGCTCTCTTGGGCCGGTTTGCCGTTTTTGCCTTTGGCGGCTGCGTTTGCAGGCTGCTTTTTGCCTGCGGCGTTTTTCGGCGTTTTCTTCACCAGCTTGAAAATGTGGAAACAGTGCGAACAAACGGCTTTGCCGTCGTTTTGTTGCAGCATTTCCGTTTCCAGCGTGACCAATTTGTGGCACTCCGGACAGTTGACTTCGATTTGGCTCATACGATACGTTCTCTTTGATTCTGCGGCGGTTACACGGCTTTCCTCACGCCGCTCAAACATGCCCAGCCCTGCTCCAGTTGCGCGGGCGACAGTTCAAACCATTGTGCGTAAATCGCACTCATTTCTTCCACTTGCTCGGCCAAAATGCCCGACAGCACGATGCGGCCGCCGGTTTTGGTGCGGCCGGCCAGCATTTCGCCCAGCATGCGCAATGGGTTGGCCAGAATATTGGCGACCACGACGTCGTATTGTCCTGCGGGCAGTTGTTCGGGCAGGTAAAAAGCAGCCTGCACTTCGTTTTGTGCGGCATTGTCGCAGCTGGATTTGATGGCCTGCGGGTCAATGTCCACGCCCGTGCCGCTGCCTGCGCCCAGTTTCAGTGCGGCAATGGTCAGGATGCCGGAGCCGCAGCCGTAGTCCAACACGCTTTCGCCGCGTTGCAGATTCCGGTCCAGCCATTGCAGGCACAAATGCGTGGTGGGGTGGCTGCCCGTGCCGAATGCCAGACCCGGGTCAAGCCGCAGGTTGATGGCGGTTTCGTCCGGCGCTTCGTGCCATGTGGGCGTAATCCACAGGCGTTCGGAAATCTGAATCGGGTCGAACTGCGATTGTGTCAGCCGCACCCAGTCTTGTTCCGCCAATATTTCCACCGTGTATTCGGGCATGGCGATGCCTGTTGCCTTGGCTGCGGCTTCCAAAGCAGCCTGCACATCGGCTTTGTCGTCAAACAGGGCGATGATGCGGCTTTGCTGCCACACTTGGTGCAGCGGCATATCGGGTTCGCCGAAAATCGGCTGCTCGTCGTCGGTGCCGGCAAACGCGTCTTCAATGGCGCTAGACAGCGCGCCGTGTTCCATCAGCGCGTCCGAATAGGCTTCGGCAAGGGATTCGGGCAGGGGGATGTTGGCTTGTTGGTACGACATAATGGTGTTGGGAAGTGAATTTAATCCGCCGCATTCTAACATTATTTCACCCCATCGGGCGCATAAATGGGCGATGGCGCGGCAAGGTGTCGCAAAAATGGCGCGTGTTTACAATAAAAACAGTGTCGCCAAACCCAGGAAAATCAGAAAGCCGCCGGAATCGGTGACCGCGGTAATCAGCACGGAACTGCCCAAGGCGGGGTCGCGGCCGAATTTTTCCATCAGCACCGGAATCAGCACGCCCAAAACAGCGGCCAGCAGCAAGTTGAGCGTCATGGCGGCCACCATCACCAGCCCGATGCCGACATTGTGGTACAGCAGCCATGAAATCACGCCCATCACGCTGCCCCAGATAATGCCGTTAATTAGCGCCACGCCGATTTCTTTGCGCAACAGCCGCCAGGCTTGCAAAGTGGAGATTTGCGTATTGGCCATGGCGCGGACAATCATGGTGATGGTTTGGTTGCCCGAATTGCCGCCGATGCCCGCCACAATCGGCATGAGTGCGGCCAGCGCGACGATTTGGGAAATGGAGGATTCGAACGCGCCGATGACGCGGCTGGCCACGAGGGCGGTAAACAAATTGACGGCCAGCCAAATCCAGCGGTTTTTCACCGAATCCCACACGGGGGCGAACAGGTCTTCTTCTTCGCTCAAGCCGGCCATGTTCCGCATGTCGGCTTCGCTTTCTTCGCGGATCACGTCCACCATTTCGTCCACCGTCAGCCGGCCGATGAGTTTGTTGTTTTCATCGACCACGGGCGCGGTTACCAAGTCGTAACGTTCGAACGCACCGGCGGCATCTTCGACATCGTCGTGCGGATGGAAGGTGACGATGTCGCGCGCCATCAGGCTGCCTACTTCGGCTTCGGGGTCGGAAACCAGCAGTTTGCGGATGGGCAGCACGCCTTGCAAAACATCGTTTTCGTCCACCACGAAGATTTTGTCGGTGTGGTCGGGCAGCCTGTCGAAGCGGCGCAGGTAACGCAGCACGACTTCGCAGGAGACGTCGGCGCGGATGCTGACGGTTTCAAAGTCCATGACGGCGCCGACCTGGTTGTCGTCGTACGACATGGCAGCCTGCACTTGGGCGCGTTCTTCTTCGTCGCGGTCTTTCAGCACTTCGCTGACCACGTTGGCCGGCAAATCGTCCGCCAAATCGGCCAAGTCGTCCGCGTCCATGTCTTCCACGGCCGCCACGAGTTCCTGCGTGTCCATGCTTTCGATAAGGCTTTCGCGCACGGCGTCGGACACTTCCAGCAATACGTCGCCGTCTTCTTCGGGAATGGCGAGTTTCCACACCAAAACACGTTCTTTGGGCGGCAGGTTTTCCAATACGGTGGCCACGTCTGCCGGGTGCAGTTCGTGCAGGATGCCGACCAGCATTTGCAGTTGCGCGTTGATTCGCGGCTCTTCCAGCGTGTTTTCGGGGGTGATGAGGTGGTAAAACGGCAGCAGCTGCGTGGAGAGTTTGTGAATCTGCTCAATGTGCAGGCTGGTGCGTTTGGCTTCTTCTAGCGGTTGTTGATGTTCCATAAATACTCCGCCTGCCTATGCAGCAGGAGGCGCATTCAGGCAGGGTTTAGATGTGTGGTGCGGGATGTGTGATGAACCAACTGGGAAGGTCGTCCATAAAAAATCATGGCCCATGGGAGGGCGCGTAGTGAAAAACGCGCGTATTGTACACGATATGCGCCTTTCGGTGGCAGAAAAGCAGCCTGCACTTTGCGAATACGCTATAATGCCGCCTTCCAATGATTGATTGACGATTTTCCGACTGCCATTATGCTGATTCATCCACAATTCAACCCCAACGTATTTTCCTTCGGCCCCATTGCCATCCGCTGGTATGCCCTGAGCTATATTGTCGGCTTCATCCTGTTTATCTGGCTCGGCCGCCGCCGCATCAAAAAAGGCGGCACCCCGTTCACCAACGAAATGCTGGACGATTTGCTGACTTGGGGCGTGCTGGGCGTGATTCTGGGCGGCCGCATCGGCTATATCCTGTTTTACAATTTCAGCGCCTATCTGGCCCACCCGCTGGATATGTTCAAAGTGTGGGAAGGCGGCATGTCGTTTCACGGCGGCTTTTTGGGCGTGTTGTTCGCCATGTTCCTGTTTGCCAAGAAACGCGGCCTGCGCTTTTGGCAGGTGATGGATTTCATTGCCCCACTCGTGCCGACAGGGCTGGCATCCGGCCGCATCGGCAA
>ERZ773077.541-NODE-541-length-28386-cov-14.451025_pt1 | contig 28386 bp, 29 predicted proteins | sample MGYA00580612_ERZ773077 | MGnify/ENA primary metagenome ERZ773077 (study PRJEB29015, sample SAMEA2737971) | human oral metagenome | biome: human oral; feature: human-associated habitat; material: dental | place: China | collected 2021 ...
CGGTGTTTGTGGTGCGGTTCGTGCTGCCGATTATCATCGTGATGGTGGCGAGCGGTCATGGATTTATGGAAGTGGTTGATTTGGCGCTGCACAGGCCGGCGGAATACGGTCATATCTTGCACGAAGCCTCGCCGATGATTGATGCCTTTGGCGGCGCGTTTCTGATTATGATTGGCCTCAGTTATTTCATTGATTATAACAAGCGCGTGCACTGGATGCGGCATGTCGAGCCGTGGCTGGCCAAGGCTGGGCGGTTTGAGAATTTCAAGGTGTGTTTGATGCTGGGCGTGGCGGCGGTGCTGTATTTTACGGTCGAGCCGCCGCATCGAGCGCTAGTGCTGATCTCGTCGGTGCTGGGAATTATACTGCACATTGGACTGGAACTATTTGGCTCATTCTTTCACGAGGATGATGCCAAGTCAGTTAAGGTCAAGGTCGGCTGGGCAGCGTTCGCTAGCCTGCTCTATCTGGAAGTGTTGGACGCTAGTTTTAGCTTCGATGGCGTCATCGGTGCCTTTGCCATCACTAGTAGCGTGCTGCTGATCGTGGCGGGCCTGGGCGCCGGGGCGATTTGGGTACGGTCGCTGACGGTGTATTTGCTGCGGACGGGCATGCTCAGCAAGTATAAATATCTGGAAAATGGCGCGCACTGGGCGATCATGGCGCTGGGTATGATGATGATCGCCAAGTTGTTTCATCTGGAGCTGCCGGAATGGGCGACGGGCGGCTTGGGGCTGCTGTTTGTGAGCTTGGCGGTTGGCAGCAGTATGCTGGAGGCGCGAGCGATTAATTTGCAAGAGGCAGCCGCGGCGAAATTACATAATGCTGAGCGGCGGCTGAAGCACGGCGCGGCGAAAATTGTGCCGCGGAAGCGGCAGTAATTGATATTTGTGACTTTTTGTTTCGGGCAGCATTGCTTGCTTATTGCGACATTGTTGCAATAAGCATTTTTGATTTCGCAGGCGCAATGGTGTAGTGATGTGTCGGGGGTTAGAGTTTGACGCTGATCGGTTCGATAGTGCCATCAAGAAATGTGCCGATCATCTTGATAGATTCGGGGATCGTCCAATCGCGGAGGATTTTTTGCTCGTCGGCGTTGAACTTACTAAGGACGAAATCAACATCGCCAATTTGCCGTCGCAGTAAATTGTCGGTGCCGATACGAATATGCCAGAAATCAGCGCCGATATGAGTATGTAGCGATTTTAAGCCGTTGCTGCCAGCGTCGCGGCCACCCTTGCGTACGCGAATTTTGCCAAAATCAAGCGCCGTGTCATCATGAATAATCAGTATGTCGTCAAGCGTCAACTTATAAAAATCCAGTAGCGCCCGCGCCGCAATACCGACCTCGTTGTAGTAGGTAGTTGGCTTGACAAGGAGGACTTTTTCTCGTGGAATAGCAATAGGTAGTTTTGTGCTAGCGGCTGAATCTACCGTAAAACTGTTTAATTCGGCGATATCCGCAAAGAATTTGGGTTTATTGCTAAAATGTGCACTCTGCCCTGCCGCCAACTGGTCAATTATTAAAAAGCCAGCATTATGCCGTGTGTAAGCATACTTTTCGCCAGGATTGCCGAGGGCTAGGATGACTTTCATAGTCTTAGTATATCACCTCGGCCAGGATGACGTATAATAGATGTATGGCGAAACGCGATGATGATTTGGAATTTAGTGTTAATGCGGCGTTTGATGAGGCGCGGGCGGTTGTTGACAAGGTGCCGCTGTATCTAGTGAACGGCTCGCTGGGTTCCGGCAAGACCAGCGTGTTGGAATTCTTATTGCAACAAAGTGACTATAAGGGTGCGCGGGTGATTGAAAATGAGTATGCCAATGAAAATGTCGACGGCTATCGGCTGGAGGGATTGGCGGAGATGGTAACGACGTTGGCTGGCGATTGTGTCTGCTGCTCGTCCAAACACGCGCTGACGCGGATGTTGCTGGACTTTTGTCGCAATTCCCCGGCGCCAGTGTTTATCGAGGCGACGGGCGTGGCGCGAACGATGAATTTGGTAGAAAAACTCATTAATGCACAAATCTTCAATAAGTATGAGTTGATGCAGAGTTTTTACGTGATTGATGCGCACGAGATTTTGCGCGGGATTGAGCCGGCGCACGAAGTTGAACTACAAGCGGCAGACGTGATTTTGGTGACCAAGGAGGATTTATTGAACGATAGCGAGCGAGCTGAATACGACATAAAACGGCGCGCCCTGCCCTATGCCAAGGTGTTTAGCGCGCCGCACGGGCGGTTTGACCTAAGTAAAATCACCACGCCGTCGGGGTTGCTGGCATTTTTTGACACATATGATGGCGAGCTGGCGGTGCCGGATAATCCGACGTACGCGGTGCTGGATGTGTCGGGCATGAAAATTACGGCGACGACGTTGGAGAAAATATGGCCGGAATTATTTGCGGCGTATGGCCTACGGCGAATGAAAGGCTGCTTTATTAGTGACAATGGTGTGCGCCAGCATGTGGAGGCGACCGAGCAGCAAATTCAGATAGCTCATGCCAGGCCTGAGGAGGCGGCAAAAATTGTGCTCATCGGCGAACGGGCAGATGAAATCACGCGCGAAGCACTAGCGGCGCAACTGGTGATGTTTGGATAAAAAGTTCGCTTTCGTCGTTTCCGACTCATCAGCATAGACATGCATCTATGGAGCGAATATAACTAGGGTCCATTATAAAAGAAAATAGCCCGCCGAAAACGTGCTCAAGCCGGAAACTGGATTCAATCCAGGAAACCACAAAACGTGCATTTCTAACCGAATTGAGCCAATTTTCAGCGGGCTATTTTCGAGCGGGCTTATGCCCTGAAGTAGAAGAAGTGTGCCAACAAGCTGATGAGCCCGAAGATGGCTGCGACGATAGCCGCCGCTGTTGACATGGATGGGTCGGTTGCAGCAACAATGATGGCTGCGATAATACCGATGAGAAGGACTGCATTGAGTATTGTGCCGACCATCAGGTTGTCGCCGCCCCTATACCAGATGGCGATCATGGCGATGATGACCATTGCTCCGGTTGCCATACCAACTGGAATGATGACAATAAGGGGGATGCTCATAAGCCATCCGATAATACCGCCTACGGCGCCGCCAATGACTATCCCTGCAGTGAGGGCTATGATAGCAAAAGCAATCACGACCCTCTCCAGTTGTTCTAGCATCTGACTCTCCTTCCGAAGAGGTTCCACTCAAACTAAAGGGCGACTTTTCACCCTAAGACAAAGCTTTGAGTGGAAAGCTGATATATATATATCACTAATAGAACAAAATGTCAATGAAATTTAAGCAAAAATGTGACATAATATGCATTTTTGGTGCCTGAGGAGGCCTAGTTAGTCAATGGCCCTTCAGTAAATTCCCCGCGTTTGATGTCACCGAGAGTGTAGTTACCGAAGTCTGTCCGGTGGAGTTTGGTGACGGTGTAGCCAAGGGCGGTGAAGGTGCGGCGGATTTGGCGGTTGCGGCCTTCGCTCATGTGAACGATCCAGCGGTGGTCGTCACCGTCGTGCTGACGTTCGAGCGTCAAGCGGCTGGGCCCGTCAGGCAGCTGTACGCCAAAGTCATTGATCATTTGCCGGTGGAGCGGCTGGAGCGGTTGGTCGAGCGTCACGAGATAACGCTTCATTTTATAAAACGATGGGTGCGTCATCTGGTGGGCGAAGTCGCCGTCGTTGGTGAGGAGGATGAGCCCAGAGCTGTCTTTGTCCAGGCGACCGACGGGTTTCAAGTGATGGAGGCTGGTTGGTAATAATTCGTAAATAGTCGGTACACCGCCTTGAGAGGCGCGCGAACAGAGGTAACCGATGGGTTTATGGAGGAGAATGAGCTGGTGGGTTTGGGCGGTGAGTCGTTTGTTGCCGTGGCGAATAATGTCGGTGGTGGTGACGCGTTGGCCGAGCTTGGCAGGCTGGTCGTTCACGGTAACCGTGCCCTGCTCGATCAGTTCGTCAGCCTGACGGCGCGACACGCCAAGCGCCAGCGCCACGAATTTGTTGAGGCGCTGGGCGGATGAATCGGTAGAATTAGATGCTTGCGTTGGTGTCGTCATACTAGGAGGCTACTGGTGGCTGCGGCGGAAAGGCGTTGGTCGGCGGCTGGGGTGTCGCTGGCTGTGCTGTGGGTGATGGCTCACCTTTAGGGGTTGAGGTCTGCTCTGGCTCGGACGCTGGAGCTGGGTCGGTCGGCATCGGCGCCGGGGTGGGCAGGACGAATGGCGTGTCATCGTCTTGTGGTTGTGATGATGCCGCGTTGGCGAGCTCGGCATTAACGGTGGCGCCAGTATCAAGTGGCTGGTCATCGGCTGGCGTCGGCAGCGGCTCGAGTGCATCAAGCGTCAGGTCGCCGTGCGGCTCGGCCATAGCGTTAGGCGTCGGCAGCGTGAAGTCGTCTGAATCTGGCGTTGGCTGCGGCGAGGCCTGCATAGACTCGAGCTGGTCGCTGAGCTCCTGCTCCATCATCTTGGACATATCAGGCTGTGGCTCTTGGCTTAGCGGCTGGATCACCCGCTCACCACCGTGGCTGGTCGGCTGCGGCGATGGTGATGAGGACGGTGCTGTTGGCTGTGGCAAGGTGTCGGCTGGGGTGGTCGGTGCTGCTTCAGGAGATGGGGTCAGCGCTGGCTCAGAGACCGGAGGTTGCTCTACCTCGGGTGCTGGAGTTGGCGCTGGGTCGGCTGGTGTCACTGGTTCTGTGGTGGCTGGCTCGGCCGTTTGCTCAGGCGGTGCGGACGGAGCTGTCGGCGCCAGCGCGGCGCTCGGCAAAACGAACGGCGCCGGGTCAGTTGCTGGAGGGGTTGAATTGTCTGGGCTAGCTTGAGCAGGTGCGATGGCTGAATCATCGTGGGCCGTTGGAGTTATCGGTGCGGTCGGTGCCGGGGTGACAACGTGGGTTGCGATTGCTATCTCTGCCGGTGATGGCAAGGTGGCTGCCGGAGCGTCTTGCTGAGTGGCTGGTGCCGCTAATGGTGCGTTGGCTGCCACGGGTTCTGCGGCCGGAGCTGATTCGACTGGTGCGGCTGCTGGCGCATCACCCAGTACTTCGTGGACAGTGCGCACCACGTCTTCGATGCCGACTTGCGACTTGACGAGGTAGCGATCAGCACCGAGAGCTTCGCCACGTTGCCGTTGGTCTTCGGATGACAATGCGGTCATCATGATGACTTTCACGTCGCGTGTCTCGGTGGTCGAGCGCAAGATATCCAGCATGTCAAAGCCAGAAATCTTGGGCATCATCACGTCGCTGACGATCAAGGCCGGGCGTTCTTTGATAGCCATAGCCAAGGCCTCTTCACCGTCGCCCGCCGAAACGATGTCGTAGCCCTCAGCTAGTAACCTGACGCCGTAAATCTCGCGCAGGCTTTTGTCGTCTTCTACTAGTAAAATCTTTGTCATAACTACCTCTACTATACCGAAGTTTGCACCAAAATACTATAGTGGTTATGGTTTTTGTTGGGCAGCGTCTGGTTCTGGGGTGGCGAGTGGTACTGATGGCGTGGGCGTAGCAGCTGGTTCAGGCGGTATGGGCATGGTGGGCGCGGGAGTGGTTGGCTCAGTTGGTGGTGCGGGCATTGGCGGCAGCGGACTAAAGTTGGGCGGCGGCACGGGCGGCGTGGCCGGCTTAGTCAGGACGGTATCGGCGGCGTCCGGCTGCGTAGCGTTGATCGGAACGGTTGGCTGGACGGCGACGGCGACTGGTGGCTCGGTGGTCAGTGGTGGAGCAGCCGGCGTGGGGGTGGTTGGTAATTGGCGCATGGCCTCGTCGGTTCGGGTGCGAGGAATCTCGAGAAAGAAGGTGCTGCCCTTGCGGTATTCGCTGATGACGAATAGGCGGCCGGACATTGCCTCGGTCAAGCGGCGGCTGAGATACAGGCCGAGGCCGGTGCCACCGATCTCGCGGGTGTCGGAATTGTCGACGCGGTAGAACTTTTGAAAGAGGTGCGGTACATCTTCGGCGGGGATACCGATGCCGCTGTCTTGGACGCTGATGGTGATCGTTTTATCATCGCCGGTGATGTCTACGACTACTTCCCCGTCGGGCGTGTACTTGATGGCGTTTTCGATCAAGTTAGAAACAACTTCGCGGAGGTGATCGGCATCGACGTTGGCGTAGTAGGCTGGCTGAACAGTGGCGGCGGCGTCCGGACGGAAGGTGCAGACGAGGCCTTTTTCGGCGGCGCGTGGTGCCAGGCCCTCAAAAATCTCGCCAACGAAAGTGGTGATGTTGATGATCTGTGGCTCATTCTTGAGGCGGCCGTCTTCGGCGCGGCTGATATCAAGCAGGTCTTGAAATAACCGACCCAGGTGCTGGGCTGAGGCGTGGGCCTTGGTGATGAAATCGCGCGCCTTGTCGTCGATGTGGGCGGTGGCTGGATTGAGCGCCAGGCCGAGGTAACCCTCGATGGAAGCCACGGGAGTGCGCATCTCGTGGCTGGCGGTAGAGATGAATTCGGCTTGCTGGCGCTCCTCGGCTTTTTCCTTGGTGATGTCGCGAAAGACGACGATGATGCCTTCGCTATCTTTACCAACTGGTGAGGCGACGATGGAGACGAGGATTTGCTTGTCCGAGGCGGTGCGGAGGAGTAATTTGTCGGAGTGTGCGGGTCGGTTATTGATCAGTGATTGCATGACCGGGTTTTCAGTGACGGTGACGTCTTTGCCATCAGCGGTGACTAATTGGATGACGCTTTGCCATTTGAGGCCGAGGGCGTCGCCTTGGTTCCAGCCGATGATCCGCTGGGCCGAGGGGTTGATCAGCTCGATATTGCCCTCGCGCGAGATGGCCAGCACGCCGTCGTCGATAGTATTGATGACAATGTCAGAGGTGCCCTCGGCGGTGGATAGCTTGGTGCGGAGTTCAGAGATGTCGCCGAGTTTGCTGACGCGCGGCTGATGGCGCCAGATGATAAAGCCAAGAGCTAGTGGCGCCAGGCCAAAAAATAGCGCGCCAATCGTGGCGATAGGGCTGGCGTGCTGGGTGATGGCGGCAGTGGTGATGGCGGTGACGACGAGGAGGCTGATGCCGAGGACGACGGGCCAGCCAAAGAAGCCGGCGAACACTGCGGCGCTGAGCCAAGCGGCGGCGAATGGCGAGGCCAAAAAGCCGCTGGTGGCGACGAGCGAGCCGACGGCGAGGATGATTAGGCCGTAGACGGCGATGGATACGGCGGTGATGGCTTGTCGTGGTAGCCACAGGCAGAGGATGAGCGCGGTGAGGCTAACAAGAGCGCTGATAGCGGCGGCGAGGTCAGTGATGGCTTCGCCGATGGGTAGCCGGTAGCCGGTCGGGATAAAGCGCGCCCAGGAGTAGAGGAGGACGATGACCAGCCCGACGAATAGTGCTGCCTCGCATAGTCGCCGCAGCCAAAATCGCGACAATTCACCGACCTGCGAAATATCCCCCGCCCACTTCATATTTGTATTATAGACCGAGACGGGCGAAAATGGTAGCCGTGTTGGGCTCGTCGCGATTGTAACTACCTATATTATGATCAACCTTGGAACCCACAAAAATAGCTCGCCACCAGAGGTAAACGAGCTGTTTCAAATCTGAACGGAATATACATCCCTACGCGGTGACCTTAATAGAGTGATAATTTCATAGAGATCCAGAGGATGCATGGTCTTGTAATGGGTCTATGCCTGGTAAATTACAACTCATAAGATGCTGGAGCGATTGCCCTGTATAGCTTATAATTGTCTGCAGATATGAGACAACAGCTACCCATAGTTACATCGCAAGAAATATCCGACAAAGCAGTAGACTATTTTGCATGGAAAGGTATACCTTCCTACTACCAGACGACAGCCTACGATACAACATTGCTTATTAGCAATAACTCTTCTTATGACCCATTTCATGAGTTTGAATTGTTCGGGAGAAAGATTCTCTGGGTAAATCAGGTACAAGATGCCATAGATAAAGACCCATTAATGCCTCGTACTATTTTTCCTTGCAAAAAGGACGCGTTCGATGGTCATATTGTGGCGCACAGACTTTCAAGTGTCTTGTGTTTTATAACAAAGGCGCCAATTACACCAAGACTGTGGAGTGGCATTGCCCAGCCCTTTCCAAGTGTTGTGCAGCCATCTGAAAAATATATTGGGAGACTTATCTCTCACGACGACCTAGAGGCGTATATACAACATCTACAGTTTGATACATTTACCGAGAAGCGATGGATAGCGCTCGCCCATTATCGTCAGGCAAATATAGCCCAAACGCCGTACTACACAGTTTTGTCATACTGGAAAATTGTGGAATTATTCTCTGACAGTCGTGCAACGAAAATGAAAAGCTACATCAACCAACTCTATAACACTAGACCTGATTTGTTTCATGATCTTGAGCCTCTTGAATCGTCTGCCTGGGAGAAGCTCAAGAGCATAAGGCATGCATGCGCACATTTTCGTCTTGAAGGAGATGTAACTCAGGACCCAGATAATCCTGATTTATTTAATGAAGTCAGTAAGGCCATCTTTCCATTGAGAAGATTAGCTGAGGAGCTGATAGAAAAACATGAGGGATGGTAGTTTGTGTCGGCAACTTAATTATGACTTCTTGCAATATCTGTTGATACAGTCATCGATAACGCTCTAGGTTGGCATATTTACAAGCCATTCCCCTTAGGGCGACACAGGGGTGGTGGCGTGCGGGAAAGTATGAATAATATATTACGCACAAAGCTCCACATGGGTATTTGGACGATAACACATCAATTGAAGCACTAAAGGATGTACGATACCTAAATGGAGCAACGATAGATTATGTTTGTAATTTCATGAATACACCTGCCCGCATGTAGTAAGCTGTTGATGCGGAAACAAAGGTTGTGTTCCAAGATGGTTACTGAGAATGGTGTTACTTTTGATCTTAAAAGCAAAAAGTTTAGAACGGACGGTTTGAGTGTGTTTTACAGATTGAAAAACGAATAAAAAAGACTCCAAAGAGCCTCTTGATTCTATAATTGGTGACCCTACCGGGAATCGAACCCGGGTTGCTGGGATGAGAACCCAGTGTCCTAACCGCTAGACGATAGGGCCGCGTCAAAGCTACCGGGCCATTATAGCATGGTTAGCTGGGGGCGTCTAGCCCATCTTGTTGACGACGTCGATCAGCTTGCGGGGCGTGATGTCGGCCTTGATGAGGTAGCCGTCGACGCGGTTCATAATGGCGGATTTGGTGGCATCGTCTTGCTCAAAGTTAGTCATGATGAGGATTTTACTATTGGGGATCAGGTCGGTATCATCAGAGCGCAGCGCGTCCAAAATTTGATCGCCGCGCTGTTCGGGCAGCATCAAGTCAAGGATAATCAAGTCAAACGGCTGGCTCCGGGCCATGACTAGCCCGTCATTACCATCGACCACCCAGGTCACGTCGTAGCCGGCTTTTTGCAGGCTGCGCACATACATCTCGCCGATAAAGCGGTCGTCCTCCACGCACAAGATTGTTTTGATTGCCATACTTCCCTCCTCTTATCCTCGATACATAGCGTGATTTTTTATCCAGCCACCGCCTTGGCGGATCAGATTGCGATTGAGCTGTCCGTCCTCGAGCAGCTTGTCCTTGACGGCGGCGTACACCGGCACGGTAAATGAAAAGACTGAACCTTCGTTTTCTTTGGAGCGAGCGGTGATATGGCCGCCGTGACTCTCGATAAAGGCCTTGCAGATGTAAAGGCCGATGCCGGTGCCCGAGACAGTTTCGCGGCTGCGGTGCGAGCGGTAGAATTTGTGAAATAGATTTTTGACGACGCTCGGTGGCATACCGACGCCGTTGTCAGCGACGGAGACTTCGATAACATCGCCTTTTTGTTCGGCGCTGACCGAGACGGTGCCGCCCTCAAAGCTGTACTTGATGGCGTTGTCGATGAGGTTGGAGATGACTTCGCTGATGCTGGAGCGGTCAGCAGCGACGGTCGGCAGATCAGAGGGGATACTGATGTTGAGCAAGCGGTGCTGCGTCGATGCGCGCAGCTGCATGTCGTCGGCGATCGAACCATAGATGTCAGACAGCGAGTCCTCGGCGAGGTGAATGCTGAGGTGGTGGCGGTCGAACTTGGCAACGTTGAGAATGTTATTGATATAACCAGACAAGCGGTTGGCAGAGACCGTCAGCCGTGCTAACAGCTGCGGCTCGTCACCCTTGAGTCGGCCGGCCAGCTCCTCGGCGAGGACATCGAGATAACCGCGAATAATGGTGATCGGGCCGCGGAGTTCGTGGGCGGCGAAGGAGATGAAATTGAGGTCTTCCTCCTCGGGTAAGTACTGGGCTGAGCGGTCGATGAGGATGATGACGGTCTCGCCGGGTGCGTCTTTTTGGTAGGAGGCGATGATGTCAAAGAAGCGAGTTTTTTTGAAGGCACCGTTGGTAGTGGCAACGCGGCGCCAGGTACGCTCGGCGGAGACTTGGCGGGCGTCGGCGTCATCGAGCCAGGCGTCGAGCGATTGCTCGTTGAGAAAATCCAGTGCCAGATACGGCTGGCCGTCGGCGTCAGTGGCAATTGGTGCGGCCTTGTTGGCAGAGACGATGCGCTTAGTGGGATCGAGGACGACGATGCCGCAGCTGGTGTGATTGAGCGCCTGGGTCAGTAGCGCGTCGGGGCTTGGCGGTGGTGCGGGTTGAGTCGGCTCGTCGTAGATGAGTTCAAGGACGGTCTTGAAGCCGGTTTTGGCGTATTGCTCGGCGTTCGGATTTGGTAGAGGCGTGGTGGTGCGCTCGCCGCGTTTATGGATCAAGGCGGTCAAGATATCATCAAGCGGCCGGCCAGCAATAATGATCAACATGGTCGAAAGAAAGCTGCCGACGATGAAAATCGTACCAGTGATTAGCCAGAACGTCGGGTGACTCCACGAGGTGACGCCGGTGACACTGAGAATCACACCGCCGATGAGCGCTACTGTCATCTGCCCGGCTAGTGCACAAGCGAACAACATACGCCGGTGGTATCGTCGAAAGCTGCAAATTGACGTGCGGCCAGCTGTCATCGCCACGTGACGGATCCCCGCCCGGGCGTAAAGACGCCGATCCATGTTTGGCCGCGACCCAGGGTAATGTCTTTGCCGTTTTCATCGAGCAGTTTGAGCGGTGCGGTGAGGCTGTCCTTCTTCCAGGTGGCAGCGGTGGCCATGCCGTTTTGGAAGATGGTTGCCTTGCCTGAGCCAATGGTGACAGTGTCCTCGTAGCCATCTGGCCCGACGCGTCGCTCGAGCGGTGCTTCGAGGGCGATGACGACGCGTGGGGCGATTTGGCCGCCTTCCCGATCGGCGTGCGGTGCACCAGCTAGTAAGCGTTTATAGGTGTTGGTCGCCTTGTCATAAGCATAGGCGGTGTTGTACGTGGCGCCGCTAAAATTGAGCTGGATGGTAGTGGCGTTCGGTGTTTCGGCCGGTTTGCCATCGCCGCGTTTGAAGCCAGTAAATGATGACTCCTTGAAGCCTTTACTGGCATTCAGAGCATCAAGTTTCTCGCCAGACGTGTAGACATTGTGCGGGGCGCGGCGGTCACTGGCCCGCCAATAACTGCCGCCATTAAAGAACTGGTCGATGTCGCGGTAACTGCCGCTGCGAACGGTGTCGAGGGCGTTCGGGCTGCCGCCGACGTGGGCGATGGAGGCTTGGTACTGCGCACCCCAGCTGAGGTAATAGAGGCGGAGGCTACGGACTGGGCCGATGAGGGCTGGTTTGGCGCCTTGATAAACGGCGAGGAAGCGCGTGATGCCACCCTCGGCGACGGCCTCGTAGACGATGCCGGCTCCCGAGAGGCCGGACTGCGGGCGAGCGTCGGGGCTGTTCTCGATCATGACGGCGGTGACGGGCTGCTTGGTGGCTGCTTCATCAGCGACTTCAAGGCCGGTGAGCGGTGAGTAGAATTTGGTTGGCTTTTTCTTGGCAGTGAAGAACGGTAGGCCGCCGTCGTGCTGGACAGAATTGATAGCGACGATGAAAATGCCAGTGATAACCAGCGAGACGGTGATGAGGACAATCGCCCATAAGTGCTTTTTGCACCACTGGGCAAACGAGCGTTTTTTGGCCGGGGCGTCTGGTGACGTCTGCTCAAGTTTAGCTGATTTTACCGTCGGTTTTTGGGCCGCGGTGGCTGGGCGAGGATTCTTGATGTGCATGGGTTTAGTATAGCATAAGCGACATACACGGTAAACGGAGCAGTGTGCTGGCTAGTTGGTGTCTATGGGCGTAGCATTACGGTACACTCACGCCCGTCGAGAACGCGGTAATTCCCCGCTCAAGCCGTGCCAGCGTGCGCTCGCGGCCAATCAGTGCTAGCGTGTCATTGAGCTGCGGGCTAAACGGCGCCCAGGTGATGGCGATGCGGATGAGACTAAAGAGAATGCCGGGCTTTTGGCCGGTGATTTCCAGCAGTTCGTTTAGCCGAGTTTGAATTGTGTCTGGTGTCCAATCGGTGAGCGTGGCGAGCTCGCGCTGAGCAGTTTCTAGTAATTCATGCCGCTCATGCTCAGATAATTTCTTGAGCTGTTTATTGCTGTCGATGAGCTCCATGTTAATCTCAGGCTCCGCGAAAAAGTAGCCAAATCCGCCAAGATCACGCAGGGTCTTTAATCGGTCTTGTGCTAGCGCCAAGACGCGTCGGCGGTACTCCTCATCCGCCCCGGCGGCACTGTCCGGCCAAAAATCATTAACCCGCTCGGCTAAATCATCCAGCGCGAGCGAGCGAATAAACTGCCCATTCGTCCACAGCAGCCGCTTTTCGTCAAAGCGAGCGCCCGAGCGCTGCACGCGGCTGAGATTGAACTTAGCGATCAACTCATCCATGGTAAAGGTCTCTTGCTCGGTGCCGTCGTTCCAGCCCATGGTGGCGATGAAGCTGTCCAGCGCCTCTGGCAGATAGCCATCACGGATATAATCGAGCACGTCTTTGGCGCCGTCGCGCTTGCCTAATTTCTTGTTGCCCTGCTCGTTCATGATATGCGGCAGATGGGCGAATATGGGCCGCGGCAATCCTAATGCCTCGTAGAGTGCCAGATAATTTGGCATGCTGGAGATGAACTCTTGGCCGCGAATAACGTGGGTGATATTCATCTCGGCGTCGTCGATGATGTGGGCAAAATTATAGGTCGGGTAGCCGTCAGACTTGATGAGGATGAAGTCGTCAACTACCTCGGGGCTGGTGGTGACGTCACCCATGACCTCGTCGTGGTAGGTGTAGCTTTTGGGCTCAGCCTTGAAGCGCAGCGGCATCGTGCCGTCCCAGGCAGGCGGATTGTCAGGGCGATGATCACGGTAGCGGAAGGCGCGCTTCTCGGCCTGGGCGGTGTCACGAAATGCTTGGATTTGCTCGGGTGTGTAGGGATCAGCGTAGGCGTGTCCAGCGTCGATTAGTTTCTGCGCCCACTGGCGGTAATGCTCGAGCCGCTGGCTTTGGACGTACGGCCCGTGTGGCCCGCCAATGTCCGGGCCTTCGTCGTAGTCGAGGTGCAGTGCCTTGAGACTGGCGATGAGGTGTTCGCGGCTGCCGGCAACCTCGCGGACCTTGTCAGTGTCCTCGAGGCGCAGGATAAATTGCCCACCGGCCTGCCGGGCGACGAGAAAAGCAAATAGTGCCGTGCGAATGCCGCCAACGTGCAAAAACCCTGTTGGCGAGGGTGCGAAACGAGTGCGTGTAGTCATGGGGTGATTATAGCACGCGGGCGCGGCGCTGGTAAACGTGAGGGGTGTGCGTGCTTACGGGGCTGATTATAAACTAGTGGCGATTTTGGTGACTTGCTCGCTTGACAATGCCCCGCCGAGGGTGATTTGGTAGAGGACGCCGCCATTGATCCAGCTGGCCGTCCGGTCGGTGTTGTAAATAGTCAGACCGCCGGCGGTGGTGGTCTGGACTTCGCCGCCGTCAGCTGTCAGAGTTTCTTTGAGGGCGGCGGAACTGAGCGAACTTTTTTGCTGGGTGATGGTGTAGGATTGGCCGCCGTCAGCGTAGGCAAATTTCATGCGGACTTCCCCGCTCTTAAAGGTAATTGGGCCACTCAGTGCATAGCCACTTGGGCGGTAACCTGGATATTTGGCGTTGACACCAGATTGGATGGCGGCGATGCGGGTGGAGATGTTGGGCATACCGAGGTAGGTGAAATAGCCACCGATCAGCATGATGGCCAGGCCGACGGAAGCGACTTGCAGCCAGCGACCGATGCGACTCTTTGGTTTTTTGGCGCGGCGCGGCGCTTTTGGCGGGGTGGTTGCACGCTGCAGGGCTTCGGTGATGGCTTCATGCTTGAGAACGGCGGCTGGCTTGGGCGCGAGGGTCGCCGGATGCTGTTTGGCTGGAGTTTGATTTGGTTTAACGATACGAGTCGAGTGATGGTGTGATGTGGCTGGACTGCGGCGAGTTGCAGTTCGGGTGGTCTGATGAGGCTGTTGGGTAGCACGAGCTTGAGCGCGCACCATGGTCGGGTGCGGTTCGGCAGGACGGTCACGCCTGGTTGGCTGCGGCTGGACACTCGGCATGCTCGGCGCAAATTTATTGACATGAACACTCATCGGGACGGAGGTGTTGCGCGTGATGTCGAGGCGACTGGCCAGGCGACGCTTGGCATGTGACGGCGCGGCGACATGGCGGCGACTGAGTGTCGTTGATTTTTGGCCGGCAGTTTTGTGGACGGTTTTATGGATGATTTGTTTGTTCATGAACCCCTCGTATTCCTAATGCTTATATTTTATTGTACAAAGAGGACATGCTTTTTGCAAGGGGCGAAATGTGGTATAATCTCTCATTATGTATCGAAAACAAAAGCGTGGTCTAGAACTTGCTCGGAGGACACTGATTTATACCATTATGGTGCTGACGGTGTGTATATTGGCGTTCATTTTGATTTTTCATACGCTTGGCTATCAGCTGAATCTTAAGACGCAGACGGTTGAGCAGCGGGCGCTGGTGCAGTATGATTCGCGGCCGCAAGGCGCACGGGTGTTTGTCGATGGCATGGAGCTCGGCAAGACACATATTAAAGGCATGCTTCCTGAGGGGCAGCATCAATTTTCCATGCGCCTGGACGGCTATGACGAGTGGCGCAAGGTCGTCGAGGTTAAGGCCGGGACACTGACCTGGCTATCATATGCGCGGCTGGTACCGAGTGAGCGGGTGGTGAGTTCGGTCAAGGAATTTTCGTCGCTGGCCTCAGTGCGATTTTCGCCAAATTGGCGGTTCATGCTGGGTGTGATGCAAGCGACCGATGCACCAAAGATCGTCTGGGGCGATTTGCGCGATTCGGATAAGCCAAAGTTTAATGAGGTGACATTGGATACGTCGGTGGTGGCGGGTTACGGCGGTCAGTCAACAGCGCATGCACTCAAGATTGTTGAGTGGGATTCGGGCAACCGCTACGCCATTCTCAAACACACCTATGTGGTCGAAGGCCAAGGCGAAAAAGTCCAGTGGCTGAAAGTCGACCGCGAGAATAAGACAGTGGTTGATATCGCGAAAGTGATCGGGCTGGAGCTAAAAGACGTGCGCTTCCTCGGTGAGAGCGGCAACGAACTGTATGTACTACAATCGAGCGGTGAACTGCGGCGAGCGGACTTAAACGCGGCGACGATTTCTGCGCCGCTGATCAGTCATGTGCAATCGTTCTCGGTGTATGGTACGGATTATATCACCTACGTCGGGACGAATGGCACGAGCAAGCTGCAGCTGGCGGGCATTTGGCGCAAGGACTGGACTGAGCCAGTGGTCGTGCGGCGACAGACTGAGGCGGAGGCCTCGACGCCGTTGATGATTAAGTTTTCGCGCTATGATAATAAAGACGTGCTGGTGGTCGGCGTTGGCTCGGCGGTGACGCTGCACATGGGCGCGGCGCTGGACGGGTCGAGTTCGTCGGCGTCAAAGCTACTGAGCCGCGTCAAGTCGATCGCTGCCGGTAAACCACTGACCGAGCTGGATCTGAGCGGTACCGGGCGGTTCGTCTTGATGCGAACGACGGCTGGCTTTATGAGTTATGATATTGAGCGGCAATCGGTGTCGCACGATACGGCGCTGCCGACGGGGACGACGCTTGATTGGCTGGATGATTATCACGTGTGGAGCGTCGAGGGTGGCAAGCTGGTGATGCGCGAGTTCGACGGCGCTAATCAGTCAACGATGCTCGAGGCCAGCGAAGGGTTTGATGCGTCACTGTCGCACGACGGCGACTGGTTGTATGCTTTCCGTCGAGCCGATAACGGCACGGTGACGATGTCGCGGCTGCGAATGACGATCAAGCGCTAAGTGCTAATTTGAATCTTATTGTGCTTTATTCTTTGGCGCCGAATAATCGCTCAAGCAGTGTTGGCGATGGCTTACCCGGGATAGCGGCGGATCGAGTGGTGACTGGCTCGGTTGATTTGGCAGCGCCAGATGGGTCGGGGCTGATTTGCTCGGCAAAGACCAGCAGGCGTTTTTCGGCGGTGCCAAGCGGTACACAGCTGATCAAAGTGAGCATCGGCTTATCGGTTTGAATTTGGACACGGCTGACCTCGTTTGGCAGGACGACTTCTTTCTTGGTGACGGCGTAGGTGTAGCGCTTGCCCTGGTAGTGCATGTAGATGATGTCGTCTTTGACCAGCTTTTCGTTTTGAGCAAAGACAAACTTGTGGTCACCGGGTGCGAAGGCATCGTTAGAAGAGTGTGCCGAGAAGACGGCATTACCAACTTGGCCAGGCACGGCGTTAGCGCCAGCGATCGCGAAGTGAGCAGCGCCCTTCTCCATTGCTTTCATTTGAGCGTTATGGTCGGCCGCGTTAACGCCATAAATGACCGGTACATCAACATTGAGCTTAGGAATGATCAGCCGTGGGTCGGGGCCGACAGCGGCATTGCTTGCTGGATTGACAATGATGTTTTGTGGATCAACATTGCCTGGGGTGGTATAGGCGGCGGCGATACCAAACAAGACGCGATTGTACTGCAAAAAGACGAACGCTAGTAGCACCAACACACCGGCGAGCGCCGGGATGAAATGGCGTGATTTGGTGACTTTTTTGGCCTTGTCGCGGACGGTTTGCTGGATCTGGGCACGGAGGCGCTTGATGGGGCTTTGGGCGGACAACATATCGGTCATGGCCGGCGCGGCGGCGGTGTTAGCGTCGTGAGCAGACTGGACCAGCCGGTCAAATTCCTGTTGCTTTTGATCAAGGTGCGAGGCGTAGTAGCGCTCGTAGTACATCTGGTAATATTTTTGCCAGGAGCTGTGGTACTGTTTCCACTGATCAGCGGTAATTTGTGGCTGATGAGTGGGAGTTTTGGCCGGGGCGGCCGGTTGCGGCTGCGTGGTTGGTGGCGCGGCGGCGGGATTGTCCGTTGACTTGTTCGCTAGCTGGGGCTGAGGTGACTTGGTGACTTGAACGGGAGATGAAGCTGTAGTCGGCTGGGTCGGTTGTGCTGCCGGTGGCGTGGTATTCAGGGCGTGCGGGCTCGATGTACGCTGTGGCGGCGTAACAGTGGTACGTTCGGTCGGTTCTGGGTGTGGCTGCTCTATAGGGCGCGGCTGAACCACCGGTGTGGTGTGCGGTGTTGATTCGGTGCTGCGGCCACCGTAAATAGCATTAATTTGATCACGAATAACATTGGCGGCAGCAGCTTGCGAGCCGGAATAATCACGCGGTGGTGGCGTCAGTGGACGAGGTTGACTCGAGATTGGCGCTCCCACTCGCCTGCCAAACTGATCGTCATGTGGATTCATCACCTCTTATTATACGGGAAAACGCCGGAAAGATAAAGTATCCGGGCTCTTGCTGATGTGGTGGCTGCCGTGGTATAATTACCCCCGGATGACTTGGGGCGTTCTCTCGTGCCGCGGTGGCGGAATTGGTAGACGCGCTAGACTCAAAATCTGGTGAGCAATCGCTCGTGCCGGTTCAAGTCCGGCCCGCGGTACCAGAAAGCGCCCTGGGTTCTCAAATTTTTTATCCCCCGCTGCTCTTGGCGGGAGTTTTTAGTTGGTAATACCTTACGAGAAGCTAATGTTAAGAATGAGAATGATGTCTGCACCCTTTCTTCTCTGGCTTTTGTTTTAGTGGCGGCAGAAGCATGCAGTCAGCAACCTGTAGATCGAGAAAATGACCCTCATTACTGAAGTCAAACTCGATGAGGGACTGTTCGTTAAATTCTCTCCCCGAGAGGTTGTTTTGCGTGATACCGCCAACGATGACGGTTGGGTCTGTCGGTAGCATATTTTCTGTCCAGCGAATCACATGTCGTCTACTAATCCCCCTGGGAATCTTGGCAATGGTGACGTGTGGCTTGAATTTTTTATGGTGAGGAGTGGTAGCCCCTGCTTCTATAAATGCTTGCTTGATACGTCGTCTTTCTTCCCGCGGTAAAGTTTGGCTGAGGTCGTTGAATACCAGAGTGAGTGCACACTCTCCTAACATACGAGCACCAACTACGTTGAGCTCAAGGCTCTTTTGTGATTGCTCTGGTAGATGAATGCGCAGTCTAGATGGATGTAGGACCTTTGGGTATTCTCGTGCGCCTAGGATAGTAAGATGACGCTCCTCGGGTTGCGTTGGTTTTATGGGGTTGTCACTCAGTCTACTAAATCGTTCCTGTATCTCTTGAGCAAAATCTGGATCTGACAGAGGAAATTCAGCCACAGGATGGTAAATCAGGCATTTTCGTGACATAGCTATCCTTGTTATACCGCGCAGTTTATAAATCGTCAAGAGCTGGTGGGAACCGCCCTGGTTTATACGCTAGCGGCCATGCTGGTGCTGATGGCTGCCAACGGTGCCTCCGGCGACCACAAGAGGTAGCTGGCGGCGCGCGCGGCGGTTTGTCCGCGCCAAAGCTGCATCGGCTCGGTCCAGGCTTGGGTGATGACTTCTCCGCTCCGTGCGACGACTAATTGATCGGCATGAAAAACTGCCAATGTGACCGGATAGGTGATGGTGAATTTGTGTAGCGCCTCAACTAACTGTGCTAGCTGCATGCTAAATGTCAGGATTTTTGGATAGTAGACGCTGCGAAAGAGCTTTTGCACTTGGGCGAATGAGGCGACAAAGACGACGTGGGGGTTATCAAGGATGGCGGGAAAGCTGTTTTGCACCAGGTCGATGGCGTCGCGGCTCAGCACGACTGGCCGGTGGTACTGGCGCACAAATTGCTCGTACAGCGCGGCCGTTTCGCTATTTTTGCCGGCGTCACCGATTAGCAGCATGACGTTAGCCCACTCGCCGAGGGCGGCCAATTCGCCTGCTGCCGCGCCGCTGAGGCCGCCGGACGGATTGGTCGGCGCAAACAGGACGTCGGTCATCGCCGCTGGCACAGTGCGGCGCAGTGTGTCGGGTAGCACGACTCGTACTTCGCCCGCCCCGGCGTCACGTGCTGCCTGGTAGCTGGTCGCCACCGCCGCAAAGCCGAGCTTGTTGCCGCCAACGATCCCCAGCCGCCCGGCTTGGTCACGGCGCTCTGGCCGATTCCATTCAACGTCGGGAAACAGCGGCTTAGATTTTTCCTGCTTGCGCCAAAAGGTATCCACGTTCGCCTTTCTCGAGTTCAAACACCACGCTTTTACGCTCTAGGACAATTGGCCAGCCATTGGTTTTGGCAATTTCGAGCAGCTTTTCCGTGGGATTAAAGACGACGGGATGTTCAACCATCGCCAGAATATGCCGGTCGCCCTCGCTGTCGCCAAACGCGTAACTATCGGCAAGTGTCAGCCCGTGCTTATCAATGATTCCTTGGAGGATCTTGTCTTTATTGGTATATGTTTTGGCGGTAATTGTACCGGTAAAGCCGCTGCCCTGCCGTTCATACACCTGAGCCGCCCAGGCGTCAAAGCCGTATCTTTTAGCAAATGGCTCGACTAACTCTTGTTGTGAGCCGGAGATGGCAATTAGAAAATAGCCCGCCTGCTTTAGCTCGTGCAGGCGATGCCGTGTGTAGGTATAGACGTGGTCAAGTTCCCTCTCGGCGATGCCGCTCGCCACCTCGTCAAACACCGCGGTCGGGATGTCAGCCAGCGAACGAGAGATGGCATTGACCAAACTCAGTTCGTACTCATCATAGGCGTCTTTTGACTCGCGCCGTTTCCAGCTGAGTAATTTCTGCTGGATGATTAAGGCGTGGACTTCGGGGATGGCGCCAGCATCAATCAGCCCGAGCACCAATTGCCGGTACAGCCCGCCGCGAATGAGCGTGCCGTCGATGTCAAAAACTGCGAATTTCTGCTGCTTCATCGCTTGATTATCTCGTATTTTTAGCTTCTTGGCAACTTAGCTGGCGCGCTGCATTGATAGGTTTTGATGTATACTCTCTGGTAGCCGAGGCTGATGAAGCTGCCATGGATCATCAGCGTGAGGCCGTGCAGTCTGAAGTGTTGCCAGGCTGTCGGTTATGGTGAGGTCATAGCAAGCTTTGCGCCCAAGGATAGCCGCGATGATCCAAAGCCTGTCATTTGGCCACATTGTTTCCAGGGGCAAGTGGTTGACGAATGTTCCGTTTGCGAGCTTATGGCCGATAGTAAACCACGCTGGCCGCATCTCCTCTGTTTCCTCGGGCGTTCCCTGCCAACTGAGGCAGCGCGACAGGTAAATGACCATCGGCTTGCCACTTCCCATAACGGTCAAGATGCCCGTCGGTTCAATGGCACTGGGGTCTGCCTCGAGACCGGATTCTTCTTTGAGCTCACGGATGGTGGCGTCGAGTGGAGTCTCCCTCGGCTGGAGTTTGCCGCCAAATCCATTGAGATAGTTGACGCCATGCCCACGCTTTTTCATACCGAGTAGCACCTTGTCATCCCTAACAGGAAAGGTAATGGTCGCTTCTTGGCATCGTGTGCCAGGCGACGCTTCGATAGCTAGTTTAGTGATCGTGGGGGGGGGTGAGCTCTACCATGAGCTTACTATATCATGAGGTAGACGACTTGGCAACTGATGCATTGTCGCGTAATTTGACCATGTTTTGGTACACTTCGTCAAAGGTCAGCCCCGATTCGTGGATGAGGCTGGCCAGGTCTTTGCCGACATAGCGGAAGTGCCAGGCTTCGCTCGCGATGCCGGTGATTTTTTCCTTACCCTTTGGGTAGCGCAGAATAAAACCGTATTCGTGGGCATGAGCGGCGAGCCAGCTGGCGGTTTTTGGATCAAGCGCGCAGTCGCTAAAGCGGGCTTTGCATTTCTCGGAAAAGCTGGTTAAGTCAACCGCTAGGCCCAGCTGATGCTCGCTGTGGCCGGGTTTGGCGACGTATTCTTCGGTGTGCGCAGCGCCATTTTTGGTAGTGGTTTCGGTGCGGATTTTGGCTTGGGCAGTGCCGGAGCGGTAGGCGCTAGAGACGAGAATTGGTAGCTTGGCCTCGGCTGCAGCGTGGCGTAATTTTTCGAGCGGCTCTTTTACCATCGGCTGTACGCGTGTATCCTCTACCCAGCTCGGCGTACCATCAGTAATATCAGTCAGCGGCGGCTCAAAGGCTGGGTCGATGCCCTGCTTGCCTGACACATAAGACCAGATTTTCCCGGTTTGTAAATACTTCCACGACGGAAAGGTCAAGTCGCGATTGGTGCGGTCAAGGCGGATGGTGACCGGCTGAAAATTATACAGCGGCGAATTAGCGACTGACGCCGACGTTTGGTTGACGAGCTGCGTGCCGCCATTGATCATCAGTAGTGTCAGTGTCGTCCAGGCCGCTAGAACCATGGCCACGACTGCGCGTCCCACCCCGTGCTTCATTTATTGTGTTCCTCGCTGTTTGAGTTTGGTCATTGCCTCTTCAATATACGACCAAGCCTCCTCCATCGTCAAGCCCGACTGATGCAGAGCGCCCGCGAGTTCCCGCCCAACATAGCGAAAATGCCACGGCTCGTACTGATAGCCGGTGATTGGTTCTTTGCCCTTCGGATAGCGCAGAATAAAACCGTATTCGTGGGCGTGGGTGGCGAGCCATTTGCTGGCAGTGGTTTGCTCAAAACAGTCCTCCACCCAACAAGCTCGGTCGGTGCCACCAAAGTCAACGGCCAGGCCCGATTGATGCTCGCTATGACCGGGACGTGAACTAAACCGGTTGGCCTTAGTCTCGCCGTGCTGACGAACGTTGCTAGCAAAAAGCGAAGCCTGAGTAGCGTAGCTGCGGTAACCTGAGCCGACATAGATAGTGACACCGGCATTACGAGCAGCGGCGACTAATTTCTCGAGATCAGGCATGAGGACGGCGCGGAGCGAGCGCTCATCCTGGCTGCGGCCGGGTAGTGTCGGCACGCTGACTGGGCGGAGGTCGCTGGGCTGGTAGCGAGGATTGGCGAAACTCTGAGATTTATTGACGATTTTCCAGAGGTCGGCGTCATCGGCGCTGTTGACAATGCGGGCGGGAATCGGCGTAGCGTTTGGCAGAGCAAGGCCCGGCGCAGCTGGCGCTGGAGGTTTCTGGCTGTCGGGAGTTTTTGCTTTGGGTATTGGCGAGGGCTGCTCTTTGCTAATTGGCTGCTGGGTGGTGGTGTGTGGCGGGTTGAAGTGACGGAGGGTGAAATAAGTCACTACAGCGCTACTGGCGATGATCAGCACGGCACCCAGGCCAAGGAACAGTGTACGTTTCTGCGAGCGTTTGGTGATTTTCATACCTCGACCTCAATGCTTACCGGGCAGTGGTCACTGCCCATTTGTTCGGCGTGAATCTCAGGATTTTTGACACGCTCGGCGATTTCGCGCGATGCCAGCCAATAGTCGATCCGCCAGCCGACATTACGCGCCCGGGCGTTGGCCCAGTGCGTCCACCAGGTGTACGCCCCGGTCTTGTCAGGGAAAGCTGCCCGGAAGGCGTCGACAAACCCAGCGTCTAAGTAGTTTTGAAAGCCTTCCCGCTCCTCATCGGTGAAGCCGTGCTTGCCGACATTAGACTTTGGATTTGCCAGGTCAATTTCTTGATGCGCCACGTTCATATCGCCGCAGTATAGTACTGGCTTGACGAGCTCCAATTCCTCCAGATAGGCCAGCACCGCCGGATCCCACTGCTTATGACGCAGACTCAGTCGGCTTAAATCCCCTTTCGAATTTGGCGTATAACACGTCACCACCCAAAAATCGTCGAACTCGGCAGTGATGATACGCCCTTCGTCTGCTGGGTTGCCATACTGATCGCCGGTCAAATTGAACTGCTCAATGATAGCCGGCGGCAGTCCGTCGCGCCAATGGAGCGGCCGGATTTTCGACAAAATCGCCGTACCGGAATAACCCTTCTTGGCGGCTGAATAAAAATGCTCGTGGTAGTCTGGCAGGTCAATTTCTACCTGGTCGCGGGCGGCCTTGGTCTCCTGCAGGCATACAATGTCCGGATCGTAGGTTTGCAGGAAGCGGGTAAACTCGCCCTTGTTGATGACGGCGCGGATACCGTTGACGTTCCAGGAAAATAATCGCATTCTTGTATTATACAACGGATTATCATGGTATAATTGCTAAATATGACTAAAAAGACATCCCGAATCGTGGTCAATATGATTTCGGAAAGTGAGTTTACGGTCCAAGGACATGGTGTACATACAGCTTATAAGGAGATTACTGGTGCCTTGGAAAAACAGCCTGCTATTGATATTGCCATTAACACTAATCGATCGGCAGATATAGTTCATGTACAGACAGTGGGTATGTATGCATTGGGGCGGTTGCTGCGCAAAAACGGTAAAAAAATTGTTTCAGCACACTTGGTACCAGATAGTTTCATTGGATCATTGAGGGCGGCCAAATACTGGAAGCCAGTTGGTAAATTGTGGCTAAAGTTCTTCTACAGCCGGGCCGACCTTGTGCTGGCCTGTTCCAAGATGGTACATGATGAGCTGGTTCATGACATGAAATTGTCTAACGTCAAGGTGTTATATAATACAGTTGACATGGCGCGATATCAGGTTACTGCTGATGATCGCCGTGTTGCACGTCGAGCGTTACATCTGACAGAACGTGATTTTGTCGTCATCGGTAATGGCCAAGTGCAGCCTCGCAAACGACTTGACACCTTTATATCAATCGCTCGTGCAATGCCGGATGTTACGTTTTATTGGATTGGTGGTATTCCATTTAAACATCTTGGGGCTAAATACGAGTCAATGCAAAAACTTATTAATTCAGTTCCTCCTAACCTTACGGTAACCGGTGTTATACCGCTCGAAGATGTGCGTCAGTATTATATGGCGGCTGATGTGTTTGTATTGCCGGCTACTCAGGAAAATCATCCTGTGTGTGTACTGGAGGCAGCTGGTGCTGGATTGCCGATAGTATTGCGTGATATCCCGCAGTATGACGATACATTTCGTGGTTCGGCAGTTATGGCGGGTACTGATGAGCAGTTTATTCAATTAGTAACCCGTCTCAGAACAGATGCGTCTTTTCGCCAGTCAGCAATTCATGGTGCTAAAAAAATTGCTGAACGATTTGATAGCGGTGCTGGCGCCAAGCGCTTAGTCGCGATGTATCAAGAGTTGCTAAAAGAAGATGAGGAATGCGCGTAGGTTTGTTCACCGATACCTATCGGCCGTCGATTAACGGCATCGTCTTTGTGGTCGAGTCGCTCAAGCGTGAGCTCGAGGCGCTGGGCCACGAAGTCTACGTATTCTGCCCCGCCAAGTCGATGAATCCGGCCAAGCAAGCCGAGCTGCTCAACGAAGATCCAGATTCGCATATCATCCGATTTCGTTCAATCAAGGGCGCGTTTTTTGATGATTACGATACGTCGGTGTTCTTCCCGCCGGCGGTGCAGCGCCGCATCAAAGAGCTGGAGCTGGACATCGTGCATATCTTTACGCCGTCGCAAATCGGGCTGGTTGGCGTCAGTGCGGCGCACAAGCAACAGATCCCCCTCGTCATCCAGCACTGCACCGATATGTACGAATTTGCCGAGCATTATCCGGCGGTGCTGCCGGGGATTTTGACACTGGCTGGCGTGGTGCTACCACTGTCGATTAAGCTAAGGGGCCGTGATTTATTTGAACTGGTCAAGCTATATCGGCCGCGTGGTATCACCAAATGGAACCGGGCCATCATCGAGTGCGTCATCACTATTCTCTACAGCAAAGCCGACGCCGTCATCGCCCTCAGTCGCAAAAGCGTCGCTCAGCTCAGCGGCTGGCAGGATGACGATCATCTGTATGATTTGACATTGCTGCCAAATGGTGTCAATGCCCTGCCACGGCCGTCGGCGGCTCAGCTCAAGGCCTTTCGGGCGCAGTGGGGTCTACGGGCGTCTGATGAAGTATTTGGCTTCATTGGGCGGCTGGGCGAAGAGAAAAACTTATCGATTTTGATCAAGGCCTTTGACAAGTACGTCGCCAAGGCTCGCCCCAAATCCAAGCTGCTGTTCGTTGGCGATTTCGAGTACCGCAAAAAACTTGAGGCGATGGCGGCCGAGAGCAAGTACGCTGATCGGATCATCTTTACTGGCGCTTTGCCGCGCGAGGAATTAGGCGTAGCGTATCAGGCGCTGGATGTGTTTTGCTTCCCGTCGCTCAAGGATACGCAGGGCTGGGTATTGCATGAAGCAGCGCACGCCCGCAAACCAATTATCATCATTGACACGCAAGTATCCGAAGTAGTGCGTGACGGCGTAAATGGTATATTCGTGAAAAATCGGCCCAAGAGTATGGCGGACGCTATCATTACACTGCTCCGTTCGCCAGCGCGCCGAGCGAGGTTTGGCGCCGAGAGTAAAAAAATAGCGGCCACATTCACCGAGCGCCGCCAGGTTCGCAAATTAGAGAAATTATATCGCCGGGTTATCGCCCAGAAAGCTGCCGCCGCGTCTCGCGATCTTGATCGCGGCGCTTGATAGTCTCGCGCTTGTCGTAGGTTTTTTTGCCCTTGGCGAGAGCGATGACGACCTTGATAAATTTGCCGCTGGTTAATAATTTGGTCGGTACGATGGTCATGCCCTGCTTTTTTGCTTCGATAAAGCGCGTTAATTGGCGTTTGCTGACTAATAATTTCCGCGCCGAGGTGTCAATGCTGCGGGCGTTGGCCTGGCCGCGAACATTGAGTCGCAGCGAAAAACTAGCGTTATTTAGCCACAATTCACCATTTCGCAGACTGACGAACGCCCCCTTTAGCTGCACGTGCCCTTCCCTGGCGGCGCGCACTTCCATGCCCGTCAGCACCAGCCCCGCCACAACTTCCTCGCCCAACTCATAGTCAAATCGCGCTCGGCGATTCACGACGGCTTGAGTGGATGGTTTTTTGGTCTTGGTGGGCTTGGTCACGTGATTATTGTAGCACGTGAGCTGGGGCTTCAGCGAGGTCCCAATCTATATACGGCTCAATAGGGTCATTTTCGGAATCGTTATGCGACTTCTTTGATAATTCGTCTAACGTGTGCTGAATGCGACCCTTGCAATCAAGTAGCAAGTTGGTTAGGTCGTGAAGCTGCTCACGACGCTCCTCGTCAGTACTAGAGCTAGATAGAATTTCTCTCATTTGCGCGTCAACGAGAGCATATAGCTGATCTTGGGGTTTCTCACTATGCTCATAGTTACGGAGTGCATCGTATGCATTGTCTGAGCCAACTCTATCGCTAGTAAATTCCTGTTTAGCTCCTTTGGCAATGCTTCGTGCGACAACTCTTTACTCAGTCCAGCTTACTACACTTATCAGAATATTGAGGTTTGACTGGACCACCCTCAGATTATCTGCATATGTGCGGGTTTGGAGATCTATATTATGGCAGAGTTTATAAATATCGGCACTCTGACTCTCGGGGGTCGCCTCCTCTTCAGGAGGGATAATCGTAGTATGTAGCTCTTGTGGTGTCGTCTCTCTATTCATAGTTTTATACTATAACATTGTTTAAGTATAAATGCAATAGTATAATGAATTTTAATGATCATCAACCGTTAGAGGTGGTTCATCCGTCAGAGCGCTGACTCGCACGGCGGCTATCATTCCTAGCTGTTTGATATCATTTGACCACTGATCTTTCCAAGCCCGATTCTTTCTATTCGTCCTGTCCTTGGCCTTATGTATATCAACAATCAGCTGCAGCATCGTGTTGTTAAGCGTACCTTCGATTAGCTCGCCGTCAGCATCGCGATCACAAATGAAACCCTCGATCGCCTCGTTCATATTCTTGGTAATTTCATCCGTTGGGATGCGGTGTCTGGCGTACAGGATGAGAGCTGTCATGCGCTTTAGATTATTTATCGTAACTTCTCGGGATTCATGTATTTCTGGATCACCTAACGCGTCTTTGGCTTGAGCAAAGATATCATCGAGGCGCGACTGATATCCCTCCATGATGGTTGCTATAGTTTCTGGTGTTTTTGCCGTGCTTGTCGGCGGTTTGTCGTGTATACCCATAACAGTATCATATCATATTTGCGTTTGTACCGGGTGCGGTCTCACCGTCAAAAAACAGTCAGTCAGCCCTGGCCACAAGGGTGATATGCTACAATATCCCAAGCATGATAGCCGACATTCACATCACCGAGAAGAGTTTTGGCGACAAGACGTTGATGCGTGACGTCAAGTTTAGCGTGGATGATGGCGAAAAGGTCGGCGTGGTCGGCCGCAATGGCGTCGGCAAGTCAACGTTGTTTGGTATCTTGGCGGGCACGGACACCGATTATACCGGCGAGGTAGTTTTTCGGCGCGGCATTACTGTGGCTAGTACGGCGCAGGAGCATCACGGTTTGGGTGGTCAGACGGTGTTGAGCTACATCCTGGCGGGGCTACCGGAATATTCGCGTTTGAAGAAAATTATCGATGAATACCCTGAGATCATGGGCGATAATATGCGCAAAATCGAGGAGTATACGCAGGCGCTGGAGCGATTTGACCAGAAAGGGTTTTATCAGATTGAGGAGAAGATTAGTCGTGAGCTCGATAATTTTCAGCTGAGCGGGTGCGGCGAGCGGCCGCTTGGTTCCCTGTCGGGTGGTCAGAAGCGGCTAGTGGAGATCGTGAAGATTATGCATTCGGAAGCGCATTTGGCACTGATTGATGAGCCGACCAATCATATGGATTATGTGGCCAAGCAGCAGTTTATCGATTGGATGAGTTCGCAGCCGCGCCAGGCCATGCTGATCATCACGCACGACCGCGATGTGCTGGGCCAGGTGGATCGAATTATTGAGCTCAAAGACGGCCGAGCGGTCAGCTACCGCGGTAATTATGACGCCTACCTCAAGCAGAATGCTCAGGCAACGGCGGCGGGTATGAATAATTTTGAGCAGGTTGAGAAGCGGATGACTAACCTTCGGCAGAAGGTGCTGGATTATCAGCGGCTGAAAGAAAAGTCGCGCAACCCCGGCACTATCCAAAAGTTCAAGCGGCTGGAACATGAGGCGCGGGCCGAGCTGGCGGAATTATCAGAGATGGACAAGCCGACATTTTGGATTGACAAGGAGTCGGCTGAGCAGCTTGATTATAAGTCGGCTGAGCGCTACGGCAAGTTCAAGGCGCGCAATATTCGGCT
>ERZ773077.542-NODE-542-length-28324-cov-18.951325_pt1 | contig 28324 bp, 20 predicted proteins | sample MGYA00580612_ERZ773077 | MGnify/ENA primary metagenome ERZ773077 (study PRJEB29015, sample SAMEA2737971) | human oral metagenome | biome: human oral; feature: human-associated habitat; material: dental | place: China | collected 2021 ...
TATCTGGAGGTGCAGCGCGACGGCACGCCCGAGGCCGAGAGCTGCACGCGGGCCACGGCGCGGCTGGCGGTGGAGCTGGACCTGCCGCTGGTGGCCACGCACCCCATCCAGTTCCTGCGCGAGGAGGATTTTCGGGCGCACGAGGCGCGGGTGTGCATTGCCGAAGGCGAGGTGCTGGCCGATCCGAAGCGGGTGCGGCGCTTCCAGCCGACGCAGTATTTCCGCACGCGCGCGGACATGATGGCGCTGTTCGCCGATCTGCCGGCGGCGCTGGCCAACTCGGTCGAGATCGCGCGGCGCTGTGCGGTGACGCTGCGGCTGGGCAATCCGCAGCTGCCCATCTACCCGACGCCGGAAGGGGTGTCGATCGAGGAGTATCTGGTTCACCAGGCCGAGGACGGGCTGGCAAAGCGGCTGGAGAGGCTCTATCCCGATCCGGAGGTGCGGGCGCAGAAGACGCCCGAGTACGAGGCGCGGCTCAAGCGCGAGTGCGAGACCATCATCAAGATGGGGTTCCCGGGCTACTTCCTCATCGTGGCGGACTTCATCGTCTGGGCCAAGCAGAACGGGGTGCCGGTGGGGCCAGGGCGGGGTTCGGGTGCGGGTTCGCTGGTGGCGTTCTCGCTGGGCATCACCGATCTGGATCCGCTGCCGTATGCGCTGCTGTTCGAGCGCTTCCTGAACCCGGAACGGGTGTCGATGCCCGACTTCGACATCGACTTCTGCCAGGACAACCGGGGCAAGGTGATCGAGTACGTGCGCCGCAAGTACGGCTACGACGCAGTGTCGCAGATCGCGACCTTCGGCACGATGGCCAGCAAGGCGGTGATCCGCGATGCGGGCCGGGTGCTGGACATGCCCTACAACTTCTGCGACCAGCTCTCCAAGCTGATCCCGATCGAGCAGGCCAAGCCGCTGTCGCTGGACAAGGCGCTCAAGGCCGAGCCTCAGCTGGCCGAGCGGCTGGCCAACGAGGAGGAGGTGGCGGAGCTGTTCGCGCTGGCGCGTCCGCTGGAGGACATGACCCGCAACATCGGCATGCACGCGGGGGGTGTGCTGATTGCGCCGGGCAAGCTCACGGACTTCTGTCCGCTCTACCGGGCGCCAGGCACCGATTCGGTGGTCAGCCAGTACGACAAGGACGATGTGGAGGCGGTGGGCCTGGTGAAGTTCGACTTCCTGGGCCTGCGAAACCTCACCATCATCGACCTGGCGGTGCGCTACGTGAACGAGCGGCGCGCGCGCGAGGGCCTGGAGCCGCTCGACCTGGACAACCTGGGCTTCGACGACCAGGCGGCCTACCAGATCCTGCGTGACGGCAACACGGTCGCCATCTTCCAGGTGGAAAGTGACGGGATGAAGAAGCTGCTGAGAAAGCTTCAGCCCGACCGCTTCGAGGACATCATCGCCGTGCTGGCGCTGTACCGGCCGGGGCCGCTGGGCTCGGGCATGGTGGACGATTTCATCCTCCGAAAGCGCGGCGAGCAGGCCATCGACTACTTCCACCCGGATCTGAAGGACTGCCTGGAGCCCACCTACGGGGTCATCGTCTACCAGGAGCAGGTGATGCAGATCTCGCAGATCATCGCCGGCTACACGCTGGGCGGTGCGGACCTGCTGCGCCGGGCGATGGGCAAGAAGAAGGCCGAGGAAATGGCCAAGCAGCGCAAGACCTTCATGGAAGGCGCGGCGGCCAAGGGCCAGGATCCGGATCTGGCCAGCCAGCTCTTCGACCTGATGGAGAAGTTTGCCGAGTACGGCTTCAACAAGTCGCACACGGCGGCCTATGCGGTGGTCACCTACCAGACGGCCTGGCTGAAGGCGCACTATCCGGCCGAGTTCATGGCTGCCACGCTGTCGTCCGACATGGACGATACCGACAAGGTGCAGATCTTCGTCCGTGACGCGCAGTTCAACAAGGTGGAGGTGCAGCCGCCCGACATCAACGCGTCGGCCTACCGCTTCGAGCCGGCGGCGCCGCGCGTCATCCGCTACGGGCTGGGCGGGGTGAAGGGGGTGGGGCAGAATGCCATCGAGAACGTGGTGGCGGCCCGCCAGGCCGGTGGTCCCTTCATCGATCTCTTCGATTTCTGCGAACGTATCGACCGCAAGCTGATCAACCGCCGCACCATCGAGGCGCTGGTGCGCGCCGGTGCCTTCGACAGTCTGGAACCGGACCGCGCCCGGCTGCTGGCCAACGTGCCGCAGGCCATGGAAGCGGCCGAGCAGAAGGCGCGCGAACAGGCGGCTGGCCAGGGCGGTCTGTTCGGCGATGATTTCTTCGGCGGCTCCGACGGCGCGCCGGCCCGTGAATGGCTGCCCTCCGAACCGTGGGACCCTCGCCAGCGGCTGCTGGAAGAGAAGGGGGCACTCGGGTACTTCCTCACTGGTCACCTGTTCGATGCCTGTCGCGACGAGGTGCGCCGCTTCGTCAAGACCCGCATCGGTGATCTGGAAAAGATCGTCGGCAAACATTTCGGCTCGACACCGGTGACCGTGGCCGGTATCGTGTCGGGCTTGTCCACCGCCATGACCCGCCGGGGCAAGATGGTGCGTGTGATGCTCGACGATGGCAGCGGCGCCGAGGAAATCGCGGTGTTCACCGAGGCCTGGGAGCAGTACCGTCACCTGTTGAAGGAAGACGAGCTGATCATCGTGCACGGCAAGCTGTCGAAGGACGACTACAGCGGCGGCCACCGGCTGTCGGTGGAGCGCATCGTCGACCTGGGCACGGCGCGCGGCGAGGCCGCCCGGGCACTGCAGCTCACCATCACCGGCAGGCCGGATGTGAACCGGCTGCGCGAGCTGCTCACGCCGTACCGGGTGGATGGCAGCCAGGGCGAGGGCTGCCCGGTGGAAATTCATTATTGCAGCGACAGCGCAGCCGCCGTGCTGCGACTGGGGCACCAGTGGGCCGTCCGTCCCGATGACGTGCTGCTGGCCGGCATGAAGGGCTGGCTGGGCGAGTCCCGGGTGGAGATGCGCTATCGATGAACGGAGTGGATTTGGGCAAGGACAACGATACGGCCGATCGCAGGGAAGACGCTGCCGTGATGAATGATGCAGGCGCCGGGGCCGACGCCGCCGAAACGAAGACTGGCGCCGCTGTTTCCGCTGAGACACAGACCGAAGCCGACGCTGCCGAAGCACAGACCGGTGCCGCCGCTTCCGCCGAGGCCGAAGCTGACGGCGCCGGCGCCAGCCAGGCGGCTGCGCATGCCCCGGCCAACGAGTTCATCCGCGAACCCGCCAGCGACCGGGCGCTGCTCGGCCGCCTGTTCACCTACGTGAAGCCGCACTGGCGCATCTTTGCGCTGGGTGTGGCTGCCATGGTGCTGACGGCCTCCACCGAGCCAGCGCTGCCGGCCATCATGCAGTTCCTGCTGGACGATGGCTTCGGGGACAAGGGCAATCCGCACCTGATGTGGACGGCGCCGCTGCTGATCATCGGCCTGTTCCTGGCCCGGGGCGTGTTCACCTTCACGATGAACTACGCCATGAACGAGGTCTCCAACGCCGTGCTGTTCGACCTGCGCCGGGTGATGTTCGACCGGCTGGTGCAGATGCCGGTCAGCTATTTTTCGTCCAATCCGGCCGGCACCATCATTGCACGGCTGGTCAACGATGTGCAGAACGTCACCCAGTCGCTGGCCAGTGTGCTGATCATCATGGTGCGCGATTCGTGCGTGATCATGGGGCTGCTGGGCTGGCTGCTGTATCTGAACTGGCAGCTGACCATGATCGCCTTCGTGCTCATCCCGATGGTGGCGCTGGCCGTGGGGGCGTTCTCGCGTCGCATGCGCCGGCTTTCGGGCGAGCAGTTGCGCTACACCGGCGAGCTGACCAGCGTGGTGGGCGAGGCCATCCATGGCAATCCGGTCATCAAGGTCTATGCCGGCCAGGAGCACGAGCGCAACCGCTTTGCCTCGGCCAGTCGCCAGCTGCAGGCCTTCGCCCGCCGTATGACGGTCGCTTCGGCGCTGATCGTGCCCATCACGCAGGTGATGGCGGCCGTGGCCGTGTCGGTGGTCATTGCCCTGGCGCTCTATCAGTCGCAGCAGGATCGCACCACGGTGGGGGGCTTCGTGTCCTTCCTCACCGCCATGCTGATGATCTTCAATCCGCTCAAGCACCTGGCCGAGGTCAACGGGCAGCTGCAGCGGGCCTTTGCCGCGGCCGATGCGGTGTTCCACTTCATCGACGAACCCATCGAGCATGACCACGGCACGCAGGTGATCGAACGGGCGAAGGGCGGGCTGCGCTTCGAGGACGTGCGCTTTGGCTACGCGGGCAGCAATGCGCTGGCGCTCAAGGGTATCGACCTCGACATCAAGCCCGGCGAGACCGTGGCGCTGGTGGGCGGCTCGGGCGGAGGCAAGACCACGCTGGCCAATCTCATTCCGCGCTTCTATCCCGTCACGGAGGGACGGATTCTGCTCGACGGCGTGCCCATCGAATCGCTGAAGCTGGAGAGCCTGCGCCAGCAGATCGCCTGGGTGAGCCAGCAGGTGATGCTGTTCAACGACACCATCGCCAACAACGTGGCCTACGGCAGCCGCCGGGGTGCCTCCGAGGAGGAGGTGCGAGCCGCGCTGGAGGCCGCCTACCTCACCGACTTCGTGGCCTCGCTGCCGCAGGGCATCAACACGATGATCGGCGACAACGGCATCCGGCTGTCCGGTGGCCAGCGCCAGCGCCTGTCCATTGCCCGGGCGCTGCTCAAGAATGCGCCCATCCTGGTGCTCGACGAAGCCACCTCGGCGCTGGACAACGAGTCCGAACGCTTCGTGCAGGCGGCGCTGGACGAGCTGCTGCATGGCCAGACCACCCTCATCATCGCGCACCGGCTGTCCACCATCGAGAAGGCCGACCGCATTCTGGTGCTGGATGACGGCCGCATCGTCGAATCGGGTACCCATGCCGAGCTGGTGGCACTGGGTGGCCTGTATGCCCGCCTGCATGCCGGCGGGACGCTGACCGCATGAGGCCCGCCATGGCGCCCACGGTTTCGCTGGTCATCTCCACCTACAACCGGCCGCAGGCGCTGGACCGGGTGCTGGCCAGCGTTGCCCGGCAGCGGGTGCTGCCCGATCAGGTACTGGTGGCCGACGATGGTTCCGGGCTGGAAACGGCTCGCGTGGTGGCGCGCTGGCAGCAGGGGGCGGGGCTGGCCGCGGGCATGCCGTCCGGAATGGGTTCTGTGTCCGCCGGGGGGGCAGCGTCCGGTGTGGGCGCTGTGGCTGGTACGGGTTCTGCGCCCGCCACGGGAGCGCGTGTCCCGGCGGCCGCCCCGGCAACGGCATCCCCGCTGGCCGGCCGGCTGCTGCACGTCTGGCAGCCGGACGAGGGCTTTCGTCTCAGTGCGGCGCGCAACCGTGCCATTCGCGAGGCCACGGGCGAACTGATCGTCTTTGTCGACGGCGACTGCCTGCTGCGCCCCGATTTCGTCGAGGCGCATCAGCAGGTGGCCGAGCGGGGCTTTGCCACGGCCGGCAACCGGGTGCTGCTGGGCCAGGCCGTCACGGCGGACATCGAGGCAGGCCGCCAGAATCCGCTGGACTGGTCGTGCCTGCGCTGGCTGATGGCCTGGCGGCGGGGGGATGTCAATCACGCGCTGGGGCTGCTGCGCCTGCCGGGACAGGGGTGGCGCCGGATGTCCGGACGGCCCTGGCGGCATTTCAAGGGCTGCAACATGGCGCTCTGGCGCGACGATCTGGTGCGCCTCAATGGCTTCGAGGAGGAAATCGCCGGCTGGGGCTTCGAAGATACCGACCTGATCCTGCGCTGGTTCAACCTGGGGGGGCGTCTCAAGAGCGGCCGCTTTGCCACCACGGTGCTGCACCTGTGGCACCGCGAGGCGGCGCGTGATGCCGCCGAACAGAACGAACGACGTGCCCGCCTGGCCGGCAGCCGGGGGGCTACCGCCGCCGTGCGCGGACTGGCCCAGCTGTCGGAGCACGACCACTACGCCCCGCCCGGAGGGATCTGATTCATGCTGCTTGTGAACATCAGCCACGGTCTGCTGGCGGTGTATCTGCTCACGCTGCTGGCCGTCCCGAAAGTACAGACGCCGCTGGTGGCCATTCTGTGCCTGCTCTGCCTGTTTGCCGGGCAGTGGCGGCAGCCGCCGGCCGTTGGCCAGCGGCTGCGTGCCGGCTGGGCCATGGCGGTGCCGCTGGCCGGCTATGGTGCACTGTTTGCCATCCAGATTCTGGCGGGCTGGCTGCGCTGGCGCGACTGGGACCAGGTGCTGATCTGTTCGCTCGGCATGGGGGTGCTGCTGTCCACGCTGCCCGGGCGTGGTACAGCCCCTCACCGCTGGCTGCTGCCGGCGGCGGCACTGGGCGCCATCGGTGCGCTGGCGCTGGCTGGCTGGCAGTACTTTTACCTTGGCGTTCCGCGGCCGCCCGGCCACCTCGGTGCCGGGCCGGTGGGCAATGGTGCGCTCAAGTATGGTGATCTGTCGGCCGTGCTGGCGCTGTTCTCGCTGCAGATGATGCTGTGTGGCCCGGGGCGCTGGCGCCGGGTGCTGGGCGGACTGGGCTTTGCTGCCGGGCTGGGGGCCGTGGCGCTGACCCAGGCACGTGGGGCACTGCTGGGCGTGCTGCTGGCGCTGGCGGTACTGGGGCTGCTGTGGATATTGCGGCGGCGGGGCAGGGCGGCCGCGTCGGTCCGGCGTCCGGCGCGGCAGGGCCGCTCCACCCGTCTGAAGCTGGCCCTGGTGGCCGTGCTGGGCGTGGCGGTGCTGGCCGGCCCGGCCCGGTACATGGGGGCGCGCTTTGCCGACATCGGGCCGCAGTTCGAGCGCTTCGAGGCGGGTGACACCTACAGCGAAGTGGGGCAGCGCCTCACGCTCTGGGGCATTGCCCTGCGGGCTGCCCGGCATGCCCCGCTCACCGGCGTGGGCTTCGATGGCTTTGGCGCCGAAACGCAACGCCAGCGCGACAGCGGTGAACTGAACCCGAAGGTCATCGTCCTGTACGAAAGCCCGCACAATGAGTATCTGGCGGGCCTGTCGTCGGCCGGCATTCCGGGGCTGCTCGTCATCGTGCTGTTCTTCTGGGCGCCGCTGGTGGTGGGGTGCCGGCGGTTCCTGCGCGGCCAGCGCCCGGAGGAATCGCTGATGCTGGTGCTGGTATCGGCCAGCTATGCCGCCTTCACGATGACCGACTCGCTGCTCGACCGGCAGATCTCGCTGCTGGCCTGGATCCTGCTGGCCAGCTGGCTGATGTCGGCCAGCCGCGATCCGCGGCCGCAGGCAGCCGGTGCAGACCGTGCCCCGGCGGGCGGAACGTCTGGCCATGACCGTGCTTTGGCAGACGGAACACCCGGCCATGGCCGTACCCCTTCGGGCAGAATGGTCACGCAGGGAAGGGCAAGTGCGAGGGGTATGGCGGGTCATGCGAGCGGCATGGCGGGTGCGAGTGGCTCGATGGCGGGTCATGTGAAGGACTCGTCCGGTGCCGCCACGGCGGCTGCACGCATGGCGGATGGCATGGACGATGCGCCCCGGGGAGCTGCACGCCCGGCAGCAGAAGGGCCCGGCGGGAACCTCGATGGTCTGTCCGTCCCGGGCGGCCTGTCGGTGGCCATCATTACCCGGGACGAGGCACACCGCATTGCCCGCTGTCTGGAGAGCGTGGCCTTTGCCGACCAGATCGTCGTGCTCGATTCGGGCAGCACCGACGACACCGTGGCCATTGCCCGGCGGCTTGGTGCCGAGGTGGAGATCACCCCCGACTGGCCCGGCTTCGGCGTGCAGAAGAATCGTGCGCTGGACCGCTGCCGTCACCGCTGGGTGCTGTCCCTCGATGCCGACGAGCAGGTCTCCGACGGCCTGGCCGCCGAAATCCTGCAGGCGCTGCGCGAAGCAGCCCCCGCGCGGGGGGCGAGTGAGGCGACCATTGCCGGTGTCCCGAACACGACAGACATGCCGGGTGCATCGGGTGCCCGGGGCACAACGGGCGTATCGGGCGCAGCATCCGCGGCAGGTGCGGCAGGTGCGGCGGATTCAGCCGGAGCGCCGGACGTGCCGGAGATCGCCGGCTGGTGGCTGCGTCGCAGCAGCCGTTACTGTGGTCAGGTCATCCGTCACGGCCTCTGGGGCAACGACCGTGTGCTGCGCCTGTTTGCCCGCGAACGTGGGCGCTTCACCAACGATCGGGTGCACGAGCACCTGGTTTGCGAAGGCCCCACCCGGATGCTGGGCGGCACGCTGGTGCACGACAGCGTCGACTCCCCCGAAGACGCCCGCAGCAAGGCCCGGCACTACGCCTTTCTGGGGGCCGAATCCCTGCGCAACCGCGGGCGGGGCGGGACACTGCGGGGTGTCCGCCATGCCGCCTGGTCCTTCCTGCGTGGTTACCTGTTACGTGCCGGATTTCTTGACGGTCGTTACGGATTAACGCTCGCCTGCCTGAATGCCAGCGGTACCTTCTGGAAATATCACTGGGCCTCCCTGCCGGATGAGCGCTGGCAGAACCTGCAGAAAAGCTTCTCGTGAGGGCCTGCCCAGGTTCTCAAAGACCTCTGTTTTATCACTGATGTAGCCCGATTCGATGCAGATCGGGTGTTTTTAACAGAAAAATCCGAAGAAGACGGGCAGGGCGCAAACCCGTCGACCGCGCCCCTGGCCGTGATGGGAAATGTTTCCTCTACCTGTTTCCTGGTTTCGTCAAAACGAAACGTTCGATAAAATCGCGAGACATATCAGTTACAGGTCATGACGTACATGACCATCCACGCCCTGCCAGGAGGGCCGACTCGTGTCTCTCGTGAACGCCACCCACGGCCTGCTGGCGGTGTACCTGCTCACACTGCTTGCCATCCCCCGGGCGCAGACGCCACTGGCCGCTGCGGTCTGTCTGCTGTGTCTGCTGGCTGGTTACCGGTGCCGGCTGGCGCCGCTGGGCCAGCGCCTGCGCCAGCACTGGGCCATGGCAGTGCCACTGCTGGCCTATGCATTACTGTATGTCCTGCACATCCTGTCGGGCCGTGCCGGCGCACGGGACTGGGACCAGGTGCTCATCTGCCTGCTGAGTGCCGGGGTGCTGCTGTCGTCGCTGCCGGGACGCGGACCGGATCCGTATCGCTGGCTGCTGCCCGCCGCGGCCCTGGGCGGGGTGGGTGCCCTGCTGGTGGCCTGCTGGCAGTACCTGTGGCTGGACATTCCGCGGCCCTATGGCCATCTGGGTACCGGGCCGCTCGGTACCGGTGCCATCAAGTTCTCTGACCTGTCGGCTTTGCTGGCCGTTTTTGCCCTGCAGCTGATGCTGCGCGGGCCGCTTCCCCGGCAGCGTCTTCTGGGCGGGGTGGGGGTTGCTGCCGGTCTGGGGGCCACGATCCTCTCGCAGGGGCGCGGCGCCCTGCTGGGGGTGGCGTTTGCGGTGACGGTCTATGGGCTCCTCGTCTGGCTGAAACGCCGGGTCATGCCCGCCGGAGAGACCGGGATGCCTGCCGGCGGGCGCTACCCGGGCCATGCCCGGCTGTTCAAGTGGCTGGTGGTGGTGCTCTGCGGCGTTGCCGTGCTGGCGGGTGGGGCCCGCTTCGTGGGATCGCGCTTTGCCGAGATCGGCCCGCAGATGGCCCGTTTCCATGCTGGCGACTACGACAGCGAGGTCAGCCAGCGCCTGGCCCTGTGGTCCATCGCCCTGCGGGCCGGGCGCCATGCACCGCTCACCGGCGTTGGCTTTGCCGGCTTCGAGGCCGAAACCCAGCGCCAGCGTGACAGCGGCGAACTGCCCCGGCACGCCATCGTCTATTACGCCGGTCCCCACAATGAATATCTGGCAGGGCTTGCCTCGGCCGGTATTCCGGGGTTGCTCGTCATCGTGCTGTTCTTCTGGGCGCCGCTCGTCGTGGGCGGCCGTCGCTTTCTGCGCAACCAGCGCCCGGACGAATCGCTGATGCTGGTGCTGCTCTCGGCCAGTTATGCCGTCTTCACGCTGACCGACTCGCTGCTCGACCGGCAGATCACGCTGCTGGCCTACATGCTGCTGGCCAGCTGGCTGCTGTCGGCCAGCGGGTCTGGTGTGCCAGCCGCATCCGCGCCGGATCAGGTGTCATGGGCAGAAGGTGTGCCCCTTCCGGGCGGTGCGTCGCTGCCGGGAGGTGCGTCCTTGTCGGGAGGTGCGTCGCTGCCGGGAGGTGCGTCCTTGTCGGGAAATGCACCACTGTCGGGAAGCGCTTCGCTGCCAGTGGGGGGCGCCCTGCGTACGGCCCCAGCGGCACGGGCAGGCATGGCGAGATAGTGCTGCCGGCGCGTTGCTGGTGGTGGTTGCCGAATGGCAGGCGCAGGCATGAACGCCCCATGAATTCCGCATGAAGATGTGATCAACCATGCGCAGGAATCCATCCGGTTGAGGAGGGGGCATGCCCCGGATGACGGGGCAGTCGCTATCATCGGGGTTTGTGATCTGTCGTACCCTCACAACACCCCACCCCATGAACCTGCTTCTGCTTACCTTTGGCGACAGGGCCGAAAACCACCATCAGGCGGCTTTCAGCGTTCTCAGCTTTCTGAAGGATCCGCGCATCGGGCGCGTGCTGGTCATGACTGACCGGCCCGGTTTCTATCGCTGGTTGCAGGCGGGTGTGGCAGAGGCCCGTGCGCAGGCGGCTGTCCGGCCAGCAGGTGCCCGTCCGGTCATCGAGGTGCTTCCCATTTCCGCCGACACCCTGAAGGACTGGCAGGGGCCGCAGCAGTTTTTCTGGCGCATCAAGATCAAGGCCGTCGAACACGCCCTGCAGCGCCATCCGGACCAGCATCTGGTCTATGTCGATTCCGATACTTTCCTCGCCACGGACCTGTCCGCCCTGAAAGCCGGACTGGATGCCGGGCAGGCCTTCATGCACTGTCGGGAGAATGCGCTGGCCGACCGCAACAGCCGCACGCTCACCCGCATGCGCCGTATGCTGACGGGGCAGACACTGGCCGGTGTGTCATTCGATGGCCAGACCGAGATGTGGAATGCCGGCGTCATTGCCTTGCCGGCCTCGCGGGGACGGACGCTGGTGGATCATGCCCTGCAGCTCTGCGACGCCATGTGTGCCACCGGGTGCCCGCGCCGCCTGGTCGAGCAGCTGGCCTTTTCGGCTGCGCTGAAAGGTGCCCCGTCACTGCAGCCCTGCGACCGCTGGATCGTGCATTACTGGGGCAACAAGCCGGGCTGGAATGTCTTCATCGGCCATTTTCTGGCCGAAAGCCGCCTGCGCAACGAAACCGTGGCACAGGCCGTGGCCCGTGCCGCAAATACCGACTGGCAGCACCTGCCCACCGAGGACCGGCACCGCAGCACCGCCGAGCGTCTCAAGCGGCTGGTCGACCGCCTCTGGCCGCGCTACCGCGTCCGGTATTTCACGCCGGACTGACACCATCACATGTCTGAAACGATCCTCTGTTCGCCCTGAGTCACCCCGCGTCCGGTATTCCGGGCCGTGCTGACGCCACCGCACGTCCGGGGACGATATCCTTCCCGTCCCATGCCATGTCGCCCCCGGTATTTCACGCCAGAATGATGTCGTAATCTTCCTGCACGTAGGCCGGCTCCACGTGCAGCGTGATCGGCTTGCCGATGTTCTCTCCCAGAATGGCCAGGTGCGGGCTTTCCTCGTCCAGCAGCAGGTCGATCACCTGCTGCGAGGCCAGAATGCGAAATTCCTTCGGATCGAACTGCCGCGCCTCGCGCGCAATCTCGCGCATGATTTCATAGCACACCGTGCGCGCCGTCTTGATCGTGCCCTTGCCATGACAGGCATTGCACGGTTCGCACAGCATCCGCTCCAGCGAATCGCGCGTGCGCTTGCGCGTCATTTCCACCAGCCCCAGTGAGGTGAAACCATTGACGGTGGTCTTGGTGCGATCCTGCTGCAGGGCACTGCGCAGCGAATGCAGCACCGCCTCCCGGTGTTCCGCACTGCTCATGTCGATGAAATCGACGATGATGATCCCGCCCAGATTGCGCAGCTGCAGCTGGCGCGCCAGCGTCTGCGTGGCTTCCAGGTTGGTGCGGAAAACCGTGTCGTCGAAATTGCGGCCGCTGATGTAGCCGCCGGTATTCACGTCGATGGTGGTCAGTGCTTCCGTCTGGTCGAAAATCAGATAGCCGCCGGACTTCAGCGGCACACGCCGCGCCAGTGCCCGCTCGATTTCCTCGTCCACCTGATACAGGTCGAACAGCGAGCGCGCGCCCTCGTGCAGCCGCAGCCTTTCTTCCAGATTGGGCATGTAGGTGCGGCAGAAGGTGCGCATCGTGGCCAGCGTTTCCACATCGTCCACGATGATCGATTGCGTGCCCGCCCACGCCATGTCGCGCAGCACCCGCTGCGACAGCGGCAGCTCGTGATAGAGCTGCTCCGGCTTGCGGCTGCCCGCCGGCTTGCCGGCAGCATTGGCCTGCGCCGCTTCCAGAATCTGGGCCCAGCGCCGGCGCAGGTACTGGATGTCGGCCAGCAGCGCCTCGTCGCTGGCCCCCTCGGCCACGGTGCGGATGATGAATCCGCCGCCCTGCAGCGCCGCCTTTGCGTCAGCCGGTGCCGCCTTTGCTTCGTCAGCCTCCGCCGCAAGCGCCAGCACCGCATCGGGCGGCAGCGCCGTCAGCGCCCGCACCCGTTCCAGCAGCCGCGTGCGCTCGGCCTCGTCGGTGATGCGCTGGGCAATGCCCAGATGCTGGTCATGCGGCAGAAACACCAGCATCCGTCCGGCAATGCTGATCTGTGTGGTCAGCCGGGCGCCCTTGCTGCCGATGGGGTCCTTGATCACCTGCACCAGCAGCGGCTGCCCCGGATAGAGCAGTTTTTCGATGGGGCGGGTGGAACCTCCTTCCTGTACCCGGCTTTGCCACAGGTCGGTCACGTGCAGAAAGGCCGAGCGTTCCAGCCCGATGTCGATGAACGCCGACTGCATGCCCGGCAGCACCCGGTTGACGATGCCGGCGTAGATGTTGCCCACCTGGCCACGGCTGGCCTGACGGTCGATATTGAATTCCTTCAGCACCCCCTGCTGGATCAGGGCAACCCGGGTCTCGGGCGAGGTGGTGCTGACCAGTATTTCTTCTTTTACGGGGTCGGACATGGGACGCTCCGGCTGTTGTCACCTCATGGTATACACCATGCGGCGGCCGTCGCCAAATGGACTCCCGGCGTCAGGCCCTGGATCCATCCACCCGTACCGGCGGCACGCCCACCTTGCCCAGCAGCTGTGCCGTCTCGAAGAGTGGCAGCCCCATGATGCCGCTGTACGATCCCTCGATGCGCCTGACGAAACACGCCGCCAGCCCCTGGATGCCGTACGCACCGGCCTTGCCGAAGGGCTCGCCCGAGGCGATGTAGCCGGCAATGTCGTCATCGGTCAGTCGCCGGAAGCGCACGCGCGACACCTGCGTGCACTGGCGCAGTTTGCCGCTGGGGCCGATCACCACCACGCTGCTCAGCACCCGGTGCGAGCGCCCCGACAGCAGGCCCAGTATGCGGGCAGCGTCGTCGGCATCTTCCGGCTTGCCCAGAATTTTCCCGCCCACGGCCACCGTCGTGTCGGCCGCCAGCAGCGGCGCAAGCGGCCAGGCATCGGTCGTACCGGCCTGTCCCGCGGTGCCCCGCAGCGCCATCAGTCGCGCCCAGGCTGCCTCGCCCTTGGCCCTCGCCACCCGTTCCACATACTGCGTGGGTGATTCCTTCGGACGTACGGCTTCGAGTGCCTCGGCCCGGGCCTCGTCCTCGTCCAGCAGCAGCCGGACATCGGTGATGCCGATCTGTTCCAGCAGCGCCAGCCGGCGCGGACTGCGTGAGGCAAGATAGATCATGTGTGTGACTCCGTCACTCCCGGTGATAGGGATGCCCCGCATTGATCGACCACGCCCGGTACAGCTGCTCGGCCAGCAGCACCCGCACCAGAGCGTGTGGCAGCGTCAGGCTGGAGAGCCGGATGCGCTCGTGTGCGGAAGCCTTCAGCGAAGCGTCCAGTCCGTCTGGCCCGCCGATCAGGATGGCCACCGGTTCGGCCGCCTGCTGCCAGCGCTGCAGGCGTTGGGCCAGTGCCGTGGTGCGCAGGTCGTCACCGCGTTCGTCCAGCACCACCATGCGCGCCCGGGGCGGGATTTTCGCGCGCAGGCGCTCGGCCTCGCGGGTCATCAGTGTGGCCGTGGCAGCGTCGGTGCGGCGGGTGGGATCGCCGGTGCGGTTCTCGGTCTTCACCGTCACCAGTTCCACCTGCCAGCCGGCCGGAAAGCGCTTCAGGTAGTCGCCCACCGCCTCGTCCACCCAGCGCGGGCTGCGCTGGCCCACGGCCAGAATACGGATCAGCATGTCAAATCCTGGCAGGGCAAACCGTGGCCAGGCACGCGCGTCGCGACGGGGCAGGCCCGCTCGTGACGGGACCAGCGGGGATCGGAACAGCTGCCACGATCGGACACGCGTTTACCGTCCGCCATGTCAGACGGCAGACTGCCCGGCCCCCGATCCTTCGGCGGCCCCTGCAGCCTTGCCGCGCGTCGTACGCCGGGCGGCCGGTCTGGGCAGTGGCAGTTCCACCGGGTGGGAGCCCCACAGCTCCTCGAGGTTGTAATAGGCACGGATGGTGGGCTGCATGATGTGCACGATCAGGTCGCCCAGATCGACCAGCACCCATTCACCGGTTTCTTCGCCTTCCACCGACACCACCGGATAGCCCTCGTCACGGGCACGCTCCTGCACGTGGGCGGCCAGCGCGCGGGTCTGGCGGTTGGAGGTGGCCGTGGCCACCACCACGCGGTCGAACAGGTCCGACAGCGCCGGCGACTTCGCATCGCGCTGCGGGCCGGTGTCGAACACGCGGATGTCCTGCGCCTTCACGTCTTCCAGCGCGTCCACCACCAGGTACTGCAGTTCGGAAATGCTCATGGAAATGCCTTCGAAATGCCTGAAAAAAGGGTTTTCACACGCTCAGCGCGATGGCCCCCAGCCCATCGGCCGGTCCGGGTCATCATCATGGCCCGAACCCGGGCCTGTGGCCGTGCCGTACAGCCCGTGCCGGCGGATGTACGCTTCCACCCCCATCGGCAGCAGCCCGTTGACCGGCTGCCCGGCGGCCAGCTGCCTGCGCAGCTGGGTGGAGGACAGCGGCACCGGTGGCATCCGGAAGAACATGATGCTGCCGCAGGGGGCATCGGGCAGGGCACCGGTACCGTGGGCCATCAGCAGCTTCTCGATGTCCGGTGGCAGGTCCGCAAGCGGCACCTGCTCGCGCTGCGTCACCGCCAGGTGGGCATAGTCCAGCAGATGGCGCCATTCGCGCCAGGTTTCCAGATTGCGGAACTGGTCGCTGCCCAGAACCAGGATCAGCGCCGCATCCTGTCCGTACTGCCGGCGCAGCGTGCGCAGTGTGTCGATGGTGTAGCTGGGGCCCTGGCGGTTCAGCTCCTGCTCGTCGATCAGCCAGTGACCGGCCCCGGTGTTGGCGGGCAGGGCGGCAATGGCCAGCCGCAGCATGGCCAGCCGATGGCGCGCCTCGGTCTGGTGGCCGCCTTTCTGCCAGGCATGGCCGGTGGGGATCAGCACCATCTGGTTGAGCTTCAGGGCCGCCATGGCGGCCTGTCCCAGGGCCAGATGGGCCACGTGAACCGGGTCGAAACTGCCACCCAGCAATCCGATGCGACGTCGCCGGCCGAAGTTCATGTGGGTGCCGTTCCCAGCCAGTCACGCGCCGGCAGAAAGTCGGTGTAGAGCTTTGCTTCCGGCGTACCGGCCTCGGGCGCATACTGGTAGCGCCAGCCGGCCGTGGGCGGCATCGAAGCCAGAATGGACTCGGTACGTCCGCCGGAATGCAGCCCGAACAGCGTGCCCCGGTCGATCACCAGGTTGAATTCCACATACCGGCCGCGCCGCAGTGCCTGGAAGGTGCGCTCACGCTCGCCATACGGGGTGTTCATCCGCCGTCTGACGATGGGCAGGTATGCCTCCAGAAAATGATCACCCACGCTGCGCGTCAGCGCAAAGGCGGTGGCAAAGTCCGGCGTGTTCAGGTCGTCGAAGAAAATCCCGCCAATGCCGCGTGCCTCGTTGCGATGCTTCAGGAAGAAGTATTCATCGCACCAGGCCTTCATGGCCGGATAATGTTCGGGGCCGAAGGGCTGCAGTGCATCGAAGCAGGTCTGGTGAAAATGCCGGGCATCTTCCACCTCGCCGTAGTAGGGCGTGAGGTCCATGCCGCCACCGAACCACCACACGTCCTGTTCGTCGGGCGTGGGGGCCATGGCGCGGAAGAAGCGCACGTTCATGTGCACCGTGGGCACGTAGGGGTTGCGCGGATGCAGCACCAGCGACACCCCGGTGGCGCGGGCCTTGCGGCCGGCCAGTTCCTTGCGGTGGGCGGTGGCCGTGGGCGGCATCTGGGCCACTTCCACGTCGGAGAACATCACGCCGCCGCGCTCCAGCACGTGGCTGTCGTCGATCACGCAGCTGATGCCGCGCCCCTGGGTGGGCGAATCCGGTTCGCGCTGCCAGGCATCACGCAGGAAGGTGCCGCCGTCCACGTCTTCCAGCCCGGCCACGATGCGGGCCTGCAGCCCGGCAAACCAGGCGGCAATGGCGTCGTGCTGGGCGGGGGAGGTGGCATGCGCCGGCGTGCCGGACGCGGTGGGTGTCGTGCTGCTGTTCATGGCGTGTCCTGTCAGATCCGGCCGCCGGGAAGTCCCCGGTGGCCGATGTCACTGCGATACTGCATGCCGTTGAAATGAATGGCCCGCACCCCTTCGTAGGCGCGGGCATGCGCCATCTTGAGCGAATCGCCCAGCCCGGTCACGCCCAGCACCCGGCCGCCGCTGGTGACGATGTCATCGCCCTGGCGCTTCGTGCCGGCGTGATAGACGAACAGGTCATCCCCGGCATTGCCGTCGGCCGGATAGCCGGTGATCACATCGCCCAGCTCCGGCTTGCCCGGATAGCCGGCCGATGCCAGCACCACGCACAGGGCGCTGCGCCGGTCCCATTCGGCCTCCACCTGGTCCAGCCGGCCCTCGATGCCGGCCTGGATGAGCGTGCCCAGCGGCGTTCTGAGACGGCTCAGGATGGCCTGCGTCTCGGGGTCGCCCAGCCGGCAGTTGAACTCCAGCGTGTTCAGGCTGCCGTCACGGCCGATCATCAGGCCCGCATACAGAAAGCCCGTGAACGGTGTGCCCTCGGCCGCCATGCCGCGGATGGTCGGCAGGATGATCTCGCGCAGCGTGCGGGCATGGATGTCGGGGGTGATGACCGGAGCCGGCGAATAGGCGCCCATGCCGCCCGTGTTCGGGCCCTGGTCGCCATTGAGCAGCCGCTTGTGGTCCTGGCTGGTGGCCAGCGCCAGCACGTTCTGGCCGTCGGCCATCACGATGAAGCTGGCTTCCTCGCCCGTCAGGAAGGCTTCCACCACCACCCGGGCCGAATCGGCATCGCCGGATGTCTTGCCGGCCAGCCTGCCGGATACGCCCTTGCGGCCCGTGGATGCCTTTTTGCTGCCGCCGGTGAAGGCGTCGGACAGGAACTGGTCGACGGCCGCATGGGCCTCCTCGACCGTTTGCGCCACCACCACGCCCTTGCCGGCCGCCAGCCCGTCGGCCTTCACCACGATGGGCGCGCCCTGCTGGCTGATGTAGGCTTTGGCGGCCGCCGGATCGGTGAAGGTCTCGTAGGCGGCGGTGGGTATCCCGTGCCGCTTCATGAAGGCCTTGGCAAAATCCTTCGAGGCTTCCAGCCGGGCCGCCGCCCGGGTGGGGCCGAACACCGGCAGCCCGCGCCTGCGGAAGTGGTCCACCAGCCCCTCGGCCAGTGGGGCCTCGGGGCCCACCACGGTGAAGGCCAGTTGCTCGCGCTCGGCAAACAGCGCCAGCGCACCGATATTGCCCACCGGCAGGTTGCGCATGCCGGGCTCGAGCGCCGTACCGGCATTGCCGGGCGCCACGAACACCGTTTCGAACGCATGCGAGCGTGCCAGGGCCAGCGCGATGGCGTGTTCACGTCCACCGCCACCCACCACCAGGCACCGTTTCTGGGCTGTCATCAGTATTGCTCCGGATTGAGTTGAGGGCTGCACGCTGGAGGGGTGCAGCGCCGCTGGACGCACGGGGCCGTGTGGAATCAGTCTTCGTTGAAGACGGCGTTGGTATAGACCTGCTGCACGTCGTCCACGTTGTCGAGTGCATCGAGGATCTTCTGCATCTTCGTGGCGTCGTCACCGGTCAGCTCCAGCTCGTTCTGCGCCTTCATGGTGATCTCGGCCACCTCGGCCTTCAGGCCCGCCGCTTCCAGCGCCGTCTTGACGGCCATGAAATCACCCGGCTCGGTGATTACCTCGATGGAACCGTCGTCGTTGGTGACGATGTCCTGGGCACCGGCTTCCAGCCCCACTTCCATCAGCCTGTCTTCGTCGGTGCCCGGAGCGAACACCAGCTGGCCGCAGTGCGTGAACTGGAAGGCCACCGAACCGTCGGTGCCCAGGTTGCCGCCATGCTTGGTGAGTGCGTGGCGCACATCGGCCACTGTACGGGTGCGGTTGTCGGTCAGGCAGTCGATGATCACTGCGGCGCCGGCAATGCCGTAACCCTCGTAACGAATTTCTTCGTAGTTCACGCCTTCCAGGCCGCCGGTACCACGCTGGATGGCCCGCTGCACCGTGTCCTTCGGCATGTTGCCGTCGGCAGCCTTTTCCATGGCCAGCCGCAGCCGCGGGTTCATCGTCGGGTCGCCGCCGCCCATCTTGGCGGCCACGGTGATCTCCTTGATCAGCCGGGTGAAGAGCGCACCGCGCTTGGCATCCTGACGGCCCTTGCGGTGTTGAATGTTGGCCCACTTGGAATGGCCTGCCATACCTGAATCCTCTGGGGGAGGGCAGCTGCCAGCATCCGGGCGGGACTCCACCCCGGGCGGCCTGCCGGGTTCACAAAGATCTACAACCGTAAGCGCGGGCCAGGCCAGCGGCCGCCCGCTTGGGAGCCTCTGCAAAAGTCTGCGAGCGCTTTGGGCACGGATCGCCCGGGCATGGAGACCAAAGTGCCGCACGACTTTTGCAGAGGCTCCCTTGTGTACACTCTGGTCTAAGATAGCCAGAGTAAACGACCATTTTACCATTCGGCGGGTCATTCATGCCGTTCGGCGCCCGTGGCTGGCCGTGCCGCCAGTGGCCGTACCATGCACCGCAGCCGGCAGTGCAACGGGTCGCACGCAGGGCTGCATGGCCTGTCCATCTGCGGTCTGCTCATGCCCCCGCCCGTTGCGGCCGGCGCGCCTCCCGCCTTCTGGCCAACCGCCCTGTCCGCTTTCCATTTTCCGGAGTTTTCCTGATGTCCGACGCGCTTCCTCCCCTGCTGATCGGCAAGAACGACACCATCGAAGCCGGCCTGCTGCCGGCCCTGGGCAACCGCCACGGCCTCATCACCGGCGCCACCGGCACCGGCAAGACCGTCACCCTGCAGCGCCTGGCCGAACAGTTCTCCACCATCGGCGTGCCGGTCTTCATGGCCGACGTGAAGGGTGATCTCACCGGCATCAGCCAGCCCGGCCAGATGAGTCCCAAACTGCAGGCCCGGCTGGAAGAACACAAGCTGCCCACGCCGCAGTTCACCGGCTTTCCCGTCATGCTGTGGGATGTCTTCGGCAAACAGGGGCATCCCGTGCGTGCCACCGTCTCCGACATGGGGCCACTGCTGCTGGCCCGCATGATGGGCCTGAACGAAACCCAGGAAGGCGTGCTCAACCTCACCTTCAAGGTGGCCGACGACAATGGCCTGCTGCTGCTCGACAGCAAGGACCTGCGCGCCATGCTGCAGTTCATCGGTGAAAATGCCAAACAGTTCACCAACCAGTACGGCAACGTCTCCAGCGCCTCCGTCGGTGCCATCCAGCGCAACCTGCTCACGCTGGAACAGGAGGGCGCCGAGCGCTTCTTCGGCGAGCCCATGCTGAAACTCTCCGACATGATGCGCACCGCACCGGACGGCCGTGGTTACATCAACGTGCTGATGGCCGACCAGCTGATGAATGCCCCGCGCCTCTATGGCACCTTCCTGCTCTGGCTGCTGGCCGAACTCTTCGAACAGCTGCCCGAAGTGGGCGACCTGCCCAAACCCAAAATGGTGTTCTTCTTCGACGAGGCCCACCTGCTGTTCGACGGCGCCCCGAAGGCACTGCTCGACAAGATCGAACAGGTCGTGCGCCTGATCCGCTCCAAGGGCGTGGGCGTCTATTTCATCACCCAGAACCCGCTGGATGTGCCCGACAGCGTACTGGGACAGCTGGGCAACCGCGTCCAGCATGCCCTGCGCGCCTTCACCCCGCGCGACCAGAAGGCCGTGCGCACCGCCGCCGAAACCATGCGCGCCAACCCGGCCCTCAACACCGAGCAGGCTATCGGCGAGCTGGGCGTGGGCGAGGCCCTGGTCTCCTTCCTCGACGCCAAGGGTACCCCGGCCATGGTCCAGCGTGTCTGGATCGCCACCCCGGCCTCCCGCATCGGCCCGGCCACGGCCGAAGAGCGCGCCGCCCTGCTGAAGGATTCCCCGGTGGCCGGCGTCTACGAAGAGGCCATCGACCGGGAGTCCGCCTTCGAGGTGCTGCGTGACCGGGCGGCCGGTGGGGCAGGGGCCGGTGCCTCCAGCACAAGGACTGGCACGTCCGGCGGCAGCTGGTACGGCGAAGGCCAGAACGGGGGCGCTTCCGGAACGGGCGCAGCAGCCGGGGCCAGTGGTGCAGCAGGGCGTGACGCAGGCGGTTCCATGGGTGGTGCCGCTGGTTCTGCGGCCAGTGCCGGTGGTTCTGCGGGTGCTGGCGACATGGACGGCTGGGGCAATCATGGTGGTACGGCAGGCCGTGCTGGTGCGGCCCAGGCCGGCGGTCAGGGGCAGGGTGCTTCGGGAGGCGGTGCGGACTTCGGTCACGCCGGTGCCCAGACCGGCGCCGGATCCGCCGCCAGCCGACGTCCCGGCGCCAGCAGCGCCGGCCGCGCCGCGCCCGCTCCGGCCCAGCAACCGGAGGAATCCGGCGGCTTCTTCTCCGACGTGCTCGGCAGCCTGTTGGGCGGCGCCACCGGCAGTCGTGCCCGCAGCAGCCGCAACGACTCCGTGCTCGAATCGGCCGCCAAGAGCATGGCCCGCTCCGTCGGCTCGCAGGTCGGCCGCCAGCTGGTACGCGGCATCCTCGGTTCGCTCACCGGCAAGAAGCGCTGATGCAGACCGGCGCCGGACAGGGGGCCAGTGCTCCGGATGAACAGCTGGTCCCGTCGAAACCCGCACGTTTCGACTGGATCGCCCTGCTGTACGGCGTACTGGGGGCCATGCTGTTTGCCGGCAAGGCCATCGTCGTCAAGCTGGGCTACCGCTACCCCATCGACACCGAAACCTTCCTCGGCCTGCGCATGCTCTGGGCCGGGCCGCTGTTTGCGCTGATCGCCTGGTGCACCGACGGCCAGGCCGCACGCCGGCGGGCCGCAGCAGAAGGCCAGCCCTCACCGTGGCGCGCCGGCGATGCCCGCAAGGTGCTCTTTCTGGGTTTTTCCGGCTACTACCTGGCCAGCTATCTGGACTTCTGGGGGCTCAAATACGTGTCGGTGGGGCTGGAGCGGGTCATCCTGTACCTCGGCCCCACCTTCGTGCTGCTCATCTCGGTGTTCTGGCTGGGCCGGCGCGTGGCCGCCCTGCAGTGGGCCGCCCTGGCGGTCAGCTACCTCGGTGTGTTTCTCGTCTTCCTGCATGACATCGACATGGATGTCGGTGCCCGCAAGGATCTGCTGCTGGGCGCCATTCTCGTGCTCTGCAGTGGCCTCAGCTATTCGCTCTACCTCATCACCAGCGGTGAGGTCGTACGCCGCCTCGGTGCCATCCGCCTCACCGCCTGGGCCAGCCTGGTGGCCAGCGTGTTTTGCATCGGCCAGGCCCTGCTCAGCGGCGGCCTCACCATGTTCCACCAGCCCTGGCAGGTACAGGCCCTGTCGGCCATCAACGCCGTCTTCTGCACTGTCATGCCCATCACCCTCACCATGATGGCCGTCGGCCGCCTCGGTGCCGGCACTACTGCCCAGATCGGCATGATCGGCCCCGTCTGGACCATCGCACTGGGCGCCTGGTTCCTCGGCGAACCGGTGGGAACGCTGCAGCTCGTCGGTACCGCCATCGTCATCGCGGGGATTCTGATGCTCAGCCGGACCCGTACGCCATGAATCACTTGACCCCAGAACAGGAACAGGCGGCATCATCTCCAGCCTGTGGCGTTGTTGACCCTGCCGACCGCCGCTTCTCCTCCGTCAGCCGTGTCTACGGCAGTGAGGGAAGGGAGCGCCTGTGGCAGTCGCACGCCGTGGTCATCGGCATCGGCGGTGTCGGTTCCTGGGCCGCAGAGGCGCTGGCCCGCAGCGGCGTTGGCACCCTCACGCTGATCGATCTCGACCACGTGGCCGAATCCAACATCAACCGCCAGGTTCACGCACTGACCAGCACGCTGGGTGCTGCCAAGGTCGAGGCCATGGCTGCCCGCATCCGCGACATCTCGCCGGACATCACCCTGCACCTGGTGGACGATTTCGTCGAACCCGGCACCGAAGACGCGCTGATTCCGGCCGGTGCCGACATCGTCATCGACGCCATCGACGCCGTGGCTGCCAAGGCTTCGCTGATAGCCTGGTGCGTAGCCAGCAAAAAGCCCGTCGTCGTCTGCGGCGCCGCGGGTGGCCGTACCGACCCCCTGCAGCTGCGTGCCGATGACCTGGCCCGCACCACCGGCGACGCACTGCTCTCGGCCGTGCGTGCCCGCCTGCGGCAGCGGCACGGCTTCGTACGGGCCGACGGGACGGTGAAGGCAGCCGTGCCCGATCTGCAGGGCGCTGCCGCCGGGGAAGCGCGAGCTGCCGCTGCACCCGGTGTGCCCGGCAAAGCTGATGCAGCTGGTGCAGCCGGTGTGGCTGACGCAGCTGGCGTGGCTGATGCAGCTGGTGCGGCCGGTGCGGCTTGTGTGGTTGGTGGTACGGCACCAGCGGGCTTGGCAGGTTCTGCACGAGCGGCATCCGTGGCAGTGCCTGCTCCCCGTGTCCCGTCGGCATCTCACAGGAAGAAGCGCGTCTCTGACGGGCCGCCCCGCTTTGGTGTCACCGCCATCTACTCGCCCGAACAGGTAGCGGGCACCCGCCCGCAGGGCGAAGGCGGTGGCATGCCGCTGGCCTGTGCGGGCTACGGCTCGCTGGTCACCGTGACGGCCAGCATGGGGCTGGCGGCGGCGGGCCGGGCGATTGGCGTGCTCCTGCGCTGAAACATGCCGGGGAAGACGCATGGATGGGCAGCGTGCGGAAGCGCTGGCGTAGCCGGGTGAACGCCGTGATGCAATGATCCGTGCAGGTATTACCTGCCGTGATTCGCTTCTTTGCTGTGGGTTGCAGAGGCCAGTTTGTCCATCCGGCCTAGACCAGATGGCCAGAAACGGCACCCTGCCCATGCCACCCCCTTGCCTTCCTGCTGAAATGTCCGGGCTGTTTTCACGAACACCCACGGGCATTCACCATGAGCGCCAGTCACGATTCCGACAAAACCCCAAACCCCCAGGCACCACCCGACCCGATTCCTGAAGGGACAGGGCAAGCGCCTCCCAATCCGGACGAACCCGGGCGTACGCCATCTGCCCCCGCGCCAGCATCGGCGCCAGGCAGGGCACAGGCCGTCGACCACGACTGGGTATTCAAGAACCTGGTTCAGGACTACCCGCAGGCGGCGCTGGCTTTCTTCGCCGCCGGTGAGAAGATCGGCCTCGACGACGACATCGAGATCACCTTCCTCGGGCAGGAACCGCCCGAAGAGCAGATGACCGAGGGCAAGCAGATCCTCGACGTGCCGATGCGCGTACGCTGGCGCGACGGTTCTCGCGAGGATCTTGTCATCCTGCTGGAAGAAGAAACCATCCCCTCCCGCTTCAACCCCGAGCGGCTGCTGAGCTACACCGTGCGCGTCATGCGCCGCGAGGGCACCCGGCGGGCACTGCCCATTGTCATCTGCCTCGAGCGTGGCAAAATGGAAGCGCAGCTATCCCTTGGGGGCGATCACCTGCACCCGCTGCAGTTCCGCATCCCGCACTGGCACCTGGCCTCGATGGACGCCGCCGCCTACGCCGAAAGCCCCAACATCCTCGCCCGCATCATGACGGTGATGATGCGCTATCCCCACACCCCAGAAGCCCGGGTCCGGGTATACGGCCAGGCCTGGAAGGGGATTCTGGCGCTGGAACCCGACCCCGACCGGCAGATCAAACAGCTGGGCATCATGGAACTCTATCTGACACTGAACACCGAGGAACGGCAACTGCTCGGGCAGCAATACCCACAGGAGAAACAACGCATGAACCAACTGACAGCACGCTGGTACGAAGAGGGCCGCATCGAGGGGCGGCAACAGGGTCGTCTTGAAGGCCAGCAGGAAGGCCGCCTCGAAGGCCAGCTGAAGACGCTGGTCCGGCAGCTGACCCGCCGGTTCGGCACACTCGACAAAGCCACCGAAGCCCGGCTGCAGGGTGCCACGCAGGGCGAACTGGATCGCTGGACCGACAGCATCCTGACGGCACGGACGCTGGAAGAGGTGTTCCGGCTGCAGTGACCAGGAAAAAGTCTCCCCGCCTCCAGAAAGACCTGATCCGTACTACTGCTTCATATCCCCCCATCTTCCGGGGTCTCCTCATCGCCCTCACCGGCGCAGTCATTGCCAACCTGCTGCACACGCCACTGCCCTGGCTGATGGGGCCGCTCTTTGCCACGGCCGTCACCCGTGTGGTGGGCATCGATACCCGCTGCCCGCCTGCGCTCAACAAGTTCGGCCGCTGGGTCATTGGCCTGTCGCTGGGGGCCTACTTCACGCCGGAAGTGGTCGACAATCTGGCGGGGCACTGGGCGCTCATTCTGTTTGGCATGTTCTATGCCCAGATTCTGGCTGTCGCCGGCTGGTGGATATATCGCCGTTACGGCGGGGTTGACAGCAGTACCGCCTGGTTTGCCTCGGCTGTGGGCACGGCCAGCGAAATCGTCAACATGGCGCAGCGCGCCGGTGCCCGGGCCGATCACGTGGCCACGGCTCACAGCATGCGGGTGCTGATCGTGGTCGTCATCGTTCCCTTCGGCGTGCAATGGCTCTGGGGTGGCGATGCCGAGGCCGCCCGGGCGGCCGCGGCCAGCCGTGTGGTGCACTGGCCCACGCTGCTGCTGCTCATGGCCGGCAGCCTGCTGTCCGTTCAGGTCTTCAGGCGGGTGCGTCTGCCCAATGTCTGGATGCTGGGCGCCTTCCTGTTCGTGGCAGGCTGCAATCTTGTCGTGGCTCACTTCAGCCTGCCGGACGTGCTGTCCCATACCGACCTGCCGTCCTGGCTCGTCCGGGCGGGCCAGTTCGGTGTTGGCTGGTCCTTCGGCGACAAGTACCGCCCCGATTTTCTGCGTTCGGCGCCGCGCCTGCTGGCGGCCGTGGCATTGTCCACCGTCTGCTTCATCGCGCTGTCGGTGGCCATCGGCAGCGGTCTCGCGCACGCCAGCGGCGAGCCGGCACCAGCCCTGATCCTGGGCTTCATGCCCGGCGGCATTGCCGAAATGACCCTGCTGGCCCGCTCCCTCGAACTGGGCGTGGCCATGGTCACCGCGCTGCAGATCTCCCGCATGATCGCCGTGCTGTTCACCACGCCGCTGGTGCACCGGCGCTGGATCGGTGGGGGGCGATAGTGCGTGTCATGGATTCACAGGTTTCCGCGTTGGCCCCGAATCCGCGTGATGACGAGGTACTGCGTTCTGGCGTCGCCGGGGGTGAAACAACCTGCCAGGCAGTCAACAGCGAGAGGACGTTGGCAGATCACGCGGATTTGTCTATCCTTGGCACAGGTTTTCCCGGAGTTTGCTTATGCCACCCTCACACGTTGGTAAACGCGCGGTGATCTACATCTTGAACGCCACATAGCCCACAGGCGATAGTGGCCCCCTTTCACAGAGGAGGTCGCCATGTTCACCAACACCGCGTTACCCGCTGGCCGTACGCATCGCAGCTTCACCAGGGCCTTCAAGGCCGAGGTTGCCGCCCAGTGCCTGCACTCCGGAGAATCGCTGCCGCACATTGCGCAGCAGCATGACATCAGTCCCAGTCTGCTGCGCAAGTGGCTGCGCAATTACCGCCAGGAGGCCGGCCGAGGCACAACTGCCCCTTCTGCTGCCGATGCAGCCGCCGCCGCTGATCATTTCGTCCCGCTGATGCTGGCTTCGTCATCATCGGCTTCCGCCGCGAATGCAGCAACGCCTCGCGCACCGGGCAACCACCAGTCATGCACGGAGCGTGCCAGCGCCGATCCCGGGCTGCGCATCGAACTCAAACGGGGTGGTACCGAGCTTTCCATCCACTGGCCGATCAGCCATGCACAGGACTCGGCCGCCTGGGTCAGGCAGGTGCTGGCATGATCCGCATCGATGCCATCTGGCTGGCCGTGGAACCCGCCGACATGCGTGCCGGCATGGACTCGATGCTGGTTCGCGTCGTTCGCGTCTTCGGCGCAGCCCACCCGCATCACGCCTACGTCTTTGCCAACCGTCGCGCCAACCGGCTCAAGGTTCTGGTGCATGATGGCGTGGGCATCTGGCTGGCAGCCCGTCGTCTCAACGAGGGCCTGTTCAGATGGCCTGCCGGCGATGAGCCCCATCTGCAGATCAGCGAGCAGCAGCTGCAGGCCCTGGTACTGGGATTGCCATGGCAGCTGCCCCGGTCGGCGGGCATCATCACCGCAGCCTGATTCAGGGATTCGGCACCGGTTCCGGTCAATGTGGCCGGTCATTCCGGCATCGTGACCGGTGATTCCGGTGATCGTGACCGTCTCACTCATGGATTTGCCCCGCGGGCAACCGGGAAATCTCCCGATGGCAGGCAGCGGCCAACACCGGCATACTGTGCCCCATGAACCGGCCCGCTTCCCCTGCAGAACTCACCGCTGACATCGCGCACATGGATGCGCAGCAGCTGCGCGAGTTCACCGCCTCGCTGATGCAGCAACTGCAGCAACAGGCGGGCGATCTGTGCCAGAAGCAGCAAATTCTCGAACAGCAACAGCGGGAACTGGCTCGGCGCGACGAAAAAATCCGCTTCACCACGGTCGAGAACGAGAAGCTCAAGTACGAGCTGGCGTACCTGCGTCGCATCCGCTTCGGCAAAAAGAGCGAGAAGCTCGCCGGCATCCAGGGACTGCTGTTCGAAGAGGCCATCGACGAGGATCTGGCCGCGGTCGAGACACAGCTCTCCAGATCGGCACCCCGCGAAGAAAAGCAGTCCCGTCGCCAGCCCAAACGGCAGCCCCTGCCACCGGGGCTGCCACACACCGAAATCCGTCACGATCCGGCCAACAGGAGCTGCCCCTGTGGCTGCGCGCTCAAACACGTGCGCGATGACGAGAGCAGGAAACTGGGTTACGTCCCGGGTACCTTCTTCGTCGAGCACCACAAGCGTGGCGTCTGGGCCTGCCCGAACTGCGAACGCATCGAACAGGCCCCGATGCCGCCGTGCATCATCGACAAGGGGATCGCCACCCCGGGGCTGCTGGCGCACGTGCTGGTCAGCAAGTATGGCGACCACCTGCCGCTGTACCGCCAGGAAGCCATCTATGGCCGGGCGGGCCTGACGATTGCCCGTTCCACGCTGGGCAGCTGGGTGGGTCAGTGTGGCGTGGCGCTGCAACCGCTCGTGGATGCCCTGCGCAGGGAATTGCTCGAACAGGGCGTTCTGCACGCCGACGAAACCCCCATCAGGATTCTGGCTGTCCCCAAAGAGGGCAGGAAGGCCGGCAAGGGCTGGCTGTGGACCTTCGTGCCCGGGGAGAAAGAGGCCATCCGGGCGGTGGTCTACCACTTCAGCGACAACCGGGCCGGCGAGAATGCCCGGGGCTTTCTGGACGACTGGAAGGGCGCCCTGGTCTGCGATGACTTTGGCGGCTACAAGAAGGGATTCCGGCAGGGCATCACCGAGGTGGGCTGCATGGCGCATGCCCGGCGCAGGTTCCACGATCATTGGGTCCACAGCGAAAGCCCGATGGCTGAAGAGGCGCTGGGTTACATCAAATCGTTCTACGCCTTCGAGGCAAGGATCCGCGATCTGGATGTCGAGCAGCGCACCGCACTGCGGCAGCGGGAACTCAAACCCCAGATCGATGCTTTCTTCACCTGGCTGGGCCTGCAACGGCAGAAGGTGGCCAACGGCACCAAACTGGCCAAAGCCATCGACTACAGCCTCAAACGCCAGGCCGCATTGATGCGCTTTCTGGATGACGGGCGGCTGCCCATGGACAACACGCACGCCGAGCGGCAGCTGCGGCCGGTGGCCGTGGGTCGTCACAACTG
>ERZ773077.548-NODE-548-length-28225-cov-3.415193_pt1 | contig 28225 bp, 27 predicted proteins | sample MGYA00580612_ERZ773077 | MGnify/ENA primary metagenome ERZ773077 (study PRJEB29015, sample SAMEA2737971) | human oral metagenome | biome: human oral; feature: human-associated habitat; material: dental | place: China | collected 2021 ...
TGTAGATTGTTTTATTTGTGAGAGTTTTTGCGCTGTCTATATCTTCAAAACCGTAAAAAGAGATCGTATCGTTTGCGTGATTGTAGCTTTTTACGACAAGTTCTTTACCGTCTTTATCGCAAAATATAGCATTTTTTTTAAACTGGTTAGGAAAGTTGCCCTTATTATGAAGCTTGACAAATCCCTTTAATCCTACTGTTTTGCCAAGCAATGCGACTTCTACAAGCTCACTCAAGAGGCTTTACCGTAACGCGGTATGATGTCGCATCTTTGGCTTTATAGCCCACGATTACAGTCTTTATCGCGTTTATCATCCTGCCGTCTTTGCCGATAAGCTTGCCTGTATCGACTTTATCGGCGTAAATTATCAGCTCGGCAAAATTTTCGCCAAGCTCGACTCGCTCGAGTTTCACTTTATCTGGAAAATCAGCGATGAGCTTAGCATATTCAAGTAAAAAATTTTCTACCATTTTTAATTATTTGCTAGTTATTTTTGCAACCCTATCGCTAAGTTTCGCACCGACGCCTTTCCAATAAGCCAAGCGCTCAGCGTCAAATTTTACCACCTCGGGCTCAACCATCGGGTTGTAGTAACCGATCGACTCTATCCAGCCGCCGTCTCTTCTTTTTCTGCTATCCGTTACGACTATACGATAAAAAGGTTTTTTCTTGCGTCCCATTCTCGTTAGTCTTACTACTGTTGCCATTATACTTCTCCTTCTGTTTTTTAAATAGGCTTAAATTTAGCCACGCTTCGTAGCCAAATTTAAGCCCTTTAATTAGCACGAGTATTTTTAGCTTGGTTTAGTAAATTACCAAGCCCTTTTAAGCCTTCTTTGCCGGAAAATCTCTTTGCTATTTTTGATGCGTTTTCAAACTGTTTCAAAAAGCGATTTACCTCTACTTGAGATAGCCCAGATCCAGCAGCCAAACGTCTTTTTCGGCTGTTGTTTAGTAGGTCCGGATTCTCGCGCTCTTTTTGCGTCATCGAATTTATCATAGCTTTGATATGCAAAATTTCCTTCGAGTTATCAAGGTCGATATCTTTTATCTGATTTGCCACGCTCGAGAGACCCGGTATCATCCCGATAAGGCTTTTCATATTTCCAAGCTTTTTGACGCTTTCCATTTGCGATAAAAAGTCGTTAAAGTTAAACTGTCCTTTTTTGATCTTTTTATTTATTCTTTTTGCTTCTTGCTCATCTATCACGGCGCTAGTTTTCTCAACCAACGTCGCCAAGTCACCCTCACCCATTATGCGGCTCACGATTCGCTCAGGAATAAAGCTCTCCATATCGCCAACTTTTTCGCCGATACCTACGAATCTAAGCGGTATATTTAGCTGCTTGGCTATGCCGATAGCTACGCCGCCTTTACTATCCGAGTCAAATTTGCTTAGCACCACGCCGCTTATTTTTAGCGCGTCGTTAAACGTGCTTGCGGTTTTTACGCCGTCTTGTCCACTCATAGCGTCGACTACGTAAAAAATTTCATGCGGCTCGAGCGTAGACTTGATATCTTTTATCTGCTTCATCAAAGCTTCATCTATAGCTAGGCGTCCTGCAGTATCCACTAAAAGTACGTCGTAAAGCCCGCTTTTTGCTTTAGCTAGCGCCTGCTTAGCTACATTTAGCGGATCGGTTTCATTATCTATGCTAAAAAGCTCTATCTCGTTTGCTTCGCAAAGCTGACGAAGCTGCTCTACGGCTGCCAAGCGTTGCAAATCGCACGCCGCGACCAAAACTTTTTTCTTTCTAAGCTTTAGATAATTAGCTAGCTTTATCGTTGTAGTGGTTTTTCCGCTACCTTGCAAGCCAGCCATTAGCACGATCGTAGGAGCCACGGACGCAAAGACAAAGCCTTGATTGCCCGGCGCGGTTAAAACCTTCGTCAAATTTGACTTTATAGCGTCTAAAAATTGCTTTTGACCTATTCCGCCTTGCTTTAGATCAGCCTCGATGAGAGATAGCAACTCTTTGGTAACTTTGTGATGAACATCGGCTTTTAGCAGTGCTTTTTTAAGCACGTCAAGCGCGTTATTTAGCGCTTTTTCATCGTCTACGAAACGAATTTTACTAACGGCTAAACGAAACGACTCGCTGATTTGTTCAAACACATTCTACCTTTTATTTACATTGTATAGCTAAAGCGCGTATTTTATTAAATTTAAGCTTTATCGCTCTTTAAATCTCAAAATTTCTTGAAATTTCAAAACCGAGCTTGTTAAAATCGCTGCTCAAATTTGACCTTAATTTATAGCCTAAAAGCTCGATTTTATAAGCGTGCAGATACATTCTTGCGGATTTATTTTTAGCGTATTTTTCATCGCCGACGATCCCGTATCCAGCGTGATTTAGGTGCACTCTGATTTGGTGCGTTCTACCGGTTTTTATCTCGACTTTTACGAGACTTTTTTTGCCAGCGACCATCACTGGAGTTACGTGCGAAAAGGCCTCTTTGCCGTTTGGCGAGATTTTAGAAAACGCGCCGCCTTTGTTTTTTAGCGTGATTATAGGTTCGTTTACGCTAAATTCCTCACTCACGATGCCTTTTACTGCCGCGACGTACTCTTTTTTTACGCGGCAGTTTTTAAACTCCTCGATCGCTTTTTTTTGAAATTCCTCGTTTTTCACGAGCAAAAGCACGCCGCTAGTTTCCTTATCGAGCCTATGAAGCAGAGGAAATTTATAAGTTTCGCTCACTTTTTCCGACGTTAAAAATGCCGGTTTATCAACCGCGATCAGGTTTTCGTCTTCAAAAATCACGCTTGGGCGCGGCAGTTTTTGTACGTTAAATTTAGTCGCCGCGCTCATCATAGCGCGCGCCACGGCGATCCTCTGTCCTTTGGCGCTAACTAAGCCTGCGTCAATCAGCTCCTTTGCCTCGCTGTTTGAGATGCCCTCCTGGATCGCCAGTAGTTTATAGGCTTTTTCTTCTTTCATAAATTTTCCTCAATATCTTTTAAAATCTCGCTTGCATCGCCTTTGGCGACGATTTTTGCTTTTGGTAAATCTTGCCGTAAAAGTACATTTATCTTGCCCGCTTTTGCAAATTTTATGCCGTCAACCGCGCTATACAAGGCTTTTTGATTAAATATAAACTCCCCGCTTATCACCGCGTTTTCAAACTGCGCCGCCTCGATCGGATTGTGTCCGCCGACGTTTGGCACGAAGCTACCGCCAAGCACGACGACGTCGCTAAATTTATAAATATTTACCAGCTCGCCCATCGCATCGACCAGCACGCACTGCGCGTCAAAGTTTTTAGTTTCGCTAAATTTAGAAAAACTAAGTCCATTTTTAGCAGCAAATTTAGCCAAAATCTCGCCTACTTCGCCAAATCTTTCCGGATGACGCGGCACTAAAATCAACTTATCGTTTGCACTCAAATTTAACCCGCGCAAAATCAGCTCCTCTTCCCCTGCATGAGTGCTAGCCAGCACGATCACGCGCTCTTTTGGCTTAGCATAAATTTTACTCGGATTTAGCAAAAAGGCTGATTTTACATTGCCATTAACGACGATATTTTTAGCGCCGAGCCGCTCTAGACGCTGTTTATCCAGATCGCTTTGAGCGTAAATTTTATCTATAAATTTAAACAAATACCTGTAAAAAAAGCCAAATTTGAGATAACTTTTGTAGCTCCTATCAGAAATCCTAGCGTTTATCAAAATGACGCGCGAGCCTTTAAATTTAGCCCAAAAAACAAGCCCCAGCCAAAGCTCGGCCTCAAAAATAACCGTTATTTTAGCAGGCTTTAGCCAAAACGGTAAAAATATCTCAAACGGTAAAAAGCGCGTATTTTGCGTGATCTTTTTCGCCTCGTCAAAGCCGGTTTTGGTTACGACCGAGACTGCGGCCGCGTCTTTAAATTTGCTAACTAGCGGCGCGATAGAACGCACCTCGCCAAAACTGCACGCGTGAAAATGCACGCGCGAGGCGTCAAATTTGGGATTTTTAAACAAAAAAAATCTAGCGGGGATTGAGGCTCTGTACTTTTTCTTAAAAGCTAAAATCGCAAGCGGTAAAGCCCCCAGGGCAAACGCCGCGAGGACTAAAACGTAATAAATTATTATCAAATTTAAAGGCTAGTTCGCCGCTTCTTTGTATAAAATTCGGCCGCAATGAGGGCAGGTCACGATGTCTTCGCCCTTGATGACGGCAGAATAAGTCTTGTCGTTTATCTGCATAAAGCAACCGTAGCAGGCCTGCTTTTTGACCGGCACGACGGCGGTGTTGTGCGCCCATTTGCGGATCTTCTCGTAAAATGTCAAGATTTTTTGATTCATCTCGCCCACTAGCTTATTTTTCTTAGCGTATATTTCATCTCTTTGCTGCTCGATAGCGCTGACTTCGGCCGAGATTTCACTCTCGATTTTTGTCAAATTTTCGCCAAGCTCCGCGGCCTTCGCCTCAAGCTCGCTTTTAAGCGCATTTTTGCTATCTATGATTTTTTCTAGTCTTTCGACCTCTTCGTTTGCGGCTTCTAGCTGCTCTTTAGCTAGCTCGTCTTCTAGCTGAAGCGCCTTTATCTCTTTTTCTGTTTTTGCAGCGCCGCTTTTTTTGGCGACGTCTTTTATTTTCGCGCTAAATTCGGCTATGTGCGCGTTGGTTTGAGATTTTTGATTTTTTAGCTCGGTCACGCTCGTGGTCGCATCCTCGATCTGTGCTAAAATTACCGCCTGCTCGTCTTTAGTCGCTTTTAAAACGCTTTGAACTTTCTCAAGGCGCGGAGTAAAATCGTCGATGTCTTTATCGATGCTTGAAAGCTCGACTAGCTGTTCTAAATATTTATTCATCTTTTTCCTTTAACTGTATGAAAACGGGTTTTTTGAGTTGGATATTATAGTAGGAATCGGCAAAATTTGCAAATATTTTGCAAGCGACTCCCCAAAATACCGCTCACTCTCAAAGTGTCCGATGTCTAGCATAGTAAGATTATTTTGCACGGCGCTCATGGCTTGATGGTACTTCAGATCCCCGGTTAAAAACAGGTCCGCTTTAACGCCATCAATCAAATCTCCGCCGCTTCCCGTGCAAAATGCAAGACGCTTTATCGGCGCATTGCGGTCAAATTTTCGCCCCTTACAAACCCTTAAATGGCTCAAATTTAGCTTTGTTTTTACCCTCTCGCAAAGCTCGTCAAAGCTCAAATTTACGTCCGCATAAAGTACGAATCCATCGCGCTCCTTTGGCGTAAAGCCCAAAATTTCGCTTAGCACGTACTCATTTAGATGGCTTAGATCATAGTTCGTATGCATAGCGATTAAACTTAAATTTTTAGCCATCATTTTTGCGATTAGGCTACTTGGATATGTGTCAAAATTTAACGACTTTAGCCCCTTAAAAATCAGCGGATGATGCGCGATGATGAGCGAGTTTGGCTGCACCTCGTCTAAAAGCTTGTCATCGACGTCAAGGCTAAGGTAAACGCGCTCCACATCCGTCTCAAACGAGCCCACGAGCAGTCCGCTGTTATCCCACTCCTCTTGACTCGCAAACGGGCTAATCTCGTCTAAAATTTTATAAATTTCGCCGATTTTCATCAAATTTTATTCGCCCTTCGCGTCGTTTTGGGCGGCAGCGTCGATACTAGCTTTATACGTCAGCGCGCACTCTTTGGCTAGCTCGCGGATTTTTAGGATGTAGTCTTGTCTTTGCGTTACACTGATCGCTCCGCGCGCGTCAAGGACGTTAAACGTATGCGCTGCAAGCATGCAATAATCATACGCCGGTAGCGAAATTTTAGCCTCCAAGCAGCGTTTACACTCGCCGAATGCATTTTCAAACTGGCGAAACAGCATATCTACATCGGCGATTTCAAAGTTATATTTGCTCCACTCAAATTCACCCTGCTTATGCACGTCGGCGTAGGTAACGATGTTGCCGCCCCTATCGTCCCAAACGATGTCGTAGACACTATTTACGTCTTGTAGATACATAGCTAAGCGCTCGAGGCCGTAGGTGATCTCGGCAGAAACCAGCTCGCATGCGATGCCACCTACTTGCTGAAAATACGTAAACTGCGTCACCTCCATGCCGTCTAGCCAGACCTCCCAGCCTAGCCCCCAAGCGCCCAGCGTCGGGCTCTCCCAGTTATCCTCGACGAAGCGAATGTCATGATTTTTCAAATTTAACCCGAGCTTTTCAAGGCTTTTTAGATAAAGCTCTTGGATATTTTCTGGACTTGGCTTTATGAGTACTTGAAACTGATAATAAGCGCCTAGGCGGTTTGGGTTTTCGCCGTATCTACCATCGGTCGGACGGCGAGACGGGGCTACGTAGGCAGTCGCCCACGGCTTTGGTCCGAGGCTCCTTAAAAAAGTCGCCTGATGATAGGTGCCAGCACCCGCAGGCATATCGTAGGGCTGCAGTATCACGCAACCCTGCTCGCGCCAGTAGTTTTGTAACGTCAAAATAATCTCTGAAAACGTCATTTTTCTTCCTTTTTAAAATTTATTTTAGATAATGTATAACCGCGCCCGGCCCCAAAGGTAGGTCAAAAGCATACCAAACCGACATCAGCGCCGCCCACGAGAGTAAAAATGCGACCGTATAAGGCAGCATGATCGAGACTACCGAGCCGATTTTCAGCCCCCTGTCGTAGCGCTGCATAAACGCCACTATCAGCACGAAAAACGGCATCAAAGGCGTGATGATATTTGTCGTCGAGTCGCCTATCCTAAACGCAGCCTGCGTTAGCTCGGGCGAGAGGCCTAGATTCATAAACATCGGCACGAAAATAGGCGCCATCATGGCCCATTTGGCCGAATCCACGGCGATAAATAAATTTATAAATGCAATCACGACTATAAAAACGATAATGAGGCTAAGCCCTGTTAAGCCAATATCTTTTAAGAAAACCGAGCCTTTTATCGATAGCACCAGCCCGATGTTTGAGGCGTTAAAGAGATATGTAAACTGAGCCGCAAAAAATATCAAAACTAAAAATCCCGATAGCTCGGCGACGGCTTGCTCCATAAATTTGACCGCGTCGCCGCTGTTTTTTATCGTCCCGGCTCCTGCGCCGTATGCTGCGCCCGCTACTATAAAAAATAGCATCATAAAAATGATGATAGAGTGCATGAAAACGGACTTCGTAAAGCTCTCGCCCTCTTTTGCACCAAAGAGCGAATTTGACGGTAAAAGCGCCGCCAACAAAAGGACCGAGAAAACAACCGTCGCGATGAGTGCAAATTTTAGCCCGCATTTTTGCTCCGCGCTGATCTGGTCGCGCTCGCTTAAATTTAACGCGCCCTCAAAGCTAAATTTACCCAGCCTAGGCTCGACGATCCTATCGGTCACGAAAGAGCCCACGATCACGATCAAAAAGGTAGAAGCTATCATAAAGTACCAATTTGCCGTAGCCAAAACGACATAGTCGGGATTTAGCACGCTAGCTGCCTGCGTAGAAAACGCCGCAAACATCGGATCGTTCGTGCCGATTAGCAGATTTGCCGACCAGCCACCGCTAACGCCCGCAAAAGCCGCCGCCAGCCCCGCGATAGGATGGCGTCCAAAGCCCGCAAACAAAATAGCCCCGAGCGGTATCAGTACGACGTAGCCGACTGAGGAGGCGACATTTGACATTACGCCCAAAAAGATCACGATAGGAGTTACCCATTTTTTAGACGATTTTAGAGCGATTTTTTTAACCAGCGCCGATAAAAGCCCGGCCTTATCCGCCACGCCGATACCTAAAATGATCGCAAAAACCACACCAAGAGGATAAAAACCGGTGAAGTTTTTAAGCACGGATGAAACAAAGGTTCTGATACTATCAGCCGAGAGTAAATTTACGACGTTTGCGCTTAGCTGCGAGATCTGACCGTCTTTGATAGCCTGATAGCTAACTCCGACGCCAAGCCTCTCTAGCACAAATGACAGCAAAATCGTAATAATCGAAAGATGGACGAAAAGCATAGTGGGATTTGGTAGCTTGTTGCCGAATTTTTCGATAAAACTTAAGATCGATCCGCTATTTTTGTTGTCCATTTTGTCCTAATCTAAAACCGAGATATAAATTTTTATCTCATCGCTACCGTAAAACTCAAAGTCCGTTTCGTAGGCTCTTTTTAGCTTTGAGCTTTCAAAATATTTCCAAATTTCTCCCCAGAATTTTGCTACGTTTTGCGGCTCGTTTGGAAAGTTAAAAACGGCGTATTTGCCGCTTTTTATCTCTAAAATTTCGCCGCCAGGGCAAAGCGATTTCGTACCGATAAATAAATCATAAAGCCCGCTTACGACGTTTTCGTAACTACAATAAACGCCGTAAATTTCGCTTTTACCGTCATAAAACTCTTTTGTAAATTTAGCCCACAAGGTCGGGATTTTACCGTCGCCGTTTATCTCGTCGGCATTTTTAGTGCGAGTTTTTAGTCCGTAAATTTTAAAGCCCTCTATCTCTAAAATTTCCATGACTACTCCTTATCGCCTTTGAAATTTTCAACCGCTTTGTTCCACATGAGCTTGTATTTTCGCTTTAAAAACTCGACTTCGTCTTGCGAATTTTTTAGCTGCGACGTTAGCGTCTCGACCGTTTTTCTATCCTCGTCGTAAAGCTCTTGCATCGAGATTAGCGCCTCTTTTAAAAATTTATTTTCGTTGCGCAGGGTCTCTAGCGTCTCGTCTTTGGCATCAAGCACCTTTTCGTGTAAATTCAGTATCGTGCCAATCGTCTTTTCCACGAAGCTAAAGCCATCCGCGCCGATCTGGGGCGCAGGTACGGCCACGACGCTAGGCACCACGCTCATCGTGCCTTGGCTAGCTTCTATGAGGATTTCGCCGCCTTCTTCTTTCGTATTTAGCACGCCGCGGTTTATCATCCCCTCGATCACCTCGCGCTCTAGGTGCACGAGCTTGCAAAATTCGTCTATGCTTAAGTATGTCTGCATCTTTGCTCCTTTAGGCGAGTAAAACTTCCACCTTCGCCGAGTCCTCTTCTACCTGCTTGGCTTTCGTCGCTCGGTCGGCTTTTAGCATTTCGTCTAGATTTTGGTCGTTTAGAGCCAAAATTTGCAGTGCCAGATAGGCTGCATTTACTGCGCCGGCCTTACCGATAGCCACGGTGCCCACAGGCATGCCGCCGGGCATCTGCACGGTCGAATAAAGCGCATCCACGCCGCTAAGCGCGGAGCCTGCCATCGGTATGCCGATCACCGGGCGAGTGGTGTTTGCCGCGATAGCGCCCGCTAAATGCGCCGCCATGCCGGCTGCCGCGATAAATACCTGCGCGCCCTTTTCCTCGGCCGCGGCGACGTATTCGCTCGTTCGCTTCGGGCTTCTGTGCGCGGAACTGATGATCAGCTCGTAAGGGACGTTAAATTTCTCAAGCGTTTTCGCTGCCTCGCTAACTACGTCGTAGTCGCTCTTGCTTCCCATTATTATAGATACGAATTTCATTTTATTTCCTCTCTTAAAAAGCTAAATTTAGGCAACTTCGCGCCCAAATTTACTTCGTTTTCGTTGCCGCTGTGGATTTCTGCTATTTCCTTGCCTTTTTTGGTTACGAGCTTTTTAAATTTGATAAATTTCTTGCCGTCACGAGCGAAAATTTGAGATATTTCGTTCTCGCACTCATCTATCTGGGCGCCCAGTGGAGCTACGATCTCGTACTCGTTGCCAGGAAAAATTTTATATTTGCATTTAAAAAACTCGCCGTCTAAAGTCATAGCGTTTACCTGATGGGTGCCCTCCTCTAGGCTGCTAGCGTGATTTTGCGTATCAGCCTTTTCAAACGGGCGATTTACCAGGTAGCCGTCGGTAAAACCGCGATTTTTTAGCGTATTTAGCTCGCTCGCGTAAATTTGCGCGTCAAATTTGCCGGCCGCTGCGTCATCTACGGCCATGCGGTAGGCTCTAGTCGCACAGGCGGTGTAGTATTCGCTTTTCGTGCGGCCTTCGATTTTTAGGCTATCGACCGCGCCGCTTTCGATGATATCCTTGATGTGTGCGGATAAATTTAAATCCTTCGAGTTCATCACGTGCGTGCCGCCTTCGTCCTCTTCCAGGCGAAACAGCGTTCCGCTTTCGGGATTTTTGGCGTAGAGTTCGTATTTAAACCTGCAGTCGTTGGCGCAGCTGCCGCGGTTTGATTGGCGGCCGCTTTGCACTGCGCTAACCAAACAGCGCCCCGAGTATGCAAAACACATCGAGCCGTGCACGAAAATTTCTATATCTAGCGTCGGGATTTGCTCTTTTATTTTTACGACATCTTTTAGGCTCATTTCGCGCGCTACGACGATGCGTTTCGCACCCATTTCGTGGTAGATTTTAGCGTCGAGCGCGTTCATGACGTTTGCCTGCGTCGAGAGGTGGATCTCGATGTCGGGCGCGATCTCTTTTGCCAGGCTCATGACGCCGGGAGTCGCGATGATAAAGGCATCTGGCTTCATTGCAGAAATCGTTTGCAAGTGGCGTTTTAGCGGCTCTATTTGCGAATTAAAAGGAAACGCGTTCACCGTCGCATAAAATTTCTTACCCTTTGCGTGTGTATATTCGATCGCTTCTTTAAAGCTTTCAAGGTTAAATTCGCGAGCCGAACGGGTGCGAAGCGAAAAGCTCGCCACCGATGCATAAACCGCGTCCGCGCCGTACTCTAGAGCTATTTTTAGCTTGGTTAAATTTCCCGCGGGAGATAAAAGCTCGGGCTTTTTCACTTTTTGCCCAAGCTTTCGATTAGAGCCTCGATATCGTCGTTACTGACGAGATTTTCGGTGTGCGTATCGCCCGCGATATGTACGGCCGAGGCTACGCGCTTCTCGTCGTCGATCTTGCCCTCAAACAGGCTGCTCATATACTTGCTAAGCGCGCGCATGACGTTAATTACGCGCTCGATCTTTTGACGGTGGATGTCTTGATACTGCATCATATCCATCGCCATCATTATCTCATCCTCGGCCATTCTGACGTTATCTAGCGTCATTTCGGCGGAGCTTTTTAGTGCGTTATTTTTTTCTAGCGCCTCGGAAAAAGCGGCGATATTTGGGAATTTTTCGTGTAGTTTGGTAAAAATTTCGATATTAGCCTCTATACCGCTGATAATCTCGCTAAGCCCGCTTTCGGCGTCCATAGAGAAGTTATTGATCGCGTCAAGTTTATCAAACATCTGCGTGGCTTTTTCCTCGCTGTCCTTCGTGACGTCGTCTAGCTGATGAACCATCTTGTGATCATCCGTCGGTGGAGGCGGAGGCCACGATATGTTTGAGGATGCTCTATAGTCGCCGTCAAATTTAACGCCATCATCTTTGCGCTCCGCTACTTCTTTATCGGCAGCATTTAGGTCTAAATTTTCATCTCCGCTAGCTTGCGCGTCGCTCTCGTCTGCAGCGACGACGTCATCCAGATCGCCCGCCATCAAGGCGTCAAGTTCTTCTTGCGTCATAAAAACTCCTATTTAAATTTGGGCTGATTATATAGAAAATTAACGAAATATAAGTTTAAAAACCCAAACTTTATCCTTAAATTTATTAAATTTTAGCTTCGCAGTTTTTAAATTTAAAGGCTGTTTCTGCGGTAAAATTTTAAGCGCGTTTATGCGAGCAAATAGATGTGGCGTAAATTCATTATTTCTCGGAGTCTGCCGCGAGCTGTATAAATTTCACTCCACAGCTTCCTGCACATATCTCATAAAATTTTACGTATCCACTGCAAAGTCGCGTTGTGCGCTGTATTTACTAGGCATAAGGATCATGCCGCGCACCGAAAACAAACCTAGTGCGGCGCTATTTTATCATCGCCCGAAGCATCGCGATCTCCTCCGTCCAGAGGCTCTCGTCGATCGTCTCTAAAATCAGCGGGATCTCGTCAATGTTCGGGTCGTTCATGATGTTTTCAAACGCCGCGAGCCCCAAAAAGCCGCGCCCGAGGCTCTCGTGTCGATCTTTGCGCACGCTAAGCTCGTTTTTCGTGTCGTTTAGGTGCATGCCGCTTAAAAATTTATAGCCGATCGCGCGGTCAAACTCGCTCATAGTGCGCTCGTAGGCCTGCGGGCTGCGGAGGTCGTATCCTACGGCGAACGCGTGACAGGTGTCGATACAGACGCCGATGCGATCTTTGTTTGAAATTTTATCGATCACGTAAGCAAGCTGAGCGAAATCATAGCCGAGATTGGAGCCCTGGCCGGCGGTATTTTCGAGCACGAGCTTGACGCCTGCGGTGTTTGCGATGGCGAAATTTAGCGATCCTGCGATATTATCCAGGCACACTTGAGCTGAAATTTCATTTAGATGCGAGCCCGGATGAAAATTTAGCAGCTTAAGTCCGAGCGCCTCGCAGCGGCGGATCTCGTCAATGAAGGCGTTTAGGGACTTCTCGCGCTCCGCCTCGCGCGGATGGCCCAAATTTATGAGGTAGCTGTCGTGCACCAGGACATGTTCCGCGCGGATGCCGCTTTGTTTCAGCGCGTCTTTAAATGCGGCGATCTCCTCCGCGCTAAGCTGCGGCGCGTCCCATCTGCGCTGGTTTTTGACGAACATCGCAAACGCGTCCGCCCCGATCTTTGCGGCGTTTAACGGCGCGTTGGAAACCCCGCCGCTAGCGCTCACGTGCGCTCCGATCCGCTTCATTTTACCTCCTAAATTTTATTTTGCGCCGCACGACAAAATTTCATAAACCTCTGCCGCCCGGATTTTCTAAATTTAAATGTGCGCTTTTTCTTTCGCACATACACGCTGCTTGGTAAATTTCGCCGCAAAGAGGTGGCGTAGAGTGTTAATAAAACCGCGCCGTTTGCGCAAGCTGAAAACTACCCGGTCTAGTAATGGAATTTTGACCGTCCGCGCCGTGTTTTGGGCGACTGCCAGAGCGCATTATTCCCACGCGCCTACAAACGCCTGCCGCGCAAAATTTTACTGCAGTTCGCGGATTTTGATCTTTACGCCTCGTTTTGCGTCGGCGAAGCTTATGGACCTTCCGCCGCCGTCCTTGCCACGGCAAACTTTATAATCGATAGAGCCGTCTTGCAGGCTTTGCGCTAGGCAACGGCGCTCGCCTGCGTCGCTGCCGCCGAAGATCGGCTTGCCGTCTAGGATTTCGCCCAGAAGCCCGCGGTAGTGCTCGGTGCCGAAGAATTTTTTATTGAAAACGAGCTCGTCGTCGCACGCGCCGTTCATGCAAATTTTATCGTCTTTTAATACCAGGCTCAGCACGCTGATGCCGCTTGCGTAAATTTGAACCTCGGTTTGGTTTTTAAATTTACGCATAAAGCCCGCGTCGCTGGTGCGTGTAAGCGGCGAAACGACGGTGAAGTTCACGGCGTTTGTTTTCTGCGGCGCGATTTTAGCGCATCCTGCGAGCATTAAGATGGCACAAAGTAGCAAAATTTTTCGTTTCATAATTTTTCCTTAATTTAATCACGTTTTAAGTTGGCTTTATATAAAATACATTTTCTCAATTTATACCCCATTTTGGCCCCTTCGTCTAACGGTTAGGACATCGCCCTTTCACGGCGGTAAAACGAGTTCGAATCTCGTAGGGGTCGCCAAAATTTTCCCTGATTTTACCCTTTTAAATTTAATTTTTCCAGAAAATTTTGATTAAATTTGATGAATTTTATCTGCGCTCAGTAGGCGTAAAATTTTAAAATTTCATCGACGACATCGAAATTTAGCTCGCTCTAAAAATTTTGTGCTAAATTTGCATCCATGCAAAATTTTAAAAACTATGTGAACGAAATTTTAAAAAACCATTCGGGCGAGCGAATTTTCGGCTTTGAATACGACGGACAAAAATACTGGCTCAAACAGCCCGAATTCCGCATCAGAGGCGGATTGCTTACGAAGATTTTTAAGCGAAATCCCAAAAAGGCGTTTGATTACGAAGCGAAAAAGTATGAAATTTTATGCGCTGCGGATCTGCCCGTGCCTCGTTTAGTGCTGCGCGGGCAGGATTATTTTGTGCTACAAGATGCGGGTGAGCCGCTAGATGCGGTGCTGCACAATGCTGCGGACGAAAACAAAGCGGTGCTGATCGCTCGGTATGCAAGCGCGCTAGCCGGGCTGCATGCGCGAAGCTTTACCCACGGCAGACCCGCGCTGCGAGACATTCTTTTCAAAGAGGGCAAGCTTAAATTTATAGATTTTGAAAACGACGGCGAGCACGGCGATCCGCAGGAGCTTAAAACGCGCGATTTTTTGCTCTTCGTCTACGATCTGTGCCGCGAGGGGCTGAGCGAAAGCTTGGTGCGCGAAGGCGTCCGCAGCTACGCCGCAAACGGCGGAGCGGACGTAGTGCAAAAAGCATGGACTAAGGTACGTGCGCTGCGCCCGCTATATCTGCTTTTAAGGCTCTTGCCTGCTAAATTTAAAGATCTAAACGCCGCCATTCGCACGTTTGAGCTATGTTTAAAGATCATAAAGGACGACGGTGGAAAAAGCTAGCCTGAGCAGATTCGCCAAGATCAAGCTCGTCGTCATACTCGCCTATATGTCGGCCTTGGCACCACTTTCTACCGATATGTATCTGCCCGCACTAGAAAGGGTCAAGCAAAGCTTCGCCACGAGCGAGTTTTACGCGCAGCTTTCTGTTGCGAGCTTTTTCGTCGCGTTTGCGCTAGGACAGCTCGTCTATGGGCCGCTAAGCGATAAATTCGGCCGCAAAAAGCCGCTATATGCGGGTATCTCGCTTTTTATCGCGGCGTCTTTAGCTTGCGTGAGTTTCGATAATATCTATGCGTTTATATTTTTTAGGTTTTTGCAAGCGCTCGGCGGATGCGCGGGAGTGGTGCTTGCGCGGGCGATCGTAAATGATAAATTTGAGCTACACGAGGCTGCGGCGATGTTTGCGCTGATGATGGTCGTGGGCTCGCTCGCTCCGATGCTCGCGCCGACTTTTGGCGGATTCGTGCTCGAATTTTTCCCGTGGCAAGCGATTTTTACGATTTTATTCGCGCTTGGAATTTTACTTTTCATATTCATATTTTTCGGGCTCAATGAAAGCGCTGAGATAAAAAGCGACGCCGCGATAAGCGCAGCAGCCGTGGCGCGGGACTACGGCGAAATTTTACGCAACAAAGAGTTTATGAGATACACCCTCGGCTTTGCGGTTGCGATGAGCGCACTTTTTGCTTATATCACGGGCTCTAGCTTTATATTTTTGGATTATTACGGGCTTAGCGAGCGTGCTTTCGGCGCAGTATTCGGCATAAACGCTCTTGGGATGACCTTGGTATCGGCGCTGAACGCCAAACTCGTGCAGAAGCGCGAACCCGCAGCTTTATTAAATTTCGGCCTAATCGCGATGTTTGTGATGAGCCTAATTTTGCTCGCATGCTCTATGCTCGGCTTGCCGTTTATCTACTTTGAGCTCTCGCTTTTCGCGCTGCTTTCATCGCTCGGCTTTATCGCGCCAAATGCCACGACGCTTGCGATGGCGCTATTTAAAGGCGGCAGATCCGGCGCAGCCTCGGCGGTGCTCGGAACCACGCAGTTTGCGATCGCAGGAGCGGTATCTTTTATCGTAGGCGCCGTGGGTGCAAACGAGCCGCTTCTGCTTGCGGGCGTGATGATCGCCTGCGCACTAAGCGCCAACGCGATCTACTTCGTAATGCGCGGAAAAAGATGAAATTTACAAATTTAATATTTTTTAAATTTATCGTTAAGGATTGATTAGCTAAAATTAGCTCTCGTTCTTTCAGCGTAAGAAAGACAATTCGGTAAAAAGAGGAAACGAGCCAATGAGCGATATTGTCGCGTATAAATTTAACGGTGAAATTTACGATACTCAAAGTATCGGCGAGCGCGCAAGCGAGGCGCAGCCGATATATTTCGATAACTCCGAGGACGCGCTAAAGGTGATCCGACACTCCTGTGCGCACCTTTTGGCACAGGCGGTGCGCGAGCTCTACCCAGGTGCAAAATTTTTCGTGGGACCCGCGATCGAGGATGGGTTTTACTACGACATCCGCGTCAGCAAAGATAACGGCGAGAAGCTCGGCGAAGAGGACTTAAAGACGATCGAAAAAAAGATGCGCGCGCTTGCCGAGGCAAATTTAGAGATTAAAAAGATAGTCTCCACAAAAGAGGCGGTCGCGAAAAAATATGCAAACGACGATCTTAAGCAGGAGGTTTTAAAGCGTATCCCCGAAGGCCCGGTTAGCTTATACGCGCAGGGCGAGTTTGAGGATATCTGCCGCGGTCCGCATGTGCAAAATACGAAATTTTTGAAAAATTTTGCTCTTACGCGCATCGCGGGAGCGTATCTCGGCGGCGACGAGAAGCGCGAGATGCTAACTCGCATCTACGGCGTCGTATTTGCCGATAAAGATAGCCTTAAAAAGCACCTTACGATGCTCGAAGAAGCCAAGAAGCGCGATCACCGAAAGCTCGGAGCCGAGATGAAATTTTTCACCTTCGACGAGCAGATCGGCGCGGGACTTCCGATCTGGCTTCCTGCCGGCACGAGGATGCGTATAAAGCTCGAGGAGCGCCTTTATAGGCAGCTTCGCAAGCGCGGCTACGAGCCGGTGCGCGGCCCTGAAATTTTAAAATCCGACGCGTGGAAGATCAGCGGGCACTACAGTAACTACAAAGAAAATATGTATTTTACGACGATCGAGGAGCAAGAATACGGCATCAAGCCGATGAACTGCGTCGGTCATATCAAGGTTTATCAAAGCGAGATTCGCTCATATCGCGATCTGCCGCTTAAATTTTGCGAGTACGGCGTCGTGCACCGCCACGAAAAAAGCGGCGTCTTGCACGGGCTTTTCCGCGTGCGCGAGTTTACGCAGGACGACGCGCATCTGTTTGTGATGCCGAGCCAGATCAAAGAAAACGTCTATGAAATTTTAGATTTCGTGGAGCTCTTGATGAAGGCTTTCGGCTTTGAATACGAGCTTGAAATTTCGACCAAGCCGCAAAAGGCGGTCGGCGACGACGAGGTTTGGGATATCGCGACGAAGGCTTTAAAAGACGCACTTGACGAAAAGGGCTTAAAATACGGCTTAGACGAGGGCGGCGGCGCATTCTACGGGCCTAAGATCGACATCAAAATCACCGACGCGCTCGGGCGAAAATGGCAGTGCGGCACGGTGCAGGTCGATTTTAACCTGCCTGCGCGCTTCGAGCTTGGCTACATCGACGAAAATAACGAAAAAAAGCAGCCCGTGATGCTGCATCGCGCGATTTTGGGAAGCTTCGAGCGGTTCGTGGGGATTTTGCTCGAGCACACCGCGGGCGAGCTTCCGTTTTGGATCTGTCCTACGCAGGTATCGATCGTGCCGATCGGCGAGGCGCACGCAGACTACGCGAAAGAAATTTTAAATTTGCTGCGCGCGGCGGACATTGACGGCGAAATTTTAGATAGAAACGAAACGTTAAATAAACGAATCAGAACGGCTGAAAAGCAGAAGGTGCCGCTCATCATCGTCCTAGGCGATAATGAAGTTTCGGCTCGCAGCGTGGCTCTGCGCGATCGCAGGGCGCGCGAACAACGAAATTTAGGGCTGGATGAGTTTTTAAATTTCGTAAAAGCTAAATTAAACGAGGTGAATTTTTGAGCAGAGAGAAAGAGGTTTTTCTAAACGAGGACATTCCGGCTAGCGAAGTCAGGTGCATAGGCGACAACGGCGAGGTTTACGGCATAATTTCAAAGGCGCAGGCGCTGCAAATCGCCGAGCGAGAGGGTGTGGATCTGGTTTTGATAGCGCCCGATGCAAAGCCGCCCGTTTGCAAGGTCATGAACTACAGCAAATTTCGCTATCAGCAGGAAAAAAAGCTTAAAGAGGCGAAAAAAAAGCAAAAAATCATCGAGGTCAAAGAGATCAAACTGTCCGCCAAAATCGCTCAAAACGACATTAATTACAAAGTAAAACACGCGAAAGAATTCCTTAGTAGCGGCAAACACGTCAAGCTTCGCGTATTTTTAAAAGGGCGCGAGATGTCGAGCCCGGAAATCGGCGTAAATTTGCTCAATAAAATTTGGGACGAATTTTTTGCAGAAGTTGCCGATCGCGATAAGGCGCCCGCGCTGGAGGGTCGCTACGTAAATATGTTGATCACGCCGAAAAAGGCGTAGCGTAAATTTAGCGGTATTTACGCTGCATGCGGCAAAATTTTAAAATTTCGCGCTGTTTTTCTCCGCGGTACAGCGCGTAAATTTAAGCCAAATAGCGTAGTTTTAAAATTTAATGCGGGCTAAGTTCATCTCTAAATTTAGCCCTTTAAATTTGTATAAAATTTTTCATATCAAGCGAAATTGAATCTTGAGCAGGCGGTAAAATTTAACTTTAAATTTATCTTGCGTTGATTTAAACTACAAAATTCCTTAAATTCAAATTTTTCAAAGAAACTTTATTATATACTTCCCATTCACTTTAAAAAAAGGACGACCATGCCAAAGATGAAAAGCGTGCGCGGTGCCGTCAAGCGTTTTAAAGCGGGCAAAAACAAGATCAAAAGAGGCTCGGCGTTTCGCAGCCACATTTTGACGAAGATGTCTCAAAAACGCAAGAGGAATTTGCGCGAGGCCCAATACGTCGATTCTACGAACGTATCTGCGGTTAAAAAAATGCTTTGCAAATAGTGCGAAGTTAGTTTTTGACGAAAGTCATTCAAACTCCCCTAAATTCATGAATTTTAGGGCAAGATCCCCAAAGGGACGCCGATTAAGAAAGGATTAATATGGCAAGAGTAAAAACGGGCATCGTTAGACGCCGCCGTCACAACAAGGTGCTAAAGCTTGCGCGCGGATTTTATAGTGCAAGACGCAAACATTTCAGAAAGGCTAAAGAGCAGCTAGAAAGAAGCCTCGTTTACGCCTTCCGTGACAGACGCGCGAAAAAACGCGATTTCCGCAGACTTTGGATAGTGCGCATCAATGCAGCTTGCAGGCTAAACGACATCAGCTACTCTAAATTTATAAACGGACTTAGAAAAGCGAGTATCGAGCTTGATAGAAAAATTTTAGCAAATATGGCTATGAATGACGCCGAAGCTTTCGCAACCGTCGCAAAGAAGGCAAAAGAGGCATTAAAATAAGCTTTAAAATTTGGCCGTCTTAAGGCGGCTAAATTTTTAAATTTCGATAAAGCTTTTAATTGTAAAAGCACGTCCGCAAATTTGTCGAAATTTAAGAATTTGGGTAATTTTATTTGAGGCGGTGCAGAATGCTAAAGTCTTTGAAAAAAATCGTATCTCTTGCGCTTATCGGTGCAGCAGGGTTCGGCTATGCGAGCGAGCAGAATTCCTGGAGCTATGCAAACGCGCAAAAATCATCTTCCAAAAACACTTCCCGTTTCGATGTAATGAGCGCTGCGGATAGCTTGGGCGCGAAATTAAGCAGGCGCGACGCGGCTAGCGATAGCTCCGCGAGCGACGAGTATGAAAACTCATTTCGTATCAAGCTCGAATACGCAAGGGGCTTTGCCAAAAAGGGCTCATATTCCGGCAGGCTTAATAATCAGCGCGTTATGATGCCTGCGTTTCGCTGGACGGGCAATAGCGGCGTAAATGCCGAGTTTTGGAACGGCATTACCAATATAGGCGGCGCGCTGGTTCCTTACGTGGCTTTCGGTTCATACGAGGCGGCGATACCGGGCGATCAAACTACGCAATATCTGGTCAGAAGGGACGAAGACGCCGTTCAGATGAAGCGAAATATTGCGGCGGGCATAGCAAATTTAGGCTATACCTATACCAAAAATTCTACTAGAAATCTAAATTTAGTCTATGCCGATATCGATAATTTCGTAAATTTCTACGGCAGAGAAAATATTGCAGGATACTTCATCGACGAGGTCAATACCGAGAATAATCCCGCAACTATCGCTTATATGCAGAATATCTACAATTATATCAAGACTAAATACCCCGGAATGCTAGTTTTAGCAAACAACGGCTGGGGCGTGCGCGACGCCATAGCTCCCTATGCGGACGTTTGGATGCTGCAAGAGGTGAGTGCGGACGATTATATAAATAACTACCGCCCTAGAACTTCGGAATTTGAAAAAGACCCTGCAAATTCCTCTAAAATTTTGCATGTCATATACAACGCCAGACCCGATCAATACGACGAGATCATAAGGCTATCTCGCGAGCGCAATGCGGCAAATCTATTTATCACCTCCGATACGAATGCCTATCCTAGCGGATATGACGATCTGCCTACCTATTTTGAAGCGCTGATGCTGGCGATCAATAACTTCACGCCTAAAAACGGCAGCCTGTTTTCGCAGGTCGCAAGAGGCGGCAACCGAGTAGGCATCGAGATGCCGCGTTCGAAGGTCGATCTGGATCTTACCAAGCTAGCAAGAAATTCCGCTTACAAAAATTTAACCGACACCGACGGGCAGGAGTTCAACGTAAACGTAAGCGCGATCGGAAACTACGGCGGGGATTACAGCGACCGCTCGGGCGGCGTCAAATACGATTACAAGAGCGACGGAATTTTGGTCGGAATTTCTAAGATGATGGACGATTTTACGCTGGGCGCGATCTTTGGATATCAAAAATCGGACGCTTGGTACGAGGGCAAATTCGACGGCGTCAAAGAAAACATCAAATCCTACGAGTTCGGCCTCGCGGGCAGATACGACTTTAACGAAAACGTGGATCTGGCGGTCAATTTAACCTATTCGACGAACGATCATAAATTTGAAACCAACAACGGATTCGGTGCTATCCACGGCGCGAAATACAAATCGCAAATTTGGGATTTCAGCACGAGAGCCGGGTATAAATTCTTATTTGAAAACGGCTATATTAAGCCATATTTGGGGCTTGGAGCGATTAGAGTGGACGAGGACGCGATCTCCAGGCTTAGATTTAGCTCCGCTTCAAAAACCGCGCCGAACGGCACCGCGGGAATTTACGCGATCAAAGCTTTCGGCGATCTGCAGATATTCGCAAATGCGGAGTACGAGCATCGATTTAGCGGCGATTCCTATCACGCGAGCAGAAAGTATTCGGACAGATACGACGTCGAGGGGCTTGATTATTCTAGCGGCGTGTTTAACGGCGCGATCGGACTGAAATATAAGATCCTTCAAAGCGTCGCACTTAGCGCATCATACGAGCTAAGCGAAAGCAAAAATAGCCTGGCAAGAGCCGCTTTCGACGTTGAGTTTTGATTTTAATCGGACGCAGCCCAAGATAGCTAGCCTGAAGCACGACTGTAAATTCCTCTTTGCCGCAAAGCGAAAATTTTATGAAATTTGCGGCTAAATTTTACCGGGGCTTTGCTGCAAAATTTTAAAATTTGGACCATAAGATTTTGCTTGCATAATTTCTACTTTTAAATTCTATTTATGATCGCTTTTGTGCCGCTTCAGACGCTAAGCGACTAGGCAGAATCGCTGCCGCAGAATTTCGCGCGGACGCTTGAGGATTTTTTAAAATTCTAAAATTTTTGCTCGTTTAAGACTTTACGGATTATGATTTCATGCGCAAGGGATTTTAAAATTCTATGCGCGGCGCAACTGAGGATCTTTAAAAGCAGCGAAATTTTAAGAATTCCAAGGGGGCATTCAAATTTTCGAGGCAAATTTAGACTGATTGGAAGTTGCCGAAATTTGGCAAAAGAAGCGAAATTTTGCGGATTGCTCCGCAAAATTTTTAGATTATTTTAGTTTGTCCATTTCGATGATGTAAGGCACCGAGTTTACTCCCGCGCCGAAGTATTTGCCGGCTAAGGCTTTGGCGGCGTCTAGCTCGGCGGCGCTTACGTCTTTGGCGCCCGCTTTGTTATTTTCTGCGTAATATTTTTTAAGGACCGCTATTTTCTGTGCGTCGGTTTTGGCGCCTTTGATCTCTTTGTAGATGAGCGCGGATTTCGCGTGGCCGCTGTCTCCGTGCACCGAGGTCATGACGATATCGACGTTGTTTGTTTTTAGCGTCTCTTCGATTCTATCCATCTCTTTGCGGCAGAACGGGCATTCGGCATCCGTTAGCATCAAAATCGTAGGCTTTTTAGGATCGTTTCCCAGCTTGATGATATTATCTTTGTTTTCGGATTTTACGACCTTTGCCAGCTGCCCCGCAACGCGGTCTTGCTTGATCTGCTCTTTGTAAACCACACGTTTTTTAGGATCGATGATGTCCGTAAATATCAGATCGCCCTGAGTAAAAATAATATCCTCTTGCAGTATATCGCCTTGAGAAATTTTTAAAACGACGGCCTCGACGCCCTTTGGCTCGCTAAGCGGGATGCGCTCGGCGATCTTTATGTCGATGCCTTGCGGTACGCCGCCGTAGATAGATAGAATTTCGCTGTCGCTTAGAGCCGCGTTTAGGCTCACTACGAGAGCAACTGAAGTTAAAATAGCTTTTTTCATTTTTTTCCTTTGCAAAAAATTCCGCGCATTGTAGTGCAAAATTTTAAATTTTTACTTTTTCAAATAGCGTTTATTGTCGATCGCCACGATATTTCCCATTTTATCTAGGTATTCGAGATAGCAGATGACGAATTTCCTGCTAAGCCCAAGCTCCTCTTTGGCGTTCGTGACGTTTACGAAGCCATCTTTTTCGATGATTGCGTAGAGGCGTTTGATCGCTAGGGCTAAATTTTCAGCCTCGACGAAGAGATTGTGCGCGAGACGGACGACCTTTTTGGCGTAGGTCAGCTTCTTTAGCGCGTCATCGCCGCTACTGCGGTCGATCTCCAGCTCGTCATATACGTTATAGGGCGCTAATGGCGCGATGCCGCCCTTTTTGATGAGGTCAAAAATTTTACTCTCCAAGCTCTGTTTGAGAGCGTCAAAATCCACCCCCGATTTTACGTAAACTCCGCCCTTTTTGGAGACGATGCCGCCCCGCTCAAGCTCGCTAAGCGCGCGCGCGGCAAGCTCCTCGCTAGCCCATGAGAGCTTTAGGGCGATCGAGGCGGGCGAAAAGATCGCGTAGTCGTTTTTTGAGACGATAAATTTTATGAGATTTTTTACGTCCTCGATCGCGCTTAGATCGTAAACGCATAAATTTGCTTCGTCAAAATATGTCCCCTCTAAGCCGCGCGCGATCTTTACCGCTTCGTCGTATTCCATCCCGAAGCGCTGATACGCCGAAAATAGCCCGAATCCATGCTTGTGAAAGAGGCTTAAAATTTTAAACGCTTCGGTGAAATTTCGCTTCAAAAGCGCGGTTAGAAGCACGGCTTTGCTCTGCTTTTTTAGCGGCTCGACTACGGCGTTTAGCACGCGCCCGCCGCCGATTACGCGCGAGTTTGCCAGGCAGACGAAGGGCTCTCCGAATTTTAAAAACATCGTTTTGTCAAATTTAAAGCTTACTAGCTTCTCGCCGCTTGGAAGTTCTTTTAAAATGAGCGCTTTTGCCGCGCTTTGCTTACTTCCGACGCAAAACAATACGTCTTGATTATGCGAAATTTCGCCGCTAAAGGTGCAGTCGGCTTCATTAAAGCCGCGGAAAAAACCCTTTTTGCTTAGGATTTGCCCCTTTTCAAGCTCGCTCGTTTTGGCGTCCAAGCTTAGCGCGACGCGGTTTGGAGCCTGCGCCAGCGGCGTGTCCTCGTCGTGGATCTGCACGCTTTTGATGTTAAAAATTTTACCCAGATCGCAGTTATAAAGCTTCTCGCCCTTTGAAATCGCGCCGTTAATGAGGCTGCCCGTTACGATGGTGCCGAGCCCCTTGAGCGAAAAGACGCGGTCGATGTAGTAGTGCACCACGCCGCCTCCTTGACGCTGCGCGGGCTTGATATTGAAGAGATAATTTTTCAGCTCGGCGATGCTTGCGGGATCTTTTATGCTGATAAAAAAGGTGTTTAAAATTTGCAAATCCTTAAATTTACCGATGTATTCCTTGCACTGCGCCGCGACCTCCGCCTTGCGCGCGTCGTCGGCTAGATCGCACTTGCTGATACACAAGATCACGCTTTTTACCCCAAGCAGCGATAAAATTTGAATATGCTCTTTGCTTTGCGGCATTAGCCCGTCGTCCGCGGCGACTACCAGCATCGCAGCGTCGAAGGCATACGCGCCGCTAATCATCGTCTTTACTAGATTTTCATGCCCAGGAACGTCGATAAACGCGACGTTGGTATCCCCCGAGCGCAGATGCGAAAAACTAAGATCGATCGTGATGCCGCGCTGCTTTTCGCTCGGCATCCGGTCCCCCTCAAAGCCGTTTAGCGCCTTGATTAACGCGGTCTTTCCGTGATCGATGTGGCCTGCGGTGCCGATGATTACGCTATTCATAAATTTCTCCGATCTTTTTTATTAAATCTTGCAAGTCGCTTTTTAAAATCGATCTGAAATCGAGCAAAAATCTGTCCTGCTCGATCCGCCCGATGATACCCGCAGCGCGAAATTTAGCCTGCGTGCTCTGCGGCTCTGTGCCGTCAAGTATCGCAAGCGCGACGCTTGGATAGGAGGCGCTCGGCATCGTGCCGCCGCCTACGAAGGTGGTAGTAAGCACGATCTGCGATTTTACGCCGATGCGCGATCGCACTAGTTCCGCTCGCTCACGTAGCTCGTCCAGGCTAAGATGGATCTGATCTATCGTCGTGATGAGGTGAAATTCTTTATTTATATACGCCTTAATCGTCTCGGCAAGCAGGCTTAGCGTGATCTTGTCCACGCGCAGCATTCGCAGTAGCTGGTTTTTGCGCAGGCGCGCGATGAGCTTGCGATCCCCTAGGATGATGCCGCACTGCACGGAGCCGAAAAGCTTGTCGCCGCTAAAGCTAAGCAGCCGCACCCCGCTTTTTAAAAGCTCAAAAATAGAGGGCTCGCTTTTGCCTAGCCCAAACCCCAGCTCGCTCGCGTAGCCGCTTCCAAGATCGTAGTAATCGATGATCTCGTTAAAGCTTTCCTCTTTTTTCATACTAAATTTTGCGGGGTAAATTTTAGAAGCTTTATCGGAAATTTCGCCCGCACTGTCTCCATGAAAACGCTCGCTATTTACGGACGGCTCGCCGCTATCTAAATTTAGAGCATTCGCAGAGCTTGCAGCTAAGCTTAAACCATTCGGCGCGGAATTTAAAATTTCGCCGTCTGCGTCCGAAGAGCCGCTGCAAAGATCTGCTAAATTTTTAAAATTCGCCGCTCTAAGCGCTAAAAATTCTCTCTTTGCCTGTGAGGCGCGACGTGCGAGAGCCGCTACCTCCGCAGCGCTTACGCTCGAGCTAAAGCCTGAAATTTTAAAATTTGAGCGGTGCACCTTCATCAAGATCGCCGTATTTTCATTGATCGCCTCTTCGTAATCGTCTAGCTTGGTTTTGTTCGTAGTGCCGATCTCTGTGAGCTTTGCGCCCGAGTTTGCCATCACTTCGCTTACCCGAAAGCTCCCGCCGATCTCTACTAGCTCGCCGCGGCTTACTACGACTTCGCGTCCGCGCGCGAAGTTATTTAGCACCAAAAATACCGCCGCAGCGTTGTTATTGACCACGAGCGCGTCCTGCGCGCCGAAGAGCTCGCTGCACAAAAGCGCTATGTAGTCGTATCTGTTGCCGCGCGCGCCCTCGGATAGGTCGTATTCTAAATTTGAATACGAGGTGATGATCTTTTGCGCGCGGGCTAAAATTTCGGCGCTGATGACGCTGCGGCCGAGGTTTGTGTGCAGCACGACGCCGGTTGCGTTGATAAGCGGCTTAAGGCTTAGATTTTGAAATTTTTCGTAGCGCGATTTGATGCGCGCGATGATCTCGCTTTCGCTTGCGAGCTCGCCTCCTTGCAGCGCATTTTCGCGCTCCTGCCGGATGAGCTCTTGCGCGATTTTGATGATTTGCGGGCGGAGGCAGTTTTGAAACTCCTGCGCGTTTGCGATTTTGTCGATTTTTGGTAGTTTGATTCGTTGCATTGCGACCCCGATGCCTTAAAATTTAGGCGATTTTAGCAAAATAAGCTTTTGCAAAACTTTATTTTGAATAGTGGCTGTTAAATTTTAGTTTAAAATAACGATTAAATTTACGAAAAATTTATAAATTAAGAGTAAAAGGGGCTTAATTTTATCAATTAGGATAGATTATGAAAGATTTTGGATTTTATAGCGCCGGGTTTTCCGATGTGGTTTTAAGCGATGGCATCGAAATTTGCGGCGATGAAGAGGGGGCGAAAAACGAGGAATTTATCGTCGCCAACTCACCTAAATTAAAGGCTCAAATTTACGCGCCGCAGATAAATTTTTATATCGCAAATACCAAAGACGAGCCGCTGGTAATTGCGCAAAACGTAGATATTTTATACGAAGCCGCCGCCGCAGCCTTTGACGGCGCGCTGTATAGCGATCATCAAAAACCCGTGGGCAAAAACGTCATCCTTGCCTGTGACGAGCCGCGAGAGGAGCTCGTGGCGCTGCTAAAACAGCACGGATTTAAGGTGATTGCGCTAAGCAGAGCCGAGATAAAGTTTGTTTACGGCGAGATCGGCGATCTTAGCGTAAGTATCTCGGGCAAAGATGGCGAGTTTGAAGTACAAAGCGATTTTTTCTTGGTGCGCGGCGCGCAGGCATATCAGCTGCGTCAAAGTGGCTGCTACGAAATTTCGGGGTTAAAAGACGGTGAAATTTTAGAAATTTTGCAAAGCAAAAGCCCCGTTTATCGTTACCGAAATTCTACGATTTTCGATCCCGCGATCTGCCAGTATCAGGGCAGACGAAACGATCTGTGCGCAAAATGCGTCGAAGTCTGCCCTACCGTCGCGATTTTGAAAAACGACGAAAAGCGCGAGCTCGTGTTTTCGCACATCGACTGCATAGGCTGCGGCGAATGCGTGAGCGTCTGCCCTAGCGGCGCGCTTAAATTTGCGCCGCTTCCGCAGAGCGTCTTTTATGAAATTTCAAAGCTTTATAAGGGCAAAATTCCGCTTCTCATCGCGGAGGGCGAAATTTCATCCGCTTTAAAAATAGAGCTTCCGTGCGGCGTGCTACCGTTTGGAATTTTCGGAAGCAAGCAAATAGATGAGGTAAATTTGCTAAGCGCTATGCAGGAAAGCGGCTCGAGCGTGATCGTTTACGACGCGGACGCGGGCGAGGGCACGCGCGAGGCGGTGGAGCTCATCAATGGAATTTCGCGCGCGATCTACGGCAAGGACGCGGTATTTTTAGCGCGAAATTTAGCCGAGCTGCAAGAGGCGTTAGGGTTTGCACAAAGCGCGCAGCCGTGGGCTTTTTCGATAAACGAGCAGGGCCTTAGCAAAAAAGAAATTTTCTCTAAACGAGTAAGCGCGATGGTGGGCGAAGGCAGCTTCGGCATCGTAAAGAGTGGCGAGCGGCTGAGATTCGGCGAGGTTAGCATAAACGAATCAAGCTGTACGCTCTGCCTTAGCTGCGTGGGCGCCTGTAACACTGGCGCGCTGTATGCCGACAACAGCGACAATTCGATTAAATTTAACGCCTCGCTTTGCACGACGTGTAACTACTGCGTGCTAAGCTGCGCTGAAAAGGACACGATGGCGCTAAATATTAGCGGAGTTAGGCTTGCGCCCGAGTTTTTTACCTATCGCATGCTAGCCAAAGACGAGCTTTTCAAATGCATCGAATGTGGCAAGGAATTTGCGACGACCAAAGCCGTTATGAAGATCGCGGATATGATGGGCGCGCATTTTGAAAGCGAGCCTGAAAAGATGAAGACGCTTTTTTGCTGCGGCGATTGCAAGGCGAAAATAATGATAAAAAAACAGATAGAAGATGCTAGAAAAGGGGCGATGTAATGGATGCAAATTTAATCAAAGCAAGAAGCTACTACTACGAATTTTTCGCGATTCCGTTTTTTTTCTACAATACGGACGCTAAATTTAAACGCTGGCAGCAGCAGCTGGAGTTTTTAAAAGGCTCGCCCATCGCGCCCACAGACGCGGCGGAATTTGAAAATTTGCAAAAATTTAGCTTCGAGGAATTTAAAAGCGAGCAAAATTCCGTGCTTTTTGATTTTTCATACGCCAACGTGCCGATGAGCGCGAGCTTTTACGACGAGGGACGCGATGACGGCAAGATGCGCCTTTTAGTGCTTAATACGCTTAAAAAAAGCAAATTTCGCCGCAATATGGAGCTTTGCAAGGAGTGTGAGGACTACGTGGGATTTATTTTTTACCTGCATTCGACGCTTTTGCGCAGCGAGGCGGAAGAGGGCGGAGAGGCTCTGTCTACCGAGCTTTTTACCAATGTGACGAATGGGTTTGTGGATGAATTCGGGGAGTTTTTGTGCGGGCACGTGAAGGCGGATTTTTTCAGATCTTTGGGCGGCTTGATGAAGAGCTTTTTTGCGCTCGAGCGCTCGTTACTTGCACTAAACGCGCCGAAAAAGGATAAAAGTATCGCAAAAGAGGCGATTAAAAAGGGCGG